>JAABUK010007212.1_pt1 | contig 16155 bp, 10 predicted proteins | sample 5559141 | NCBI WGS metagenome assembly JAABUK01 (sample SAMN10711869, study PRJNA513367) | rock metagenome | isolation source: Antarctica rocks | place: Antarctica: Victoria Land, Pudding Butte nord | collected 2016-01-03
TGCCCGGCCGATCGGTCGTGCCAGGTCGAGGGGACCTCGGCGATCTTGTGGCCCCCGGCGTGGGCCTTGGCGGTGATCTCCAGCGAGTAGGCGAATCCGCCCTCGCTCTCGATCGGGATGCCGACGAGCACGCTCCGCCGGTAGGCGCGGAAGGCGTTGGTCGCGTCGTGGGTCGGCAGGGCCCCGAGCCAGTAGAGGCTCAGGCCCGCCGCACGGGAGAGGAACCCCTTCAAGGGGGGGCCGCCGACCTGCCGCCCGCCCTTCATGTAGCGCGAGGCGCAGACGACGTCGGCCTCGCCCGAGCGGATCCGCTCGACCATCGATGGGATGATCGCCACGTCGTCGGAGAGGTCGGCCATCGTCACCACGACGACCTCCGAGGTCGTCGCCGCGATCCCCGCGCGGATCGCGTTGACCACGCCCCGGCCGATCCGGTTGCGGACCAGCTCCAGGCCCGGATGGGTCGACATCAGGCCGAGGACGACCGGCACGGTGTCGTCCTCGTCGAAGTCGTGGACGACCAGGATCCGCTTGGGGAGCCCGACCTTGCGGTCGATCTCCTCCAGCGCCCGGGCGATGTTGGCCCCCTCGTTGTAGACGGGGATGATGAGGTCGACGACGGGCTCGGCCTGGGCAGGGGCGGACAAGCGGGCGGACTCCTTCGGGGATTCGGGACGCGTCAGATCCCGCCGACGGCGATCTGGTCGCGGACCCAGGGGATGATCTCGCCGAGGGCCTCGTCCAGGGTCGTCGTCGCCTCGAAACCGAGGACCCGGCGGGCCTTCTCGACCGAGGGGACCCGGCGGCGGACGTCGTAAGTATACGGCTCGTCGAAGGCGACGCGGAGCGGCTCGTCCCCCCGGATCGCCTTCCAGATCGCCCCGGCCAGTTCGAGGACGGTCGTCGAGGTGGCCGTCGACAGGTTGAAGTCGTCGTTCAAGGCGTCGGGCGACTCGACCGCCAGGCGGATCCCCCGGGCGAGGTCGCCGCCGTAGGTGTAGTGGCGGACCTGCGTCCCGTCGCCGAGCAAGCGGAGCGGGTCCTGCCCCTTCAAGACCTTCTGCACGAGGTCCGGCACGACGTGGCTCAGCGCCAGCCGGACGTTGCCGGAGAGGACCTCGCGGTCGTACCTCGCCCGCTTCTCGCCCACGCCGACGCAGTTGAACGGCCGGACGATCGTGTAAGGCAGCCCGTATTGCTGGCGGGCCCCCTGGGCGAAGTACTCGGTCGCCAGCTTCTGGAAGCCGTAGGTCGAGCCCGGCGGCGGGCACCGGCGCTGCTCGCCCTCGGGGGTCGGGAAGACGTCGGACGACTCGAAGACCATCGATGACGAGACGACCGTGATCTTCTTCAACCGCCCGAGCTTGTGGGCCCGGATCGCCGCGTCGAAGGCGGCGGCGGTGATCCGCTCGTTCTCGGCCAGCAGGTCGTAGGCCAGCTCGTGGAACAGCGAGATCCCGCCGATGATCGCCGCGTTGGCGATGAAGTGGTCGCAGTCGGCCAGGAGCCCGGCGAGGAGGTCGACGTCCTTGGCGTCGCCGACGACCTGGGCGTAGGCCGGGTTCGCGTCGAACCCCCGGGCGACCGCGCCGTACTTGGAGTGGTTGTCGAGGCCGACGACCTCGTGCCCGTGGGCGAGGAGTTCGCCGATCAGGTAGCCGGCGATGAAGCCGGACGAGCCGGTGACCAGGGTCTTCAACTTCGGTGCGGTCATGCCAGCGCCGTCCCCTTGCCGTAGAGGTTCCAGATGTCGACGACCGGCTTGCCCGCCGGCAGTTCGAGCGTGCGATAGGCGCGATGGGGGGCCCCGACGATCAGGAGGTCGGCCCGGTCGAGCACCTCGGCGAGGGGCCGGAAGGTCGGGTCGACGATGTGGACGTCGGTGCAGAGGACCTCGCGGGCCTCGGCTTCCAGGACCTTGCGGAGCTTGTACGAGAGCGACTCGCGGGGGTCGTCGCTGTCGGCCTTGAAGGCCATCCCGAGCACGCCGACGCTCATCTCGGCCAGCGGATAGGCCTGCTTGAGCCGGCGGACGACGAAGCTGGGCAACCCCTCGTTGATCAGCATCGCCGCGTGGCCGAGCAGGAGGTTGTTGTCGCTGGCGGCGGCCAGTTGCATCGTGTCCTTGAACAGGCAAGGCCCGGCGGCGAACCCGCCCTTGGGCAGGCCCGCCATCCTCGGGTAGTCGCGCGTCATCGCCTCGAAGACCCGGTAGAAGTCGACCCCCCGGTCGGCCGCGATCATCAGGAACTGGTTCGCCGTGGCGAACTCGATGTAGCGCCAGACGTTGGTGAAGATCTTCGTCAGCTCGGCTTCGAGGGGGGATAAGGTCAGCAGGGACGGGGCGATCTTCGCGAACAGCCCCGAGGCCAGCCGAACGGCCTCCTCGCCGCAGCCCGAGACGATCTGCGGGAGCGTGGCGAACTCCTCCAGCGCGTGCCCCTCGGCCACCCGCTCCGGGCAGAAGGCGACCTTCAGGTCGAGCCCCGTCTTCGACAGCAGCCCGTGGATCTTCTCCGTCGTCCCCGGCGAGACCGTGCTCCGCAGGATGACGCACTGGCCGTCGACGAGGTGCGGGATCAGCCGGACGAAGAACCGGCGCATCGTGTGGAAGGTCGGGTTGAGGTGCTCGTCGACCGGCGTGCCGATCACCACCACCACGTGCCTCGACGCCGTCACCATTGCCGGGTCGTCGGCCACGTCCAGCCCGTTGCCGATGACCTCGCGGAGGATCGCGTCGGCCCCGCGCTCCAGGAACGGCATCTTGCCGGATTTCACCGTCGCGACGGCCTTCGCGTCGATGTCGTGGACCGCCACGCGCAGGCCCGCTCGGGCGAAGGCCAGGGCCAGCGGGAGCCCGACGTGGCCGCAGCCGCCGACGACGCAGACATCGTACCGAAATGGCCCCACGATCCGAGGTCCTCCTGGGTTAATCGGGTTGTTGGGTCGGCCGGCGGGGGCCCTCGGCGATCGGCCGGGGGCCGTAGAGGAACAGGCCCGCGCGGGTGCCGATCCGGCGATAGCGGGCCCTGGCCCGCTCGACCAGGGGCCTCGGCAGGCCGAACTCGTACGAGTCGTAGCCCGGCCGCTCCAGCTCGGAGGTCGTCACGATCAAGTCATAATAGCCGGTGTCGACCCGGTCCCGCATCACCTTGAGGTCGACCTGCCCGGTCTCGGCCAGGACGCGGAAGAGCCAGGGGTCGCCGAAGTCGGCGAGCTTGCCGTGATGAAGGTCGAGCATCCCGGAATCGGTGAGGATCTTCGAGTCGGGGTCGCGGGCCCTGGCGAAGAGGTCGCGGTGCAGGGCCAGGACCTCGCGCCCGAGCGGCCCGGAAAACAGCGCGGCCCTGGCCCGCTCGTTCCCTGCCTGCGAGGCCGCGAACATCACGCCGGGGATCACCGCGACCGTCCCGATCAGGACCGCCCCCGCCAGGGCCGCCGACCGGGCCCGCGAGGTCGACAACCCCCAGGCCCGCCAGGCCGCACCGACGGCCAGCCCTTCGACCACCCGGAGTGTCAGGTCATAGTTCAGGTCGGCCCCGCGCTTCGCCGCCAGGACCAAGCTGCTCAACAGGACCACGCCCGCCAGGACGGCCAGGCGTGGGTCGCGCCCGCCGGTCGCCCGGGTCGACCAGAGGCCCAGCCCAAGCAAAGCGAAGAACAGGAGGTCGGGCGCGAGCTGGGTCATCCGGTCGAGGTTCCTGGCGAACGAGGCGAATTCCCAGGGCGTCCGCGACTCCCCCGTTAGCCCCGTCGCGAACCCCGGCTCGGCCAGCGCCGTGACCCCCGCGACCACCCCGGCCAGCACCGCCAAGGCCCCCACCAGCAGGGCCAACCCCCCCCGCCGGTCGCCTTCGATCCACCGGGCCAGCACCGCCGCCCCGAGGAAGATCACCGCCGTCTGCTTGGTCAGGATCGCCAGGACCAGCAGGCCGCCGCCGATCAAACCGGAGGCCCGCCCCTTCCGGGTCGCCAGGAAGAAGCCGCCGACGCCGAGGAGTTCCGCCGTCAGGTCGGGCCGGACCATGACCGAGAACCCGAACATCGGCGCCGCGCCGAGGCTCAAGGTCCCCGCCGCCACCCCCGCGAATCGCCCGTACTTCCGCCCGGCGACGAGGCCGACCACCGCCGAGGTCAGCAGCCCCGAGCCGAACGCAACCCCCCGGCCGATCGAGAACAGCCCGGGGATCTCGGCCCCGACCAGCCGCCCGAGCCGGCCGACGGCCCAGAAGTAGGCCGGGCCGAAGAAGTTGGCGACATGCGGGTGGTCGCGCCAGGCGGGATAGAGCGACTCGCCCAGCTCGGCCCGGAGGCAGAGCAGGACCATCTTCGCTTCGAGGTGGAACGTCTCCAGCGGCGAGGGCAGGCAAGCCGCCGCATAGGTTAAATAGGCCCCGACCCTGGCCAGGCCGACCGCCAGCAGGAGGCCGAAGACGATTCCGCGAGCGAGCTTCATGGGCGGCCAGGTCGACCGGAGTACGGGGACGGCGAAGGGTGGACCGGGCCTCCGGATCCACCGAAGATACCCACGCCGCCGGGCCCCATCAAGGCCCACCGGCCTCGCGGGGGACCAGCACCTCGCGGACGAAATCCTGGAAGCCGCGAATCCAGTCGCTCATGTCCTCGGACCGGAGGCCTTCCACGACGAACGGGGCGAATTCGGCAAGCGACACGATCGGGAAGGTCCGGCTCCGATCCCGGGCCTGGTAGGTCCCGTCGAATTGGAGATGGAGGAACTCCAGGTCCTCACCTTCGAGTCGCCAGATTTCCAGGATGCCCATCGCCGCGAAGATGGGCATCCTGGGGACCGAGTTGGCGGTCACGTCCACCTCGATGATCAGGTCGGGCGGGGCCACGACGGTCAGGTCGAGTTCGCGAGCCCGCTTCAAGGCGGAAGTCTTCTCCCCGAAGAAATAGAGCTTATCCGGCTCGACCCCCTTGAGCAGGTCGGCCCGCTTCAGGGTCACCGGGTCGGCGGCCACGACCCGGAGTCGCAGCGCGTCGGTCAGCGTGTCGACCATCCGGCCGAGGACGTAAGAGCCGTTACCGTGCCGGATCAAGGGGGACATGATCTCCATCCTCCCGGCGTCGTAGTTCACCCGGACGTGGCGGTCGCCGACAATGCGGAGCTGGGCCTCGTACTCGTCCCAGCTCACGCCGTCGAGGACGACGGAGTTCCAGGTCTTCGCCGGGGCGAGTCGGGCGGCGACGGTGGCCATGCCGGGGGGCTCCTTCGCGGGCGGATCAGGAAGAAGGAATCGCCAGGACGATCAGGCCCCGCCCGCTTCGTCGAGGCGAGGCAGCAACACCTCGCGGACGAAGGCGCGGAAGGACTTCATCCAGGCGGTCTTGCTGCCGGGTCGCTGACCGGCTTCCAGGAATCGCGCGGCCTCGGCGAGCGTCAGGACCGGGAAGGCCGGGCTCCGGTCGCGGGGTTGGTAGGTCCCGTCGGACTGGAGGTGGAGGAATCGAAGCTCGTCGCCCTCGACCCGCCAGACCTCGGGGATGCCCAGGGCCGCGAAGATCGGGAGCCTCGGGACCGAGCTGGAGGTGACGTCGACCTCGATGATCAGGTCGGGAGGGGGGTCGATGAGGAAGTCGAACTCGCGGGGTTCCTGCACCCGCGCCGCGTTCTCTCGGAGGTGATAAAGCTTGTCCGGCTCGACCCCCTTGAGCAGGTCGGGCCGCTTGAGCGTCACCGGGTCGGCCGCCTCGTGAGGGATGTCGAGCTCCTCGACCAGGATGTCGACCATCCGGCCGAGGACGAGGGCACCGCTCCCGTGCCGCCTCAAGGGGGACATGATCTCCATCCTCCCGGCGTCGTAGTTCACCCGGACGTGGCGGTCGCCGACAATGCGGAGCTGGGCCTCGTACTCGTCCCAGCTCACGTCGTCGAGGACGACGGAGTTCCGGGTCATCGCCTCGGGGGCTCGGGCTTCGGCGACGGTGGCCATGCCGGGGTCTCCTTCGCGGGTCGGTCGGTCGGATTCCGGCAGCCCCGGGGAAATCGTGTGTTCGTCGGGACCCAAGGCTAACGAATATAACACGTCCGGCGGAGGATTTCCCGGCCGAGCCCGGGGCCGTTGGGTTCGTCCTGGCGGACGGCCCGCGAGGCTCGGTTGGGTTCGTTGGCGACGGGCGGGCCCGCCCGACCCGGCCCGTCGATGTTCAATCTCCGTTGAAATTTCCCGGGGGTACGTTACGATGAGAAGGATGGATCACTCCCGCCAGAGCCCGGGCCATCCCCCTGCCCCGCACTCCCGCCCCCTTTTCGACCGTCGCGAGGCCCTCGCCATGCGGACCCCGATGCCCCGATCGCGATCCCTCGTTTGCCGGGTGGCCCTGATCGCCCTCGGGCTGGTCGGCGCGCAGCGGGCGCAAAACGAAGCCATCGCGGCCCCGGCGCGGGACGAAGCCACCGTCGAGGAGCCCAGGGCGGCGTCGGCCGAGGAGGCGGCGTTCTTCGAGGCGAAGGTCCGGCCGGTCCTGGTCGACTCCTGCTTCCAGTGCCACGGGCCCAGGAAGCAGTCGGGCGGGCTCCGGCTCGACTCGCGGGCCTCGGCCCTGCAAGGCGGCGACGGCGGCCCGGCCCTGATCCCCGGCGAGCCCGAGAAGAGCCCCCTGGTCCTCGCCGCCCGCCACGACGGCGAGTTGAAGATGCCGCCGAAGGGGAAGCTGCCCGACCCGGCCGTCGCCGCCCTCGCCGCCTGGGTCAAGATGGGCGCCCCCTGGTCCGCCGGATCGAACCCAACGTCCCGGGCGCAAAACGAACCCAACGGCACGCTCTGGTCGCTCAAGCCGGTCGTCGACCCCCCCCTGCCCCGGGTCGAGCATTCCGACCGCGTCGCCTCGCCGGTCGACGCCTTCATCCTGGCGAAGCTGGAGGCGAGGAAGCTCGAACCCTCGCCCCCGGCCGACAAGCGGACCCTGATCCGCCGAGCGACCTTCGACCTGACCGGACTGCCGCCGACCCCCGCCGAGGTCGACGCCTTCCTCGGCGACGATTCGCCCGAGGCCTTCGCCCGGGTCGTCGACCGCCTGCTCGCCTCGCCCCGCTACGGCGAGGCCTGGGGCCGGCACTGGCTCGACGTCGCCCGCTACGCCGACACCAAGGGGTACGTCTTCACCGAGGAGAAGCGCTACCCTTATTCGTACACCTATCGCGACTACGTCATCCGGTCGTTCAACGAGGACAAGCCTTACGACCGCTTCATCCTCGAACAGGTCGCCGCCGACCGCCTGCCGCCGACCGACGACAAGCGACCGCTGGCCGCGCTCGGGTTCCTGACCGTCGGCCGCCGGTTCCTCAACGACCAGAACGAGATCATCGACGACCGGATCGACGTCGTCACCCGGGGCCTGATGGGCCTCTCCGTCACCTGCGCCCGCTGCCATGACCACAAGTTCGACCCGATCCCGACCGAGGACTATTACTCGCTCCACGGCGTCTTCGCCAGCTCCGTCGAGCCCGCCAACCTCCCCGGCCTGCCCGACCCCGTCCCCGAGGCCGACAAGGCTTCCTATGACAAGGAGCGTCAGGCCCGGCTCGACGCGGTCGAGAAGCTCAAGGGCGACGACAAGGCGAAGCTGGAGGCCGAGATGCGCGACCATCTGGCCGCCCTGACCGAGGCCGCCGCCGAGCTGGACTTCGAGGCGAACCGGGACGGCAAGCTCGACGAGGTCGCCCGCAAGCACAAGGTCGCGCCCGAGCGGCTCCGGTTCCTCGCCGGGCGGCTCAAGAAGGTGTTCGAGGCGGGCCAGGCCCACGACCCGTTCCTCGCCCCCTGGCGGGCCTTCGCCGCCCTGCCGGCCGCCGACTTCGAGGCGAAGGCCGCCGAGCTTGCCGAGCAACTCGTCGAGGAGCCCGACCCCGACCATCCGGTCGACCCCCTGGTCCTGAAAGCGTTCGAGGGCGACCCGCCGAAGACCCTCGCCGAGGTCGCCCGACGCTACGGGGGCCTCTTCGAGAAGGCCGCGAAGGCCGACGCCGCCGACGCCTCGCTCGGGCCGATCCGAGCTCGGCTCGCGGCCGACGGGGGCCTGCTGGTCATCCCGCCCGACGCCTTGAAGAAGGTCCTCAACCGGGCCGAGCGCGAGAAGCTCCAGGCGACCGAGAAGAAGGTCGAGGAGCTGGACGTCGCCCACCCCGGCTCGCCCGCCCGGGCGATGGTCCTCAACGACGCGCCGAACCCGACCGAGCCCCACGTCTTCCTGAGGGGCAATCCCGGCCGGCCCGGCAAGGCCGTCCCCCGCCGCTTCCTCCGCGCCCTCTCCCCCGGTGGCGAGGCGAAGCCCTTCGGTGAAGGCAGCGGCCGGCTCGACCTGGCCCGGGCGATCGCCAGCCCCGACAACCCGCTGACGCCTCGCGTGATGGTCAACCGGATCTGGCACCACCACTTCGGCGTCGGCCTGGTCGCCACCCCGAGCGACTTCGGATTCCGCGGCGACCCGCCGACCCACCCCGAACTCCTCGACTTCCTCGCCCGCCGGTTCGTCGAAGGGGGCTGGTCGGTCAAGGCGATCCACCGGATGATCCTGCTCTCCTCGACCTATCAGCAGAAGTCCGACCACCGCGACGACGGCTTCGCGGCCGACCCCCGCAACCAGCTCCTCTGGCGGCAGAACCGCAGGCGGCTGGAGTTCGAGTCGATGCGCGACGCCGTGCTCGCCGTCGCCGGCAAGCTCGACCTCCGCATGGGCGGCCGTCCGGTCGAGCTGTTCGACCCGAAGGCGATCTCGACCCGCCGCTCGGTCTATGGCTACGTCGACCGCTACGACCTCGACGCCACCTTCCGCACCTTCGACTTCCCCAGCCCCGACATCAGCGCCCCGCTCCGGCCGGTGACCACCGTCCCCCAGCAGGCCCTCTTCCTCATGAACAGCCCGTTCCTCCTGGACCAGGCCAGGGCCCTCGCCCGCCGCGACGGGCTCCCCCCGGCCTCGGAGGGCGACGCCCGGATCGCCCGGCTCTACCTCGACCTCTTCGGCCGGCCCGCCGAGGCCCGAGAGGTCGAGGCCGGCCGGAAGTTCCTCGCGGCTCTCCCCCCGGTCGAGGACGAGAAGGCCCCCGGCCCCTGGGACGAGTATGCCCAGGCCCTGCTGATGACCAACGAGTTCATGTTCCTCGACTGATCCGTCCCGAGAATCGAGGCGAGCCGATGTCCCACCATGCCCCCCGGATCGAGGATGCCCTGCTGACCCGCCGCCAGGCCCTGACGAGGGCCGGGATGGGGTTCGGCTCGCTGGCGCTGGGCACCCTGATGGCCGAGCAAGGGCTGACCACGCCGAGCCTCGGGGCCGACGCCTCGGCGTCGACGAAGGGGTTCACCTCGTCGCTCGCCCCCAAGCCCCCGCAGTTCGCCCCGAAGGCGAAGCGGGTGATTCACATCTTCATGAACGGCGGGCCTTCGCAGGTCGACACCTTCGACCCCAAGCCCTCGCTGGCGAAGTACGACGGCAAGCCGATCCCGCTGGACCTCCGCACCGAGCGCAAGACCGGCGCCGCGATGGCCTCGCCCTTCGGCTTCAAGAAGTACGGGAAGAGCGGCATCGAGGTCAGCGACATCTTCGCCCACGTCGGTGAGTGCGTCGATGACATGTGCATTATCCGATCGATGCACGCCGACGTGCCGAACCACGAGCCGTCGCTGATGCTGATGAACTGCGGCGAGGCCCGCCAGGCCCGCCCGAGCTTCGGCTCGTGGCTGCTCTACGGCCTCGGCTCGGAGAACCAGAACCTGCCCGGCTTCGTCGTCCTCTGCCCCGGAGGGATGCCGATCTCCGAGGCGAACAACTGGCAATCCGCCTTCCTGCCGGGGATCTACCAGGGGACCTACGTCAACAGCCAGCACACCGAGATCGAGAAGCTGATCGAGCACATCAAGAACAAGCGGGTCAAGCCCGACGCCCAGCGGGCGCAGCTCGACCTCCTGATGCAGCTCAACCGCGAGCACATGGAGCGTCGCCAGGCCGAGGCCCAGCTCGAGGCCCGGATCCAGTCGTTCGAGCTGGCCTTCCGCATGCAGTCCGAGGCCGGCGACGCCTTCGACGTTTCGAAGGAGTCGCAGGAGGTCAAGGACCTCTACGGCCCCGGCGTCCAGGCCCGGCAACTCCTGGTCGCCCGCCGGCTCCTGGAGCGGGGCGTGAGGTACGTCCAGGTCTACCACGGGGCCGGCCAGCCCTGGGACAGCCACGACGACATCGGCACCGAGCACAAGCGGCTCGCCGAGCAGTGCGACCGGCCGATCGCCGCCCTCCTGAAGGACCTCAAGCGGAGCGGGATGCTCGACGACACCCTGGTGATCTGGGGGGGCGAGTTCGGCCGGACCCCGACGGTCGAGCTGCCCACCCCCGGCGCCAACCAGGGGAAGATGAACGGCCGCGACCACAACCACTACGGCTTCACGATGTGGCTGGCCGGCGGCGGCGTGAAGCGGGGCCACGTCCACGGGGCGACCGACGAGTTCGGCTTCGCCGCCGTGCAGGACAAGGTCCACGTCCACGACCTCCACGCCACCATCCTCCACCTCCTCGGCTTCGACCATGAGACCTTCACCTACCGCTACGCCGGCCGCGACTTCCGCCTGACCGACGTCCACGGCCACGTCGTCAAGGAACTCCTGGCCTGACTCTTCTCGCCAGGTCAAGGTTCAGGACGCCGGCGGGGAGGTCGAGTTCCGGACCGAGGGCACCTTGAATGCGCGGATGTCATTGCGTCCCTGCTGCGGCAGCCCTGACTTCCTCGACCGGCCGCGAGCGGCTACGGCGAGGCTTTGGCCGGGGCCTTGGCCTTGAGGGCAATCCGGGCCGACTCCAGCAGGCGGCGGAATTCGGGACGGTCGCGGATCGGGTCGAGCTCGCGGTCGCCTTCGATCAGGTCGAAGCCGAACCCCCGCCGGAGGGCGGAGTGGAGGAGCTGGAAGGCCTCGTCGCGGTCCTCGGGCACCTGCTTCGAGGTGGTCGCGTAGAGCCCGGCGAGCTGATAGAGGTTCGCGGGGGAGCTGTCGCGCCAGCGGGATTCCTCGGCGTCCTTGATGGCGGCGTCGCGCTGCCCCTGGACGGCCCGGACCACCCCGCGGAAGGTCCGGGCGGGGACGTAGTCGGGGTAGAGGGCGATGGCGCGGTCGAGGATCGGGACGGCGTCGTCGAGGCGTCGGAAGGCCAGGGCCAGGATGTGGGCCCGCATGTGGAGGCAGCGGAGCGAGGTCGGCTCGAGTTCCGAGGCCTGCTCGAAGTCGGCCAGGGCGGCGGCGGGGTCGGTATTCATCCGCTGGAGGCCGCGTTCGACCCAGCTCTGGGCCTCGATGGGGGCCTTGGCCAGCCCGGCCTCGAGATCCTTGACGGCGGCCTCGGCGTCGCCGACGGCGGCCAGGGCCCGGGATCGGAGGAAGAAGATCCGGGTCTCGGTCGCGCCCCGTTCGAGTGCTTTGGTCAGGTCGTCGGCGGCCCCTCGGTGGTCGCCCAGCTCGCTTCGGGCCTGGGCCCGGTTGAGGAAGGGCTCGGACCAGTCGGGCTTGAGCTCGATGGCGCGGTCGAAGTCGGCACGGGCGGCGGCGTGCTGGGCGTTGCGGAGGTGGCTCACGCCGCGGTTGAACCAGGAGTGGCGGTCGTCGGGCCTGAGGGCGACGCAGGTCTGGAAGCAGGCCAGGGCCTGGGCGGGCCGCTCCAGCCGGTCGAGGCAGACGCCCCGGGTGAACCAGGCCCAGAAGTTGGCGGGGTCGCGGCGGGCGGCCTCCTCGGCCAGCGGCAGGGCCGAGCCGGGCTCGCCCCGGACGAGCCGGTCGGTGGCGGCCATCAGGAAGTCGCGGGCGGTTTGCATCGGGGCCCGGTCGGCCTGGGCCTGGAGGGCCTTGCCCTCGTCCCGGCGGCCGACCAGCTGGAGCAGGACGGCCCGCTGGCTCAGGAGCGAGCGGGGGGCCGCGCCTTCGAAGCAGGCCAGGGCCAGGCCGCTGAGGACGACCCCGTCGCGGGCCTTGCCCTCGCGGCCGGGGGCCCCGGGACGCTCCGAGGCGTCGCGGGCGGCGGCCTCGGCCAGGATCGAGAGGGCCTCGCCGACCTCGTGGCGGAGCCGGTCCCGGTCGTCGAGCGGCAGCACGGCCACCGCCGGCCCCTCGGCCCACGCCGGGTTGTCCAGGACGCCGTAACGCCCCAGCGCCTCGCGGCCGATCCGGGTGCCCCGGTCGCGCTCGGCTCGGTCTTCGGACCGCACGCTCAGGACGTAGCGGGCGGTGCCGAAATCGTCGCGGAAGGCGTCGCGGGTCCGGGCGGCCTCCAGTTGGGCCAGGCGGTGGCCCCGAGCGGCCTGCACCGAGGCCGTGGAGGCCAGGGCGACCAGCGCGATGCCGATGCCGAACCAGAACCCCAGCCTCGGGTTCCGCCGGCCGAACTTGCGGATCCGCTCGCGGAGCGAGGGCTCGGGGGCGTGCCTGAGCGGGCGGTTGGCCAGGTGTCGCTCCAGGTCCTCGCGGAGGTCGCGGACCGACTGGTAGCGGCGGGCGGGGTCGGCCTCCAGGCAATGGCGGATGATCGACTCGGCCGCCGGCGAGACCTGGGCGTTCCAGGGCCGGATCTTCGGCGGGGGCCCCTGCCGCTCGGCGATCATCCGGCCCAGGGTCTCGGAGGACGAGTCGTCGTGGATCGGGAACGGGTGGCGGTGGGCCAGGAGTTCGTAGAGGATGATCCCCAGCGCGTAGAGGTCGCTCCGGGCGTCGACCACGCCGCCGCCGTCGCGGAAGGCGGCCAGGTGCTCGGGAGACATGTAGGGCAGCGTGCCGCCGACCGAGGCCACCGCGGCGTTGGAGCTCGGCTTGATGTCCTCGGAGAGGTTGAAGTCGAGGATCATGGGCTGGCCGTCGTCGGTCAGCAGGATGTTGGCGGGCTTGAGGTCGCGGTGGAGGATCCCGCGGTCGTGGGCGTGGGCCAGGCCGTCGGCCAGCCGCGAGCCCATCCAGAGGACCGCGTTGTCGTAGGGCAGCTCGCCGATCATCCGAAGCGTGTCGGAGAGGTCCCGGCCCGCCGGGGCGGCCCCGTCGTCGGAAGCCTGCTCGTCGGGGGCGTCGGGCTCCGGGGAATCCGCGGCCTTGGCCGCCTCGACCACGGCTTCCGGGGCGCCCGGCGAGCGGGCGGCGGACGGGCCGGACGGACCGGTCGGTCCGGATCGGCGGCGGGTGCTGGGGAGCTTCGAGGAAGATCGCCGGGTGCTCAGCTTCTTCAGGAGCGACTGGCCCGAGGCCGGCTTCAGGCCGGACTGCTTCAGGTCCTCGCAGACGTCCTTGAGCGTCGTCATGCCGAAGTAGGGCATGCAGACGGCCTGGAACGGCTCGGCGTGGTGGACCGAGAAGATCGGCACGATGTTGGTGTGCTGGAGCTGGGCCAGGGTCTGCGACTCGCCCTTGAGCTCGGTGGAGACCTTCAGGGCGACGTAGCGGTCGGCCAGGTCGCCCTGCTGGGCCAGGTAGACCCGGCCGAAGGCGCCCCGGCCCAGCTCGTCGATCAGGCGGAATCCGAGGAAGGTCTGGCCGGGCTCGGGGAGGGTGGTGATGTTTCGGGCGACCCGGAGGGCCTCGGAGGGGTCGGTCCTGTGGAGGTCGCGGAGCAGCCGGGCCGTGCCGCCGTCGCCGGAGATCGACCCGCTCCAGTTTTCCAGGGCCGCCTGGTCGGGGACGACCCCGGGCTGGGCCCGGAGGCTGAGATAGGATCGGGCCACCTCTCCGATCGTCGGCGAGACGAGCGGGACGGCGGGCCGAGGTTCGGCCTTGTGGGTGTCCTGGAGCCAGGGCGTCGCCTGGCCTCGCTTGCCGGCCGGGGCCGGGCCTCGACCGGCCGGGGGGGCCAGGCCCGATCGCAAGCGAATCGCCTCGAGCTTCTCTTCGATCATCTCCGCCTCCATCGCTGATTGTTCCTGCGTTCCGCGTTGGGCTCGACTGGAATCCCCTCCGGGCGCGATCGGTGCGGCGATCATCGCGGCCCGACCCGCCGGCGGGTGTGGTCGGGACGTTGGGGCCGGGTCCCGGTCCGCCCGGGCGATCGGCGCGGCTCACCCAGGCGGGAGTGCCAGGGCGTCGGCTTCGAAGACGACCCGGTCGCGGCCGGCGGCCTTGGCCCGGTAGAGGGCCTGGTCGGCCACCTCGATCAGCTCGGCCGGATCGGGGAACTGGCCGGCCTCGACGAAGATGCCGCCGAGGCTGGCGGTCACCTTGAGGGCCCCGCCGCCGGCCAGGATCGGCCGGGCGGACAGGGTCGAGCGGACCTGCTCGGCGGCGGCCCGGGCCGAGGCGACGCCGGGGGTGGTGAGGGCGAGGACGAATTCCTCGCCGCCGTAGCGGGCCACCATGTCCTCGCTCCGCACCGAGTTGCGGAGGATCTTGGCCACGACCCGGAGCACCTCGTCGCCGGCCCCGTGCCCCAGGGTGTCGTTGATCCGCTTGAAGTGGTCGATGTCGAGCAGCAGGACCGCCAATCCGTGGCCGTCCCGGACCCCGCGCATCGCCTGGTAGACGATCTCGTCGAGGAAGTAGGCCCGGTTGAACAGGCCGGTCAGCGGGTCGCAGGCGGCCCTCTCGAAGAGGACTTCCAGCAGCCGCTCGTCGCTGGGCGAGGGGCGGAGGAACTTGAAGACGACCGACGAGCCGAACTGGATCTGGTCGCCGTCGCGGACCCGGATCGACTCGGTGCCGACCAGCCGCTCGCCGTTGCGGAAGGTGCCGTTGGTGCTGCCAAGGTCCTGGAGGTCGACCTCGCCGGCCACGTCGGCCCGGAACAGGGCGTGGCAGCGGGAGATGTCGACGTCGAAGATCGGCACGGTGTTGTCCTCGGCCCGCCCCACCAGGGTCTCGCCGGGGCCGAGCCGGATCATCCGACCGGGCAGGCCGCCGCTCATGAGCACCAGGTAGACCGGGGTGGCGGTCTCGCCGATCCGCAGGTCGCGCCGGGCGATCGGGAGCGGATTGGAGTTCAGCTTGGTGGCCTGGTTGTTGATATTAACCATGTTTGCTCGTCGGAAGCTGGAGTCCGGTCCTGCCATTCGAGCTTACCCTTGACCCGTTCGACCTGCTGCCGCCGCGATACCACCCTCGGCGATGCGTCGCCCGATGCGGGCGGGTGAGGATCGCCCCGGCTTCTGACGCCCGGCGAGAGGGCGTCACTTTGCTTCTAGCCTAGGTCAGGAACCGGCGGCCCGGGGCCCTGCCGCGAGATTCCTCGCCCGGGGCCCGCCGGGCTGCGGATCGACGCGGGGTGGAGCTTCCGCGCGATGGCCTCGCGGTCGATGCCCCCGGCGCGCAGGCCGAGGCCCCGGTGGCTAAGCCCCCGGGGCCCGGTCGGCGTCGGGCTCGGTCGCTCAGCCGGCCGGCGGGGGCTGGGGAGGCGGGGGCTACTGGCCGGGCGGGTAGGTCGTCGTCGTGCTGCTCGGGGCGACGTACCCGTAGGACATCATCGGGTCGCTGAGCGTCTGGGTGTACAGGTTCCACTTCACGGGCGAGACCGGCGTGCTCCCCGTGTAGGTCCCCGAGATCGACAGCGTATAGGTCCCCTGGCCCAGCCACATCTCCAGGCTCTGCGTCCGGTTCGCCTTCACGGTGATCGTGCGGACGACGACGCCGCTGGCGTTCTTGATGGTCAGCTGGACCGGGGTGTCCTGGGCGACGCCGCCGGTGTCGGTCGAGAGCCCGATGTGGACGATGCCGTTGGGGTTGGACGTCAGGGACATGTCCGTCTGGGAGCTCCAGGTGGTCGTCCCCCCGGAGGTCGTCGCGGTGAGCGTCCCCGAGCCGAGCAGGTTCTGCACCTCGGCGGAGGCGGCGAACTCGACCGTCAGCCCGTAGTTGCCCGAGACGCCGCCGGCATAGGCGGTGTTGGCCGTCACCCCGAGGTAGTAGGTCGATCCGGGCGTCGTCGAGGCGACCTGGAAGGTGAAGGCGCCGGCCGTATCTCGGATCACCCGGCCCGCGACCGGGTTGCCCGAGGAGTCGTAAACGGTGACGAAGGGGTTGAGGGTGCTGGAGTTGAGGGCGTAGGCCGAGATCGTCATCAGGCACCATCTCAAAACGGCCCCTTTGAGGAGCTGGTCGGTGGACAATTCGCGTCGAGGCGTGTGCAATCGTGGGCGTGATGCCACGGTTGGCCGTTTCGGAGCGAGTCCCCATGCCCACGATCTCC
>JAABUK010007214.1_pt1 | contig 16149 bp, 27 predicted proteins | sample 5559141 | NCBI WGS metagenome assembly JAABUK01 (sample SAMN10711869, study PRJNA513367) | rock metagenome | isolation source: Antarctica rocks | place: Antarctica: Victoria Land, Pudding Butte nord | collected 2016-01-03
TGGGCTAGCAAGTCCCCTTCTCGGCGGCGGCCGACACCTTGATCTCGCCCCCTTCGACCGCCTTGACCAGGTCCGGCACGCCGGAATCGATCACCTTGGAGGCGGCCTCGACCATCCTGGGGGAGACGCCGACGGCGGCGGCGAACTGGCCGTCGCGTTTGATCGTTTCCCGACTGACCCCATGCCGCGTGGCCAAGGCTTCAGCCGTCTTGGGCAAGTGCTCATTTTGAGCACTTGATTCCCTCTCGCCTCCGTGTTGCTTTTTCGTCCGGTTGTATCGTCGCCCCCGCAGCAACGAATACTGATCCGGGCTCAGGTTCCGCCGCCCGAGTTGGTTGGCGTCTCCCATTGCAGTTCTTACATTCCATCATAAACACAATTATCGGACGCTGGATCGGGCCGAATCATCGGCACGACCGGAGCATTCCTCCACCCTTGGATAAGATCGTTTCCGCGATGGGTCTTCGAACACACTCTCTGGAAAAAGGACGGTTCGACCACAAGCACTCGACCCGCCGCTGCTTGACGTGGCCCTGGCCCGAGTGGTTGGGCAAGTCCCACTCGACCCGATGCCAGCCGGCCAGCTCGGCATCGTACAGGGGCGATCGGTAGCCGCTGAGCAGGACCATCCCCCGGACCTCGCCGAGCGTGGCCAGCATCTCGCGATGGTCGTCGGCCGTCATCTCGCGGGCGTAAGCCTTGGGTTGGGTTCGGGTCGAGGGCAGGTAAGGCGGGTCGCAATAGTGGACCGCCCCCGCCCCATGCTCGGCGTCGAACGCCCGGATCGAGGCCAGGGCGTCCCGGCATGTCAGCTCGATCGAGGCGAGCCGGGCGACCACCCGGGGCAGCTCGTCCTTGAAGGTTTCCCAGGCGTTGAGGTCTCCCGGCCGACCGCCCCGGGTCCGCTCCGACCAGGCGAACGTCCGACCCAGGCCGCCCCGGCTCATCCGGTTTCGGACCAGGAACGCCAGCGGGTCGCCGGCCCGACCGAGGGCCCCCTCGAAGGTCGAGGCCGAGTAGGACGTCGAGCGGATCGCGTCGAGCAGCTCACCCCCGTCGGCCGAGCGGAGGCGATCCCAGAACCCCATCAGGTCCGGGTCGAGGTCGTTCGCCAGCTGGGACCGGACCGGCCCGAGGTTCAACCCGACGGACATGCCCCCGGCGTAATGCTCGGCGAAGGCTCGCGTCGGGGGGGCCAGGGCGAGGATTCGCCGGGCCAGGTACGACTTGCCGCCGTGCCACTTCAGGGGGGATCGAAGCTTGCTCGACGTCGCGGCCATCGGAGGTCTTCCACGGGGGCGGGATCGCGTCTCCCGATGATCTCCGGGCCGAGCCGCAAGCGCAAGCCCATCTTCGAAACGAGGACGACCCCCGGGGGTGAACCGGGGGCCGTCGAGGGTTCTCTTGAAGTCCGGGTCAATCTGTGAACTGGACAGCCTGGACATTGACGACCTGGCCGGGGCCGACGATCGACTCAGCCTCTCGGCGGCGGATCAAGCGTTCCGCGTCCCCCACCGAGAGGACCGAAACGAACTGACCTCGGGCCTCGACGGACCGCCGACGGTCCGTCGGGATGCCCTGCTTTTTCAGGATCTTCAGGAGGTTGGAACGGTCGATCCCGATGACCTCGGCGAGGTCGCGGGCGATGACCATTCCCTCTCTGGCGGTGATGGAAGGCATGGGGTGGAGTCCGGAATGGTGGCGAAGTGGTAAGCCGACTCTCGCGCCATTGGCGCCCATGCCTTGCCGAGCCATGCCAGAACGGTGGCATGATACGGCAAGGCGAGGGGCCGGACAACTGCATCACAACTCGGGAGGACGCGTCTTGGTCATCCCTGGGTCCGCGATGACCCGCCGGAGCTCGTCCAGCGCGTCACGCCCGAGACGGTCGATCGCCTCGGCGATGGCCCCGTAAGGGCCGGCCAGGTGGAGGCGATCGAGGGCCTCACGCTCGCCGAGGTTGCGGACGAAGTGGAGGACCAAGCTCTCGGCCGAGGTCAGGACGACGGGCTCGGGACGCTTCGGGCCCAAGTTCGGATAGACGACCCCGACGATGGCCGAGTGGCACACCGCCGCGCCGAATTCCTTGACCAGGCCCCAAACCATCCGCTCGACGTCGGTCGAGGGCAGGGGCAGCGGTCGTCCGTCGTCCTGGCCATCGAAGCGAGTCACCTCGGGGTCTCCGCCGGGCCGGGGGCGGATGACGGCCAGGCACCGCTCGCCCTCCCAGAGGGAAACATCGGGTTGCTGGAGAGCGTAGGCGATTGCCTCGCGCGAGTCGGCGGCGACCTCCAGGCCATCGGCCTTCAGGGCATAGACATAGTCGTCCAGTTCTTCCCCGATCGCGTCGTCCGTGCTCAGGCCGACCCGCGAGAGCCGCCACCGGCCGTACTCAGCGGTCGTCGCTACGATCGTCCGGGTCCCGGGCCGAGGGTTGGCGGGAACGGGCGGCTCGATGTCCCGGGCCAGGGGGCCCTCTTCTCGTCCTTCGAGGCTGTTCATGTGCGAATCCTTGCGTATCGTGATGTCTTCGGAACTCGGAGTCGTGGTCGGTGGGCGGGGGAGCCGTCGCCCGGCTCCCCCGGTTCGTCGGGACGCTCAGCGCCAGACCCGGGCCAGGCCGACCCCGCCGGCCTCGGCCAGCTCGTCGTGGTGGATCTCCCGGGCCTCGGCCTCCAGGGCGTCGAGGTAGATGTTCCGCTCCGTCTCTAGCGAGGCCCGGCCCGCGAGCCAGCCCCGGCGGAATGCGTCGGCCTCCAGGGGGGTCCGGGCCCGGGGGGCGGCATCCTCGCCCGCAAGTCCCAACTCGAAGCCGAGCCGCTCAGCGTCCTGTTCGGCCGTCGGGACGAACCGGCCCGACCGGGGGGCCGGGGGCGAGGGAAAGCTGACGGGCTCGCCCGACTGGCATCGATTCAGCCACTCCAGCCACGTCAGGCCCGGCGTCCCCAGGCTCGCCACGAAGCCTTCGAAGGCCGCGGCGTTCTCGGCCTCCAGCCCGTCGAAGATCCCCAGGGCCTCCTCGATCCGATCCTCTTCGATCAGGCCGAGAGCCGAGTCGGTGAGGAACCCAACGGCCAACTCGGCGAAGCCGAGGTCAACCTCGACGGCCGGGGGAGTCGTCCGGCAAAAGCTCGTGAGGTCGATGTCCGACCGGGCCGGCTCGTCGGTCGTCGTCCAGTGGACCCCATCGTCCTGCCACGTCTCCCAGGAATCCCCCGAGGGCCCGTAGTGGCCGGCGTCCTCGTCGGCCTGGTCGTCGGCCTCGATCAAGTTCCAACCGGCCGGGGCGACGATCGCCGGGACCTCGACCAATTCGTTGACGTCAACAGGATGGTCGACCGTCGCCTCGACCTTTTTCGTGACGTCACGAAGATGGTCGACCGGGGCCTCGACCCCCCTTGGAGCGGCCGGGAGCTTCAGGCCCCACATCGCGGCCCGCTTCAGGTCGGCCCGGGTGATCGGGGCGACGACCACGGGCGAGCCCCCGGAGATCGGGGCGGGCACGTCGAGGAAGCCCCGGGCCAGCATGGACGCCCCGTGCTTGCAGAGGGTCCCCTTCCCTTCGTGGCGGCAGACGAAGTCCGGGCAAGAGCACTCGATGATGCCCCGGTCGGTGCGGATGACGTCGTACGACTCACCATTGACGAGCTTCGTCACGCGGACGGCCGCCCGGCCGCACTCGCCGGCCGGGATCGTCTCGACGGCGTAAGAGGCCCCCTTGATCTCGACCGTCGCGGGGGCTTCAAGTAGGCTGCTCATGGATCGGACTCCTCGTGCTTGTAATGGGGTTCAGGGTTTCGGTCCAACCGGGGCCGCGTCGTGTTCCACCACGACGCGGCCCCTCCTCGTTGCTCAGGCGGCGGAGACAATCCGCCATCGGTACGGCTTCTTGTCGGCGAGCGAGGCGGCGTGTGCGGCCTTCTCGGCATCGTCGATGACGAGCCAGTTCTCCCATTCGCCGTTCGGTCCGACAGCAGCTTGAAGAATCGTCATCGTGCGTTCCTCGGTTCGGGGTCGCGTCCTGTCCTGGCCCGGGGCTCTCGGCCCCGGGCCGCCTCGGCCCTCAACCCATCCGGGCTAGGATTTCCTCGGCCCGGTCGGTCAGCCTGCGGAGGTCGGCCAGGTAGCGGGCTTCGGTGATCCGTCCGGCCCAGAACAGGCTGGTCAGGGCTTCGGCTCTGGCTTCGATTCGCTTGAGCTTGGCTTTCATCGTCTCGTCTCCGGTTCGGGGTTCGTTCTCGTCTCGACATACGGATCTTATCAGTTCCGTATCAGTAGTCAACCCCGGTTCGTATAAAATTCGTATTTGCTTTCTACCTCGATCCGTGTACAGTAGTGATACGGTTCGTGTACGGGTGATACAATCTCTGGGACTGGACCTTTGAGATTGCCGGAGACGAACATGGCCAAGAAACAAACGGAGTCCCACAAAGTGCCAGCCGTTGCCGAGGACAAGGTGATGCGACATGCTCGCATCGAACTTCCCGATGAGGACTACCAGCGTTTGAAGGGAGGCGCTGACCGTTATCGAATCAGCGTTTCTGCATACATCCGCATGGCCGTTATGGAAAGGATCGAGCGGGACGAGTCCAAGGGTTCCAAGTCATGACCATTGAGACCCTCGACCGCGTCATCCATGCGCAGCCGTTCAAGCCGTTCAGCTTCATGCTGGCCGACGGGCGGCGGCTCCCGGTCCGTCATCCCGACTTCGTGGCCTTCAACCCCAAGGGGCGAGTCGCCGTGGTGATGGACGAGAACGACGGGGCGGACTTCGTCGACCTGCTCCTGGTCGTCTCCCTCAACTTCGAGGGCTCGGCCACCCCCCAGGGAGCCGAGGCCCGATGATGCCTGACCGCTCGATCGACCTCGGGCCGCTCCGCGACGGCCTGGCCCTGCTCCGGGCCGAGGTCGCGAGCTTCCGACGGCTCCTGATCCTGCTGCTGATCACGACCGCGTCGGGAATCACCCTCGGAGCCTGGCAGCTCGCGGCCCTCGACTTCGAGGTCAAGCACCTGGCCGGCGTCGTGGCGGCCGGCAAGGCGACCCCGACAACGACGCTCAACCCCAAGGCCAACTGAGAGGACAAGCCATATGAGAATCAAGCCACACCGCATCCTGAAGCGGCCCTGCTCGGAACCGAGCCACGCCAAGTCCTCGTTGGGTGTGGCCCTGTTCGGCAAGACCGACGAGGGCCAGCTCGGGCCCGGGCCCGTGCTCCTGGTCGTCCCGAGGATCGGCCAGGTCAGGCACCTGCCCCGGGGTTACGAGACCGCCGATTGCTCCCATTGCGGATCGGCCGTCTGGGTCAACCGCTCGTTCATGAATACGGCCCGTCGCCAGGCCATGAAAGTGCGGGTCGAATGCATGAACTGCTGCGGCTTCGAGATGACCGGGGCGGCGGGATGAGCCTGGCCTTCCGATGATCATCGCGGCAACCGTTGTCACGAACGAGCCGTACTGTCAGGCCCGATCCAGGCCCAATCGTCGGGCCTAATGAAATTGCTCAACAGCCGAACAACTTCTTTAAGTTCTTAAAGTATTTAAAGTTCCATCGACCGTTTTTTCGGGAGAATCCCCATTTTCACATTGCGAGGCGGGGTATACTTCCTTGAGACTGATCTCGACGGCAACGCAACCGCTCACCCGAAGAAACCCATCCGTCGCCAGAGCGGCGGAAAACGGAGCCACCGACCCGGGACACCCTTGATGGGCTTTGAGTCTCGGGACAGCACGATGCCGATCCGGTCAAGGACCGCTTCCGCGTCGCATCCTTGCTGAATGGGTTGGACCCAGCATCATTGCCGGGCCCAACCGCCGATCGCGGTGTCGATCACCGCAACCGACGCCTCCCACTGGAGGAAGCCGCCCCCGCGCGTCCCCGATTCGAACATACCCCCCCCCTCAACGTAAGGAGAACCCCCATGGCCACGAACACGACCACGACCTACGCCCCGAAGCGTATCTCGAAACAACAGACGGCCGATCGTCTCGGCGCGACGCTCCCCGTCGTCAAGAGGCTGATCGCCAACGGAGAGTTGAAGGAGATCCCGTTGCCCGGGGCCCGGTTCACGATCGTCGAGGCGAGCGTCGACGCGCTGGTCGCCCGGATGGTCGACAACAGCCGCCAGGTCGGATGAGAACGGGGCTGACCTCGGCCCACTCCGCAAGACCGGACCGAGGCCGCCCCGCCAACAACCCCAGTCGAAACCGAGGATGCTCCCACATGGGACAGAAGATCGCCCATCTTGTCCATCAGCCGCCGGACGGAGCCGCCGGTTTCGAAGCCGTCGCCCCCTTGCCGGGGGTCGATGGCGCTGGTCTATTCATTCAATGCAGACGGCCAGGGGGTCCAAGCCCTGGCCGTCTGCCTGATCGAGTCCGCGGCGTCGTCGTCAAACCCGCCCGGACCACTGAGAACCCACCTAGAAGCGTGATGAGCGCTAGGAGGTCCACGTGCGTATTATGACCCTGCCCGGGTCGGACGGCAACGCCGTTCCGCCGGATCACGCCCCCTCCCTGCCCGACCCTCGGGCCCAAGCCTTCGCCGAGTTCCTCGAATCAGTCGATCACCGCGACTGGAGGGCGGGCCAGCTCGCCACTCGCCGGCTCCGGGCGCTCGGCCTGGCCGTCTGCCTCGTGACGCCCCCCGGTGATCGGAGGGGAGCATGAACACGACAACCGAGAAGCCTGTCAGGGTCACCGCCCATTCCCCCTGTGAGCACTGCGGGAGGAGCGACGAGCGGTGCTCCCGGTATGCGGACGGGGTGCGGTCGAACTGCTACCGAGTCCCTGGTCATGCATCCGTCGAGCGGCAAGATAGCAGCGGGGCAACCTACCACGCTTACGGGACCAAGGACCGAAGCGAGCAGGTCGACGCGAGCGCCGAGGCCGGCGGCGTCAGGCCGGATCGTGCGAAGGCCGAGGATCTTCACAAAGTCTATTCGGCGTTGCTGAAGGGCCTGACGCTCTCTGGGGCGCACGAACAAGCCATGATCGCCCGGGGCTTCGAGGCGGGGCGGGCCGCGAGCCTCGGCTATCGCACGCTCCCCAGCCAGGGCCGCGATGAGCTGATCGCGAGTCTCGCCCGGAAATTCAGTGTCGGCCCGCTGCTCTCGATCCCGGGGTTCTCCGCCAACGCCCAGAAGAAATTGAAGATCAGCGCCCTCCCCGGCCTGATGATCCCCGTCCGCGATTGCGTCGGGCGGATTGTCGCGATCGTGGTCCGGCCCGACAAGGGCCTTTCCTCCGGGAACAAGTATCTCTGGCTCTCGTCGAACAAGTGGAATGGGCCGAGCTCTGGCTCCCCCGTCCATGTCCCTTCAGGTCTGACAAGCCCCGTGGAGACGATCGTTGTCACCGAAGGCCAACTCAAAGCAGACCTGGCCTTCGCCCTGTCGGGCATCCCGACCATCGGTGTTCCTGGAGTGGGGAATTGGAGAGGATCGATCCCGATCCTCAAGCAGCTCGGAGCCCGCACAGCTCGCATCGCCTACGATCGCGACTGGAAAGACAAGGCCGAGGTCGCCAGGTCCCTGGTCCTGATCGCCAAGGGTCTTCAGGAGGCCGGCTTCGCGGTCGAGGTCGCCACCTGGGACGACGAACCCAAGGGCATCGACGACCTGCTGGCCGCCGGCGGATCGCCCCGAGTGGTTTGCGGGGATGACGTGAAAGCCCTGCTCTTCGAGGCCGGGCGGATCGCGGAAGGTCTGGAGGCGGTCGCGGCCCTCGACCTGGTCGTCAGAGTCCGGGCCAAGATCCAGGCGGACGGGTTCGCGGGCCTACTCAGGGACAAGGCGCTGATCGCCGAACTGGCGAAGCTCCGGGATGACGACCCGGGCGAGTTCGGGGCGATCGTGGTGGAACTGAAGGGCGTCGGGAAATTCCCAATCCGGGAATTCAACGCGGCGATTGGCCAGGCGAAGCCGGACGCCTCGACCGTTGCATCGATCCATCCCTACCATGAAAAGGACGGATGCCTCTACGTCGGCCAAGACAGGCTCGCCAACTTCGCGGCTCGCATCGTCGAGGAAGTTGTCCGCGACGACGGATCGGAAGAAAAGAAGATCGAGTTCCGCATCGAAGCCACCTGGCCAGGCGGACGCGAGATCGTCGCCGAGATCAAGGCCGAGGAGTTCGAGCCGATGAAATGGGTTGTGGCCAACCTCGGCGCGATGGCCATCCTCGAAGCCGGACGGGACACAAAGAGCCACGTTCGGGCCGCGATCCAATACCTGTCCGATGACGTGGCGAGGCGAACCATCTTCACGCATACGGGATGGAGGAAAATCGCGGGCGAATGGAAGTACCTGCATGCCGGCGGGGCGATCGGTGCCGACGGGATGGACCGGTCGGTCACCGTGGAGTTGGGCGGGAACCTTGCCAACTTCGTCTTGCCCGACCCGCCAGCCGGCACCGAAAGGGTCCGGGCAATCCGGGCCAGCCTGGAAATTATCAGGCTCGCGACCCCTCATCGCCCGTCGTCGAGAGCCCTGGCGGCGGTCCTTCTCGCGGCCCCATACCGGGCCGCGATCTGCAAGGTGACGACGTCTCTGGCTTTCACCGGGGACTCAGGGGCCTACAAATCTTCGGTTGCCGCCCTGGCCCAGCAACATTTCGGGGCGGCGATGACGAAGGACCGGCTTCCCTTCAACTGGTCAAGCACGGTTAATAGCCTGGAGGCAGACCTTCACCATGCCAAAGACACCCTGGCTGTCGTGGATGAATTCACGATGGCCGGGACGGCGAACGCCAGGGCCGAGATGCAGTCCAAAGCCGATCGGATCATCCGGGCGTCGGCCGACGGACACGCCAGGGGCAGGCTCACGAAGGACGGCGAACGACAGTCCCCGAAGCCACCTCGGGCGTTGATGCTCAGCACCGGGGAGGATGGATTCGACAGACAAAGCGCTAACGCTCGCACCCTGCCCATCCAGTTCTCCAAAGATCGGCCGACCCGAGACGGGACCGTCGACCTGGAGATCCTCACCGCTTGCCAGGCGGACGCCAGGGCTAACCTCTACGCCGCGTCGATGGCCGCGTTCCTGCAATGGTTCGCCCCGAGGCGGGACAAGTGCCTTGATGGCTTCGAGAGCAAACTCGCGGAGTATCGGGGTTATGCATACTGCCCCGGCGATCACGGCAGGTCTCCCGAGGCAGTCGCGGACCTTTTCGTCGGCTTCGAGATCTTCCTCGAATTCGCCGTCGAGGCCAAGGCCATCAGCGAGTTTCAGGCGGCGAAGCTCAAAGGCCAAGTCTGGGATGGGCTCAAGGAAGCCTCGGCCGAAATTCGGGCTGACCTCGAAGACGACGGAACGCCCGCCGAACGATTCATCAAGATCCTACGTTCGGAGATGAGCAGCAATCGCGCCCACCTGATCGACACCAAGACCGGGCAGGACCCCGAAGGCCAGGAATCCAGGTGCGGGTGGAGGCGAGAGCTTAAATACCAGGGAAGAGATGAAGGACAAGGCTACATGTGGACCCAGTCTCGCAACATGATCGGCTGGGTCGACGAGGAGTATGTCTACCTCATCCGAGAGGCCGCCTACACGGTCGCAACCAAGGCAATCGGGCCGGGTGATGGCATCCAGCTTCCCGGCAAGAATCAACTTGCCAAAATGCTCAACTCCGAGGGCAAGCTGGCAAAGACCGACTCTCGCAAGGATAAGAACAGGTTCACTTCTAGGGTCACACTCCAGGGTAAGCAGCACGACGTCCTGATCATCAAGGCGACTGACGTTTTTGGGATCGAGGAAGAAACCGAGACCGAAGCCGAGCTGATCCGCGAAGTGGAGATCGGAGTGGCCGTCTGATGGACGCACTCCTCTTGCTCCACGAATGCCGACGACGGGGAATCGAGCTCCGGGTCGACGGTGGACGTCTCCTCGCCAAGGGGGTCGTGTCGCTGCTCTCGGGGCCGATCGCCGCCGAACTCTCGCGCGTGAAAGGGGAACTGATCCCCTTCCTTGAACGCGAGGCCGGGAAGAACAGTCCACAAAGTCCACTCTCTCAGAAGAGTGGACTGGACGAAAACGCCATGATTGAACGGTCAAAACGGGATTTTAGTCCACTTAGTCCACTTAGTCCCAAGGTTAATGATTCGCTCGCGGAAGTCCCCATCTCTCGACACACCATCGCGGCGTTGCGGGATGGGAATCGTGAAAGAATTATTCCGGGAGATGCACTGACCCCCCTGCGCCGTGGACTAAGTGGACTGGAATGTCATGAAACCCCTTTGGCGACCGCTCCAAACCTCAGTCCAACCCCCTGCCTGGGATGGACTAAGTGGCCGGAAAGTCCCGCCGATAAGTCCAAAAAGGGACTGCCCTGGCGATCCATCGTCGGCGCCTGGCCGGTCGCACTCCGGGAGAAATGGGGTCGGCTGGCGAACGACCTGGCCGAGGCCGGGATGGAGTGGCCGTCTGACGAGGCCGAAGCCTTCCGCCGGGTCGTCGAAGAGTCACGCCCCGATGAACTCCCCTGAGAGGACCTCGCCCCATGCCCATCTCGCTCCGCATCCCGACCGGCCCGGATCCTTCGACCTCGGCCTGGTCGAAGGTGCAAGGTCGCGCGACACAACTTTTCGAGGCCCTGGACGAGCTCGACGAGGCCGGCGGGACGAGCAAGGCCGCTGCGGTCGGCCGGTGGTCGCCCGAGGCGATGGACCGGGCGATCGGCAGCCTCCTGGCGGCGCGGGAGGGGCTCGACGCGGAGATCGCCCGGCTGGAGTCGAGGCGTCGGCATTTCCCCAGGCGGAGGCGGATCGGATGACGACCTGGCCGGAGATCCGGCGGTCCCTGGACCGAAGCATCGACGCGATGATCGAACGGCGGCGGCCCCCTGCCCCGCCGCCCCCCGGGCCGCCGCATCGCCCCCGGCCGCCCCGCTCGTCGTCGAGGATGTGAGCGGGGCGGGGGAAAACCTGTAGGGCAACAATCAACCGATGCCGTGGAAGATCCGCAAGGGCCGGCGATTCTATTACCGATCGGTCCGCGCCGGGGACCGGGTCCGGTCCGAATACGTCGGGGCCGGGCCCGGTGCCGAGCTGGTGGCCACGATGGACGAGATGGATCGTCTGGCCCGGGAGGCGGGGGCCGAAGCCCTCCAGGCGGAGCGGGCCGCCCTCGACGACGAGGACCGCGAGCAGGCCGGTCGGTTTGATTGGATTGAATCGGTCGCTCGCCAGGCGATCGAGTCGGCCGGGTACCACAGGCACAATCGCGGCCCCTGGAGACGACGACGGATGACGGGCTCGATCGCGACGATACCGGATCCTATCGGTGAGACGCCCGCTTCCCGGGCGGAGATCGCCGACGTCCTGAAGAGGGTTCAGAACGGGGACACCACGGCCGGGGCCCGACTTCGCGAGATGATCGCCGCGGATCCTGGCCGGATGCTGGAGGTCTCCGGCGGCAACCTGGCCGGCCAGGTTGAACGGGCGATGGTCGCCAGGATGGCCCAGTGGAACCCCATCTGGGCCGAGACGCTACCCCCCAAGCTGGACGCCCTTCGCCTGGATTTGGGGGGGGCGGACCCATCGCCGATCGAGCGGCTCCTCGTTGAACGAGTGGTGGCCTGTTGGCTCGACCTGCACGCCCTGGAGGTCCGGGCTGCCAGCCCCGGCGAGATGACCATCCCCCAGGCCGAGCACCGCGACAAGATGCGGGATCGGTCGCATCGCCGCTACCTCGGCGCCCTGAAGAGCCTGGCCGTCGTCCGCAAGCTCGGGGTCGTCCTGGTCCTGGCCAACGTCGACGCCCGGACGGTCAACGTCGATCAGCGGTCAGCCGACCCGTCGGCCGGGGAAAGTGTTACGATTTCCTGAAACTGTATTACCGCCAAGTGGGTAAGACCTTATCATAGAACAGGGGCGGCCCGTTCGACGTCGAGCGGCAGCCCCGATGGCAATGAGAGCCGCACCACTTATCGAGGGCCCTACCGTGGACATCGCCGTTCAGTATCCCGCCTCCGCCGTCTTCCTCGATGAGACATTCATCCGGTCACAACTCGCCGGAGTCGGTGGGATCATCCAGGGCCAGGCCCTCTACACCGACCCGGCTACCGGTACTGCCTTGCCGACCGTCGCCGCCACCGCCGGGAAGTTCGCCTTCCGGGGGATTGCCGTGGGCCGGGCCGGCTTCGGTCAGGGCCTTGACGTCGTCGAGCGCGGCTTCGTGGCCGGCTTCGACCTGTCGGCCCTCGCCTACGACGCCCCGGTTTACCTCAGCGACACCCCCGGCGTGCTCTCTTCGACCCCGGGCACCAACAGCGCCGTCGTTGGCCGGGTGGTCGCGATGACCGACCGCGATATCACGACCGGCAAGCCATCGAAGATCCTCTTCGTTCGGCCGACCGCCGTCTGAGAGAACTTCGTTCGTCCCGAGGCGATGAGAGCCCACAAATGCATCCGAACGTCGCGGCAACGCGGACAATCGACCTCCTCAAGGAAATGGTCGAGCGACAGGCTGTCATCGAGGCCAAGCTGGACGAGCTGCTGGCGAAGACAACCCCGGCGGAGCCCGAACCGACCACGACCAGGCCGTCGACCAGCCGGAGAAATTCATGAGCACCGAGCCCGAGTCGACGACGACTCGTGAGACGCCCGAGCAAGCCCTGACGGCCGAGCTTCAGCGCTACGGCGATGCCTTGCTCCCGGGCGCTGCCGAGATTTTGGGCCAGCGAAACGCGTTGCCGATGGCCCACATGACGCCCGACAAGCGAGCCGAGCGGGTCGCCGAATTGGTCGAGAGTAAACTGTGGGCGAACTTCCGCAACTCCGAACATAAGCCAGCGGTCCTGGAGAATGGCCAGCCCGTCTCGCCGCTGCGGGCCGCGCTGATCCGCAACCAGGACCGGCTGAAGGAGGGCCAGGTCGACCTCCTGGTCGATAAGCTCGCTCCTCAGATGGTCGGGAAGTCGGTCCCCCAGCTGGCGGGGGCCGTCGTCAAGTGGCTCGCCACTCGCGAGGCCGATGATTTCAAGGTCGGCATCACTACCAGGCCGGCCGAGGATGCCCTGGTCAGTAAGGTCCTCTCGGGCTTCGGCGATGTCCTCGACGGCGAATCGGCCCGGAAGCTCGTCATCGAGCGGCGGCGCGACCTAGAACGGCTCGCGCCCCGAGAGCTCACCGCCCTCGTCGCCAGGGCCCTCACCTCGTCGTCTTTGGCCAGTCGGTACGGGGCCCGGACCATCGCATCGGACGATCCTCGGCTGAACGGGCGAAACGGCGTGCCCGACCCATCAAGGCCCGAGCCCGTGCGCCAGGCCGACGGGCGCTTCGCATCGCCGCCGGCAGCGAAGCCGTCGGGAAGGTCGTCCGGCGGCTTCTGAAACCTGGAGGCCCTCTCGATGACGTGTCTTCAGCTTCGGACCTCGCCAGTCGTCCGGGACATCCTCCACCGCCAGTTCCGGCGGATCGCCAAGGTTCATGCGTCGCCCCGATCGGTCGTCGCCTCGCCCGTCGAGGAGTCGGCCGCACTCTTCGCGGTTCTCGCGCCCGAGGTCCCCCCCGAGGTCCCGCCGCCCTCGCCCTACGTTCGGCCGGGTAGCATCCTGGTGTCAGAGAAGTTCATCGCCGCGCTTCGCCGGGATTACGGGCTCGGCCGGCGCGACGACGAAGGCCGGCGAATCGGGGCGCTGGTCGAGGTCCGGCTATGGCTCGACGGCCTCAGGCCGGGCCTCCACCAACCCGAGGACCCCACCCGATGAAGGGCGTTGACCCCAGCGGCCTGGCCATCGAATCGACCCGCGACGAGAAGCCGGAGAAGCCCCTCGCTGGCCTCGACGCGTTTGAGTTGCGAGCGTTTCTGGTTGCCGTCGCCCGGGACGGCGGGGCGACGATCGCCACCGTGGCCAAAGCATTGAAGACCTCCAAGCGAACCGTCATCCGCGATTTTTCCGGGTCCGGCCGAGACTCCGAACCGTAGCGCGACCGACGCACCGCTCGGCCTCTTCGCCGTGGTGTGTCGGTGTCGCCCCGCCCCCGGACGAGCCCCCGGCCGACGCGCCCCCCCCTGCCCCGCCGGAACCGACCCCGTGAGCCGGGCCGAGGCAATCGCCCGTCATCGCGAGAAGGTCCTGGAGGTCCGGGCCGAGGCCGAGGCCCGCGATCGGGCGATGCAAGCCCGCGCGTCGGCCCAGCTCCGCCGAGCCGTCGATGAGGCCGCCCGGCTCGATCCCGATGGGCCAGACGCGCCGACCCGCCCCTGATCGCCGGGTCTCCTGGTCCCCACGGCACCAGGGGGCCGGGGCGACTCGCCCCGATGGCGCCATGCCTCCTGATCGCCCCGTCGCCGCGCCTCCGAGACGACGGATCGCCAGGGGCCCGAAGATCCGGGGGGATGCGTCTCCGGGCCTCCAGGGCGACGAGGGGACATGACGCCAGGTCGCCTCGGTCTCACGTCGCCCCTGGCCCTTCGTCGCCAGGGTGACCCGGGGCCAGGGGGCCCCGTCGCCCTGGAGGCCCGGGGCGATGGACCCTCGGGGACATGGCGACGAACGCCCCAGGTGCCGCGTCCCCACGGACCCGAGGGGGCATGGCGCCATGGCGACGCGGGGGGATGGCGCCATGGCGACGAGGGACCAGGGCCCCTCGTCGCTCAAGCCCCGGGGGGACGATGCCGATCTCCAGGGCAGGGGAGGGCTTCGCCCATGCGACGGATCGCCGTGATGCAGGCCAAGGGAGGATCGGGCAAGACGACCACGGCGCTATGCCTGGCCGTCGGGATGGCCCGACGCGGATTGCGAACGCTCCTGGTCGACGCCGACTCCCAGGGCAACGCCAGCCTGACGATGCTCGACGGCCGACCCGCCGACCCGCCGACGCTCGGCAACGTCCTCCTCGGCCAGGTCGATGCGGTCGATGCGGTCCGGCCGACGCGGATCGAGGGCCTCGACCTGATGCCGGCCGACGCCAGGCTCGCAGACGCAGCGTTGCTCCTGGCCGACCAGATCGGGCGTGAGCATCGGTTCCGCCGCGCGCTCGACCCGATCGAGGACGATTACGACGCCCTGGTCGTCGACTGTCCGCCCCAGCTCTCCCTGGTGACCGTCAACGTCCTGGCCGGAGTGGGCGAGGTCGTCGTCCCGGTCGACGCCGGAATCTACGCCGTGTCGGGCCTCGGCCAGCTCAACCAAGCCGTCGCCGACGTCCGCGAGTACCTCGGCAACAAGTCGCTCCGGGTGGCCGGCCTGGTCCTGACCCGGACCCATGCCAACCGGGCGACCCGCGACATCGGCGAGCAACTCCGGGCCGCCTATGGGCCTCTGGTCTACTCGGCCTCGATCCCGCATTCCGTCAAGGTCGAGGAGGCCCACGCCCGCAACCTGACGGTCCTCGAATTCGCCCCGACGTCGGCACCGGCGCGGGCCTACCTCGAACTGCTCTCGGAGGTCCTCGGCGATGGCGACCAGCAACGGACGGGGAATCCCGGCGCTCCCCTCGGCCCTGATGCGGCCGACCGGCCCGACGCCGGACCAGGGCGACGACCAGGCCGAGCCCGAGGAGGCCGCCGGGCCGGCTGACCAGGACAGGGGGGGTGCACGCGCCGCCACGAAGCCACGTCGACGCCGGCCCTCGGCCCCGGTCGAGAAGACGAGCAAGCGAGGCGTCTACCTCTCCGATGCCGTCTGGGAACGCCTCCAGCTTGAGGCGATCCGCAAGCGGACGACCGTCTCGGCCATCTGCAACGACGTCCTCGACCGCAACCTGCTTCGCCTGCGGATCGAGCGCGATGCCTGATCGTCTCGCGGGCTATAATCCAGTGGACGCCCATCCCGGGGGGGATGTCGTTCCAGGTCGCCCTCGCAGGTCGCAAGGCCTGCGGGGGCGGCTTGCGTTATCACCCGGGTCAATCTGCTTGATGACTTCCACGGCGGCGGCGGCCTGACCGCTCGCTTTCCCTTTCTCAGCTTCGCGCAAATTTGCGCTAAGCTGGGGTGACGCTCCGCCGGTGCTGTTAGCCTGCCTCGCCTTCGCTTCCGCTTCGAACTTCGGCTTGAGCCGGGCCCCGAGCAGGGCCCGCTGGCTGACCGTCAGGTGGCGACGGAAGAGGTTGAGGCTGACGACATGGGCTAGCAAGTCCCCTTCTCGGCGGCGGCCGACACCTTGATCTCGCCCCCTTCGACCGCCTTGACCAGGTCCGGCACGCC
>JAABUK010007215.1_pt1 | contig 16148 bp, 13 predicted proteins | sample 5559141 | NCBI WGS metagenome assembly JAABUK01 (sample SAMN10711869, study PRJNA513367) | rock metagenome | isolation source: Antarctica rocks | place: Antarctica: Victoria Land, Pudding Butte nord | collected 2016-01-03
CTCACCTGCAAACGAGGCGTCCACAATGAGATCCACTTCGTGAACCGGCTCTTTCAGGTTGCCGCGTGATCTGCCAGGCAGAGGGAGCGCTGCGCCTCAACTTGTTAACGCAACAAAGCTATAGAGGAGGACCCTTGCTGCGTGTGGCGCCATCATGCATTCTGAGGAGGTCCCCTTTGCATGCAGCACACAGGACTGCAACTGGCAGCGGTTCTGGTTTCTGTCTTTCCGATTTCCGGGAGCGCTATGAAGAGTTGTGATCGTCGATGGATCGTTGCTGTCGCAGTCCTTGGTCTAGCCGGCATCTCGCATGTTTCCGCGCAGACCGCGTCGTTGGATCCGAAGCTGTTTTCGGAGATGCGATGGCGCGAGATCGGGCCGATGCGGGCTGGACGAACGCGAGCGCTTGCCGGAGTTCCGAGCCAGCCCGCGACGTTCTACTTCGGTGCGGTGAACGGCGGCGTGTGGAAGACGACGGACGCCGGTGCTACGTGGCAGAGCCTATGGGACAAGCAGCCCACGGGATCGATCGGATCGATTGCGGTGGCGGAGTCGGACCCGAACGTGGTGTACGTGGCGAGCGGAGAGGGGCTGGCGCGGCCGGATCTTTCAACGGGCGATGGAGTGTACCGGTCCAACGACGCAGGGAAGAGCTGGACGCATCTAGGATCGGAAGGCGGTGCAGGCGGCGAGGTTGCGGACGATCTGCGGAAGGGGCAACAGATCGGTCAGGTTGCCGTCGACCCGAAGGATGCGAACCGGGTCTTTGTTGCGGTGACCGGTCACCCCTACGGACCGAACAAGGAGCGCGGAATCTACCGGACGACGGACGGTGGAAAGAGCTTCCGGAAGGTGCTTTACATCAACGAACGCACGGGTGGCTCGGACGTCCAGATCGATCCGCAGGATCCGCGGATTGTGTACGCGGGCATGTGGCAGAGACAGGAGGGTCCGTGGGAGAACGGTGCATGGTCGGGGACGGATGGCGCCTCTTTCGCTCGGGCGATGGGGGCGATACGTGGACGAAGCTGACAGGTCATGGACTGCCGAACGATATTATCCAGGCGAATGTGACGATAGCGCAGAGCGACTCCAAGCGTGTGTACGTTGCGGCGGCGACGCAGAAGGGGCCCGTCGGTCTCTACAGGTCGGATGATTCAGGAGCGACGTGGGTACATGCTCCCGAGAACGACAACCGGGCCGAGGGAAGGATTGGCGGGGGGGACCTGCCGGTACCGAAGGCCGATCCGAGGGACCCCAACACTCTATATGTAGCAAGTGTGGTGGCATGGAAATCGACGGATGCAGGGCGAACCTGGACGGCGCTGCGCGGAGCACCGGGAGGAGACGACTATCAGAACGTTTTCGTGAACCCGAACAACCCGGAGATCCTCGCGCTGGCGAGCGACCAAGGTGTGGTGATCAGCCAGAATGCCGGAAAAAGCTGGACGCAGTGGTACAACCAGCCGACGGCGCAGATGTACCACGTGACGGCGGACAATGCGTTCCCGTACCGCGTGTGTGGAGGTCAGCAGGATAGTGGAAGCGCGTGTGTCTCCAGCCGGAGCGACGATGGACGGATCACCTTTCACGACTGGCATCCGGCGGGCATCGAGGAGTACGGCTATGCGGCGCCCGACCCGCTCGACCCCGACGTTGTCTACGGCGGCAAGGTGACGCGCTACGACCGGCGGACGGGCCAGATCCGCAACATCGAGCCGAAGCCGCTGCGAAGCTATCGCGTTCTCCGAACCGAGCCGCTCATGTTTTCGCCGGTCGATCCGCACAAGCTGTACTTCGCTGCGAATACGCTGTGGCTCACGACGGACTACGGGCAGAGCTGGAAGGAGGTCAGTCCGGATCTGAGCCGGGAGACGTATGATCTGCCGCCGGCGCTTGCGGCCTACAAAGGGTCGCCGACCGCGACAACCGTGCGGCGCGGTGTGATCTATTCACTGGGGCTCTCGCCGCTCGACGAGAGGCGGATGTGGGCGGGCACGGACGACGGTCTGATCTGGACGACGAGGGACGGAGGCACGAAGTGGGAGAATGTAACTCCGCCGGAGCTTAAACCTTTCTGGAAGGTCTTCAACCTGGACGCCGGGCACTTCGATGCGGGAACCGCCTATGCGGCGATCAACACGATGCGCCTGGATGATATGCGGCCGCACCTTTTTCGCACGCATGATGGCGGGGCAACTTGGAAAGAGATCAACGCCGGCTTACCGGACGGCGCGGCGACGAGCACGATTCGCGAGGACCCGAAGCGCAAGGGCCTGCTGTATGCGGGCACGGAGACGCAGGTGTACGTCTCGTTCGACGATGGCAACCACTGGCAGTCGCTGCAGCTGAATATGCCGGCGAGCTCCGTACGGGACCTGCAGGTGAAGGACGATGACCTGATCGCAGGCACCCACGGACGCGGGTTCCTGATCTTGGATAACGTGACGCCTCTACGCCAGGCGGCTGCGAAGATGGCAGGCGAGACGGCCCACCTGTATGCTCCGCAGCCGGCGATGCGGATCCGTGGCGACATGAATCCTCCGACGCCGTGGCCACCGGATATGGCGACAGGGGAGAACCCACCGAATGGAGCGATGATCGACTACTATCTCGGAGCGAACGCTTCAGGGCCGGTCACGCTCGATATTATGGACAGCGAGAACACGGTTGTGAGCCGCTTCCGGAGCACGGATCCGGCGCCACCGCCCGACCAGCGATTTCCGGTTCCGGAGTTGTGGGCGAGGGCTCCGCGCATGTTGTCCTCAGCTCCCGGACACCATCGGTTCCTGTGGGATATGCACCTGCCGGCGGTCCCGGGAATGTCCACCGAGCCGGATGCGGACCAAGCGGTGCCGCACGATACGCCTGCGGTCGAGAACTCGCCCTGGGTGCTGCCGGGAAGATACACGATACGGCTGACGGCGAGTGGGAAGACGCTGACGGAGCCTGTCTCCGTCGTGATGGATCCCCGCGTGAAGACGCCGATAGGCGAGCTTGAAGAGCAGTTCCACATGTCGAAGGCAATCTACGACGACACAGTAAATGCGACGGGAGCTATCCAGGAGATTGCGGCGTTGTGCGAGCAGATGAGGCGGTCCGGACAGGGCTCAGGCAGCGGGGGGGCGGGATCGTTAGAGGCAGCAACGTCACGGAAAGCTGGAACGAAGAGCCGGCCGAAGTCCACGCTGGGTGAGAGCCTCGAGACGGATCTCGAGAAGATCGCCGGCAGGCCCGAGGCAAATGGCCCCCGACGAGGGCAGGCGGGGCCGCCGACGCTGGCGACGGTGCGCCTGCAGCTGGCGCGGATGGAACACTCGATCCAGAGCGCGGACACGCGGCCGACAGCGGCGCAGGTCGAGGCGTACCAGACAGCCGCCAAGCCGCTGGCGGGTCTGCTCCAGCAATGGGAGCAGATCAAGAAGAAGGATCTGAAGGCGTTGAAATGCAGAACGCGCTCTTCGACATCTGCCGGCTCTCCGCGTTGACACTGACCTCTTCCGCCAAGGTATGCGGGACGAGATCGAAATGGGCGACGAAGAGTAGAGGACGGATCACCGCCCGTGCGACACGGAGGTTTGTAACAGGATGAAGCGATTGAATAGATGGAAGGAACCCCTGACTATGAACGTTGCGTGCCGGCGCGCCGCCCTGGTGTTGAGCTGCATCGCTGCGACGGCAGCTCTTCCGATTGTGGCGCAGAGCTCTGCCACTGGGGGTGGCGAGGACCGGATGCGTTGGCGGCTGATTGGTCCGTTTCGCGGAGGGCGGGTTGTTGCCGTATCAGGTGTTCCAGGGAGCGAGACTGACTTTTACTTCGGATCCGTAGATGGCGGTGTCTGGAAGACGAACGATGCAGGGACGGTGTGGACGCCGACCTTTGAAGGGCAGCCGGTCGCCTCGATTGGAGCGTTGGCGGTCGCGCCCTCCGATCCGAGGGTCATCTACGCGGGCACCGGGGAGACGGACATTCGGTCGGACCTGGCCTCGGGTGACGGCGTCTACAAGTCGATGGATGGGGGCAAAAGCTGGGTGCACGTGGGCCTGCGCGACACGAAGCAGATCAGCCGCATCCTGGTCGATCCGAAGGATGCGAATGTGGTGGTTGTTGGAGCGCTGGGGCATGCCTATGGTGCCAGCGAAGAGCGCGGTGTTTACCGGTCGACCGATGGCGGCGCACATTGGAAGCGAGTGCTCGACAAGGGGCCCGAGGTTGGGATTGCCGATGTTGCGATGGCGGCGGGCAACGCAAAGGTGTTGTTTGCGACGACGTGGAATGCGCATCGCCCGCCATGGAGTACATACGCTCCGCTTAGCGGGCCGGGAAATGGGATGTATCGTTCGACCGACGGCGGCGACAGCTGGACAGAGCTGCGCGAGCATGGGCTACCAGAGGAGGACTGGGGTCGGGCAGGGGTGGCAGTCTCGAGCGACGGGCGTCGGGTCTATGCGGCGCTCTCAGGCAAGGGCCACGCAGGGATCTACCGATCGAATGACGGCGGCGATAGCTGGGCTCTCGTCAACAAGGATGATCGCCTGACGAGCCGGTCGTGGTACTTCAGCTGCCTGGCTGTTGACCCCTCGAATCCCGACGTGCTGTATGTCCCGAATGTGGCGCTGTACCGGACGGAGGATGGAGGGAAGAACTTCGGGATTGTGCGAGGAGCACCGGGCGGCGATGACTACCACCAGATCTGGGTCGATCCAAAGAACCCGGCCCACCTGATGCTGGGAGTGGACCAGGGAGCCACGGTGAGCCTGGATCGTGGACAGACGTGGACGAGCTGGTACAACCAGCCGACGGCGCAGCTCTACCACGTGACCACGGACACCAACTTTCCGTACTGGGTATACGGAGCGCAGCAGGATAGCGGAGCAATTGCGGTGGCCAGCCGGACCGATCATGGCAACATCGGTGAACGCGACTGGTTTCAGCCGACGGGAAGCGAGAGCGGCTACATTGCGATCGATCCAAAGGACCAGAACATTCTGTACGTCTCCGGAACGTATGGGTCTATCCAGCGCTTCGATCGGAAGACCTCACTGAGCCAGACGATTACGCCGTGGCCGCTGGGCGGATTCGGGCTCGAGATCTCCAGGCGCAAGTATCGCGATCCGTGGACGCCGGTGCTTGCGTTCTCGCAGGCGGATAAGACCTCCCTCTACCTGGGCACGCAGTACGTGATGAAGACGGTGGATGGCGGCCTGAACTGGAAGGAGATCAGTCCGGACCTGACCGGGTCGGGCAAAGAGGATTCTGCAACCGAACCGGTTACGGTTGCCAACGCAAAGGAGCGCGGGTATGGCGTGGTGTACACGATCGCACCTTCGCCGTTGAAGGCGGAGCAGATCTGGGCGGGCAGCGACACCGGTCTGATCCACCTGACACGCGACGGTGGGACGACCTGGGAGGATGTGACGCCCAAGGGGCTCTCCGCGTGGAGCAAGATAGCGCTGATCGAGGCGTCACACTTCGATCCGGCGGTGGCTTATGCGGTCGTCGACCGGCATCGCCTGGATGACACCCGGCCCTACCTGTATGTGACCACGGACTTTGGAAAGAGCTGGAGCCTGCGGGTGGAAGGAATTGCGTCGGGATCCTTTCTGAACGCGGTGCGCGAAGATCCCAAGAAGAGGTCGGTGCTGTATGCAGGGAGCGAGTTTGGCGTGTTCTGGTCGGCCGATGACGGCCTGCACTGGAGATCTCTGCAGCGCAATCTGCCGGTGACATCGGTACGGGACATCGATGTGCACGGGGATGACCTGGTGATCGCGACGCATGGGCGCTCGTTCTGGGTGCTGGACGATGTCGCTCCGCTGCGGCAGGTTGCGGAGGCGGAGCGGTCGAGGGGGGCGTTTCTGTATGCGCCGTCCGCGGCGACGCGGGTGGACAACGACAGCTTCCTGGGGACACCGCAGCCGCCTGAGGAGCCCCAGGCGAAGAATCCGCCACAGGGTGCGGTGCTCGACTATGTGCTCAGGACTCCCGCCAAGGTTGTGCAGCTGCGCCTTTATGACGCGGAGCACAAGCTGCTGCGCAGGTACACCAGCGGAGAGACGCCGAGGGGCTGGCCAGGAACGCTGCCGATCGCGGAGCGATGGTTTCCCGCGCCGCAGACACTCGAGCGAAGTGCCGGGGAGCACCGCTTCGTCTGGGATCTCGCGGCGGGTGGTTCCGGCTTGGCGACCGGCGATGACGATGAAGACGATGCCGGGGCGCCCCCGGGGCCGCGGGTTCCGCCGGGCAGGTACACGGTGGAGCTGGCGGTGGACGGAGCCACCATGCAGAAGGAGCTGACGGTTGCGATCGATCCGCGGGATGCGGCCAGCACCAAGGACCTCCAGGAGCAATTCCGGCTGGGACAGTCAATCTATACCGATGCGCAGCGAAGCCGGAAGGCGATTGCGGAGATGCAATCGGTAGCAGCCGAGCTCGACAAGCTGAAGAGTTCAGGGGCGCAGGAGAACGAGTTGAGCTCAGCCGTGCAGGTGGCGCGGGCGAGGATCGCCGCCCTCATAGGCGGAGGCAGCGGAGCGGACACCGACGGGAGCCTTGGGCTGAGTGCGACGAGCTCCGGCCTGGGTGCGGTTCTGCGAGTGGTTGAGAGCGGCCATCGAGGAGCTCCGGCCTCGAGTGTGACGGCTCGCGCCCTGCTGGAGAAGGCCGCGGAGGAGCGGATCGCCCAATGGAAGGCGTTCAAAGGGACGGAGCTTCGGAAGCTGAACCTGCAGCTGCAGCGGGCGGGACTGCACGCGGTGCAGGTTGGCGCGATCGAGGAGGCTGTGAGCTTCGTCATGACGCGCTGAGGTATTCGAAGGTAAAGGGTGACGGCCTTAGAGATCGGGTGCTGCGTGCTGCGAAACGAACAGCTGCTCAAATTGATCGCGAGGTCCGCCTCGACCCAGCCGTTTAGTTGGTTCCCGTCGATCCGCTAAGCAGAATGCTTTGACCGAGCTTGCTAGAACGTGCTGCCGGTAGACCTGCGCTATGATATCCAGCGTTTTAGTCTGACGGTATCTTCTCAGGTACCTTCCTGAACACGACGTTGAAGACTTCATGTGCCAGGTCGACGGACTCCTTGATTGCCACTCTTGTGGGAACCACTCGCGTGTTGACCTGCTTCTCTCGGGCAAGACGCACCCCAGCGATCATGCAAGCCCCTAGATGAGGGTCCGATTCACTTGTGGCACATTCGCAAACGGGTCAAACATAAGTCAGTTTGACCCCGCTGCACTGCTGTTCGCCACGGAATATCTACCGACCTCAACGCTGGCCAACGGTGAGGTCTCCTATGGTGTGCCGCTCTCGCAGACGTGCAAGGAGTACGTGGTTCGTGGGGATCAGGTGCTTTCGTCCAAGGATCGTTTGTTTGCTCGGTATTACCTGAATAAGTACAACAACAATCCATTTCTTTCAGACACTAACTACCTTGCGACTGTCAGCTCCGCGCAGATCTACTCGCACAATGCGATTGTTGGTGAAACCCATGTCTTCACCTCCAATCTCCTGAACGATCTCAGACTTTCGTTCGCGCGCGTGAGCACCAATGCGGGGCCGCCGTCCAACTCCATTTCCGTCGCCGACCTCGGGTTAAAGGTCTACCAACCGCCGCAGTTCGCCAAAGCCCTGGACAACATCAACGTGTCCACTTACTTCAGCACCAACTCTTTCCCACCATCGATTATCAATCGGAACAACTACTCGATCGCTGACGACGTGAGTTGGGGGAAGGGCCGGCACACCCTTGCATTTGGCGGTGTTGCCTCCCGAGGCCAGGTTCTTCTCCGGGATGCCTACCTCTACGGAGGCCAGTTCACCTTTACGGCGGATAACACCGGAAAACGCGCTGTCCTCGTTTCTTCTGGGCAGCATACGCACATTTCAGCAGGGCGCCGGCGAGTTCAAGGACGATCGGGACTACTTCGCCACGGCCTACGCGCAGGATGACTTCCATGCGTCGCGCAATCTAACGCTCAACCTCGGCATTCGGTGGGAGCCGTTTATTCCCTGGTACCAGACCAAGGGCCGGGTGGAACAGTTTCGCTCTCAAAACTACTACGCTGGCATCAGGTCAACGCAGTTTCCAAACGCTCCCGCCGGTTTGCTCTTCCCCGGCGACCCCGGCATGCCCAAGTATGGTGTTACGGCTTCTTACGGTAACTTCTCTCCGCGGGTGGGCTTCGCGTTTGACCCCCAGGGCGACGGGAAGACCAGCCTCCGCGGCGGGTTCGGGATCTTCTTCGACTCGCAGCAGGTCGGCATCGAGAACAACAATCGCTTCGTTGACATCTCTCCCTTCAGCACACAGGTCGCCATCACCACGCCAGCCGGGCCCCTCTCCGATCCGTATCGGGGAATTACGAATCCTTTCCAGCACCCGCCGTACCCTCTGCGAACTCGACGTTTATCTCGCCCGTTCTCGTGGTGACCTATGACCCGCAGAACAATTCGCGTATAAAGGCGCCGGTCACGTATGACTACAACCTCATCCTTGAGCACCAGTCCCCCCAGAGCGTTCTCGTCCGAGCTGCGTATGTGGGGCTCGCAGTCGCGCCACCAGACCGAAACCGTTGAGATGAAGCGCCTTCGGTACGATTCAGGGTCGGGCGATCCGCGCATCGGCCAACTCGCGTTGAAGCTGCTTTTCTAGAGCGGGTCCTAGAAGGATTCAGCAGGTCGAGGGAACGTACTTCGCCTCGACCTGCTTGCGGCCTTGAGGCCCTAGCGCCCTGCCGTCAGTCGAGCGGCCTCTGCTTCGGCAACTCTGGTCTTTTCCGCCCACGCCGCATACGTCAGCCGGTCCTTGTTGCGCGCCCACTCGGCTTGCGGTAGGGCCATCAGGTCTTCCCGCTTGATGGCTGGGAAGTTCACACCAAGGGCATCGAGGCCGGCTTCGCGGTCCTCGCGCGCGAAACCTTCTGCGAGATAGACACCATTGGCCGTGATCCAAGTTCCGATGTGTGTTGTGGGCTCTGACGCAATCGTCCTGGCGTCCCAGATCGCGAAGTGAATCTGCTCATTCAACCATGCGACGCCCTGCCGATCGACCCAGGAGGTCCTGTGGCTGATCCCCGGATAAACCACCGTTGTGAACATATTTCGGGAAGCTGGCGAGTTTGCTCCCACCAGCGCGAGGGCACGTTGCCGGACATGCGCAAACCACTCCGGCGGATGATGCGCCATGTCCATCACAGAATCATCCGATCCGTTCATGATGAGCATCGGGCCGCGCTCAGCGTTGAGCGCATAGAGGACGGCACCGCGATCTTCCAGCGGCAACAGTGCCTTGTACGGCGGCATCTGGCAGGGATTGCTGTCGAAGTACCCGCCGGGGCTATCGTAAACGCCGCCTCCGCTGATGAGCACAGCATGGATGCCGGGGGGGCGATGGCGCCCGTGATACCGACGATGAAGCCTCCCATGGAGTAACCGGCGACCGCGATGCGCCGGGGATCGACCTCAGGACGCGAGTTGAGGTAACTGACAGCCTGCATGACGTCCACCTGCATAAGGGCCGCCAGACGCTGACCCCAGTCTGTGCGCGGAAGGCCGCTGGCGAACTCACCCATGTATCGTGAACACCGGCGCGCGAGGCCTTCTCCGAATTGCGCTCCCCTTCTCCAATCGGGTCGTAGGTGACGACCATGGCACCGGACTTCGCAAACAGCATGCCGCTGTAGAAGGCATCCCAGCTGAACTTGTCGCCGCCATGGCCATTTACGATGACGATGCCGGGCAGCTTCCCCTTCCAGTGTGCGACGGCGGGATCGGGCCATAGACGATCGCGGGAACCAGCATTCCGTTGGCAGTTGCATAGCTCACGCGATCTGCGAGGACGCCAGGCATAGGGAGAACATCGACCACGTCCGCGCGTCAAGGGATGGCAGGACAGCGGGGATAAACAGCTGCTTACGAATCTCTGCCGGCCACCCCGCAACTCGCTGGGCCTGTTGACTCGGGGAGAGGGTCTCTGCGCCCGGCAGAGTGGGAACGGCAGCGCCGATGCCCGCATGTTCCCGCTGCTCCGGCGTGGCCCGCCCAGCGGAATCGGCGGCCTTCGGGCCGGTCCTCTGGGCCAGACCCGTACCGAGTACGAGGGCAACAAAGATGAATCGCACGTTTGCTGCAACGGGCATTGCGCTACTCCTCTCAACTCTGCCGACCGGCCGCGAGGCACTCCCAATTTGAGGGATCATGTGGACTTGGTTGCCTACCGGAGCTGTTCGCGTTTCCGGCGCGACCGCACGTACCACCTCGAGCCTGTACAAGCTTATATCGCTCTGGAACTGCTGTCGGAACAGGTCTGCTGGCTGCGAGAACCTCCTGCCAAACAGTAGGGTGCCGGGCGAGAAGTAAAGAGCGCAGTCACAATGGATCAGAACCACGTGACACGCAAGATGGAGGCGCGGCTAATGACAAGGGCTTCGCAGGCGCAAGAACATACCCTTCCCGTTCAACTACCCGGGATTTTGCTCGGAGTGGGGCTGGGTGGGTTCTTCGACGGCATCTTGGGGTCACTACACCAAACGTCAAAAATCGCACGCTAGTGCACCGGGAGACCGGCAAGGAGTAGCAGGTGAAGTCCTGTGCAGTGAAGGAATAGCAAACCACACTGGCCCCGAGTCATGCGTTGTGCATCGTGAGGGTGCAGGGCGAAGCGTTGACAGGGGAGTCTGTAGGCCAGCCATAGAGCCGCGAAAGTTAAATCAGTTCAGGGTGCCGACGCCATTAGCGTGGCGGAAGGCGAAACGTACAGGCGCGTAATTGCGAGTGCCTGGCCGACCCTGCGTGGTCTGAGACCCTGGCATGCAGAGACGCTCTTTGTTCGGGAACCGGGAGATCTCCGGCCTGACCATTCCGGATGTCACGGGGCGGTCCGCATCGGGAAGACGCGGAGCCGAAGCCGATGACGCACGGGCAGGAGAAGTCAGACTCTTCCATAGTAGCGGTGAAGCTGGCGAACAAGTCCGGGCAACCGGAGGCGGAGCCAGTGGAGCGAAGGGAAGGGGCCAGGGAAACACGGAAGGGCAACACACGCGCCGGACACAGAGCCGGGATAGCGTGTCCCAGGGGCTGAACCGTGTACGGAACGCAACGCAGCAAAGGAAGAAGGAACGGTTCACCGCTTTGCTCCACTATGTGACGTTCGATCTACTGAGGGATGCCTTTTCCGGCCTCAAGCGGGAGGCGGCTCCGGGAGTGGATGGAGCGACATGGCAGAGCTACAAGCAAGACCTTGAAGTGAATCTGACGAGATTGCACGAGCAGGTGCATCGAGGCACGTACAGGGCGCTCCCTTCGCGGCGGCGGTACATTCCCAAACCCGATGGACGACAGCGTCCACTGGGCATCGCCGCACTCGAAGACAAAATCGTTCAACGCGCCGTGGCGCAAGTGCTCAACGCCATCTACGAGGAAGACTTCCTGGGATTTTCGTATGGGTTCCGACCCGGACGCGGACAGCACGATGCGCTGGATGCGTTGACAGTCGGTATAACCAGTACGAAGGTGAACTGGATCATGGACGCCGACATAGCCCCATTCTTTGACGCGGTTAGCCATGAGTGGCTGATCCGTTTCATCGAACACCGTGTCGGTGATCGCCGCATCCTTCGCCTGATCCGCAAATGGCTCAAGGCGGGCGTCATGGAAGAGGGAAACCTTGTGCCGACGGGAGGCTGGCACTCCGCAAGAGCGGTCATCTCGCCTCTGCTGGCAAATATCTACCTTCACTATGCGTTCGACCTCTGGGCCGATCACTGGCGTAAACACTATGCCAAGGGTCAGGTCATCGTTGTGCGATACGCCGATGACATCGTCATGGGCTTCCAACACGAACGAGACGCGAAGCGGTTCATGGACGAGATGCGGCAGCGGTTGGAGAAGTTCGCGCTATCGCTGCATCCGGAAAAGACCCGGCTGATCGAGTTCGGTCGCTTTGCGGCGAAAGACCGGGAGAGTCGTGGGCTAGGTAAACCGGAGACGTTCAGCTTCCTTGGGTTCACTCACATCTGCAGCCGGTCACGAGGAGGAGCCTTCCAACTCAAGCGGCAGACACGCCGGGACCGGATGCGCGCAAGGTTGCGAGCGATCGAGGAGGAGTTGCGACGGCGCATGCACGAACCGATCCTGCTCCAGGGTAAGTGGCTGCAGCAGGTCGTCCGCGGATACTTCGCGTATCACGCAGTACCGACCAACAGCAGATGCCTCGGAGCCTTCCGGCACTATGTAGTCGAGCTCTGGCGACGCACACTCGTGCTGCGCAGCCAGCGGGATCGCACAACGTGGAACCGGATGGCAAGACTCGCGGCAGAGCTCTTACCTACACCCCGCATCCTTAATCCATGGCCGAGCGTTCGCTTCGCCGTTAAACACCCAAGGTGGGAGCCCGGTGCGTGAATCACGCCTGCCGGGATCTGTGCGGGGGGTGCGCAGCAATGCGCATCCCTACCGCGATAGCTCTTGTGAGCCTTAGAAAGCGCCGCCCTTCCCCTATCGAGGGCGGTCTGCGGGGGATACCGAACTGCTCCTGGACCTCTTTCACAATCTCTCCAGAAGCTACGTCCGGGCCTTCAAGAGGTTTGTTTGGACGAAATAGTTCCAACTCTTCTTTTGAGTGCAGTAGCTTCCGGAGTCGCTCCGGCGCGACGTTGGTTCCGAGTGAAAGGTGAGCTCGGCCCCATCTTCTAAGGCATCATGGAATTACGTCCATAAAAGAAATACCTTGAAAACGAATAGTCACCAGCTTTTCCTGATGGGTTCAGGTATTCGGTATCGCCTGCTGGCCCGAGGCTGAGTGCTTTTTCGTATGCCTCGTCAGGCGAGTTTGCATGAACTAACGTCAAGTTTCGCCAAACCACATTGCGCGAGTCCTCTTCGACCGTTAGCTCTTGCATGAGTTCAGCTAGATACCATTCGGCGTCTGCCGGCACAAATCCCATGTTCAACCTCCATCCGCTTACTTAGTAAAAGAGCTATGCCGAAACGCCATCCACATGAGCGAAGCGGACAAGACGCATTGCGCAAACGTTCGTTTGCGCAATGATCTGTGAACCATCCTAAAGCCCAGCAATTTGCATTGCAAAAAGGTATTGCAACGACAAAGTCCAATGGCGATACCTTTTCGCAATTATGCTTATCGGCTACGCGCGCGTTTCGACCAACGAACAGGACACGACGGCTCAGGCCTCCGCGCTGAAGGCGGCAGGATGCGAACGCATCTTCCGGGAGAAGGCGACCGGGGGCCGCTGGAACCGTCCCGAGCTGCAGCGTTTGCTCGACCATCTTCGTAAAGGAAATGTCCTGGTCGTCTGGAAGCTGGACCGGCTATCCCGTTCCTTGCGGGATGTGCTCACGATCATGGAGCGCATTCAGGAAGCGAAGGCTGGCTTCCGTAGTCTTACCGAGGCAATCAACACCACGACACCGGCCGGCCGGATGATGATGCAGATGGTCGGATCGTTCGCAGAATTTGAGCGGGCAATGCTGCGGGAGAGAACGCGAGCGGGACTTGAATCCGCTCGCGACGAAGGACGCATCGGCGGCAGGAGACCAAAGCTGCTGCCACAGCAGCAGACCGAGGTGGTAAAGATGGTGGTCCAGGGTAAAAAGACCGCCGCGGATGCGGCTCGACTCTTCAACGTCCATCCCGCGACGATCTCAAGGCTCCTCGCACGATCCAGCGGCGAAGCCGCCGGAAAGCGATAGCTCCGGGGTGGCACTGCGTGAACTGCTTTCCTCATCGCAGCGCGAGGCGTTTGAAGCAATTCCACTGGATCGCACAGACCTTACAAAGCACTACATTCTGAGCGCTCAGGACCTCAGCTTGATCCGTCGCCGACGAGGAGCCCAGAACCGCTTGGGTCTGGCCGTTCAACTGGCCTTGCTACGGTTTCACGGACGCGCACTGCTGCCGGATGAAACTCCACCTGCGGAGCTGCTGGCCTTTCTGGCTCGACAGCTTGGAATTCCAGCCACTTCATGGACCAGCTATGCCGATCGCGATGAGACTCGCCGGGACCATCTTGCCGAACTGCAGCTTCACTATGGTTTGAGGTCTTTCCGAATCGGGCAGTACCGTGCACTTGGTGCGTGGCTGTTTCCAACAGCTCTGCAAACAAATCGGGGTGTTGTCCTGGTCGGAGCTGCGATCGAAGAACTGCGACGGCGATCTGTCCTTATTCCGCGTTTGGCCGTGCTGGAGCGGCTATGCGCGGAGGTTGTTGTCCGCTCGGAACGCCAGTTGTTCCAGACGCTCACGCTGGACCTCCTTAGAAGCAGCAGGTTGGATTGGACACGCTGCTGAAACTACGCGACGGCTCGAAGGTGAGTACGTTCACCTGGCTGCGCTCACCACCAGGCGCACCGACGACACAGAACATTCTGCTCCACATGGAGCGGCTACGGCATATCCGAAGTCTGGAATTGCCTCCCGATCTTGGTCAGTCGATTCGTCAAAACCGCCTCTTGCAGCTCGCTCGCGAAGGTGCAGCCACTACACCCAGCACCTGGCCCGCTTTGACGATCCTCGCCGTCACGGAACACTCATCGCTGTCTTGCTCGAAGCAAGCTCCACATTGACCGACGAAGTTCTCGATCTTCGTCGGCTCCATCTTTCAATAAGCCCGACGCCGGCGCGATGAGGCGTTCCAATCGTCCGGTAAAGCCATTAATGAAAAGGTGCGGCTCTACGCCCGGAATTGGGCAGGCACTCTTGGTTGCCTAGGAACAGGGTACCGATCCTTTCGCGGCCATCGAGCGGATCGTCTCCTGGAATGACTTCGCGCGCACGGTATCGGAAGCTGAGGAACTGGCGCAGCCGGAAGACTTCGACTTCCTGGGCCTCATCTCGAACGGCTTTCCGCAGATGCGCCGGTATACGCCCACTTTGCTCGAGCTCTTTGACTTTCGCGCTGCTCCTGCAGCCCGATAGCTGCTTGAGGTGGTTGACGTTCTTCGCGCGATGAACCGCGACAAGAGCCGCAGTGTTCCCCAGAGCGCGCCTCTGGAGTGGATCAATCAGCGCTGGCGCCCGTACGTCGTCACGGATGAAGGCCGCTGCCGGTCAAGGCGTAGTCCGTCAAGTATGCGACGACGATCCCCGTCGTGATGGCAAGCATGTTGACCGCCACGAGAGCGCCGCGCACTCTCGCTGGGACCAGCTCCGCGATGTACATCGGCGAGATGAACGAAGCCAACCCGATTCCGATTCCACTCACGACCAAGGCAGCAATCAGCCACGGGACAGAGGGAGCATAGGCTGTTCCCAACGAACTCACGATGAAGATGACGCCTGCGGCAATGATCAGGCTGCGGCGTCCGAGCCGGTCTATTAAGGCTCCACCGAACGAGGCGCCGAGGATCGCGCCGACAAGAACGGCACTTACAATGATTTCTTCCATCGTAGAAGAGAGGCTGAACTGGCGTGTGATGAAGAGAATCGCGCCGGAAACGACACCCGTGTCATAGCCGAAGAGCAGTCCACCGATTGCCGCGACCGCTACGGCGAAATAAACGAAGCCCTTGATTGGAGAAGTGCTTGGTGGGTTCGCTAGCCTGGTGGCTGCACTTGGTTTGCGCTGCTTGCATTTGGGCACCATGTGCCTGATCGCCGAGAGGGCCGAGCAGACTTTTCAGGGATACGATTGCGCTCGTCGCGAGCGCACGTAAGAAGAGTATGCAAGTGAGCAAGAAGAAGTGATGAGCCCTTTTATACCTCTAGGAACAAAGCTCAACCCTAAACTGGATAGCATGAGCCAAACCGCGAGTGAAGATGACAAATCCAGGGACAATGAACTGCCTGAGAAGCTAGGGAACCTCTGTACAGGTATGCGTTTTAGCTGAGGTTCGAGCGGTTGTGCTTGGTTGGTGAGCTATTTGCGTCACACCGGGCTTTACGTGCTGGTTGAGCAGTCAACCGGCTGATTTTAGGCGCAGGTCTGCGCGAGGCCGATCAGGCGTTTGCGGTGGAGGTAGAGATTGACCAGCGCGAAGCAGGCGCACAGTCGATGGTGGTTCTTGGCCAGTCCCCGGTAGCGGACTTTATCGAAGCCGAAGATGCGTTTCAGGATGCGGAACGGATGTTCGACCTTAGCCCGCACACTCGACTTACTCCGGTTCTTGGTCTTCTGTAACTCGTCCATGCGGT
>JAABUK010007216.1_pt1 | contig 16148 bp, 18 predicted proteins | sample 5559141 | NCBI WGS metagenome assembly JAABUK01 (sample SAMN10711869, study PRJNA513367) | rock metagenome | isolation source: Antarctica rocks | place: Antarctica: Victoria Land, Pudding Butte nord | collected 2016-01-03
CCTTGACGAGGTTCTGCGCGCCGAAGCCGAGCGCGACTCCGACGACACCCGCGCTCGCCAGCAGCGGCGCCAGGTTGTAGCCGACCAGATTGAGCGCCATGAACAACGTGACCGTGACGATGACGACCGTGACGATGCTCCGGCCGAGTGAGCCGAGCGCGGCCGCCCGCTGAGCCTGGCGTTCGTACCGCTTGGTGTGCACCGACGCCAGCGCCTCGGCCGCGCGCTTGCTCCCGAGCAATCGTCGAGGCCGCTTCGGCACCGCAGCGGCGCCATCCACCAGGCGTGTGATCAGGCGGTTGACGACGACTCGAAGCGCGACGGCGAGGATGATCAGGACCGCGAGGCGTATCACCACTATCAGGACGGAGTGCTGGGTCCCGGTCAGTGCGAACACCGTGTCGGACATGGGCCCAGGGTAGGGGAGACGCGAATTCGGCGAGCGGTACGGTTTGCCACGTGACCGTCACCGAGATCCCCGCGCGCACCCGTCGTACCGCAGCCCGCGTCGCCGCCGCGGCCGTGCTGACCGTCGGCAGCCTCCTCGCGCTGGCCCTGCCGGCGCTCGCGGAAACGGCCGAGGATCCGGCGCCCCCGCTCGGTCTCGCGAAGACGCTCGGACTCTTCGTGGGTGTGCCGGTGGCAGCGTTCCTGATCATCGCCCTGCTCGTCGCCGCACCGGGACTGATGAAGCGCACCCGCACCGAGAGCGACCTCGACTGGTACCGGGATACGACGACCGATCCGCGCCCGACGGACGCGCCCGCTCTCGACTCCGCCGTCACTCCCGACAAGCCCTGATCAGGCCGGCCCTGACCGAGCCGATCAGGTCCTACGAGCACTGATCAGCTGGCGTCGAAGTCCTGCGCCGCGAGAGCTCTGACCAAATCGTCACGGCCCTCACCGATGTAGCGCCGGGTCGCATCGCCGAGCTGGGTGCCGGCCAAAAACGCGTCCACCTTCGCGAGCGTCCGTCGATCGACGCGTCCGGGGAACAGGAAGATCAGCACCGTCGTGGCCATGAAGGTGCCCTTGCGGTCCCATACCGTCGGTGCCTCGTCGAAGTATGCGTCGACGTAGGGCGCGAGCACGTCGTCCTGCCCGTGCTGCCAGAAGCCGGCACAGATCTGGCGCTGGGTCTGGTTCGGCGTGTCGTCCCGAGTGACCGCGAGGTCCCAGGCATGTGCCTTGGCCTCGGCCGTCGGCTGCGCTGCACGCGCGAGCGCCGCCTTCTCGGCACCCTGGACGGTGTCGTCGCGGACGAGTTCAGCGTCGATCTCGGCGTCGCCGACCTTGCCGAGCCGGGCCAGTGAGGTCAGGAGGGCCCAGCGCATGTCGGTGTCGACGGTGAGGCCGTCCGGGATGCCGCTGCCGTCGAGCCACCCGGTGATGGTCTTCACCGCTTCGTCGCTGACTGCGGCCGTCGCGTACGACCGGACGAACGCGAGCTGGTGGTCGCTGCCAGGTGCGGCCGAGTGGACGAGCCGGCTCACACCGCTCTCCCACGCCGTGACCAGCGGCTGCCGGTGATCGGGGTGGGAGAACCGCTGCAGTGCGCTCGCACCGAACCGCAACAGGCTCTGGACGGCGGTGATGTCGGTCTCGGTCCCGATGCCCCGGAGGATGAGGGTCACGAAGTCGCTGGCGCGCATCTCGGCATCGCGCGTCATGTCCCACGCAGCACTCCAGCACAGTGCACGCGCCAGTGAGTCCGGGATCGTGTCGATGTGGTCGATCAGGGCCTGCTGCGAGCGCTCGTCGAGCCGGATCTTCGCGTAGGACAGGTCGCCGTCGTTGAGAAGGAGCAGGTCCGGCTGGGGCACCCCGACCAGGGCCGGGATAGATGTCCTGGCACCGATGATGTCGGTCTCGAAGACCTCGTCGCGGGTGAGGACGCCGTCGGTGAGCCGGTAGGCGCCGATGCCGATGCGGTGCGACCGCAGCGTCGGCCAGTCCGCACTCGCGGTCTGGACGACCTCGAAGCGGCTGTAGGTCCCGTCCGCGGCGACGTCGAAATCGGCCCGCAGGGTATTTACCCCGGCGGTCTGCAGCCACTCCTTCGTCCACGACTTGAGGTCACGGCCCGACGCCGCCTCGAGCTCGACCAGCAGGTCGTCGAGGGAGGTGTTCTTCCAAGCGTGCTTGGTGAAATAGGCGCGGAGCCCGACGACGAACTTCTCCTCACCGACCCACGCGACGAGCTGGCGCAGCGCGGACGCGCCCTTCGCGTAGGTGATGCCGTCGAAGTTCACCGCGACCGCGTCGAAGTCGACCATGTCGGCCGCGATCGGGTGCGTCGAGGGCAGCTGGTCCTGCCGGTAGGCCCACACCTTGCGCTGGTTGCAGAAGGTGGTCCAGGACTCGGTGTACCGGGTGGCCTCGGCACTCGCGTAGTGGCTTGCCCATTCGGCGAACGACTCGTTGAGCCAGAGGTCGTCCCACCACTTCATGGTCACCAGGTCGCCGAACCACATGTGCGCCATCTCGTGCAGGATCGTGTTCGCCCGCGCCTCGTAAGCGGCGTCGGTGGTGCGGCTGCGGAAGATGTACTCGTCCCGGAACGTCACCGCACCCGCGTTCTCCATCGCGCCCGCGTTGTATTCGGGCACGAAGAGCTCGTCGTACTTGTCGAACGGGTAGCCCATCGCGAAGGTCTTCTCGAAGAATGCGAAGCCCTGCTTAGTGATCTCGAGGATGTCGTCGCTGTCGAGATGCTGGGCGAGCGACTGTCGGCAGAAGATGCCGAGCGGGATCTCGCCGTACTGGCTCGCATAGCTGTCACGCACGACGTGGTAGGGACCGGCGATGATCGCGGTGATGTAGGTCGAGATGCGCTTGGTGCGCGGGAAGTCCCAGCGGGACACGAGATCGTCGACCCGGACCGGGTCGGGGGTCGGGGCGTTCGACACCACCTGCCAGCCGGACGGGGCGATCACGCTGAAGTCGAACTCCGCCTTCAGGTCCGGCTGCTCGAACGTCGCGTACACTTGGCGCGCGTCCGGCACCTCGAACTGGGTGTAGAGGTAGACGTGGCCGTCAGTCGGGTCGACCGATCGGTGCAGCCCTTCGCCGCTGTGGCTGAACCGGCAGCGCGCGGTCACCCGCAACTCGTTGTGGGCGTCGAGTCCGCCGAGGCGGATGCGCGCATCGGCCCACACCCGGGCCGGGTCGAGGTCGACACCGTTCAACGTGATCGAGTTGACATCGGCGGCGACCAGGTCGGCGAAGGTCGAGCTGCCGGGCTCCGCGTCGAACGTGATGACGGTCGACGACGCGAACGTCGACGTCTCCGTCTTCTCGCTCTCTGCGAGGTCGAGCTCGACCCGGTAGGTGGCGACGGACAGGTTGGCCGAGCGCGTGGCCGCTTCGTCGCGGGTGAGGTTAGTTCCAGGCATGCGGCGCATCATTCCATGCAGGAGCCGGTCGGCAACCGCCGAGCACGGGCTGGTCAGGATCCGACCGCGGCTGGGGCGTGTGAGGAACGGAACACCCGGTGGAAGCCGCTGACGGGATCGGCGAACCGCCGGCCTACCGGCGGTTCGCGCCTGCGTGGTGGAATGCCGGTATGAGCGCTGACACCTCGACCCCCACCCACGACACCTCGCGGATCGACATGTGGTTCGACCCGGGCTGCCCCTGGGCCTGGATTACCTCCCGTTGGCTCCTCGAGGTGGAGAAGGTCCGCCCGGTCGACCTGACCTGGAATGTGATGAGCCTGTCGATCCTCAACTCCGGTCGTGAGGCGCTCTCCGAGGACTACAAGAAGGGCCTCGCCTGGGGTATGCACCCGGTTCGCGTCTGCATCGCGGCGGCCGAGGCTGCCGAGAAGGCCGGCGATGACCCGAGCGTCGTCCTCGGCCGCCTCTACACCGAGCTCGGCACCCGCTTCCACGAGCAGAAGCTGCCTCGTGAGGACTCGACCATCGCCGCCGCCATCGAGGCCGCCGGCCTGCCCGCGCAGCTGATCGAGGCCGCGAACTCGACCGACTACGACGAGGCGCTGGACAAGAGCCACCACGCCGGCATGGACCCGGTCGGCATGGAGGTCGGCACTCCCGTCATCCACGTCGGCGACATCGCCTTCTTCGGCCCGGTGATCACCCCGATCCCGCGTGGCGAAGCAGCCGGAAAGCTGTTCGACGGCGTCGTCCTCGTCGCCGGCACCGACGGCTTCTTCGAGCTCAAGCGGACCCGCACCCGCAGTCCCATCTTCGACTGATGCGGGTCCACGTCGGCTCCGACCACGCGGGCTTCGAACTCAAGGGCCTCGTGGCTGCACGGCTGCGCGAGTTGGGCCACGACGTCGTCGACCACGGCGCCGCAAGTTATGACCCCGAGGACGACTACCCGGCTTACTGCATCGCGGCTGCGGAGGCGGTCGTCGCCGATCCAGGCTCCCTCGGCGTGGTGATCGGGGGGTCGGGCAACGGCGAGCAGATCGCGGCGAACAAGGTCGATCGGGTGCGGGCAGCACTGGCCTGGAACACCGAGACGGCGACGCTCGCGCGCCAGCACAACAACGCGAACGTCGTCTCCGTCGGGGCGCGCATGCACGACGCGGAGACCGCGATCGGTTTCGTCGTGACGTTTGTGGATACCCCGTTCAGCCACGATCCGCGGCACCAGCGGCGGATCGGTGAACTCGCCGCCTACGAGGACTCGAGGAGGACCGAACCGTCCTGAGCCGGCGCGTCGCCCGATGCGCCGGTCGGTACCACGTCCTGCCGTGCCTCGAGCCACGCGCGGATGCCGGCTTTCTCGGCGTCGACGTCCCGGGACACGTCGCCTGCGCGGGCGCCGGCACTCGGCGTGACCCTGGTGGGTCCGTCGGCGCCCTTGCGCAGAGACTCAGCCATCAGAACACCATGTCGGAGTACGGCGCGACGTCCCAGCCGAACGCACGTGACGCCGACGCGACCGCTCCTGGTTCCAGCTCGGTGACCAGGCCGGCACGCTGGAGGGTGAGGAGCGAACCGCCGCCGAGATAGACCGCGGCGAGGTCGCGGACGTCGATCGCGAACCCTGCCGTCTCGCCGCCGGCCACACCGGTCGGTACACACGTGGCGCCGGTGCGGTTGCCGGCGAGGTGCCAGAGCCCGGCGTTCCACGGGAGCAGCGAATCGCGCACCTCGATGATCATGTCGACCTCGCCGCGATAGCGCCGCGCGGAAAGCGCTGCGGCGACGTCGACCAGTCGGACGTGCAGCGCGTCGGCACTCGTCACCTTGGCCGAACGACGCTCGTCGAGCAGGGACAGCAGGACGTCGTCGACGGGGACGCGAGCTTCGGTCCGCCCCATCAGGTCGTAGTCGAGGAGCACCCGCCAGATCGCGACGTGGGTGGCCGGGTCGAACGCCCGGACGTCACGGACCTGGACCGTTCCGTCGGGGTAGCCGGGAGCCCAGGAACCCTTGTTGTTCCAGATGGCATAACCGGTCGTGCGGCCGCCGCGCTCCGCACGGAGCACCTGAAGCGGGCTGGCACCCTCGCGCAGGCTGGGGGTGTCGTCGAGCTGGCGGGCGATCCACACGTCGCTCCACGGGAACAGTCCTGGCCGGGTGCTCGCGTCGGCGTTCTGCACCTGCCGCACCAGCGAAACGGCATCGGCGGGCGTGACCCGGTGGAGTGTCACCTCGTCGACACCGGGGACCTCCCGCAACCAGGATCGTGAGCGGAGCACCGTCAGCCGGGCCTGATCGGCGGCGTTCCCGTAGCCGAACCGTCCGTAGATGCGTGGCTCGGTGGCCCAAAGCGCGGCGGCGACGTATCCCTCGAGGTGCGCGGTGTGCAGTTGGGTGCGCATCAGCTCAGTGGCCACCCCGCGGCGCCGCGCCAACGCCGAGACGCCGACACTCGAGACGCCGAGGACGCGGGCGGAGGCGCCCGGGACCTTCATCGCGAAGTCGAAGCCGCCGGTGTGACCGACGAGCTCGCCGTTCAAGAACGCGCCGTGGCTCGTCATCAGCGACCAGAGCGGACGTTCGAGCCGTGATTCCTCGGACTCCGGATCGGCGTTGAAACCGCGGGCGACGAGTTCGACGGCAGCCGGGATGTCGTCGTCGGTGAGTTCACGAACCTCGAGCAGCGGTTCGGTGGCGTCGATCCGAGACATCAGGTGCGGTCCTCTCGTGGCGGGTGTCGGCTGACCCTAGTCCGACGCGCCGGTCCCGAGAACTCGATGGCGAGACGTGCTACAACGCTGCCGTGCCAATTGCCGGAATCGAACTGGCGCGACGTTTCTACGACGAGGCGGTCGCTCCGATCGCCGTCCACGTCCTCGGTGCAGACGGCGACTTCGCGGGGGCACTGATCGGACCCGGCTCAGAGGTCCTCGGCTTCGACACCGAACGCTCGCGTGACCACGACTGGGGTCCGCGTTGCCAACTCTTCCTCACCGGCCGCGCACTCGATCGTCGCGCCGAACTCGAGCACGCGCTGACCGTCGGGCTTCCGGCCGCGTTCGGCGGCTTTGCCACCGGGTTCAGCGCGGTCGACGGTGACCACGAGCGCGGCTCGGTCGGCGGACCCGGGGTGTTGACGCATCGGGTGGAAGTTCTTGATCTCGTCGGCTGGTGGCGGGACTTCTCAGGATCGACACCTGCCTCCCCGCCGTCGACGACGACCTGGCTGGCGTTGCCCACCCAACGGCTGGGCGAGCTGACGGCGGGAGCGGTCTTCCACGATGTCCCCGGCGTGCTGACCGCCGCGCGGGAGTCCCTCCGCTGGTACCCCGACGACGTCTGGCGCTACGTCATGGCGTGTAGCTGGCGGCGAATCGCAGAGGAGCAGCCGTTCGTCGGGCGGTGCGCGGAAGTCGGTGACGAGCTCGGCAGCGCGTTGCTGGCCGGCCGGCTCGCCCGCGACGTGATGCGGTTGTGGCTCCTGCTCGAGCGGCGATACCCGCCTTACAGCAAGTGGCTGGGCTCGGCGTTCGCGGACGTGCCCGGTGCAGCGGACGTCGCCCTCGACCTCCGGACCGCGGTGACCGCGGCTGACTTCCCGGCCCGCGAGAATGCGCTGATCCGGGCATTCACCGCGACGATCGAACGGCAGAACGCCGTCGGCCTGGGCGGACCGGTGTCAGCCGAACTGAGCCGGTTCTATACGCGGCCGTACGTCGTGGTCGACGCGGACGCTGCTGCCGCGGTGCTGCTCGACGCCATCACCGACCCGAGCCTGACCGGTCTCCGGGCCCGCGCGGCCATCGACGCGGTGACCGACGACGTCGCTGTCACCGGCGATCTGCAGGCGACGCGCCGCATCGTCGAGGCACTCACCACGACCCGCTAGGGAACGCCTCGGCCGGCGGGCTCGTTGGGCCATGATGGTGATGGAATCGACGAACCCGCCCCGACCGGTGGCCGAGCCAGCGGCAGCCGACCCCACGACCGGCCCGACGACCGGACCGACGAGAGGTGGCGATGTGCCGGCGAAACAACGTGCGCGTGCACGCCCGCATCGGCGGGGCAACGTCGTGGCCCTGCTCACCATCGTGACGATCGCGGCGCTGGCCGGCCATCGATGGGTTCCGGCCGCCGGCGGCATGCGTCTGGTCTGGGAGAGCCTGCTGCCGTGGACGGTCGCCCTGTTCGTCTTGGCGGCGGTTGCCGCCGTCCTCCGCCGGTCAGCGCGGGCCGGCCTGTGGGCGCTGGTCGGCCTGGCGGTGTGGTCGGTGATGTTCGTGCCGATGCTCGTCACGCACCGGCCGGGGGCGAATGCCGTGGCGACACTGACGGTGGCGTCGCAGAACGTGAATGCCGCGAACGCCGATGCGGGCGCGGCAGCGCGCGCACTGGTCGCGACGAAGGCGGACGTGGTGGCGGTGGAGGAGCTCGGCACCGTCTCGGAGGGCCCGTCCCGGTCGGTCCTCGACGCCGCCTACCCGCATTCGACGACGGCCAGCACCGTCGGTGTCTGGAGCAGGTACGAGCTCACCGACGTCACCCGCCTGGACCTGGGCATGTCGTGGGACCGCACCTTGCACGCGACCCTGCAGGCGCCTGGCGGGGAGGTGTCGCTCTACGTCGTGCACCTGCCGTCGGTTCGCCCCGGACTCGAAGCAGCGCGCAACCGGGCACTCGCGGCACTCGCCGCCGCGGTCCGGGCCGATACGTCGCAGCGCGTCGTGGTCGTCGGTGACTTCAATGCCGCGACGTTCGACCAGAACATGCGCCCGCTGCTCGCAGAGGTCGACGATTCGCGCCGCGTCGCAGGCGGCGGGTTCGGCTTCAGCTGGCCGGCCCAGCTGCCGGTCACGCGACCGGATCACGTGCTCAGCAAGGGATTCACGGTCGTCTCGGATGTCGTGCTCAGCCAGCACGGGAGCGACCACCGCGCCATCTTCGCGACGCTGCGGTCGACAGCGAGCTGACCCTCTGCACCGTCGCCCGGCGCTGACTGTGCGTCCCGGTTGTTCCCATCGCCGTGTCCGGGTTGTTGCCGATCCGTCCCTCGTTCGTTACGGCTTGGTGATCGGTGCACACCTTTGGTAACCGACAATAGAAAGTCGATTCCGGCCCGGAGGTGAGTCATGCTCGCCCGCATTGTCCTTCGCGTCGGCTTGCCCGCGGTCGTTCTCGCAGTCCTGCTCACCATCGGCCTCACCGCGCAGACGCGTGCGTCATCGGAGCACGACCGGGTCGTCGCAGCACCTTCGGTCGCTCTTGCGACCGGCGACGATCGACAGCTCGTCCGGGCAGCGGATGCGGTGTTCGTCGGTCGGGTCGACACGGTCGGACCGGTGCACATGGTCGGAGGGACTCCGTATACCAACTTCGACATCGCGGTGATCGACGTGATGAAGGGCTCGATGGCCGGCCAGGTCACACTCGCACAACTCGGCGGCATCATTCCCGGCCGGCACGAACGCGTGATCGTGTCGGGGGATTCGCCTCTCGAGACGGGCAACGTCTACCTGTTCTCGGCACAGCGTTCCGCGGCGGTCGATGCGTTGGTCGTCGTGCCGGGGCACGGTCACATCGATCTCACCGATGATGTCCTCAACCCGCGGGCGCTGACCGCCGAGAGCGCCCGGACCATCCCACGCGTCGCGCTCATGCGCTCGGTGATGGATCTGCGGCCGCACGACTGACCTGACCGTGGGCGACCGGGGACACCGTCGGGTGGCTGGCCGACGGCCGGTCGGCCGCTCAGCATCCAACCCCCGACCGCACCTGCCGCCTCGGAGTGTTTGACTGGAGCCATGCCATTGGTCGGTGATTACGAGCCCAGTGCGAGCGAGCGCAGCCGCAGCCAGGTCGAGACGTACGAGGCGTCCGGGGGAACCGAGGGACTGACCCTCGGCGACACCGGGCTACCGGTCGTCGTCGTTACCTCACGTGGCGCCAAGTCCGGAAAGCTTCGCAAGACCCCGCTGATGCGTGTCGAGCATGACGGCGTCTACGCCGCCGTGGGCTCGATGGGCGGGGCTCCGAAGAATCCGGTCTGGGTCTACAACCTGCGTGCCGAGCCGCAGACGGTGCTCCAGGACGGTCAGTCCACGTTCGACCTCGTCGCCCGTGAGATCAGCGGCGACGAACGGGACGTCTGGTGGGACCGGTGCGTCGCCGCCTACCCGCCCTACGCCGAATACCAGACCCGCACCGACCGGCTGATCCCGGTCTTCCTGCTCGAACCCGCTTCCTGACCGTCCCCTCCGCCGCGACCGTCCCGACCGGGCGGCGCCTCCCGCACCTCCCCTGACAGGAGCACGTCCCCGTGGAATACCGCACCCTCGGCACGAGCGGCACCGCCGTTTCAAACCTCACCCTCGGCACGATGACCTTCGGCAGCGAGACCGACGAGGCCGGCTCACATGCGCAACTCGACCGGTTCCTCGAGGCGGGCGGGACGTTCGTCGACACCGCCGACGTCTACTCCGGCAACGAGAGCGAAGCCATCATCGGCCGATGGCTGGCCGACCGACCGGCCGACGTCACCGACCGCGTCGTGCTCGCCACCAAAGGCCGCTTCCCGACTGGCACCGGCCCGAACGATGTCGGCCTCTCACGCCGGCACCTGACCCGTGCGCTCGATGCCTCCCTGACCCGTCTGCAGGTCGACACGATCGACCTCTACCAGGTGCACGCCTTCGACCCGTTCACGCCGATCGAGGAGACCCTCTCGTTCGTCGATTCGGCCGTCCGGGCAGGGAAGATCCACTACTTCGGCCTGTCGAACTTCACCGGCTGGCAGCTTCAGCACGCAGTCGACGTCGCGCACTACACCGGGCTGACGAAGCCGGTCACTCTTCAGCCGCAATACAACCTGCTGGCCCGCGACATCGAGTTCGAGATCGTCCCGGCCTCGCTCGCGAACGGCATCGGACTGCTGCCGTGGTCGCCGCTCGGAGGCGGCTGGCTGAGCGGCAAGTACACCCCCGACGCGCGTCCCACCGGCGCGACCCGGCTCGGTGAGAATCCCCAGCGTGGCGTGGAGGCCTACGACAACCGCAACACCCAGCGGACGTGGGATGTCATCGACGCGGTCCGCAAGGTCGCCGATTCCCGTGGTGTGACGATGGCGCAGATTGCTCTGGCCTGGCTGGCCGACCGACCGTCGGTGACCTCGGTGATCCTGGGCGCGCGGACCGTCGAGCAGTTGGACGACAACCTCGGTGCGGCCGACCTGCACCTGAGCGCCGACGAGACCGACCTGCTCTCCGAGGCGAGCACGCCGTTGTCCGGCGACTACCCCTACGGGGTGGCCGGAGTCCGGCAGCGTGATCGTCGTATCGAGGTCGGCCGCTGACCGCTGGGCCGCTACGACATGAAACGACGCCCGGCCGCGGGAATCCCGGGCCGGGCGTCGTTTTCCGTTGGTCAGGACACGTCGAGATCCGGCGCTGGGCTCGTGACGCCGCGGGTGGCGGCCGTGACCTGCGCGGCCGTCCGCTCGATGGCGAAGCGGTCGATCTCGGTCCCGCTCTCAGCGACCGCCCGGACCGCCGGTGAAGTACGCCGTCTGCCCGTGCGGTGTGTCGGTGCTGACCGTTAGCGTTCGGCTATGAACAACGGGTGGCTGGCAGTCCTCGCGGCCATCGCCGCCTTCGCCGGCGCCGCCGTCGGCCACGTCGTCACCTATCTGGTGGCGCGACGTCAGACGGCGCTCGGACGTCAGCAGGACACGCTCACCAATCTGCGCTGGGCGGCCGACCAGGCGCTGGCGGAGGATTCGCACCGCGCCCGGCTCGGGGTGCGGTACATCCGGGCGATCGCGCGCAGCAGCGATCTCGACGAGGACACCGAGGCAATGGTCGATGCCACGCTCGCAGCCGTGGTCGAGCCCGTGGTCGACGAGTACGATAGCCTCACCGACGGCGACCGTTACGTCGAGACCTATGTGGAGATCGACGAGGAGTGACATGACCGCGACCATCCGGGTGACCGAAGCTCAGCGTGATGCTGCCCGACTCATCGTCGAGCGTTCGGCCCGCACGGGCAAGCCGGTGAACCCCGCCGTCACCGCCATCGCGGACGCGGCCAGCAGTGTCGGGCTGTCTCGCCCGTCCACGAACCCGTTGTTCGCCAGCAAGCGCCGCAAGACCGCTTGACCGTCAGCCGCACCCGCCGGATGTGTGAAATGTCCGCTATGATTCCCCTCGCCACATGCGGTGCGCAGCGAGTTCCGTCTCACAGATCTGAGTGTGGTCGTGTCCGACAACGGGCCGGGGCAACTGCCCGGGAGCGCCAGCATGCCGCCACCGCCCGCGGGCTGGTATTCAGATCCGTATATCCACAACGGGCTGCGCTACTGGGACGGGTACCGATGGACGTCGAACGCCGCAGTATCGCCTGACGCGGCACCGGTCGCCCCGACGCCGGCCCTTGCGCCGGCTGGGCGCCGCGACGGTGTCTCGGTCACTGCTTTCGTCGCCGCGCTGTTCTGCGCATTGCCGGTATCGATCATCCTGGGGTTCGTCGGGCTCGCCCGGACCCATGCACGGCGCCGGCCCGGTCGTAGGCTGGCCGTCGCCAGCCTGATCATCTCCGGCGTGTGGATCTTCGGCCTTGTCACCACCGGGTTGGTGTTCCTGATCGGCGACGCCGGGTCGGGCGGTCCGTCTGGCTCCCCGTCGAGTTCGCCGACGACGCGGGTCGTCATGACCGACCTGAGATCGGGCCAGTGTGTCGACCTGCCCTACTACGTTCCGCAGAGCCAGGACTGGCTCGACGTGATCGACTGTTCGGTGCCGCACAACGCCGAGGTGTACGAGGTCGGCGATCTGCCCGATGGCGCTTACCCGGGCGACACGCTGGTGCAGAATGCCGTCGACCAGCTCTGCGACACTGCCCTGGTGGCGTTCTCCGGGTCGACCAACAGCCGGCTAGACACCTACGAGATCCTGCCCACGCAAGACACCTGGAACATGCACGACCGCGGCTACGCATGCGTCGCGGTGGACGACGACCACGATGACACCGGCAGCATGGCCAACACCGGTTGACGATTCCGGCCGAGCCCGCGACTGACGGGTTGTGAGTTTCGCCGCCGATCGGCGGTCATTCCAGCTGGTAGAACCCCACCGCTGCGCCGGCGGGTACTCCCGGTAGCGACGCGCAGAGCCGGATTCTCCGTACCAGTAGACGGTTGCGGCGTAGCGGCATGCATTCGTACCGCCCCATACATCGTCCTTGTACTTCTCCAGGAACCCCTTGAACGACGACGTGAACGTGACGTCGTCGGCGATGTGGAACCGGCTGACACTCGTGTGCCCGTTCGCATCGAGCTCGACGAAGGGCTGGGCGGCGAACGCGCTGTCGAACATCGGGAACGGCGGTTCGGCGGCCCAGGCATACCCGACCCAGTCCTCGCTCCCGGTGCCGAACGTGGACGGGAAGGACTCACCGTCGACGAAGAACTTCTCGTCGCCCTCACCCCACCACCAGTCGATCGTCTTGCGGTTCCACCGGCCGTACCACCACGGCTCCGGCAGCTGCGCCGGCTGACGCCAGGCGTTGTAGACGTGCAGGTTCGCACCGCAGAACCGGCCGGATCCATCGGCCAGCAGTAACGGCCAGTCCGGCCAGCGGTCGCCGCCGACGTCGAAGCGGGACCGCTCGAGGTCGCCAAACTCGCCGCGATGCCAGCGCGCGTGCAACCGCAGCAGACCGTCGGCTTTGCTCGCGTCGAGGTGGCTCACCTCCAGCACTGCGGTCACGTCGTGGGCGGTCGTGTCGTCGTTGCCGATCTCGATACGCATTCCACGGGCGAACGGCATGAGCCACGAACTGCGGAAGCCGGAGTGGCTGGCACCGAGGGGGAGCGTGTCGTAGGGCTGCACGCCGGGCGTACTTCCGAAGAAGTCACCCAGGGGTTGCCCAGACGGCGGGATTCTCGTCACCGTCCCAAGTGATGCGAATCGTCAGCAGACGAAGAGCTTTCTGCTCGTCCGCCGACGAGAGCGAGGCGAGTCCCGGTACCTCGACGCGGAGTTGAGTGATCGTGCCGGCACCGTCCCGCTCGGTCAGCACGACCGACCCGCCCGGCTCGACGTTTACAGCAATCCCCAGCCGCTCACCGACGGGTCGGGTCGTTGCCGCCCACGCAGCGAGAGCGCGCGGTCGGCCTCGGCCAGCGCGATCGCGTCGTCGGGTGAGAACGTGCCGTCGAAGGACGGAACCGTCCACGAGGCCGGGAAGGTGGAGTGGCTGACGCGGTAGTAAGCGCCCGATCCCTGATCCAGCACGATCGTGCAATGCCGTTGATAGCCAACCGGAATCCAGCAATTTCGCCCGCGTGAGAGGGTCGGCATCAGGTCGGGGAAGTTGGCCGGCGACCGCTCGTCACCGAAGCGATCGAACAGATCGCGGAACGGCCGGTCGAACACCGGTTCAGCGCCGTCGTCTATGTAGACACGCAGATGTCCGCCGGCCGGCAACGCCGACCAGAGACGCCAGATCACACCCGGTCCGTCGGCGTCGAAGACGACTCGCCCGCCGTCGTCGTGCTCGCGGAGGTAGCCGGAGCCGTCCGCGTTCGCACCCCAGTCACGGTAGGTCGCGGTTGCCTCGTCGAAGGTCGAACTGCGGTCGTAACTCGTGAACGTGCCGGTCGTCTCGCCGGCGACCGGACGGGTGGCGAGCCGACGCAGGTCGGTCAACCGCCCGACGAGGTCGCGGTAGGTGAGGGTGTGGTCGAGCAGCTCTGGTGTCACGTGGCTCCTCGTCGGCGTCAGTCCGCCGACCGTATCGCCGCGACAACCATCGAGGGTCATCCGATCGGGTCCGGGCGATACATGCCGTGCGATATAAAGAATACTTGTCAGACCAGAATACCTGTATGGCCGAAGGTGGCCGGTTCTCGGCGAATGCGTGACCCGACGCGCCGTCCACGCGGAAACTGGGGAGAGCCTGTGTGAGACGTCGAGACGAGGAGCTTTCCACCATGGATGTGTCGTCCCTGCAATACCGCTTGACCGATGTCGAGCGGAAGACGTTCGAGGAGAACGGCGTCCTGCAGATCGAGGACGGGATCACTGCCGAACAGGTCGCGGCCCTCGAAGCGGCCGCCGACAAGATCAACCGGCGCCAGCTCGACACCGGTGCCGCCGAGCCCGGCAAGGCGATGTTCTTCCCCAACTTCATCCCGGAGGACCCGGCGTTCGTCGACCTCGTCGACTACGAGCAGGTGCTGCCCAAGGTATGGGGTCTGCTCGGCTGGAACATCAACCTCTACCACGGTCACCTCATCGTGACGCCGCCCTCGGGCAGCGAACGGACCGACAAGACCTTCGGCTGGCATCAGGATTCCGGCCGCGTGAACCATGACATCAAGTCGCACCCACGCCCGATGCTGTCGTTGAAGGTTGCGTACTTCCTCTCCGACACGAGCGTCGAGGGGCGCGGCAACTTCTGGGTCGTGCCTGGCAGCCATCTGCGCGACGACATCCCGGTGCCCGACGGGACGGGCCAGCCCGAAGGTGCCGTGCCGGTGCTCGCGAAGCCGGGGACGGTTGTGTTCTTCGACCGGCGAACCTGGCACGCGGCGAGCCCGAACTGGTCCGACGTCACCCGCAAGGTTGTGTTCTACGGGTACGGCCACCGCTGGATCCGGACCAAGGACGAGATGACGGTCGCAGGCGTGTGGGACCAGAGCGATCCGATCCGCAAGCAGCTTCTCGGCTACGGCGTGAACTCCAACGGCTTCTACTCGCCGACCGATGAGGACGTGCCGTTGCGGGGTTGGCTAAAGGAGCACAGCCCCGAGGACGTCTGACGCCGCCTCCTGGGCCGATCAACCGTCTGGGACCCTGTGCCGGTGCTGATCAGACGCCATGGCGACCGGGCCGCGATGGCACGTGTGCTCGGTCGTGCCGCCATGCACGAGCCGACGTTCACCGGTGCACTCGAGCCGGTGCCGGCGGGATTCCAGCACGTGGCGCATCGCGAGGCGATCGGCTCGGGCCGGCCGGCATTCGTTGTCGCGGCGGAGGCGATTCTGACGTGGGGACTGCATCGGGGCGCCGGGCTGGTGGTGTATGCGGCCACGCCGAGAGCCGAACAAGGTGTCGACGTGGTCGTCGCCATCGGCGCCGGCCGCCTGGTCGACATCCTGGCGCCGTGTCGCGTCGACATGGTGATCGACGAGCCTGGACGGCGGGGTTTCAGCTATCTGACGCTGCCCGGACATCCCGAACGCGGGCGTGAGACGTTCACGGCCGAACTCGACGCGGCCGGCGTCGTCTGGGTGTCGATCGCCGCGGTGAGCCGGCCGGGTTCGATCTTGACCGCCGTCGCCGGCCCGGCCGGTCGACTCCTGCAGCGGCGCGCGACGGTCCGCTATGCCGACGCGGTCCGTGCGGCGGTGTGGTCCTCCACCGCGCCCTGGTCAACGCTCGATCAGGACGGGTCGCCGTCAGGCGTTGTGCACGGTGCAGTTCACTGTCGACATGCGCTACTCCGACATCGCGACCGTCAGCGGTAAGAAGATCTCAAGAATCGGGCTCGGAACCTGGCAGTTCGGCTCCCGCGAGTGGGGATACGGCGAGGGTTACGAGGCTCGCAGCCACGGCATCGTCCGCCGCGCGCTCGACCACGGGATCACCCTGTTCGACACCGCCGAGATCTACGGGACCGGCCGAAGCGAACGGCTTCTGGGCGTCGCGCTCGGCGATGATCGCGATCGGGCCTTCGTCGCCACGAAGATCT
>JAABUK010007217.1_pt1 | contig 16145 bp, 17 predicted proteins | sample 5559141 | NCBI WGS metagenome assembly JAABUK01 (sample SAMN10711869, study PRJNA513367) | rock metagenome | isolation source: Antarctica rocks | place: Antarctica: Victoria Land, Pudding Butte nord | collected 2016-01-03
CTCCCGAAACCCCCCAGTTCATCCCACCTAGCTCGCATCGCCTCACACCTCACACGCACCCAACAAAAACTTGCTCCCCAACCCCCAATCTAGTAGAAAACAAAAATAAAATCATGCTCGCCCTCATATTCATCTTCCATTTCAGAGAAAATGCCGAAATTGAAATAATGATTACGAGGAATATCTCTCCATCTCAAGCACTCACACCATTGGCATTCGCACTCGTAATTTCTATCCTCGAGGTGTAGCATTGCCACCAGTGAGCCCAAGGTAACCAAGTCTAGGATCAATAAAGATTGCATATCACACAACCTATATTATAATGGGCGATTGTCTCCGGAGAAAAAACCTTATCGATAATATTGGCCTCGAGGATCCTAAAGTCGGGTGATAGCCGGGTCACCTTCGACATTGCCAAGCGTATAGATGTTTCTTCAGGAGATCTCAGTAGTCTACCTTATACCTGGTCGTTGCTTCCACACTGTACTTCTCGCCTTGATTATTGGTCGCTGAAAGGCAAGGTTGATGAAGGCTGACAAGGGCACTGGCATAGGTGAATCCCACGCCGCGATGGCTTCATTGAGAGACGACCTTGCCAGGTCATCATATCAGACGGGACTGGGCCATGGGAGCCCCGGAGCCATATCCAAGCGTAGGTTGTGGTGTGATTTACGAAGAAGTTGGATGAGTGTTTTTGAACCAGGGGACAGAAAAAGTCCGAGGGAGTGAAAGTCTTGGCAATAATTCGTTAGTCGTTCTGCCTCAATAATATAGTAACAAAAGTCCATTCATTCCGTTCGCTATGATATATGCCACATACCAGACCCATCCAATCTTCATCGCGTGATGGCGTTTTGGACCTAAAAAGTCATGCACTTCCACCCATTTTAACGCCACCATAGAACGCCAGGCCAGCCTCCCAGCTGTCTAGACCCTGTATAGCACTCCCCCATGGGATGTAACAATTAACAAATGATGGGATATAGAACAATCGAATCGCCGTAACAAGAGGGCAAGAATGACGAGTTGCCGAGACGCGATCCCAAGGGATATAATGTAAAACGCCATATTGCTCGGATGGCCAGCCGCAGTTCTAAGAAGGACTCTGACATACTCGATTATAGGTGACTCCATTGCCGGCGGATCAGATACACTAGATCAGATTCCAAGGCTCTTTGAGCGTAGACTGCGATACGAAGGTAGTGGCTTTGGTTGGTGAGGCTGTTAGATACCTGCGTTCAGTGACCTTCTCTTGACGATCGATCGGGTGGGTTGCCGCTGGTGCCATTCTCGCCTCTCGAGTTGATCCATTCCTGTGCCCCGGTTGCTCTGGTCGGTAGCTTGATCTCCTCCCCTCCTGATCTTCCACCTCGAGGAAGCATCTTGCCAATAGAAGCTGCAAGAGCCTGTATCACATATCCTCTCAATTCCTTCTCTTCCCGTTCATCCTCGATAAAGAGCCGCTTTCGTTCGTCCTTTAGCATGGTCTCCCGGCGCATGCGCCGGATTTCATTGGTGATGAACATGAGCACCTCTTCCGGACATCTGTTGCGATCAGCGCCGTGATCGGCGGCGTTGCGAACATATCGGCGAGTTACATCTGTGGCGCCATCGATGGAAAAGGCAATGCAGTAGGACAGCTTCTTGCCCCAACCTGGATTCAAGAGTTAGGCAAGTCTAACTCAAGATGGCAAAGAAGACACTCACCTTCAGCGTATAGCCTTGGATTGTCCCATGCTTCCTCACAGGCATCAACATGTATCCATCTTCTTTGGTGCTCCGAATACACCTCCGTCCATACATGGTCTTCAGCGTTCCATACCCATCTAACACGACCTCCTACGGCCCGACACAGCATGGTAAAACAATTAGCCCACTCGCCGCAACGACCCCGCCTGGATTGCAGCAATGCCCATACATCGCCAAAGCGCGGAAATCGTTCGTCTGCTCTACACTCGCCTGCCGAACATCGGTAAAGCTCAACGCGGGCGGCACCCCTGGCGGCCTCGTCAGGTGTAGGAGGAGCAAATCCAGCGGCTATGGTGGGCGATCCGCATATCGAACATGCTGGGTTGTTGACGAATTGAAAGAAATTGTTTTTGAACCATCTAACAGTTCATCATTAGACACGGGCCGATATGTCTGAGCGGGGGTGGACCTACTTGAGAAGTGCTCGAATGACACAGTCTTGGTAACCCCATTCCGGTTTCGCATTGGGTCCAATGCTGGCTGCTTGCGCTTGCAATAATTGGCTTTCGTCCTCTGCTTCACCGTATATCCGATCCAATGGGATGACCGCTAATGCCTCGTCCAGCAGACCTGGATTCTCGTACTTGGTTGGGTTGACAGAGAGGGTTACGAGTAGGTTGCGAAACCTCAATGAGGTAGGATCTTGAGGCGGCGAGGCTATCTTGGGGAGGTTTCGTAAAGAAGAGTATGATGGTGGAACTTGTGTAGAGTCTGTCGAGGGCCGTCGAGGATCGTGCTGTGAAGGTGTTCGTGATGAGTTTGAAGGCTGGCGGCTGGGTGCTGGCGAACCAGGTCGTGATCGAGTCGAGAGGTGGTTTAATCGCTGTGTCCGTAAGAGTTGTTCGAATTGCTGTGTCAAGTCGGTCGCATTGAAATCACTCTGCGTCTGTCGTCTCGGTGGAGGTGGTGGTGGAGGTGGTGCTCTGCGAGGAGGACCATTGTAATCACCCATCATGCCGCCTGTTGTATTTGTATTTCACAGTCTCTTCTTGACCAGTAACACCTTCGAGTATAGTGAAAGCTGGGTGCTGTTTGAGAATAGATTTGTGATGAGGCCTATTGCGCAGGACCCTTTGCGCCGCAGTCAGAGCCGGTCGCTGCACTGCCGAGGGATCGCTTCCGCCACAATCGATTGCGATTCTTGTCAATGCGGTCGCTGAGGATTTCCAAAGGTGGTCGAATGGGGCAGAAGGCTACTTGAGAGAGAAATTCCTCTGGCACAAGCTGACGAGTCTTTGCCGCGGGAAAGTGTTTTTGAGATTGGGAGTGACTTCTGTCGAGGGTCTGGTCTGCGGGGAGATCTCGAACGCGCGTTATGCACAGTTTGCGTAAGCTTGAATCAACCAATCAGCGATCGGTATTCTATCTGCTGACTCATCCGCCTCTTCTTTTCCACTATGGGACCCTGACATTTGCATGAAAGGAAAGGCTCTACGGAGTACTTATGACAAATTCAAAGAAGCAACGAGAATGGATCTCACCATTCTATGGTCATAGTCGACCTCATGTTTCGCACTCCCTTTCACGTGGTTGGAGCCTTGAAGGCACCAGTACTTCGTAAGCAGAGGGTAATCCGAGGTTCATCCAAAGCATGACTCCAGTCACTCCTATATCTCTGAGGACCTTGTCTGATGACCACCAAGTCAATAATCATTTGATGCCCTCTATGCAGACTGCTGAGCAACAAAACTCTCGTTGGAATTTAGTCAGGCAAACATTCGACGTCTTTTTCGGCCTAGCGCGAAGTACATTACGCGGCATCTAACAACTTCCATCGGAATTATAAGGCTTGATTAGAACTTCGTACTGAGGAATCTGCGTAATATGGAGAGTATTGTTCGCCTGCCTCGTTGGCGTGATCTAGACATGATCACGATAATAGAAACCATTATCTGTAGGTGTTTTATAACATGCAGTAGTAGCTCAAATGTTGGCCTCAGATCGAATGTCTCGATTCACAGGCTTATCTGTTCTGGTAGTGTCCGCAAGTAAGAGCAGTCGCTAAATTCCTCATCATGGTAATCTTAATTCAAGTTACAGCTTGAACGCTGAGGACCTTTTGATAACAGCCGAGGCCTTGACAAAGCTTCGAGCCCCAACCTTGAAAAATATCTCCCTCAATAGTCCGGATCGGAGTGAGATAGGCAAGCCTTATTTCCTTGGCTTTTTGGTATGTGAAATGTGGCGATCGAAATATTGGAGAGACATGGCCCCTGATAAATGACATAATTCGATGGACAGGATAGATGTACACTCTACTGGTCCCACTCTTGATTACCATAGTACTGCGGCGGAAGGTCCAGATCCCACAGTGGCCTCTCCACCAATGCTACTTCTAGACCTGGTGGTGTGTCCTCCGCGTCGTCGCCTGCCTCGTCATCAGGCTCGCCCTCCAAGGCCACAATCCCGAGGATGGGTCTATATTTGAAGGTATGCCAATGTGATGGTCTTTCTTGCTTGACAGGCTTGATTATTTTGTCGTCGTTCTCACCAGTAGCCTCGGCATCGATGTCTATGTCATCATTAACGTCAACGTCGCTATTCTCTGCTCGATCGTTTCGTCGTAAGATTTCGAGAGCTGGATCACTCTCGCCGGCAAGGATGTAGTCATTCTCCTCCTCAGAAGCAGACATCAGCTCCTGCTCTTGGCCGAGGGTGATCAGCTTGGCGTTTTCACTGTCTTCTCCATTGATCTTGCGGATTTTTCGGCCGATACCCAAGGCGAGTTCGGACTCGGGCATTCTGCTCCCTGCGCCTGTATCACGTCTTGGCTGCGTGGCTAAATCGTCATCTTGACTTTCATACTCTCTCTTCCGCTTAAGTTGCTTGATTTCGTTCCCACCATTCGTGACCGAGGCCTTGCTGTCCTGGTGACCAATCACCGGCACATCTCTCGAAAGATCAAACATCCATAACCAGGCGACTCCATAAATCCATATCCTCTCATTCTGGCCGTGAAGATCCCATATAGCCCCCATAGCTCGATCTCTTAGTTCTCGGAAATCTTGGGGCAAGACTGATGTCGGGTTTCTACGAGACCAGTCTGATATCTTGCCGGATAACACGTTAAACTCGTACATATGATTTTCTGCTGTAAGTACGAAAAGTCGATCTTCGCCGTCCGGTAGATCATGAGAGTGTGGATTGGGCGTGTGGCGAGTGGGATGTACACCAAGGTTACCATTAGTTATAGCTGGAATGGATCGCGTTGATGATGGTCGGAAGGATAGGATAAGAGGGGCGGCGGGTAGTTTGATGAGTAGCGAGGCAGTAGGGTTACGAATCCAGTGCTGGCCGAGGATGACGTTATCATGGTCCTCTGCGTCACTGTCTTCGTCGCTGTCTTCGTCGTCCGAGGATGTAGTCTTTTGAATTGGCTTTGGAATTTGGAATTCTTCCTGGGTGAGGTCTTCGTGACCTTCGAGGACCCAGGTGTCAAGAAAGCCTGCAATGTCTGCGACTGCCAGAACCCGGCCGTCAGCTGAGAAGGCGAGTCGACTGATGGATCTGTTGTAATCTCCAAGTGTCCCGTGATGAATATTCGTATTTGTGGGACCTCGAGGTAATCGTTGCAAATTCACTGTCTTGTCAAGAAATCTAACGCCTTTCTTGGGATCATCGATATCAATCATTCGGTGAAGCTCAACGTTGTTGTTAGTCCTGACCGTTGCTAGCCATCTATTGTCGGGTGAGATGTGTATCGACCTCGCCCCAGTTTTCGCCAGTTCCAAGGGAGCTTCGAGCTTTTGGACTTTGACGCTACCAAGCTTTGGTCTTAGCCGAAAGAACTTTAAATCGGCCATGGTTGATACTGCGAGCACAGTGCCGTCTGAAGATAAGTCTACAGATGTGACCCCTTCGTCACCCTAAGATAATCGTTAATATTCGAGACAAACGATTAGGGGCGAAACCTACCTGAAGGGCGATCTTCGCAACCAGCTTCCTTCCTACTGGCCCGCCACTCTCCGAAGGAGTCTCTGTGGCATGTTCATTGGCGCGAGACCTTGGTATTGACCAGACGCTGATTTCACGGTCCCACCAACTCACCATAAGTCGTCTTCTAGGAGAACTCCTGAGACAAGGTTGTTGTGGTAGGTTGGAAAGAGTGCGTTGGTACTCGCAACCAAATTGTTGAATGGGTATGATGATTGGTGCAGTGTCGAGTCCTGCTACTTGATTAGAGAAGCTACTTCTAGACGAATAAGGAATATTATGAACCTCCTGAGGCAAGGATGCTCAAGGCCTTAGTCTCGAACGTAGCCATTGCCTTCACGTCGTGATTATGAAACCGCTGATGGGCCATCTTGGCCCACCGAAGCTTCTTGCCAGACCCTTCACTACCCGTTCGTCGATATAGGCTGGTCCTCCGGTCCATACCTCCGCTGAATATTGATTGCCCATCGGCGCTGACTGCCACGTCCAGTATGTCGGCGTCGTGGCTCTTGATGCGCTGTAACAAAGTATAGTTCCTGCCATCCCAGAAGCTCAATATTCCAGTTGAGTCTCCCGATACAATCGTTCCGTCATTTAGGCACTTTACAGACCAAACAAGGGTCTCTTTCGGACCACCTTTCGGTCCTGCCCCCAGAGTCATGTTCCTTGTTTGCTGAGTGTTCCTAATGTCATAGATGCGGATGGTGCTATCCGCATGTCCTGCAATGATAGTATGGCGGTTCTGAAATGTGATGCTCAAGACCCGCGACTTTTTCTTTGACGATCTTGCCAGGATCCTTGAGAACCGTAGGTCGCCTTCAGTAGTATTGAGCAGAACAATGGCCCCATCTGCGCAGCCTACCGCTATGCTTTGCGTTTGACATTCCGCCTCCTCGGTCGTCGGCTCTTTCATTCCATTCACGCCTGTCTTGAGCATAGGAGCTTTCGGCTGCGCAGCCATGCACCAGATCTCTCCATAATTGCCAGCAGAGTGTCTTGCAGGCCGTCCAGAAGCTAGATCCCATTCCGTGACTGCCGTAGAGTACCCGATGCTGAAGAGTCTCAGCTTACCAGCGCTCTTGTAGCCACTTTCGTCAACATCTTCCGGATCTTGCGTCCAAACCAATCCTTCAATGCTGCGGTCTTTTCCTCCTCGAAATACGCTTTCCTGGTACCACGCGCCCCTGAGCGGGTTCCATAATTCAATATCTCCGTTCGCTCGGCCGATGGCAAGTCGAAGATTCGGCGGGCCTTTGCTGGGCAGATTGGGAGTAGATGCGTGAGAGAACGCAAGGGCATTAATTGCTGAAGGTGGGTAAGGCACGAATCGACAGCGGTGGATATCCATGGCGGCGATGACTGTCAGCCGGTGCCTTTTACCTGGCAACTCGCCATTGCAGAAATCTTTCTATGTGGTGACACTCTATTTGAGTAGAGGGGTACTCGGCTTCTTCTCCATCCTCAAAGTCGGAAATCTGAGCGTGAACTTCATCTTGAACTCGACGTTTTCGCAAGGCAATTTTACCCGCTGCTACCACCTCGCTTAATCTCCGCTAGAATTACGGCGCTAGTCTACTATTAAGTTAGTTGATTAAGTCTCTCTATTCATCGATTCTCAAGGAACCGAATGGTTTGCTTCTCATGATGATTATCGTTGATTCTAATACTGCAGTGCCTTCAACTCTCCGCTCTTTCGTCGCACGCTATCTTGTCAGAAGTGCCGATATTGCGAATGCGGACCGCACAAAGGCAATGAACTCATCATAAAACAGAGAGACTGAAGTAAAGATTGAAGATATCGAAGACTTATGGACAATCCAAGGACAACACTACTACAAGAGCGAGAAAAATCAAATTGGGAACGCTCAGAGCTAATCGTTCGTGGGCACTGACATATTCGTTTCCTTCCAGAACCGCTCTTACGCCTTTCCATAATCCTCATCCTCTTCACCCTTCATCCTCAACGTCCTCTTCATCCTCTTCACCCTCTTCATTCCCTTCATCCTCATCAAACCGGCCACAAGAGTCTTACATGCCAACTTCCTGTCGCTGCCGCTTTTTAGGCCACGCACGTACATTATTTATCCCCCGTTCCTCACACCCCTCTTGCATCTTTTCCAACTCCCGACCCCTCGCCGCATCCTCGCGTTGCTTCCTCAGCTTTATCAGTCTCCTCTCTCTCTCTTGTTGAAAACGACTCATTGTAGCCTGATACCAAGCATCAATATCATGTATGCTATATACCCGCTGATCGAGCCGACGTTGCTTTGCACCTTTGATTCGATCGAGAGTACTCTTCTCCCAGATTTGGAAAGAGTCCGAGGATCCTTGGTGGGAGAGCCCTATGTCTAATGTTGCGCACTCTGCTGCTACCAATATTGATGGATATAGGTCTGACTCTTTTGCAATGAGTTCAGTATCGGTAGGAACTTGCTTCTCATCCTCTTTAGGCTCGTTGTCGCCCTCTTTATCGTCCTTGTCCTCGTCCTCGTCCTCGTTCACGTCTTTCTTGGACACGGGTATAACTAAGCGTTTTGCAACCATTCTGCCGACAGTGTAGAGGCCTCCAGCGGCAACAGCGCCAAGTGTAAGCATGGCTGTTGCAGCTTTCCCAGTTGGGAGAAGGTTAGAAGAGGAGCGAGGTTTTGGGGCAGCTAAACCGGGTGCTTCATGGAGAGCGTGGAGTTCGGACGGAGTCATATGGATCTGAAGTGCGGTTGTGTCTTGGAGGTTAAAATTCTTAAAGAGATTCTTGCTTACCGATAGCGTTGATGAGGCTGGAGGGTATGGAGAAGTTTGAGATGTAGATAAGTGTGGGGGAATAAACAGAGGAAGGAGACGATGACTTGATGATCCGGGCAAACATCCTCCACATGTTAGACATCGCTTGCACAAAGCCATTGTCTCTCCTCCATATGCACAAAAGACCCAGAATTTCTTTGTCCTGCACAAAATTACGACGACAATGCCATACACAGTAGCTTTTTCATGCCAGCATGAGATGGCCCTCGTTATGTGTTGTGTCGAAGAGTGTCCCCAAACGTGTTAATTCATCGAGTCCAACACAAATGGTGACAAGGAATACATCTCTTCAACCAGTGCTGGCTGCACCTTGAAGCACCAGGTCCACAGGCTTACGATCCACCAGTCTGGGCAATAACGTTCACCTACATATCGGACCGTGCAAAAGACCGTGCAAAAATGCTCCTTACGAAGATGTGTCGATAAATGGGAAATTGGCCAGCAGAATCTTATCAGTCAGAATCTGCCGATCACCATTGAGACAAAGAATCCGCATCTCATACAGAAGCTGTACGTGACCAAAACTGGAACGTGATACTGAGTCTTGAGATAAGTAGGTCAATGAAGCATAAGCCGACCACCATGAGATGGCATGAGGATCAATTATGTAGCGGTGCCGTTTGACCCGCTCCTTGAGGGTTAATGATGCCTACCAGAGAAGCTCTCATATTCGTCAGAATGTCCGACACTAGGAGGACATACCAGCCCCCTTTTGGCACCCCGCCACGTAGTCATCAGCCATCTTCAGTGTATATAGACGGCCTACCGGACCCATGATTGAACCATTCTTTACATCCTTGAGCACTTGTGTTCCAAACCAAAAATTCGTGTCGACAATGTTGGGATAGGGGCTCAACATTCTTTCGTTTCCCACGGCGGTGGATACTGAACAGAAAACATCCGAGGATGCAAGTTCACTAGACGCATGGCGATGATAGCAGGTGTTGTCGGATCGAATCATAGCTTGAAGATGAAAGAGTCCTGCTTGCAGCTCGCCGAGATCATTTTCGTCTGACGGCATCCTACTCACTAGAGTATCGATCCGCGAGCCGTAGGCACACTATGAACACTGGGAGGGGGACGGCGCATTGCTGTCAAGGAAACAATTCTATCGGAAAAGAAGCCAAGGTGACGTGGTCAGTATATATGTTTATAGAACTGGCCTCCGAGACCTTTCAGCGAGCGCCATTGACACCCGGACGCCATAGTGCGCAGGCCAGTTGACCAAAATGCACAGCATCGCAGAATATTGCTCGTATGGCATAACAACTGCAGATCTTGGCAATTCGCATGGACAGGATCTTGATTTGGTATGCAGGGTGATGCAAGGCGGGGCGAGAAAGTTTCAGAGCTCTGACACGTTGGAGGCCTGGTGTAGAAGGAAGGTCCAGTCAAAGAGTACTGTGGCTCAGTATAGCTTGGTCTTATATTGTTTAGTCTTCTCAACATTGTGCTGTTGATCATGTGCTGTCCGGTGTATCACAGAAGCTGTCTGGGGCGGTCTGAATCCTTTATCTTGGGGGGCTACCGAGCATGAGCGAGCAATGGTGTGCGTGCTGATCGGGTAAACGGTATTAGGCCGCTAATATCTCGCCAATTAGTTGGTCCCAAAAGCGGCGGAAGGATGGCCGACAGTCTGGGATGTGCCCTGATATCTGTAGGATCTGAAATTGGGGGCTGCATCAGACTGGTCCCGAGCGAGACTAAGGAGATCGTCCCCGCCACAGCGCGTTCTTTACGCGTCTGCGATAGACGCGTAAATGCAGATTGTCAATTTGGTCAAGTTTAGCCAACCATGGTTCCTTGCAAAGTGAACAGAGATTTGTTGTCCTGCGAATGGTGCCGAGCGACAGCCAGGGCCAATGTATATCCCCGTTAAGTGTCCATGGATCAAAGAGCGGTAATGAATGCAAATCCTTCCATGCACCTCGCCAGCCCAGCTCAGGAGACAATTATCTCTGCCCCGCACAACCGCGCCACCCCTAATGTTTTTCAGCGCTCCATCCGCCATGCGGCTTGAGCTCTGGAACTGAATGGAGGCGGTTGGTGGATCCAAGAGCGGCCGGGTCCTATCAGAGGCCTGTGCTGACTTTGCTAGACTTTGCACTCTATGCCCTTGCTGATATTCATCAAAAACCCTGTCGCCTGCAGGACGACTCAACCTGTTCTATGGAGAATATATGTGCGTATCAAAGTTTTCCTGTCACCGCTTTGATGAGAGATGCATGCTCTCGCGATTTGTGAAGCAAGGGAGCGGGTTAGCAATGCCACATGCCGTCCGCTGCACGATGGCTGCCACATGGAAGAGGAGATGAGCATGACTACCGAATTGTGACAGGCCGTGCATCATACGCTGGAGGAGGACGTCAACGAGTCATACGAAGGTTTGGCGATGGGAGGAAAGATTGCCCATCAGCAGGACGGCTCTGTCGAAAGTGAAAAACAATACGCCACAAGTAGTGACCACGGAGATGAAAGCGCTTCGTAGATTGTATTGAAGTGTTCCAAAGGATGGATGCCATCATCGGCCTTACCGAAAGAGGGTATGCTTGCTGCAGTACCAGTGTTTGGAAATCAGGCCGGTCAGGTTGTGGAATCGACCCTTAAGGCTGCATGTGTTGGCTGCATGATGCTAAGGCAAGGGAGTATCTCAGTATGATCAGATCCATTGGATTAGCGAAGAGGAGTCCAATAGCAATGGGTTTGACAGCCGCCTCTTGTTTGACCAGTGACAACGCGAAAGATGATCTGTCGGGTCCACATCGGAGCCTGTAGGAGTGGCAGGCAGTACTGGTTGCGCATAAGCCGCCGCTTCTGTTGGATCAGCGTGGGCGTACGGAGTAAGCTATTGCCTACCCCAAGCCGTCAAGCTCCAACAGGAAGCTGAACAGCCCAGACACGACGATGAAATCGGCTTGCAAAGAACGAGAATAGATGATACACATCAGAATGAGCAGAGCCGTTGAACCAATTCTTTATGTAGGAAGGAGTGTTCCAGTGAAAGGTGAAAGTAAAATGATTGAGGCAGAGAGAGAGCTTCACGACACGCGACCCCATAGCTCAGCCTAGCTTGGACGCAGGCCTGGCAGGGTTCTCGTCATTGGAGTATCAGACTGGGACCCTCCTGCGCCCTTCAATAGGCCCAAAGCTGCACGCCGGACTTGGCTGCTAAACCCGAACGAGCACCCCTGCACTTAGCCCGTCTGAGCAAATCTTGAATTCACTGCCAGCCTCTCAAGTCCTCTCGTTGTGTGGAGAGCATTGATTCTCCTTCTCACTCCTCTCACCTCCTCTCCTCCCTCCCCCCCATCTGTCCCAGGACTCTCCTCTGCCAGTCATACAGAGGCTCGGAGTGGGCAAGGAGTTCCTCAAATGCATCAGATCTGATCCTGAGCAACTCCGACTCCATCGCTTCTGCCGTGCGGGTGTCCTCGCAACCCCCCAAGACCCGACACCTCCCCCTCCCACGGCAGCAAGTCGTCAATCGTTCCTTTCTCTATTTTGTATTGCTTCCTCTCCTCCTCATTCACCTCATTACGCCTTTCACGACAGCCTGACTTCGTCGTGACGAAGCATACCGACGGCTGGGCCCAGAACTCATATCACGAACATCTCCGAACCTCAAAGATCCGTCTTGCCACAACACATACAAGAAGGCTCAGTCAGTGGTCAGTGAGCGTGAGGTGAAGGGTGAGTAAGATATCGATTTCCATTTAGCATTCCTCGTGGCTTGCCTACAAGGGAGTCAGGGGGCCTCCACATGCTATTCACCCCATTCCACTTCAACGACAGCAGATGGACCAATCTCAGTACTCCAATCCTTTTACCTTGGAATGCACCGACTCTCCCTTGAACCTGTAAATGCCAATGCCTCCTACTGGTTGGGGTGTGACTATGACTCGGGGAAGGCTTCACGGCTTTTGAGAAGGGACTCCAGCACTCCATGAGCATATTCTTGAATGTTTCCGAATACATGCTATCATGTTATGGAATCATACTTTGCCTCGAGACGTCGAAAATCGTCTTTCCGCTCATCGTCGGGTATTGGATGGCTTTCAAGTCGTGGCCCGCCCCAATCATCTGCAGAGAACATATCATGGAGGATTGAAACCCTCCTACTACATTATACACGTTATTGCAATAATCATCATTGGGAAACGTCGAATTTGCTCGTTGGAAATATCCACAGACGCGAGTGCAACGCGTGACCATTTCGCGTTGGAGTCGATATTTTATTTCTACCGACATATGGCTAACTTTACTTGTTACTGGGTAGATACTCTACATACGTACGATCACATCGCCCGGCTCGAGGTCGTTGCAAGCCTACCGGCGTGTAATCCACGTCAAGAAAATCACGATCGTTATCGGGTATACCATGTTCATCGCTTTGTCAATCGCCAATTCTGACCTTGACAGATTCAAGTGCCTGCCAAATTCAAGATTGCTGCTCCACATTCTCGGTAGACCTCGATTCGCCAGTGGAGACGTTAGCTCGTCCTCTACCAACGTGGAAGCAGTACACCATTCCAGAATCTTCCGAAATACCTGACAAGATTGCAAGGGACTTCAGCCTTGGCCATACTATCGCCACACCATATCGTTGATATCGGTCTGCCTAGGTAAGCAGATCGTCCTGCCTTATGATTCGACAGCTCACTCTCCTGTCCTAACCCTGCATACGGCCCCTCGAGGGATTCTGTCAAGGGCTGATATCTAATGTTCAGATTCTACCAGCTTTCCATATTATTCAGGCCAGCCAAGTGTTCGATCTACCGGCTTTGATCATTCTCTTTACTGTTTTTCCAACTAATGACTATCTTTGATCCATATTCTCATCCAAGTCACTCTCTTTAATCATTATTGTCTAAATTCACCCGCGATAGAAATCTAAATCATCTCCGAAATCGGCCACAAGCAGCTGTCGCAATTTACCATGGCCTACTACCAGCAGACCTGTGACAGCTACTTCGTCGAATCGCACGAGGACCGCGAGAAGAGATTTCGAGACGAAGTCCGAGAGCGTGAGAGATTTGCAAAGCGTCAAACGCAACTCGCCATCGCCGAGGAGCTGTCACAGCTGGCAAGCCATGAATATGAATCCGACATTTTACACCACATGGAGGACATGGAGGTCAAGCGTCTTGCCTCGAATTCATGCAACCTCTGCTGACGTTAATATCTAGAGCAAAACATTGCCAGATGTTGCGTCGATCGACATACAAACAGAGATTCAATGGTTCATGCGTCCATACCTTCTTGACTTCTTAATTGAAGCTCATACGGCATTTGGACTCCTGCCAGAGACCTTATTCTTGACAATCAATCTTCTCGACCGATATTGCTCAAAACGCGTTGTCTACAAGAAACACTACCAGTTGGTGGGATGCTCAGCTCTGCTCATAGCATCTAAGTATGGCGACCGAAAGGACCGTGTCCCTACGATCAAGGAGCTCAAGAACATGTGCTGCTCACTCTACGACGATGACATGTTTACGCAAATGGAATGGCATGTTTTGCAGACTCTTGATTGGACCATCGGACATCCTACCATCGACAGCTTCCTCCAATTGGCTCTCGAGAACATATATGACCGCGAGGTTGAGCATCTGGCCACTTATATCTCAGAGATCGCCATGTTCCAGAAAGAGTTTGTTTCTAAGCGACCATCCGACATGGCTCGCACATCACTGGCATTGGCACGGTGTATTCTCAGCCGGCCTCAAGCTTTGCATGGCGAATGGGCTGCTCAATACGATCCACAGACTCTCGTCACCCTGTCACAGCAATTACACCAGCCTTCGACGGTATTGTCCCGCAAGTACGCCACCGCTCAGCTCTCAAGGGTCTCTAGCATCTTGGATGATTTCTTAGCTAGACATGCGTCCATTGCGAGAGGCTATGCAGCTCCTCTGACACCACCGGCCGAGACATCCACAGAGAGTTTGAGACATCAGATCCCAGCGAAGGGAATTCCGGTCACGCCCACAAAGCCACAGTTTCATCCAAACGTCAACAATGGCTGCCCAACACCCCCTATCACTCCTACAAACGATCAGTATTTCGCAGGGCCTGATGTCGGCGTTGGTGGATTTGGCCTTCCACCAACGCCTGTCAGTCTGAACAGCCTTCCGATGTCTCAGCCATCTCAGCACTACACGCTACCTTCCATCCGCCAAATTCCTAGTGCATTTTAGTCCTTGAGGCCAAGGATCCAGAAATCACCAAAGACCCTCGAAAGGATGTCATGATCTATATATCAGGTTCATTGGCCAGAGCTACCATGCGCCGTGCGGGACTCCTGCCTCGACACTCACTCAACCTGAAGCTAAAACCAGCGTCCAACAATATCACCATCCATTTGTACCAAAATCCTCGTCATACTCCTACATCAGCGACACCGTCCTTAGCATTGATAGCGTTCAGCATCCCTTATGTCAGTCATAGTTCCCGACCAGTTTTAGCACCTTGTTCGTGGTACATCAAGTCTATCTTTGGTGGAAAAGCTCTAAAAGCAGGAAAGCATGCATACACTAACCGTTCCAGCACCCGAATCGTTGGGTGGGCCTACGGGCATGGAAATTGATTATCGGCGGCAGGCCTTGGATACACAGTATCTAGCCCGAAGCCCTCAGGATACCAGCGGAGGAAACACGTCGATTGCTCTTGCGTTACAATTTTACCGCTTGCAAAGGCTCTCAGCATCTCTCGAGCTTTTAGGCTCCCGTCACATGAGATACCCTTGCTTTTATTGATCACGCACGTTCCGACCGCCTTGTACATTAGGAACATTGTGATTCGATGATTGCCATACACGCTCTCTAATAATGAAAATGAATATCAAACTACATGTCCACTGCACAAACCCTGGGAACCAACACGCTATGATCTCCCTTTTTCATTCATGTCTCTCCCACTCCACCCCTGTCCACCCATCGACGATACCATCTATATCCTCGCTGACCTTTTTGTCTATGATCACCCTGCTCATCTACAAAAACGTAGCTCAATTCCAAGACTTCCAACCTCCCAATCGCAATTCGTAACCTCGTACGGAGTATGTTATACTCATCCCTTTGATACAGATGGAAGCATAGTGAACTCATTTATCCAAACGATACCGCGTCTATCCCATATATATATCTGTCTTGTATTTTATATGTGGCTCTGGAGTTTTCCTTTCATCCCATGTCTTCCTTTTATCCCATCCCTTCCTTCCTTCCCTTCTCTTTTATCCCTTCCCTTCCCCTTCATCCTATCCTTTCCTTCCCTCTCAGCCCATTTCTCTCATCGCATTTACCCTTTCCCTTCCCATCCATCCCTTCCCATCATCCCTTCCCTTCCTTCCCTTCCCTTTCATCCTATGCATCACTTTCATCCCATCCCTTCCCTATCATCCCTTTCCCTTCCCTTCCCTCCCCTTTTATCCTATGCATCACTTTCATCCCATCCCCAACCTCCCTTTCGCCCTTCCCTCCCTTTCCTCCCTACTTCCCTACTCCCCACGCATTCCCTGGCTCTTCTCCTGACTGACCGATGAATACTATCGGATGGTGTCAGGAGGGATAGACTCGTGCTCTCATGCTGATGTGCCATGGTCTTTAAGGGGGTGGGTGGATTTACTTTGCTGTTTTTGGGGCGTGTGGGGTGGATGGGGAGTA
>JAABUK010007218.1_pt1 | contig 16144 bp, 17 predicted proteins | sample 5559141 | NCBI WGS metagenome assembly JAABUK01 (sample SAMN10711869, study PRJNA513367) | rock metagenome | isolation source: Antarctica rocks | place: Antarctica: Victoria Land, Pudding Butte nord | collected 2016-01-03
AGCGAGTCGATGATCAAGGTTTGCTCGATTCATCGCATGCTCAAATTGTTAAGTCCGGATGCATCAAAAAAGGTGGTTCCGTTCAAATACCGCAAATTACAGGCAATCAATACCGGATAGCCACTGAGAGCCTCGGAGTATTTCGCTTCGAGCAGGACTTCCAGCGCGGAAACGAGACCACGGACCGAATCGCCGTAGCGGCCAGAATAGAAAAAATACCATGCGTCAAGCAGGATCGTCTCGCCCGGGATGGCAGGTTTGGCCAGATATTCTGTCATTTCGTCTGACGTAGCCAACGCGGCCGGCACAATCGTCCCTTCATGAGTGGGGGATCCAGGGCGATCCTCGTGGTCCGCGTAGGGATATACGGAAAACCTCAGGAAGAAATCCCCATGACGAGCGAACCAGATCGGAACGGTGGCCTCCGTGACCTCCTGGACGAAGGGGTCATTCCCGGCACGACGGTAGGCTGTAATGAGTGCATTGACAAACGGGAGATGCCCTACTGCCAACGCCCACAGATAATTATAAGCATGCAATCGCTCAAGCCCCCCGCCTCTCACTTTTTCTAGGACGCTTGGCAGCAGTTTGGTCTCAATGATCAAAGTGGTCCGATGGACGTGAACCGAGCACCCGTCGGCGCTGCCATCAATCAATCTCTGAATCTCGACAGGAATGGCTTCGCCGGGACGTGCGATGAATACAGCAGAAAACCGATTTTTAAGGAGTCGGACAGAGCGGTGAATCTCTTCGCAATCGTGTACAACCGTGATGTGATGCGTCGCCTCACCGTTTTTTACAGCGAATGTCCCATCGGAGATCATGAGCCAGAAAGGCAATTCCACATAGAGTTGTATGGGAATATCGGGAGTGGTCCAATCGAGGGTGCTACCCGGCCAAGATTCTTTCCACTCCGAACGGGGGATCAAGGGCGGCTTAACAACCCTGCGAAAACCAGGGGGCAACTCTTCTTCTGGTTCGAACGAATCCTGACCTCCATCGACCTTGTCTGGCACTCGTCGCCTCCCGGCTCATCCTGCCACCTGTAGTCGCCTGTCCACGTAGGGAGCATTCTACCAGAACGTCAGCCCGGAAGTACACTTCCAGCCAAAATTCCCTGGCTCATCCGGGATTCCGGGCGGTTCTGTCAGAATGACCTTACACCGCGTATGGATCGCAAAAAAGGGGTCAGGAACCTTTTTTTTCTTACTGAAAAAGGTTCCTGACCCCTTTTTAGGATTTCGTCCCTCCGGACAGGATTGCCAGGTCGGCCATCGTCAGGCGGCGGGGTTCCGGGTTAGGCATCAGGCCGACCTCGGCCGCCTCGTGGGCTTGCCGGGCTTCTCGTCGGGGGGCGGCGGCAGCGCGGGCTTCCTCGGCGAGTCCTTCGCCCGGGTTCTGCCCGGGTGGGGCTTGGTGGCGGAGGGCTTGGGCTTGTCCGGGAAGAGGTGCGCCATCACGTCGTCGAGGGTGTCGATCGTGTGGAAGGTGACGTCGGCCTTGACCTCGGCGGGGAGCTCGACGAGGTCCTTCTCGTTGTGCCTGGGGATCAGGACCGTCGTGATCCCGGCCCGTCGGGCGGCAAGGACCTTCTCGCGGACCCCCCCGACGGGGAGGACCCGGCCGGTCAGCGTGACCTCGCCGGTCATGGCCATCTCCTGATGGATCGCCCGGTGGCGGAACAGGCTCATCAGGGCGGCGGCGATGGCGACGCCGGCCGAGGGGCCGTCCTTGGGCACGGCGCCGGCGGGGACGTGGATGTGCAGGTCGGTCTTGGTGATCTTGGCGACGTCGAGTTGCATCTCGCGGGCGTGGCTCCGCAGGTAGCTCAGGGCCGCCTGGGCGCTCTCGCGCATCGACTCGCCGAGCAGGCCGGTCAGGGTCAGCGTCCCCTTGCCGGGCATCCCCGTCACCTCGATGAAGAGGATCTCGCCGCCCGTCGGCGTCCAGGCCAGGCCGGTGGCGACGCCCGGGGTCCCGGTCCGGTCGGCGACCTCGCGGAAGAACCGGGGCGGGCCGAGCATCTCGGAGAGCCGGTCGGGGCCGACCGTGGTGAGGGCCTTGTTCCCCTCGGCGTGCTTCCTGGCGATCTTCCGGCAGATCGTGGCCATCTCGCGCTCGAGGTTGCGCAGGCCGGCCTCGCGGGTGTAGTCGGCCACGACCCGGCGGATCGCCTCGTCCTCGAACTGGACGACCTTGCTCGTCAAACCGTGGGCATCGAGCTGCTTGGGGACGATGTACTTCTTGGCGATGAGGACCTTTTCCTCCTCGCTGTAGCCGGCCAGCTCGATCACCTCCATCCGGTCGAGGAGCGGGGCGGGGATCGTCTCCAGCATGTTGGCGGTGGCGATGAACATGACCTTGGAGAGGTCGAAGTCGACGTCGAGGTAGTGGTCGCGGAAGGTCGAGTTCTGCTCGGGGTCGAGGACTTCCAGGAGCGCGGCGGAGGGGTCGCCCCGGAAGTCGGCGCCGAGCTTGTCGACCTCGTCGAGCATGAAGACCGGGTTATTCGTGCCGGACTTGCGAATCCCCTGGATCACCCGGCCGGGCATCGCGGCGACGTAGGTCCGGCGGTGGCCGCGGATCTCGGCCTCGTCGTGGACTCCGCCGAGGCTGACGCGGACGAACTGGCGGCCGAGGGCCTTGGCGATGCTCTTGCCGAGGCTGGTCTTGCCCGTGCCGGGGGGCCCGGCGAAGCAGAGGATCGGCCCCTTCATGTCCTTCTTGAGCTTGCGGACGGCCAGGTATTCGAGGATCCGCTCCTTGATCTTCTCCAGGTCGTAGTGGTCGGCGTCGAGGACCTTGCGGGCCCGGCGGAGGTCGAGCCGGTCGCGGCTGGACTTCGCCCAGGGGAGGACGGCGAGCCAGTCGAGGTAAGTCCGCACGATCGAGTACTCGGCGGAGCTGGGGTGCATCCCGGAGAGCCGGTCCATCTCGCGCTCGGCCTCGGCGAGGACCTCGGCGGGGGGCTTGGCCTTCTCCAGCTTCTCCCAGAGCTCGTCGAGTTCGGGGTTGTCCGACTCGGCCTCGCCCAGCTCGTCCTGGATCGCCTTGATCTGCTGGCGGAGGAAGTGGTCGCGCTGGGCCTTGGTGATCTCCGAGCCGACCTGCGCCTGGATCTTGCTCGACAGCTCCAGGACGGTCAGTTGCCGGGTCAGGAAGGCGCCGAGTTTCTCCAGGCGGGCCTTGACGTCGACCTCGGACAAGAGCTGCTGCTTTTCCTCGATGGTGAAGGGGAGGCTGGAGCCGAGGAGGTCGGCCAGGCGGCCGGGCTCTCGGGTGTTCATCGCGGCGACTTGCAGCTCCTCGGGGACCTGCTGGCTCTGGTCGATCATCCTCTGGAAGAGGCCGTTGACGTGGTGGACCAGCGCGTCGAGCTCGACGCCTTCCTCGATGATGTCGTCGAGCGGTTCGATCCGGCCGACGAGGAAGGGCTCGGTCTGGACGATCTCGACGAGCCGGGCGCGGACCATCCCCTGGCAGACGATCCGGGTCGAGCCGTCGGGGAACTTGAGCATCTTCAGGACGGAGCCGACGCAGATCGTCGGGAAGAGGTCGTCCATCGTCGGGTCGTCGACATCCGGCTGCTTCTGGGCGACCAGCCCGAGCCCCTTCTCGCCCGCCATGATCTCGTCGATCATCTTGATCCCGGCGGGCCGGTTGACGACCAGCGGGACGACGGTCTGGGGGAAGACCACGTCGGATCGGAGCGGGAGCAGGGGGATCCGGTCGGGCGCCTCGACCGCCTCGGCGCGCTCGGCGAGGACGAGCAGTCGGCCGGTGGCGGCCTCGGCCTCCACGCGGGTCCGGGCGTCCGACGCGTCGTCGACGGGCTGGGTCTGGGCTCGGCTGCGCGGGGCTCGGGGTTTTTTGCTCATGCTCTCGGGTCGACCGGGTCGTGGGGAAGTTCGGGGGCGGGCCCGTCAGTCCAATCCTAGGACGGATTCGCCCTCCTCATGGGATTGTTCGGCAACCGCGTCCCGAAAGGAAGGGGCCTCCCCACCCAACCGAAACGATTGACGCAACCCCTGACGGGCCGGGAACCTGCGGAATCGACGGGCGGGCGACCCCGGCCGCCGGGGTGCCCGTCAGTAGTCGTGACGTTGGTTGTGGGCGGCCTGGAGGAGCTGGTAGTTCAGGAAGGCCAGGTTCGCCGCGAAGAAGGCGTTGATGTACTGCTCCTTGGTGGCGAAGTAGATGGCCACTCCGCCCGCCGTCAAGATCCCGAGGATGAACGTCCGGGCCGGCCCTTCGCGGCGGTCGTGTGCCGTCAAGGCAACGCTGGCCAGCCGCCCGCCGTCGAGGGGGTAGATCGGCAGGAGGTTGAAGAGGCCCCAGAACAGGTTGATCCAGAGCAGGTCGTCGTAGGCGACCAGGATCGAGAGGTAGAGCCATTCGGGCAGGCCGATCAGCCAGGTCGGCGGGCGATGGACGACGATCGTGCCAAACGGCCAGATGTCGGCGATCCCGAAGACGGCCAGGCCGACCGCCAGGACCAGCCCGAAGAGGAGGAACCCCGCGCCGGGGCCCATGATGAGGACCGCGGCCTGCTTCCAGGAACTCCGGTCGTCGCCGTCGTAGGAGCAGAGCCCGCCCATGAGGTAGAAGGTCACGGAGGGGCGCCGGTGGTAGAGCCGCTCGGCCATCAGGCCGTGGCCGAACTCGTGGACCAGGATCGAGACGAAGACGGCGCCGATCCAGATCAGGACGAGGAACCGATCGTGGGTCTCCCAGCCGAGGGCGGCGGCCATCACCCAGAAGAGGGGGTTGACCCGGACCGGGATGCCGAGCAGGGAGAACCTGAGGTCGTAGGGGGTCGGGGCGGGGATTGCGAACATGACGAGGCCGGCCCCAGCGGTTCGAGGGAGGAGGCGAATCGTCCCAGAGTAGAGCGACGGCCCCCCCCTCGGCAAGGGTGGTGCGCGGGCCTCGGGCCGGGCCCCCTCGCCCCGACCGCCGGGGCCCGGTCAATCCGGGAGAAACCTTTGGAAGGGGATCGACCGGGCTGCTAGACTCCAGCCAAGGTCGCCGCGTCTAATTTGCCCTCGCCTCGATCGCCCCCGGGGTCGTCCGGCCGGTCGCCCCTCGCCCGCGCCGGAGCCCCGCCCGTGACGCGAACCCCGGCCCCCCTCTGGACCGACCCGCCCCGACGACCTCGGGCCGCCGGATGGCTCGCCCCGATCGTCGGGCTGGCCCTGCTCGCCGCGACGTGCCCCTCCGCCGCCTCCCACGCCCCCCCACGGATCGGAACCCCCGGCATGTTACAGCCCCACACCGGGTCGCTGCTGGTTGATTACTACGAGGCCTTCCTGCGCGACCAGGACATCGAGGCGTTCCGCCGGAACGTCTCGACTCGCTACAACGAGGGGACGCTGGCCAGGCTCCTCCGCTCGGGCGAGCTCCAGGCGCGTCGGGCCTCGGTCCTGGCCCTGGGCCTCTTCGGCGGCTTCGGGAGCAATGCCGCCGTCGCCCGGGGGCTCCGCGACCCCGACCCCACGGTCCGCACCCTGGCCGACAACGCCCTCTGGGCGATCTGGTTCCGCGCCGACACGGCCGAGAACAACGAGGCCCTCGAACGCGTCCGGTCTCTGGTCAACCGCCGTCGGTTCGACGAGGCCGTCGAGCAGGCCGACCGGCTGATCGGCCGCTCGCCCGACTTCGCCGAGGCTTACAACCAGCGGGCCATCGCCCGCTTCTCCCAGGGTCGCTTCGCCGAGAGCGCCGAGGACTGCCGGCTCGTCCTCGAACGCAACCCGTACCACACCGGGGCCCTCGGCGGGATGGGCCAGTGCCTGCTTCGCCTCGGCCGCCGGGACGAGGCGATCCGGGCCTTCCGCCAGTCCCTCAAGCTCCAGCCCTACAACGAAGGGCTCCGCCAGGCCATCGCCGAGATCGAGGCCTCGGACCGCTGAACCTCGGCCGTCGATTCGCGAGGCTTGGCCTCAGTAAATCTTCTGGATCGCGGGGATCGAGCGGACGATCTGGCCCTGGGGGTCGGTGGTCAGGAAGAAGCTGTTGGTGATCCGGCTCGAAGGGTAGTCCTTGCCGGTGACGATGTTCACCCGGAAGTGGTCCGCGCCGACCGGATGCACCCGGACCTTGAGCAGGTCCTTGGGGGTCCCGAGCGCACGGATCACCTGCCGGCCGATGAGGACCGACCGCGAAGCGTCCTCGGTGGGCTCGGCTTCCTGTTCGCCTGGCAAGGCTCGGGGCATGAGGAACTCCATTAGGGGGGCCCGAAAGGCCCATCATGAAGAATCCCGCCCCCCGACGCAAGCCGGGGTGGCGGGACATTCCGCGAGGAGGCCCGAAGCCTCCCGCGCCGCCGAGCGCCTCAGCGGGCCGGCTTCCGACCGCCCGAGGACGCGTCCCCGGCCACGCCGGTCTTCTCGCGCAGCTCTTCGATCTTGAGCGAGGCTTCGGCCTTGGTCAGGTCGTCGCCGACCTCCTCGCCGGCCTTCCGGGCGAGCGTGTGGACGTATGAATCCTGGGCACCGGTCATCGGCTCGTCGCCTGTGGTCCAGACGTGTGGGTCCTTGATCGCGTCGGCGGCGGGGGCAGAGGCAGGGGCAGGGGCAGGGGCTTTGTCGGGGGTCTTCTTGGAAGTCATCGCTCGGGCCTCGCTGTCCAAGACTCCAATCGGCCCCGCCTCCGAACGGCGGGGTTCCTGAGCTTCTGTACAGCAAAGGGCGTGCCGGGCTGAACTGGTCCGGCCCGGCGGTCCCGGCCCGCGACGGAGGCCACGTCTTCCCCCCCGGGGACGTGATCTCCAGCCACGGGCCGGGGCCGCCGGGCCGGCCGGTCGGGCCGAGTTCAGACCGCCGGGAAGACGTTCTTCAGGCCCCGGGCGATCTCGATATACATCGGTATGCCGATGGTGACGTTGAACGAGAAGGTCAGGCCGAGTGAGGCGGCCAGCGGGAGCGTCGGGCTCGCCTCGGGGATTGCCAGCCGCTGCACCGCGGGCACGGCGATGTAAGATGCGGCCGAGCAAAGGACCGAGAAGAGGACGTAGGTCCCCAGGGTCAGTTCCTGGTGGACGGCGATGCTGAAGACGTGGGCAACGACGATCCCGATGGTCGCGAAGAGGATCGGCATCGTGATCCCCAGGATTATAAAGGGGACCCCGCCGCGCTTCAAGTCTTTCAGCTTCCGCGAGGCCGTCATCCCCATCTCCAGGAGGAACAGGCAGAGCAACCCCTGGAAGAGCCCGAGGAAGAGGAGGTCGTCCTCCTTGGTGACGTTGGTCCCCTGCTTCTGGCTCAAAAAGCCGATCAGGATCCCGCCGAAGAGGAGGTAGAGCCCGGGGTTGAAGAAGACCTCGTGGAGCAGCGTGGCGCTGAAGAGCCCCGGCGGCTTGCGCACATGCCCCAGCTCGTCGGCGGCCGAGCCGTCCTGGCCATGCCGGTCGATGGAGGCCGGCGCCACGGCCTTGACGTCGTACCCTTCCTCGTCGGGCATGAATCCCAGGGCGTCCATCCCCCCGAGGCGGAGCCGGGAGACCAGGAAGAGCGCGACCAGGCAGCCGGGGATCTCCATCACCGCGAGCAGCACCGGCATGTAAGCGGCCGGCTTGAACTCGGTCTGACCCAGGGCGATCAGGCCATTGAGCACGCCCATGCACGTCGCGAAGGTGCCAGCCGAGTCCGACCCGTAGTAGCCGGCGACCGTCGCCGCGTCGACCCGCCGGAGCTTGGTCAGCGACCGGAGGAGCAGGTAGGCGAGCACGCCGATGACGAAGTTCGTCACGAACCCGACGCCCATGAATTTCAGGGCCTGGGTCAGGATGGTGTTGTCGAGCTTGGCCAGCTCCTCGCCGCCGTGCCAGCCGATCGAGACCAGCAGGTAGATCGTCAGGCCCTGGTAGATGATGTGGGGGAACTCGAACTCGACTCTCAGGATCGGGACGAGGAACCCCATGTAGAAGAAGAGGAGCAGGGGCTTGAACAGGTTGTGCCGGAAATTCTCCCAGAACGTCTGGAGTATCTGAGCCATCGCTAGGTCCTTCCTCTCGAAACAAGGCGACCAGGCCGACTTTCAGGGGTCGGGAACCCGGGGCAGGGGGGTGGCTCGGGCAACGCCAGGCGGGAGGCCCCGCTCGAGGAGATCGCGCGGGGTCGCTCGCCGTCGCGACCGGGTCAACGGGCCGTCGGCGATGCGGGGCCCCTTGCCACGCCAGGGATCGCGACCCCATCCTTCGACGGAACCGAAACCGGGGCGCGGCGAGGCCTTCGGGTCGCGGTTCAACAGCGGAGGCGGGGCGATCGTGATCGACCCGAGGAGGGGTCGCTATCGAGCGAGAGGAGGAGGAGGAGGCGGCGCGAGAGGTGGAGCGGCCGGGGCTCGGCGGCGGCGAGGGCGGCCGGGCCCGGGACCTCCAGGTCGTCGACCGGCTCGATCTCGTCGCGGCCGTCCGTCGGGAGCGAGCCGGACGGCGGGGCGGGCTCGTCGGGGTGGTTTGCTCCTTCCGAGACCCGGGCCGGGGCATCCGAAGACGGCCCGGCCGGGACGTCGAGCGGGGGCGAGCACCAGGAGGTAAAGACCAGGACCAGCGCCAGCATCAAGGAGATCGGCTCCGGGAAATCCGAAACTTGGCCGAAGAGCCCGCGGATTATCGGGCCGATGCCGAGCGTTTGCAAGTCTTTCTGTCGAGAAAGGGCCGGCCGGCCTTCAGGGCGAGCAAGGCTCGACGACGTGCGAAGCGACCCCGCCCTCGACGACCAGGTAGCAGGTCGCGTGATGCCAGCCCCCGAGGACGACCAGCCTCGGCCGGCTCGGCGACGTATCGAGCGGGCTGTGGACGTGCCCGAGGATGACCAGATCGTAATCGGCCGGGACCCCTTCGGCATAGCGACGGTAGGCGGCCAGGCCCTTGCGATCAAACCGCTCCTGGTTCTTCGAGTTGGTCCGCCGGAGCTGCGCCCCCAGGGCGTCGGCCAGCGGGGCGGGGACCTGGCGGAAGGCGGCCAGGAACCCTCGACTCTTCAGGGCGGACTTCCAGGGGGTGTGCGCCCCGAGGCGATGCCCGTGGGCGACCAGGACGCGGAGCCCCTGCACCCGGTCGTCCAGCGCATCGGGCAGGAAGCGGGCCCCGAGGGTTTGCTCGTAGAACGGGCCAAGCCAGGCGTCGTGGTTCCCCGCCAGGACCGTGATCGACCCGTCCCGGTCGCGGAAGCTCGCCAGCGAGCGGAGCCCGGCGCAGGTCATCGGGTCCGCGCCCATCTGCCGGGCGGCGAACCAGAAGTCGCAGAGGTCGCCGACGATCGTCAGGGTGTCCGAAGCGCCCAGGCTATCAACCAGCCGGGCGAGCCGTCGACCGCGCCCGGGCTCGTCGAGGCGGAGGTGGACGTCGCTCAGGAAGTAGTCCGGCAACGGCGAGGCCCCTCGTACGGGTCGGATCGGGTCGGGTCAGTCGACTTCCCAGGGGAAGGTGGCCTGCGTGGCGACCGCCCGTTCCCTCCGCCCGGCCTTCACCAGGAGGTTCGGGTAGGCGTGCTCCTGCCGGGCGGCGTGGACCACGACCCGGCGGCCCGACCCCTTCACCGCCTCGCGAGCCACCCCCAGCGCCAGCCTCGGGCGGTTGCATTGATCGCTGAGGTGGAGCAGGACCAGGTTCCGCACCGAGCCCGGCCGCGACCGGCCCAGGATTGCCGAGACGAGCCCGGCCCCCTGGTCATTGGAGAGGTGGCCGCGGTCGCCGAGGTTCCGGCGGATCAGGTGCGGCGACCGGCCCGAGTTGAGCGTCAAGGTCACGTCGTGGTTGAACTCGACGCCGAGGGCGTCGACGTCCGCCATCGCGTCGGCGATCGCCTCGGTCCAGCAACCGGTGTCGGCCAGGTAGCCGACCGACGACGGCCGCGCATTCCTCCCGGCGCGACCTTCGACGCGGAAACCGAAGGTCGGTCCGCCGTCGTGGCTCAGCTCGACCGGCTCGACCCGCAGGCCGGTCGGCGTCAGGAACGGCCGGTCGTCGTAGTGCCGGACCAGCTTCGCCACGTCCAGCTCGCGGAACCCGGGACGCTCCAGGAGCGTGGGGCGCTGCCCTTCGTGGCAATAGAACGGCACCTTGCGCGAGGCGAGCAGCCGGAGAGTCGCCGGCTGGACGTGGTCGCCGTGGGTGTGGGTCAGGACCGCTGCCCCGATCCGACCCAGGTCCGAGCCGACCCCTTCGAGCCTGGCGACCAGCTCGCGGGCGCCAAGGCCCAGGTCGATCAGGAGGCCCGCCCGGCCCGACTCGATCAGGCTGGCGTTGCCCCGGGAACCGCTGGCCAGCACGGCGAACTGGATCGGCATCGCGTCCGGAGATCCTTCTCGAAGGCCGTCGGCTCCCCTTCGTCCACGGCGACCTAGTGTACGCCGGTCGAATGTCCCGGGCAAGGTCGACAGCCCCCGGGCCGGGTCCCCGAAGAAATCCGTTGTCGGGCGAGGAATTCGCCGGGCGGACCCGGTATAACGGGAGGCGATCCCCGACGAGTTGGGCGACTCCCCAAGGATGGGGCCTCGGTGGCGTGGCCCTCGCCTCGGTCTCGCGTCGGCCGGCCGTCCCGTCGCCTGGGGATTGATGATCAAGAAACGACGGAGGGCGCTGATGATGCTCGGTCCCGCGTTCGGAATCGGTCGCCGAGGCCCCGGCCCTCGACGCTTCACATTCCTGGTCTTCGGCCTGATCCTGGCCTGCCTGGCCGGGGCCGCCGCCCCGGCGGTCCGGACCTGGACCGATGGCGCGGGGAAGTACAAGATCCAGGCGAAGTTCGTCTCCGAGAAGGACGGCAAGGTCACCCTGGAAAAGCCGGACGGCTCGGAGATCGAGATCGAGCTGAAGAAGCTCAGCGCGGCCGACCGGACTTACGTCGCCGAGGCCGGGCAGGACAACCCGTTCAAGCCCGCCTCGGCCGACCCCTTCAAGCCCAAGGAGAAGGGGGCGGCGAAGAAGGCCGAAGGCCCCGCCGTCGAGTCCGCCGTCGTCGTGCCCGACTGGTCCGGCGTCCGGGAGGTCGAGGCGACTCCCGCCGGGTCGGAGTGGAAGCTCGCCCCCGGCGCGGCGGTCGACGCCGCCTTGAAGCTCAGGACCAGGCCGGTGCCGATCCCGCCCAAGCGGAGCTTCTGGGAGTCGACCCAGGCCCTGGCGGTCGACGCCGCCAGCCGCCGCGCCGTGGTCGGCTACAAGATGGACGACCCCAAGCCCATCGGCAGCACGAGGCTGGTGCTGGTCGACCTGGAAGGCGGCAAGCCGCTGGGGACCGCCTTCGCCCCCGGCCAGTTCGTGCCGACCTCGCTGCACGACGACGGGGCTCGCGTCCTGATGAGGCGGAATGAAGGGCCGTTCGGGTCGAACGCCGACCGTCTCGAAATCTGGAGCCTGGCCGCGACGGGGATCAAGAAGGGGCTCCGCTGGTCCCCTTACGACGACCTCCAGGGCGACGCCCGCAACGTCTCCTTCTCGGAGTTCGTCGACGCCGATCGGCTGGTCACCGTCAACAAGGCCGGCAAGCTCGCCTGCTGGGGGCTCGACTCGGTCGAGAAGCCGCTCTACTGGATCCAGACCCAGGGCGAGAGCACCCCGGCGCTGAGCCCCGACCGCAAGTGGATCGCCTTCAGCACCGGCAAGGAGGTGGCGGTCCTCGACGTCGCCGCCGGCGAGGTCATCGCCTCGCAACCCTTGCCCGCCGCCAACCCGGCCTGGCCGTCCTTCGCCTTCAGCGCCTCCGGCAAGCGGCTCTCCTGCCTGGCGTTCGACGACAAGCTCTGGGTCTGGGACGTCCCGACCGGGGCCTTCTACCGAGGCTTGACACTCCACGGGCTGGGGAACCTGATGGGGAAGGTCGTCTTCCCGACCGACGATCAAGTCCTCCTCGGCGGCAAGACCCTGGTCGACCTCGACTCGCAGGTTCGGCTCTGGAATTACGAAGGGGGCGAGTTCGTCAAGCGGCTCGGCGGGCTCTGCTGGTTCGAGGTCTCCGACGGCGAGAGCAAGCCCGGGGCCCTGGTCCCGGTGGCGATCCCCCAGCCGGCGGCGAAGGCCGCCCTGGAGAAGGCAATGGCCGACCCCAGCTTCTTCGTCCTCAAGCCGGGCTCGACCACCGTCCGGGTCGACTCCTCGGCCTTGCCCGACCCCGCCCAGCGCGACAAGGTCCGCGCGGCCCTGGAGTCGAAGCTCAGGGCCGGCGGCTTCCAGGTCGGCCAGGCCGGCTCGATCGACCTCGTCGCCACCACCGAGGTCGGAGCCCAGCAGCAGGTCCACTACCGCCTCTGGGGCGGGGGGCTGAAGTCGTACGACCTCCGGCCCTTCACCAGCCGCCTCCGCTTCCTCTCCAAGGGGCAGGCGGCCTGGGACAACTCCTCCGTCCACCTCCCCTTCATGATGAACAAGGACGAGACGCAGGATTCCTACCGAATGCGCTACGAGCGGCCGAACTACGACTACTTCACCGGCGTCGAGCTGCCCAAATTCCTGACCCGACCGACCGCGACGGGGACCGTCGGCACGAGCCGGATCACGACCGCCGGCCTGAAGTGAGCCGAGGTCGATCAGTAAGGCACGCCCGAGGCCCGCGCGGCCTTCAGGGCCGATGCGTACCATTCCAGCTCGCCGAGGAACTTCGCCGCCCGCCTTTCGGAGGCGGCGGGGTCCTTGGCGGTCCCGTCGTCGTCGTAGGCGTCCTGCACCTTCGGGACGGCGAAGAGGCTGGGAATGCTCGGCATCCCCAGCTCGCCGAGCATCGCCCGGAGCTGCATCGCCGCCCTCACCCCGCCGAACGGGCCCGCCGAGTAGCAGGCGATCGCCGAGGTCCTCCAGAAATATTCTTCGAGGAAGTGGTCGAGCAGGTTCGAGAGCGCGGGCGGGATCGAATGGTTGTACTCGGCCGAGACCACCACGATCCCGTCCGTCGCCCGGATCTGCCCCGCCAGTCGTTCGAGCGGCCCGGGGGCCTCGCCCTTGGGGTATTCCTTGTACATCCGGTCGAGCAGGGGGAGGGTCACTTCCATCGGGTCGACCAGGGTGGCCGTGTTCCCCCGCGATCGGAGCGACTCGACGAGGAACCGGGCGAGGCCGATCCCCCTCCGGTCGCGGCGGACCGAGCCGAAGACGACGAGGAAGTCGAGCGGCATGGCGGAGGCTCCTCCCGTGAAAGTGGGTTCGGGCCCAGGCCTACCCGGTCCCGTTGGCGGCAAGATAACATGACCCGGGCGCGGGGCGCCGACCTCGCCCCTCCGGATCAGGGGAACGATCAGATGGATCGCGTCGAGGAGATCGTCGGCCCGTTCCGCGCCAGGGTCCTCGACGCTTACCTCGGCCGGATCGCCGCCTTGCTCGCCGGGTCAACCTTGCGGAGCGACGGCAGCGCCTCTCGCGACTCGACGCCGCCGAAGAACGCCTGGTAGGTCGCCGCCGCCTCGGGCGAGCCCGGCGGGGCGGCCGGGTGGGCCAGCCGGTCGGCCGTCGCCTCCAGGAGCCGGTTGCTCAGCATCCGGTCGCCGAGCTGGTCGACCCGGATCGCGACCTGGGCGACCTTCGGCCCCTGGGCGACGACTTCGACCTCGACGGGTCGCCCGTCGGCCGTCCGCCCCTTGAAGTGGGCGGCCCGGAGGCCGAGGAGCTCGCGAACGGGCTTGCCTTGACTCGTCCATTCGAGCCAGAAGGCGGGGAAGTCGGCCGGGAGGTCGCCGGGCTTCGGCTTCGAGCCGTCGCGACGGGCCGGGCCGGGCACGAACTGGCTGTCGCCGGCGAACTCGGCCGAGGCCAGCTCGGACCGCATCGCCTCGAACGTCGCCAGGGCGACCCGGTGGGGCGGGGCGGTGAACTCGCGGGGCACGGTCGTCGCCGCCGTCAGGGCGTCCGCGTCGAGCTTGCGGACGCCCATCCCGCACCCCGCCATCGGGCTGAGTGCCAGCAAGACCACGACCCATCCTCGGCCGATCATGGACGCCTCAGGCGGATCTCGCCGGTGGTCGGTTCGAGGTCCCGATCATCGCCCGGTTTCGGCCCGAAGGCGGCGTTCAGCGCGGCGCGCTCCTCGGGCGAGCCCGGCTTGACGGCCCGCTGCTGGACCCGGTCGGAGATCTTGCCGATGAGGTCCTGGCTGAGCGCCTGGTCCCCCTTCCGTCCGACCTGCACGCTGACCACGGTGTGCTGCTCGGTCTTGCCGATCACCTCCAGCCGGACCACTACGTCGACCCGCTTGCCGCCCTTGGTCTTGCCTTCGAGTTCGAAGAACCGACAGTTGACGATGGTCGGCTCGCTGACGAATCCCTCGACCCAGAAGGCCGGGTAATCGGCGGGGATCTCGACGGTACCGGGCTTGGGAGAACGGCCGTCCGGGGTGTCGAAGCGGTCGTCCTGCGAGAGCCGCTCCTCGGTCACCTTGACCTCGGCCAGCTCGGCCTTGAGCGTCTCCAGGGTCGCCAGCGCGACCCGGTGCGAGGGCTGGTAGACCGTCCAGTCGAGCCGGTGGGGCAGCCAGAACGGCTCGTGCCGCTCGATCGCGACCAACAGGCTGCCGCAACCCGCCGCCGGGCCGAAACCCAGCGCCAGCACGGCGACCGCGAACACGCCCCGTCGGAGCATCGGACGAGCCCTCCCTGGCCTTGTCTTGTCGCCCCCGAGTCGGCATCCTTGCCGGGAGGGGTTCGGCGCGGAGGCTAGACCATCCGGCCCGATCGGTCAAGGCCGGCCGGAAGTCGAATCCGGCCGCCCGATCGGCCGCTCCTCGATCCCGTTCGTCACCGGACCCTTCCGCGTCGCGAAGCCGACCAGCAGGCCCAGCCCGACCAGCAGGACCACGGCATTGAGCCGGACCGATCGAGCGTGCAAGGCGTCGAACCGGCCTTTCGATTCCGGCCCGGCGTCGCGGGCCTCATTGATGGCGGGGGTCAAGCTGTTCCCGCAGTAGAGCATGATCCCGAGGCAGGCCGCGATGAGCCCCGCCTGCACCCCGACCATCGGCCCTCGCAACTCCGGGAATGCGAGCGGGCCGCAGACCAACGCCGGCAAGGCCACCGAGCAGGAAATGACGCCCCAGGCATAATACCTCGGGAAGAGGGCCCGGACGAACATCGCGGCCGACTCCGCCCCGAGGACCCGGAAGATAATCGGCGCGACGCCGAAGGAGAGGAACAGGATGCTGCCAACCAAGGCCGTCAGGGCGACGAGGTAGACGCTGTCGAAGGTCGCCAGGAGGACGCGGGCATTCACGAAGGGGACCTCGGGGACTCGGTCAAAGGGGAAGGCCGATCGTCATCCATCGCCCCTCAGGCTTTCGCCGCGACCGGCCTCGGCGGGGCCTGGCCGGCGGCGAGCCCGCCGTCGACACCCCAGACCTGGCCGGTGACGAACGACGACTCGGGGCCGAGCAGGAAGGCCATGACCGCCGCGACGTCGTCGGGCTGGCCGACCCGGCCGAGCGGGTGCATCGCTTCGCTGAAGGCGCGGCTGGCCTCGTTGCGGAGCAGGGGGGCGGCCAGCGGCGTCTCGGTCAGGCCGGGCGCGACGGCGTTAACCCGGATGTTCTGCCGAGCATAAGTAATGCTCGCCGAGCGGACCAGCCCCTCGATCGCCCCCTTGGCCGCCGCGATGACCTCGTGGTTGTTCAGACCCTGGCGAACGGCCACCGTGCTGACCAGGACGATCGAGCCCGACCCTTGGGCGCGCATCGCCCCGAGCGCGGCCTTGGTGGCGAGGAAGGCGGTGGTCAGGTTGACGTGCAGGGTCTCGGCGAACTCCTCGAGGCTGGTCAGGTGGAGCGGCTTGAGCCGGATCGAGCCGACGCAATGCGCCAGGCCGTCGAGCCGCCCGAACCGAGCGACCGTCGCCCCGACCGCCGCTTCCAGGTCGGGAAGGTTCCCGGCGTCGCCGGGTATCGCAAGCGCGGCGTCGCCCAGATCGTCGCGGAGGGCTTCGAGCCGGTCGGCCTTCCGGCCGAAGAGGGCGACCGAGTCGCCCCGGGCCGCCAGCTTCCGGGCCAGGGCCGAGCCGATCCCGCCCGCCCCTCCCGTGATCAAGACCACTTGTCCGGCCATGCCCTTCGTCCGCCCTAAATCGGTGGTGTCTTAACGTGATTGAACGCCTGGCATCGTGATCCATTCGCGAATCGTCCAGACGTGATCGGCCAATCCTGCCGCCATCGCCGGTGTCCTCGGCCGCCAC
>JAABUK010007219.1_pt1 | contig 16142 bp, 17 predicted proteins | sample 5559141 | NCBI WGS metagenome assembly JAABUK01 (sample SAMN10711869, study PRJNA513367) | rock metagenome | isolation source: Antarctica rocks | place: Antarctica: Victoria Land, Pudding Butte nord | collected 2016-01-03
CTGCCTCACATGGCCTGTGAGCTGGCAAAACTTGTACGACACTTGTACGACAGCTTTTCGAATGGTGTGTTCTTCGACACACGCGGGAAAACGACGGCGGTCAGGAGAAACTCAACAGCTTCCCTGACCGACCTAGGTCAAGACTCAGAGGAATGTTTGCAACCTGTGTGCGTTGACCTGTGTGCATTGAGGCCCTGCTTGAGACCACAGCATGCTTACACTGGCTTTCAGCACAAATGCACAAATGGATGACCCGGCCTTGCCATTGTCAAAACAACAAAAGAAACGAGAATTTTACGCTTTTCAGCGATCATAACGGGAGCCTCCTAAGGCGGCAGCCCGGAGCCCCTAGTTCCCAAAACATGTCAAAATACTGGGGGTCTGGAATGCAAAATGGTATCATACTGATGCAAGGGCCCAACAAAAAACTCCCAAAGTTTGTTTTCTGCACATGTAGTCTTTTTTGAAGAGTTCGTTTGTTTAGGGTCCCAAACTTATGTAATGCGTTGAGCCAAACCCTAAAAAGGATTAGGGGACTGAACATTTTTGAGACCCCCATTCCAAGTTCGCAAGCTCTCCTGCGACCAAGCGACACAAGGCATTCCGGCATTCCTTCTGGCTTTGGCGCCCAGAGCTGCGAAGCGTCAGCACTCTCAGGCTGCAACACGCGCAGCGCAGGTTTTTGGCTCACGTGCTGATTGAAGCTGAGTTGCATTTCCCCGCGCTACAGGAGGCTTGGCTCGACTGCAATTTCGGGCTATTGCCAGCACGAGACGTGCGCAAAGACATTCTTGGACTCATGGATGACTGACGCTGTCAAGCAGCGGAGATAGCCTGACCGACTGTTGCACTGGTGCTGCAGTCGATGTCAGCAATTTCACTCAAACAAACTGTAAACATAGCCTCCGACATGCCAAGCAATGCATCGCGCGGCCCACCAAGTTGCTGTTTATGAGCATACTTTGTCTGCTTCAGCAGGTCTATGTGGGGAGTTGTGTCTGGTCGAGAGTTTGTTAAAGGTTCATCCCTATTGCTGTTCTTGGCCAAATTCACACCCCTACTTGACAATGTCTTGATTCGGGTTTTTTTGGTTTTTTTGGAGTGAACATCATGATGACAGATGAGCCCTTGTAACAAAATTTTATTTTTCACTGCCCCACTAGGGGAGAAGTCAATAGATAAACTTGATTGTCAAGCAAAGTGTTGTGTCATTATTTTAAAGTGTTGTGTCATTGAGCTTGCATTCATTGCTACAGACAGATAGCAGAGACCTTCTGCCACACACGCAATTTGGATGCTTTCTTTCGTCCCCAGTCGCGAGCCTTGACGCGCAGAGCGTGGACTCACTCCTGAGCTGTGAAGCCTGTCTGTGCTGCAGCTGTGCTGAGTCCGGATGCTAGATCTGAGTTGAGGGCTGCTGGCCACGAGTCATTAGACACAAGCAAATGTCCGTGGTGTAATGATACGTTATACCTGAAAAATACAGGACACGAGCGGCCTTCAGCACGAGTAGCAACTCCAGAGCGAGGGTTAGGTCATGCAGTCCATCCAGGTACAGGCACACGATTGTGACAAGGCATACAGGAGCCCGTGACCAGCTCTGTCTGCAAGTGGGGATGCTGCCTGTACCTCTGTCTGGGTGTCTATGGTGTCTGAAGTTCCAGCAATTTCGGGAGTGCTTATATTGCATAAGCTCGCAAAGAAAAGCTCAACGACATCAGGGCGCCCTGGGATAGCCCTAGGGCGCAATGCAGTGCATGCATGCGCATTGTAGCATCAGACCAAATGCATCATGCAAACATGTCGTGACACAAGAGCATGCAGCAAGCATATGCCCAAACATGCGTCATGAGCACAAAGTGTCATGTCCAAGCCTCACATGTATGCAATTTGGATGCTGCCTCTGCAGCTGATGGGAGACCAAGCGTCCCTCTGCTGCCCCCTTGTAGTCACCGGGCGTGCGAGTTCGTTAAGTCAAAACTCTTGTAGGGAGCTTCGAGTTTCCACGACTGGCGCTGCGAACTTGCGACAGGACATTCGAAGCTGATTCGCAAGTTGTGTGCCGTTTCCACAGACCTCGCCCGCTCAGCTCGTGGCGAGCATATTGTGCTTTCGTGGCCACCCAGACTGCCACCCAGACTGCTGTGTCTTGTGATGTAGTTCTGTGTGCGTGCCCAGATGCTTGTTGATTTGTCCCACTGTCCGCTGGGGGTACTTTCGCTGAGCATCAAGCTGGTGACGTGCTACAAGCGGCAGGTATACACAAAAGCCACTTATTCGGCTGACCAAGCTGACAACACCCTGCGGTTGAGACACGAGCAATGTGTTGCAAGCCAATGCTTTTCCCCAGCTTCAATCATGATGCAGATTGTACCGCAGGCCTTCAGTTTATAATGGACTGTCAGCTTGTCGCCTCCTCGTCTACTACATCTGAAGCGGGCGACGCCGTGAACGCTTCTGGCAAACAGCTGTTTGCCCAGTTCAAGCAACTGCTCGAGGCAGCAGAAGCAAAAGTCACAGGGTATAATGAGCTTCACGCCCTGCTTCAGAACGAACAGCGCTCCGTCGGCCAGCTTGAAAGAGCACTTCAGCTTCAGCAACGACACATCGACCGCTTCACAGCTCAGGACCTGCTGCTTGCACAGCTCACGCAGCAGATGGCCATCCAGACGCAAGCACTGGAGCAGCTTCGGGGCACCTGCAGGCAGCAAAAACAGCAGCTTGTTTCAGCCAAAGCAGAGGCTTCACAGCTTCAACAAGAGGTTGGGCACAAGCGTAAACGGATAGAAGCTCTGGAGTGGCATGGTGCATGTCAGGAGCAGAGCATCAGCAAGCTTGAACACAGAGTATACGAATACAAGCGTATCTGCTCATATGTGGCCAGGGAGAGCCAGGTACGAACTTGTGAAACCCCTTGCACATATTCGGCACACATACTCTGCGCTCTTCCTGTAGGCACAGCTCCTGACTTGAACAGCTGTCAAGCCTGCTCATGTCAGCCCAACGTTTGTGCAGTCGAGCGCGTCTGCATTGTATTCATACACAACATGTGAAGCCATGTGTGCCTAGCATCATGTGTGCTTCAACTTGACCTGGACATCATGCATCCCATTGTCTGCAGCATTAGCAGCCTCCTGTACCAACTCCAAAGTACAGCTGTGACAACCTGCACTTGACTTGTCACTGTCATGGGTGCTTGGCACGGTTTCTCAACTTGGACAGCTCGCGTGCCGGTGAGCGTTGCCACCTCCTCGCTTATGTTGCACAGCAGGACACACAAACAGCCACAAGTCACCATCAGATGCAGGCAGCTGGTCTCTGCTGCCTGTGGTGTTCAAAGGCAGGCTAAGAAAGAAAGACAGGTTTAAAGAAAGGTTTGTGCTTTTCAGCAATCATAACAGGAGCCTCCAGAGGCGGCAGCCCGGAGCTGTGACCATAGGCCATAGCCTAAAAGGAAAGGGAAAATCCCAAACCCAAAGGCAGGCTACCTCATCTTGTCAGCCATTGACATCTGTCCTGCATTTGCATTGCAGGACATAGACTTTGCAGTTGAGCAAAGCAACATCAAGTCGCCTGACCAGCTGTCGTCCGACCTGGCTGAAACAGAAGCAGGCACAAATGTGGCCAAGGACCTGCAAGACAGCTCCCTGGCTGAAGGCGCAGCCGGCCTGCTTGCGATGACTACTTCCACTGCTGAAAGACTCAGAGATGCTCAGGTGAGTCTTCCTCACTTGTGGACAAACAAACAAAAAACTTAAAAAGATTACGCCTTTCGGCGTCAATTCAATGAGAAGCCAAGTATCATACCAGGCTGCCCAGGTTCCTCACTTGTGACCACACTGCAACACATCCATTCTATCTGTGTGCACCACATACAGCTGAACCCACAGTAATGTGTGCTGCCACCCGAATGCAGCACAGTCGAGTGGATGCCTGCGATGTGCATTCACCAGATTGCTGCAGCATCGCATTGTCATTTAGAGCCCTACATGTGATTGCCACAGGCTTGTCCAGCATGAAACGCTATGCAAATGCTCCAACACGTCTGTCATTTCTGCTTGCATGTGAGCTGCGCACCCTGTATTGTGCAAAGGGCCTGAGCAGCCTCAGACAGACACACGCCCTTGCATGGCTATGCCCATGCATGATTGCATGCAGCACATGGGAGATACGTGCATGTTGTGGATCCTGTTATGCACCTTTCAATGGCATCCTTCAAGTTGGCTTGGTAATATTTGAAAGGTTGCAAAATCCTCATTTTTTGAAGGGATACATCAAAAAATGCAAAATGCGGATTTGCTGAAGGCAACAAGAGGGATGTCCTGTGCTGTGTTGTAGTGTGCCCGGCACGATGCTGGCATGCAACAGAGCTCAGCTGATCAGGAGCATACCTTGCTGTTGCCCATCGTGAACACCGAGTCCAGCAACAAGGATTACTGCACTTCCCTGGTACGTCTCCAACTGATGCATTGTTGATCTCAGCGCGCAGTCAAGTCTGCATACCCTTCGCAAAATGATCTGAGCAAACTATACACCAGCCAACATTATCACCCCCTATGTCAGTCGACTCTGCATACTGGTCACCTCAGCTTGCTGCAAATCTAGCTCCAGATGGCTAGGCATGGATCTGACCATGCACTGACGCTCGATTTGTCACCCTGTATGCATGATGCACATCCTCACTGAGTCGTGAATTGCAATTGACCTGCACGCGCACTCAGCAATGCTCCAAACAAAGGTCTGCCATGGAATTCCCCAGAATGTATGCTCATGTTGATGCTGCAAAGCATGACCGTACTTCCACAGCTTCAGCTCATCGTCAGCCTTGCTGCATGTTAGTCATCGGCATGAGCTCATCCTGACACCTGCTGCTGGTTGAGTCACAGTCTATGCAACCTGTGAGGCACATGTCAGAGTCACATGTCAGAGTCTATGCAACCTGTGAGGCACATGTCAGAATCACATGTCAGAAACTACTGCTCTGGAGAGACAAGACTTGTCCTGCACGTACCTAGCCGAGCCACTGAGCAGCAACGTTATCATCACTGCTGTTACTGTTGTTATCATCATGCCCCAAAACAGCTTATCACAGATCATCATCTCTGTTGTTATTGTTAAACCCTAAAACCCTAAACACCCAACCTTATCATCTTTTCAGGAGCTGAGAGGCGTGCCCATGCCCAAGAGGGCTTCGTGCCTCATCATTGGGCGTCACCCAAAAGTGCCGCGTGAGGTGAGGGTGGTCTGCAAGCAGCTCACCGGCATCCTGCAGCTCGGAGACTGCTGCTCTCACCTCAACATCAAGACTCAGGGCAGCAAGGTCATGACTCCACCTGAGTTTGAGGCTGCTGCAGGCTGCAGCAAGGGCAAAAACTGGAAGGTGATTTTTGGTGCAGCAGCAGCCTGTCAGTGGTCATGCATCATGCAGCCACCCCCCCCCTGCCCCCCCCCCCCCCCACCAATTCCTCCCCCCAATACTTGCTGTTGCTGTCTTGCTTCAATCCTCTCCCCTGCCTGTCCTTCCCTTTACAGTGCCATCTGATCCTATTGCAGCTCCCATCTGATCCCAACCTCTTCCTCTTGATGCTCACCCAAACCTGTGCTGCCCTGCAGTTGTGCATGTGAGTGTGCGTGTGTGCTTCAGGCAAACATCAAGGTGCAAGGCAGCAACGGCCGAAACCAGATGCTGAAGGTGTGGCTCCCAGGACTGATGCAGCTTGTTGGGGATCACGCAAAGGCTGCTGTTGCCCGAGACGCACACATCAACACTCTTCTGGATCCCCAATCAGGCCTTCGAATTATGCCCTCTGAAGACGCCCTGTGAGATCTGGGAAAAAGCCCTGAGACAGCCGAAGGCATTCCATGAGGCCTCAAAGTGCGTTCGCTGAGCTGAGGGCTGAAAGTGCCCATTGAGAAGTGAAAGTGACCCTCTCATGGGGAGATGGTCTGTCTATTTTTGCCAGCATTGTGGGATTGAAAACTGGTGGGGACTGGTGGAGGGTCCCTGTTGTGTGTACAGAGTCTGAAGATCAGAAGGCTGACAGACTCTGCCTTTTGAAGCACAACTTCTTCTATTTGTCGCTGTAAAGTTAAGTATTTCGAGCTCTGCCCCTGCTGTCTGCTGCATTTCAATTTTTTCCCCCCTGATTGAGTACTTCGTGCAAAGCTCCTGTTGTCCTTGTGGCGCTTTGTGCAGAAGTTGAGGTATTTCAACTCTTCTTGTGAATAAATACATCTGCCTGAACTATTATAGTCCTTTTGAGTACCGATAAAATGGAGGAGCTGCATGTGAAGATTTGCACAATACATGGTGACCTGGTCAACGAGGGCTATTCTGTAGATTTATTCAGCTTCGTACTGATGGCAGTTGAAAATGCGAATGGAACAACAGGTCTGCTACCAAGAGCATGTACTAATTGCCAACGCAACACTATTCGATTTGATTGGCTAGATATCGATTTCAGGTTTTCTTTTTATTTTGAGACTGATCATGATGTAGCTGGGAGTCCTGCAATAGGACAGGTGACTGCTGACATCGGTTTCAGGTCTGTCTGCACAAAGCTGAATGATATGGGTATTAGGCCTTCCCTTGGGACACAGTGTTGGACAGGCTGCGTTGGAAAGCTTGCAACACTTGGGCGTGAGCTGTGCCAGACGCTTCAACTGATGATCATGATTTCAACAGGAGTATAGGCAGTTCTGTTGCTGCGCAAATCCGCCCACGGGCTAGATACAACTTGGTCAGCACCCGTGTAATGCATTCGTTCTGACCGTTTGTCTGCAAATGGTATAACCACATGTCCTTGCGCGATATAAGTTCGTCTTTTGCACCGTGGACACAACTGTATCACAAATTGGAATGCATTCAATGACCTTGCAGGTTGTACATACACATCGAACAGTGATATGCCTGTCCTGCACTTTTTTGTACTGATTTGGAACCTGAAAAACGTTTACATATGGTTACAGTACCTGCCCTGATGGTTGCATACACTTATGAAAAACAAGTTGTGGTCACGAGCAAGGGTCTACAGTGACAGGTAGATCACCAGAGTCAGCATGATGTCAAAATCAGGATAACAATTGCTTGCTATTGTAGTTGAAAACCTCACAAACGACTCCCTGCAAATGAAGATACTTCTTTCATGAAGCATTGTAAAGTAAGACAATGAGTAAAGCTGACAAACACACTGCAAGGAGACACCTTGCACTCAGTTTTACTCATGGAGACACAAACGGCAGCAGCATGCGCATTTCAAATTGTGTTTGGCGTATCAAAAAAAGAGTCATGTCTGACACGACCGACAATCACATCACACAACAAGGAAACCCTTCAGAAGTTGTTGAAACTGCTCAAAACGTGTTGCAAGGCATCTTGCCGTCATCTTCCCAGGGCAAGGATGTCTGTAATGTATACATCACATTTGATGTTTTGTTCCAGAAAAAATAATACAATTGAGCATCTGCGCTGTCAGCTCCCCCAAAAGCAATGGCTAGCCCTGTAGCTCATGGTCAAAGCAGCTGACCCTGCTTGAACATTACAGCTTTGCATATAATCAGGGCAGTCAGGCAGAGCCCTACAGCCGCTTTCTGAATCCGCCCTTTTCAGGGGCTTTTATTCAAAGTGATGTAGGCCCTTCCATAGCTGCCCTACAGCGGGGCACTGCCCCGACGGGTCAAGGAGCTTTGTTTTTGAACAGACTGTCGGAATCGTAACACCTCCTCAGGCCTCTTAGTCATCTCTGCCAGATTTGCCTGCAGCCCACAGCAGCTTTGGTCAGCCTAGTCATGCCCAGCATGCTATGCTGCCTGTGAAGTCGAACTGGGTGGTCCAATTGCATGAGAGGTTACCATGGCGCAATATGTATTCAGCAGTGCCAGTCATACTGTCATTGCTGGAAAGCATGCTTCGTGTGGAGAAGCAGCAAAAGCTCCTGATCAGGATCACTCAAAGCATAAACAGAAGATCACATGCTGTCCCATATGGTAAAATCCACATGCCATTGCACCGTCATGCAGAGAATTGTAACATGACACGCTTTGCATGACAGCATAACATGGCAAAGGGAGACAGTGCAGCACGGCGCAGTACAACGTAGTAACATGACACAACTACACACAGTCCAACAGAGTGTACACATCCCCCCCTTGACACACCTGACACGCACATGAGAAAACTCTCCAAAAGACATCAGCAGACATGCAGTGAACACAGGAGGAAGCCCCCAAGGTCAGTCCAGCAAACACAAACACATGCATCAGCAAACATGGGGTGAACACAACAGAAAGCCCCAAGGTAAGACCAGCAAACACAACCACATGCATCAGCATGCAGCAGCAAGGAGACAAGCAGAGGACTGACAGCTCATCAGCATCCCTGCCACACTTGCCAGCTGCCTGTTACTGTTACTGTTACTGTTACTGTTACTGTTACTGTTACTGAAGTGCCTAGCAGACAACATACCATCTACAGTCTCATGAATGTATAACTTCTTGTCAGCAGGCACAAACATTTTGCAACAAATTCTGTCCATGACACACCAGCATGCAAGGAGCAAAGAACAAGCAGAGGCCTCACGTTCAGTTCAGCAGCCAAGGCCACAATGGAAGAGCGCTGCCACAGCGAACTATCATACTCAATGTGTCCCACGACTGATTCATCGGCTGCTTCAAACAGCTCCAGGAAGATGTCAACCTTGGAGCTGCCAGTGTGGATGGGCTCCACACTCCTTGTGGTCACTCCATCTAGCTCCATGCCTGATAGCAGAGTCTTGGGGTGCAGCGCAAAGAGCACCTGGCCATGCCACAATTCAGTCTCAGCTGATCTGGTCATGTGATCACAATGTGTCTAGCATGTTTTTTATGCACCTCACAGGTACTAGGTAACACTGAATAGGTAACATGACCGTAACAGAGTGTGCTTACCTGGTATGGAATGGCATTAAAGGCAAGCAGGTGCTGTCTCCCGGCACGTTTTCCAAGCACCTCTCAGGTATTAGGTAACACTACAGAACATGACGGTAATACAGAGTGTGTTTACCTGGTAGGGGATGGCACTGAGGGCCTTGCAATGTATCTCGCACATTGTTCCAAGCACCTCTCGCATTTTAGCCAAGTCACACTGATTGGCTAACATCATTGCAATACAGAGTGTGTTTACCTGGTATAGAATGACATTAAAGGCAAGCAGCTGCTGTCTCGTGGCATGCTTTCCAAGCACCTCTCAGGTACCAAGTAACACCACTGAACATGACTGTAATACAGAGCGTGTTTCCCTGGTAGGGGATGGCATTGAAGGCAAGCAGCTGCTGTCTCCTGGCAAACTGAATAGGTAACATGACCGTAATGGAGTGTATTTACCTGGTATGGAATGGCATTGAAAGCAAGCAGCTGCTGTCTCCTGGCCAGCTCAGCCACAACTTGCATCTGAGGCACATCTGCGTGTGCCAAAGCTGCAGCAACCCCCTCATGCACCCGCTGCACCAGATCCACAAAGGTCAAAGACCCTGCAAGCAAAACCAGTCTTGCTTGTCACAGGGGCAAATGACTCAGTATTGAGGTTGTACAGTACAAGAAAATGCTTCAAATGCATCAAATTCATGGAGCGTTGAGCAGTATCTGCTTTTGACGGTTGCCAGATCAGCGGCCTTTTGAGTGATCCATATCTGCTGGAGGAAGTGGATGGGCGTCAAGGGGAGGGGGGGGGGGGTGGTCAAGATCTCCCTGAAACCCAGCCAATGTTCAAACACAGGACAAGGACTGGTGCAGAATATTGCTGTGGCCATGCAGGAGAGGGTGCCTCCAATCAGGGCCATGTTTCTCTCATGTACAAAGCAGACAGTGTCAGACGCATCGCGCAACGCATCAGGCAGCACAGCACAGACCACAAGCATTCTCTGTCACCAGAACACAAGCAGCAACAGCATCAGCAACAGCTTTACTTCCTGTCATGTCAGTGCGCAAGGCCTCACAGTACAGACCAATACACAATCAGCAACAGCATCATCAACAGCTTACTTCCTGTCATGTAAGTGCCCAAGGCGTCACAGAACAGACCAAGACACAACCAGCAACATCAGCAACAGCATCAGAAACAGCTTACTTCCTGTCATGTCAGTGCGCAAGGCTGTCAAGTTGACGAAACAGCCCACGAGGCCTCCTTCCAGGTCTGGCCTGTTCCTGCCTGAGCTAGGTGTCCCCACCACCAGATCATCCCTGCCACTGTACCGCCGCAGCAGCACCTTGAAGGCTGCTAGCACTGTAACGAACAGGCTGCTGCCGCAGCGCTGTGCCAACCGCCTCAGCTGCTCCACGCCCTTCACCGGTATGATCACCTGTGCATCAACAATAACACCTGAGCCTGTGATTTTCAGCCAGCAGGTTTGAAGGCTGCTAGCACTGTGACAAAGAGACTGCTGCCACAGCGCTGTGCCAACTGCCTCAGCTGCTCCACGCCCTTCACCGGTATGGTCACCTGTGCATCCAAAACAAGGCCTGAGCCTGCACTTCTGAACCAGCAGCTTTGACGTCAGCTAGCATTGTGGCAAGCAGCTAGCAGCTATAACGCCACGCAGATTGGCATCAGATGCTGGGCATGCTTCACACTGGTTATGATCACCTGCACGTCAAATACAAGACCTGAGAGACTCCGGTACTCTGACAAAGCACCTTGAAGCCCAGCTAGTACCATGACGCACAGGTTGCTGCCACAGTGATGCGTCAATTGCCTGAGCTGGTCGTTGCCCTGCGCTGGTATGGTTAGCTGCACATCAAGATGAAGACCTGGGTCTCCAGTCTAAGCCAAAGTGTGGTGGCTGGTTGTCATTATAATGCTTGTCTCGATTCATGGTGCACTGAAACTCACAGCCGCCGGACTGCACTCTCCAAGAGCACAGACAGACAATCTTTGAAGGGGCATGATGAATGTACATGGAAAAGAACAGAAGAGACTACGCCTTTCAGCGTCACCTTATGAGAAATCAAGTGCTATACTGGGCTGCTCGGGGGGAATGTAAATGCCTGACTTGATTGATGCTGGGTCGTACCGCCAGCTGCAGACTTTTGGGTGGGTGGGTGGTGCTTGTGCCAAGGCAAAGTTGAGTCAGCTGTTTTGTGAAACTAAAAGAGGGCTGGTGCGTACCTTGACAATGTCTCCCTGATTCTGACCAATGTTGGGGCGGCCAGACCTGGGGTAGTCAGTCGTCAGCAGGGGTTCCAGGGGGGCGCCTGCCAGCTGAGTGCACCACCAGTTCAGGTCTGCCATGCGCTTCGAATGCATCAACTCTCGGTCATACTGTGCATGTTCTAGGAAACTGATTGGCAGTCCAGGAATGGAGGTTCCAGCACCTATGAGGCACAAAGATGATTGCCAACTCACAGCAACCATAGACGCAATACGATGCACTCAACAGCCTCTGCCAAACAAACCCATGCAGATGTACATAGCAGCCTCTACCCAAATGATTCATGCAGACGCATATAGCAGCCTCTAGCAGTGCAACCTATGCAGACGCGCACAGCAGACTCTGCCAATGAAAGCCATACAGATGTATATAGCAGTTGGCTCACCATTACTGCGTTTCAGCTGGTTGTAGGCCAGACTGATATCCTTGAAGAGGACCCCCAATGACCAACCATCAGCAACAGCGTAGTGCATGTTGACCACCAGCACGTGCTCTTGCTTCTCAGTCAGGGGAATCAAGGTGACGTGGATCATAGGGCCGGTGGTGAGGTCAAATGCAGTGGAAATGGCCTGAGCTAGGGCCTTTGGCAGCTTGGTCTCACTCACTGGCAAGGCTGGCTCCAGTTTGACCTACAGGAGAGGCCATTTGCTTGAAAGAATGTTCAATTGAGCACGATTAAGCTCAAAGCTGAAGAGCACAGGCCCATTTGCAGGCAGTATATGAAGCGCTGTCAGGAAAAGATCGGAGCAATGACAGGATGCTTGAGCATGCGAACAGTTGCACCAGGTGGTGAAAGCCCGCTTGGCTGGACAGCAGGCAAAGCACGCACAGCATGCACAGCATGCACAGCATGCACAATGATGTATGCCAGCGCTTCTACGGCAGATGGATCAGGCTTCGTTTGGCAGCACAGTGCACCGGTAAGTAATGGCTCTGAGCAGCAGGTCACAGGACACCAGATGCGGTATGTGTCATGCTATGCCTGCTGCGATGAGTACTCCAGCTCCACACATTCAAATGTCATGCTGCTGGATTCAAATCCTACAAGTCCAGTCATGATGATGACGACAAAGGCGCAGTTGTGACAGTCAAGAGTTTACCTGTGGCGCGACCAGAGGCAGCACCATCTTAGTACCCAAGCCCGCCTTGCCTTGCATGCGCTTCTGAACCATTTTGGCCACCAGGGCATTGCTCAACAAGCCCTGGGCCACTTTGTTGCTGACCATGCTGGTCATGATCATGGACCTCACCATGCGCCCCAGGAAGTTCTTACTAACCAGCTTCCCTGTCAGGTGGCACAGCAGCACCTCCTGGCGGGGGATGACTAACTGCAGCGCCTGCTGCAGAAGGTCCACGTCTAAGGGGCCGCTGAGTCGCACTGCGAAGGGCATGCTGAACGCGCTGGGTCTGGAAGACAACTGATGAGATAAGATCATTACTTCCTGGTTCAGTGTGCAGTACACCCCTTGTGACTTCTGAGTGGCTGTCAAGCGTTCACTGGGAACCACCGGTTGCTGGATGCTGCCTGAGTTGGCTCGTGAGATAGGGTTGGACTGAGTCACAAAGGCTGCCAGCTCAGAGATGGTTTTGCTGATGAAGAGCTGGGAGGCGGGAATCTGGAGCCCTAGGGAGGTTTGAATGCGGGAGGCCAGCATGATGGCCAGCAGGCTGCTCCCGCCAATTTGGAAGAAGTTGGCTGAGCAGCTGATGCGGTCGATGCCCAGCACTTCTGACCACAGCTGCTGAATCTGCAGTCACATGATGGGTGCCCTTAGTCACTCATCAGCAGCCCTCAGGTCTATGCTAGATTTGTCACTTTCAATGGCAGACACAAGCAGCTTGACAGCTTCACATCACATGATCAGGTAGTCATGACACCACATAGTGCAGTCTGAATCACTCTCTGCGATTGCATGTAAAAACATGCTGCACTGCAGAGGCACAGAACCTCACCTAATCTAACCTATCCTAACCTCACCTATCCTAACCTCAACCAACCTCACCTAAACTAGCCTAGCCTAGCCTAGCCTAACTCACCCATAACAGACAAGACAGGAGCAGTGCAACTCCATAACAAGCTGAGGGCACTCAAAGCAGGCTCTTCACAGCTGCCATTAGCCCACGCACACACTAACGACAGATCCATGTGGTATGACTCACCTCATATTCCAACTGGCTGCCAGGCTCCACATAGTCAGCTTCTGCCATGTCTCCATACTTAGGCTCAGGCAAGCTGTTCCTGTCAGCTTTGCCATTCGGCAACCTTGGGAACTCATCCAACAGCACGAAAGTCTCCGGGATCATGTGCTTGGGCAGAAACTGCATAGCGTGCTGGCGCAGTTTGGTGATGTCCGTGCTGCTGGGCGAGACATATGCCACCAAGTGCTGCTGGCCAATGCTGTCCTTGTGGACGATGGCAATGGCTTGTTGCACTCCTTTGAAGGTGGACAGGTGGTGGTCGATCTCTGTCAGCTCTATCCGGAAGCCACGCAGCTTCACCTGTGGGTTCAGGCAATGACAAGGGGTGAGTCATGTGTCACGCAGCTTCACCAGTGGGTTCAGGCAGTGACAACAGGTCAGTCATACTCAGCAGCCGATCAGCTCTATCCGGAAGCCATGCAGCTTCACCTGTGGGTTCAAGCGATGACAAAAGGTGAGTCATATGCCAGCAGCTTCCCATCAAGCATGCTTGCCTTGACAACTGACGCAGCTTACTGTGGCATGATCCATAAAAAGTATGAACTGATAGAGCTGTCGAGACACCAGCACTGGTCTGCATGCGCAGACAGACAGGCAGACAGACAGACAGACAGGCAGGCAGGCAGACAGACAGACAGACAGGCAGGCAGGCAGGCAGGCAGGCAGGCAGGCAGGGCTCATCATGAGTGAGTCATGCTCACGCAAGCAGCATGCAGCCAAGCTTTATGCTTGCATTGCTGTCGTGCATCAATGCTGCAACATGTGCATAAGCTGCTTGCAACAGTCACTAGACTCATGACAGCATGGCTAGACTGGACTTGGCAGCCATGTATGGGAATCCAATGCAGTATTTCTGGGGGGGGGGATGGTCTTGGGGTTTAGGGTTCCAGAATCTCAGCACTGCATGTTGGAAACTTGCATTCTGAGCTGGGCAGCATTACATGTTCACCTTTGCAGCAGTTGCTACCTGCATGTCTTGATTTCACATGCATTGGCAGTAATGGCCAGTACACATCTCACTACTCATGCACTGCACGGACGCCATCATTCACATAAGAACACTGATACAAAAACAAGATTACGCTACCACTGGCGTAAGGCCGGCATTACCTGCTGGTCCTTGGCAACTCTCCCCAGGAAGACCAGCACCCCATCCCCACGCCAGCAGGCTTCATCCCCAGTCTTGTACATGCGTGTGTGCTGCTCCTCCCCTCCGCTGAAGGGGTTGGGGACAAAGCGCTCTCCAGTCATGACTGGCTGGCCCTTGTAACCCCTGGCCAAGCAGATGCCGCTGATGTACAACTCACCCTTCTCACCTAGACACAAACCAAATGCTTCCTTTGTGGATTATGTTGCGCAGGCAAAAAGAAGGAACAGAAAGAGGATTTGTACGTCCGGCATGCGCAGCGTGAAATGGTGTGCAGTCTGAATAGCAGGCTGGATATGCTGTGGCCATGTCTGCATGCTTCGTTCTTGCAGCTCCTAGTGAGACAGCTTGCATAGTATGACATGGCATAGCATGGCCTAGTGTGGAATAGCACAGCATACCATGGCATGGCATAGCACAGCATGGCATGACACAGCATGGCATGACACAGCATGGCATAGCATGGCAAGGCATAGCATAGTTTAGCACAGCATGGCATGGCATAGCACAGCATGGCAGGCATGTGTTTTTGCCATGTATCTTCCCCACATGACTCATGGCTGACGTTTCATTGCATATACACCTGGCTGCAGTAGTTGCAAAGCACCCATAGCTGATTTTGAAGCACATGTACGACCATAACTGAATCTGCACTGATCAGGCGTCTCTGCTGATGGATGTCCATATACACACGCGATGCAATACAGCAGGACTGTCTGGAGTCCTCCAAGCCAAAACAACAGTCCATGACCCGTAGGCACACAGAACAGTAGACAAATGAAAGCAGACACAGAGACAGACATGCACAGACACCAGAGGGCAGGCAGATACAATCTTAAAGCTGTGCGCTGTCAAGAACATAAACACAGCTGCACAACAAGCAAATGCTCAGCGCTCAGCGCTCAGCGTACAAGCAGCGTGCGTTGAATCCAAAACATCTCCACCACGAACAAACACATTTCTGCTGTCCCCAGGCGTTTCTGGGTTTAGATTCCCAGTGTAGGGATGACGTTTCTGTGCTAAAATAGACGTTTTGGGATGGAAAAGAGCTTATGAATGCCCTCACCTACAGGTACAGGCTGCAGCTTGTCATCCAGAACATACAGCTGGGTGTTGGCCATGGGGGGTCCAATGGGGCTGGTAGCCACCCCCTCAAAGTCACCCCCATTGCAGTGCCAGCTGCTGACCCAGATGGTTGCCTCAGTCGGGCCATAGATGTTGTGGATCTCTGTGTTAGGCAGCACTTCACATGCTCTCTGAGCCACACACCTGCATAGGACAGACACTCATGCAGTCTGAACAGTGATTGTGTGTGGTACTGTGCACACACCTGCACAGGACAGACACTTGTGCAGGCTCGACAGTGATGGTTTGTGTGGTATTGTGCAGATGTCAGTGCAATGCCAGCTGTTGATGCAAATGTTGGCCCCTGAAGAGTGCTCGGATGTCCTGAATGTGATTGCTGAGCCACTCAACTGCAAAGGACAGACACCAGCGCTATACTTTGACTATCTCTGTTCCTTGCAAGCTATCAAAACATAGCCTAGCGGAGGCATAGTTGCAGGGACTTATGGATCTTTACATTGTAGGAGTTATGTGACATGGCAAAATTT
>JAABUK010007221.1_pt1 | contig 16141 bp, 11 predicted proteins | sample 5559141 | NCBI WGS metagenome assembly JAABUK01 (sample SAMN10711869, study PRJNA513367) | rock metagenome | isolation source: Antarctica rocks | place: Antarctica: Victoria Land, Pudding Butte nord | collected 2016-01-03
GGGTGGAGCAGTTGCGCTGACATGTGTCATGTTGTGCAGGATGACGGCACATTTGGTGAGGATGCAGATGGCACTGAATCTCACAACCCTAACAACCCTAACAACCCTAACGAGGGGGGGGTGGTGGGGGTCGGGGGGTGGGGTGGAGCAATTGCGCTGACATGTGTCATGTTGTGCAGGATGATGGCACGTTTGGTGAGGATGGGGATGGGGCGGGCCTGGCCGCCTCCCCAGGTAGTGTCTCCCTAGGAGAAGACTCCTCTGAAGACGAGGATGATGAGGATGGTGATGCGGCAGAACACAGAATGAATGTGCGCACAGGTCAGGCATGCTCCAAGTCACAAGATCTGACTGAAAATGAGTGTTTTACTGCATCGGAATGTTTGGGACAAGTGAATAGTGAGTAGTCAAAGGCTGGCATGGTACTGCACGTCAGGAGTGACCTCGTGCATGCAAAAGGGGCTGGTGCCTGCTGCTAACCACACACGCTTTTGTTCAGTACAGATCATTGCGGCACACCTGACATGCTTGCAGCAGTGAGGTCTCTCTCAGACAGGAAAGCATGGTGCCAATCCCATTTCGTGCATTTCTGAACTCAGATTTCTACCACAAGTTGAATGCGCACAGAAATGCTGACACTCCTATATCCCCAACAGCAAAAAGGTCATAAGCAATGACAGGGCCTGCATCTGGACTTTTTATCCCCTGACACCACCATCACTGATCATCGCTAGCATGGTGTTCCCTGTCAGGGAACTTTTGTCTATGATACACATTTTGTGGCTGCCACCACAGGTGTGCTTGATGAGAAGGCCTCTGCAAGTCAGGTCCTGGGCTCTTACCCAGAGCATACAGGCGCCCTGTATGCTCCCCACATTGAGGAGACCCTCAACATGCTCATCAAGATGGGCAACTACTTCCATTGCCAAGTCAGGGAGCAGGCCTACACCTCCCTGCCCCTGCTGTTCACAGCCACCCACCAGGCCTTCCCCGCACAGCCCTCAGGTTGGCCCTTGACCCTTGCTCTGCTGCTTGTTCTGATCACTGTCTGCCAGCCGCCAACATACTGGAACAGGCATTGGTGCTGCAATGCTGATGAGTTGTGCCTGTGAGCAGCTGCTGCTGCAAGAGCTTGTCTGTGCAAGTCTGCAAATCTGCAAGTGCCAATGCATGGTGCTGCAAAGCATGTAGGTGTGCTGAGCATGCTGTCAAGGTGAATCTGTGTGCCATTTGATAGACATCTGGAGAATTTCCTGTTCCCTACACAGAGAAGAGCCTGTGAAGATCTTACACAGTTCTGCCATGTTCATGCTCTGTTCTACACTCCCTCACAAGCATGGGCTAGTGCAAACAACACAGACCTGAAAGCTGCAGATATGTTCAGGTCCTGCTGCGCGCCCTCTAAAAAGCGTGAACTTGTGTAAACAGCACAGAGCTGAAAACTGCAGGTGAAGTGAGCAGGCAGGTGCAGCACATTGTGGACTCAGCGCTGCCACTGCTGCTGAAGGCCTTTGACACTGATGATGACAAGGAGGCAGTGACAGCTGCAGTGCTGGGCTGTGGTGTCATTCTGACAGGAGCAGGTGCCCAGTCATGTCAGAAGTACATGGAGGCCATGGCTACAGGCTCCAGCATGGTGCGTCAACATCAGTAAACCAAAGACTATGCCTTTCAGCATGAAAACCCACGAACCCCCACGAGGGGGTTCGTGGGGGGGGACGCTTCCCCTGTGGGTGCGTCAACAACACATCCGGGTCCATACACAACCTGCTGCGTTTGATGGAATTGGTCCCGTAACCTCAAGGCAGACATGCTACATTGACAATGCTTGCGCAACAGCGGCGCATTGACAATTCTTCCCACATTGCATAAAACGCAAAGTATAGAAGGAATGTGTTTTGAAGCCTTGGGGCTCAGCCAAATGCCCTACCGCCGCAGGGAACAGTGGCTGTCCAGTGATTGAACTTCTCTCACACTCATCTCATTGCTGCAGTTTTGTGCATCTGCCTGTTGATTCTAGCCTTTGCCTGTTTGATGCGCCCCTGTTGCATGATGCAGTCCTGACCCTTTCTGTTTTGTTGGTGAATTTGGATATGGAATGGAGGTGTGCATGGATTGCAGATTCTGAATGGTGGGGCGCCTTGTCAACAGATAGATAGCCAGGAGGAAGATGAGCAGGAAGCTGAAGCTGAGGACGAAGTAAGCACCAGGGATACGTTGCATGCCCTGTCACAGCATATGGCATTGCTCCTGCTGTGCTCCTGCTCTGCTCTGCTGTGCTGCGCTGTGCCGCGCTGTGCCGTACCGTGCTGTGCTGTGCTGTGCTGTGCTGTGCTGTGCTGTGCTGTGCTGTGTGGTCACATCATCTGCTCACTTTTCGACAGAGGTTTTGCTTTGCGGTCTTGCTGTCAGAGCCAAGCTTGCTGTACATCACCCTTTACCTTTTCTAGCTTGGCAGGTGACGACTGTGTCCAAAGTATCAATCTCAATGCCTCAGTGTCTGAGTTATTGCTGTTTCTTTTAGGACACTTACGATGAGGAGCTGCTTGGGGCAGTGGCAGAGCTGTTGCCTATCATGGCGACGGCCCTAGGCCCTCAAACCTATGGCCCTGTCTTTCAGCAGCTGGTCTTTCAGCCACTCCTGAAGCGCTTTCAGCCCGGCCAGCCAGACGGTGTCAGATCCACCATGATAGGTCATCCTCTGTCCCTAGCCCCACCCCAAACATGACAGAGTCCTTTCCGCCCGTTTTGGCCTACCCCAGAACATGGCACACACACACCCCCCCCCCCCCTCCTCTTCGCCTCCGACCCTCCATCTTATCCCCGTCTGTAGTTGCTGGGGAGCCAGGATGCATCATACAGCACCTTCATCACATAGGCTTGCATGACTTATGCTGTACTGCCAAGCCCCTGCTTGACTGCAAGCATCCTAGAGTGTTACATAATACGCTGCCGTATACACCATTACAATATGAAGTTTGTACAGCATGCCGTACAGCATGCCGAACAGGAGACCGTAACAGACTGCAAGGCTTCAGACTGCCTCTGAATCCCAGAAGATAAAGCTGCAGTGACAGGTCTCTGATGCATGTATGCTCATTGGGTTAGCAGAGAGGATGTTGAGTGAGTGATGTAGTGATGTAGTGATGTAGTGAATGTGGCTTGCAGGGGCATTAGCAGAGGTGAGCAGCACTCTAGGGCCCAACACTGCGCAGTATGTGGCCAAGGTGCTGCCCATCCTCTTCAGAGAGCTGCGCTGTGAAGACGGAGGCAACCGGCGCAACGCTGCCTTCTGCGCTGGCGTCTTCTGCCAGCACGCTCCTGAACAGATGCAGGCTCAACTCGGTCAGCTGCTACAGGTATTTCCCTTTAAGAACCTTCGCAAAACCTTTTGGAGACCCTTAGGGAATCTTTGGAGACTCAAAAGCACCAGGCTTGTGTTTGCCTGGCATTTCCTGTCAGCCAGACACTGTCAACTAGCCCATTGTTTGCTCTTCCCTGCTAACTCTTGCTGCTCTCTTTAGCACACTATCAGTTCTATGTAATGGCCAAATCATCTGTTGTAGCTACTGCATCTGCTCTGATGTGCTGTTGAGCTTGCTGCCATGCTGCCTGTCTTCACTGCATGGCAAAACGTTCTCTGTGCATATTGAAGTGATGATGTTGGGTTGTGGTTGTGTAGGCGCTACATCCCTTGATACAAGACAGCGCCAACCCAGCAACCAGGGACAATGCAGCAGGGGCAGTGGGCAGGATGCTCTCCAGCATGCCCCTGCAACTGCCCTTGGACCAAGTCCTCCCTGTTTTGCTAAGTATGTCTACTCACCCTGCTTGCCTTGCTCGCTTGTCCTTGCCCATTTCAGGCCCACTCAGCCCATTTCAGCCCAATCTATCCCATTTGTCCAGCACACCATTGCTGTGGACCTTTTGTGCTTGCTGCTGGGGGCTTGCAGCTGCCTTTACCTTGGCATTGGCTCCTTGCAAAGCATGCACAGCATGCACCAGGACGCATGCTGTGTCTCAGAGAAGCCGGATCAGGGCACAATCTGATTATTTGTGATGGCACAGTGATTCTGCTGGGAACCAGGGGCGTACAGTCAGTGCAGCGTATTATGAGTGCACTGCTTGAACCCATTGAGCACAGTCCTAGCTTTTGAAAGACCAGTGGACATTTCATGAGAGCAGCCTGGAGGGTGTGATGAACTACATTATAAGCTGCCAAAGTCGTCTGTGGTCTGCCACTCAGATGTTGTTTGTTGGCCAAGTTCTACTGTTGGTGTCATTGGCTTGTGCATTGCTGGTTCTGCAGCATCATGCTTGTGCTGAAATCTCCTTGCTGATATGCTGGTTGTACGACGCTACTGTTTTGTGCAGCTGCACTGCCACTGCAAGAAGACTTCCAGGAGGCTGGCCCTGTGTACGGTGCCCTTTGTGGCCTGGTTACAAACGCTGAAACAGCCCCTATAGTTGCCAATCTGGTGCCTCAGATTGTACAGGTGACCCATGTTTGTCATTCTGATGCACTCATTTGTTTGTCCGACTCAATGCGACTCACACAGTCTTGCATCTAGACATGCTTCTGTTCACTCGGAATACATTCTATCCTAGCACTGCTTGATGCCCAAGTTTGTTGACAGTGTTTACCAGGCAGTCATGTGCATAAGTTCACAATACAGCCTTTTGTGAAAACGCCTACAGCATGGCATTTGAATCTTTCATATGCACTGGTGACAGACACATGAACTGGTGACAAACATATGCACTGGTGACAGACACACACACTCTGGCGACAGACACATGCACTGGTGACAGACATTGTCTGGGCAGAACAGTGGCTCAGCAATCACAGTGAACGCATGTGAGTAACCATTTTGACACGTGTCATGAGTTGTCCAAGCAGTCATATTGCATCACAAAATGCAGTTGTCCAAGCAGTCATATTGCATCACAAAATGCACTGTTACAAGGTTTGAGTTAACATGTGGTAGAATGTTGTGCAGGCGCTTGCTGAGGCATGCATCACAGAGGAGGTCAGTGATGACACCAAGCGACATATCGGACAAACCATTGCTCACCTTTCACAGCAGTACAGTGCTCAGATGCAGCCTTTGCTTTCAGCATTGCCCCCTGAGCAGCAAACAGCGATTGCAGCCTATGCTGCATAGGTGCTCAGCATTTGTCTCGCAATCAGTGCGTCCCTTTCACAGTCAAGTTGACGTGTATGCTCTATCTTGTTAATAATTCATGTAGGTAGTTTCTGATGATACTGTGTTAATGCATGGTAGTTTTGTTTTTTCGCTTGAAGCTGTTGCAACATTAGGTAGACTGCAGGATTGCGTTCAAATAGATGTTGCTCTTGGCAGAGTGTTGATTGTACTTTGACTCAAGGAATAAGGTTGACCTCCGTCCAAGTCTCTTAAGACCACAAGATTACTGTTGTTCGCCTTACAACTGTGATTACAATTTGACATTTTTCAGTTGAGCTAGATCTGCGCAACAATGGCCTTGGCGCACGGCCAGCTGTTGCTAGCAGGCAAAATGTAATCAGTACTGATTGTTGAATGTCTTTCGAATATCAGAGCAATGAGTTGCGTCACAGCACATATGAGTTGCCAAGCAGTGTGCTTCACATGATTGGCTGACAAATGGCTCGTCACACTCCTTCAACTGCCAACAGCAGAGGATGACACATAGGACTACTTGCTGTGTAGTCTGCTCGGCTTTGCTGTACTGCATCAAATAGATCCTTCTCACGGAGAAGGTGCTCCTTCCATACAGGCACTGAGCCTGCTGATGGTGTCACCTGCAGACACATTCACACTGTCAGACCAATACTCGTGCCAAAGACCATCAGAATAGCAAATTGGAAACTAGCAGTGTCACACACACTAGCAAACCCCAGACAGTGCATGTTGCAGCTACTCTATGTGTCAATTATGCTGCTTACCTGCTGTTGCTGCTTTTGCAGCAGTGCTGATTTGTCAACTAGCTGGCCATCCTTGCCGTCAAGTAGACTCAGTCTAGCTTGAGATGCCAAGCGCTCTGCTAGTCCATTCACACGCTCTCTTGTCTGAGCGAGCTCTTCCTGCTGAGCGCTGAGGCTCTGAGCTTCAAATCTGCCTACGCCCAGATCACTGCTGTACACCACAAGCCTAGGGGTGATGCCTGGTGATGTGGAAGCAGGCAGAGCACAGCGTGCTTTCAAGCCTGAGATGTAGCCCACAGCTTGGCATAGTGGGCGAGGTGAATGATGTGGCGATGAGTCATTGGAGGTGGTGAGGTCGCCTTGAACAAAGGCCAGCATGTCATTGGCTGTCAGGTTCATGTGGCTGTCACCAGATGAGTCAGGCTGCTGTAAACCTGAGTAGCGCGCGACTGACTGTGCCTTCTCAAGCTGATCAGCATCTGCTGCGCTGATGGCTGCAAGCCAATGCTCTTCAGGCGTCACCTGATGCTGCACTGCAGCATCCTGAGTATCAGCGTCTGAAGCCAAGGTGCTGTCGGCTTTCAGTGGAGACTTGGCACGCAGAATTTGGCACATGGGACTATGTGGCATGAAGAGTTCCACATCTGCAAGGCTGCGCTTCCCTGATATCATAAGAAGATTTCTTGCGGACTTGGCAACCAGCTTTGCACTTGGGCGGCCAAGATGTGGGCCCACGGGCAGCCCACCTCCTCCCCCCTGCTTCAGAGCTTGGAGACTGGTGGGGTCAACGGTCGCAGGTCGCTTGGTGTGTGCCAAGGAATCAGGATGAGCATGGCGGGTATGACCAGCAACGGTGGAGGGGCGGCGGCTCAAGGGCTGACTGGAGATGCCCTTGCTGTTCCCTCCAGAAGTTGGCCTGCTATGCATGCTGTGCCCAGGTCCATTTAAACTAACCTCCTCAGGGTCTGGGCTGCTATGCCTGCTGTGCATGCTGTGCGTGCTGAGCTCAACAGCAGGGTGTTTAGAGGAGACCAGCTTTCCACTGGTGGGTAGCTCTCCAGAGTGAACTGCCTTTGGCGACAAGTAAGAAGCACTATCATCCCCCAAAGAAGAAGCCAAGCCGGTTGTGACCCCCTCATGATCAGCTTTTGGCCATGAACATGCTGGTCCTTTGACTTCAGGAGACGCAGCACGCTGTGGATGCACGCTGTGGTGCTGCTGCTGCTGCTGCTGCTGCTGCTGCTGCAATGACTCCTGCTGTTCACGGCGCTTCTGAGCCGTCTCTGCACCCTTTGCAAAGCTGGCAACATAGACTGCCTTGATGTAGGCTGAGTTGACCCTACTGGAAGCCCACGTGGCACCCTGTCAGCAACCAATCACTGTGAGTGACAAAGACTGTTGCTAAAAAGTTGCATAAGATCCCAGATGCAGGCTGATTGTATACTGTATGCACAGCAACACGAGGGAGTTACAAGCACGTTATGGTTCAACAGTATGAGAAGCATCGCTGCATTCACTGCTAATGCACTGTCATGGTTTTGTAAAATCAGGCAGGTCTAAGAGCATTCACTGTCCTCTGTTATTGTACAATTGGCCCGGCAGGAGTCAAGGCAGTTTGTTGCCAAAAAAAACTTTTGCACAATACTATTGGGAGAGGAGTGCATGTTTGGAGTCACATCAAAATTGTGTGGTGGTTTTTGGGGGGAAACTTTTGTAGAGGGCCATTGGCAGATCATTGCGCACTTGAAACCCAACAAGTTGCGCATCACTCATCCAAGCAGTGCATGAATTTGACAAGAAAGATCCAGGAATGCATGCATACCTTCCCTCCAGATTCCTGTTGGGGTGGCCTGGAATGTTGGTGGGTGGGTGGCACAGGTTGCTTGGCTAAGTAGCGCCGGTGCTCAGTGCTCAACACTTTCACTGCTTCCCCAGCTGCTCTGAACTTGGTGCGGCTGCCCACCTGCAAGCCACGTCAATACTCACTCCTGTGATAGCGTGCCTGAAGGACAATTGAGGCATGCACAGCATGGTATTGTCTTCTCTGTTGAAGGCCAATCTGTTGTACATTGAGAACAAGACCAGCCAGTACAAGATGGACATCAAGATGTGCAGCTGCCGATAAAGCAGCACTGGCAGTCCAACTGAAATACGATATTTTGAGACTTGGACTCAGAACACCAGATCACTCATCAAGAGTTGTCATGCTGGTGCCAAAAAACAAGGCTTCAAGCATCAGATGCATGAGCATTGACTACTTTGCAGTTCAGACAAAAAAACAACTGTTCTAGATGTCAGTCTATGACTCACCCCAGCTTTCGTTTTAGGTCTTGGTCTGCCATGTATATGAGGCCTCATGATGCCATGCATAGCTACTCTCTGTTGGCCCCGGTCAGCTGGCACAGGCAGGGCAAAGTGGGCTGGCCGGAGGGCCACTGCCTCTGCCTCCATCATTGCAACCTCTTTCTCATGCTGCAGCCTGCCAGGAGTGCAGGCCCTGAACTGTGCATCTGTCAAGGGCGCCCATGCTTCGAACCTATCCTTGATGGCTGCCTGCAACAGGCAGCGAGATTTGATTTTTGACACTTGATTGCTGCCTATGATAGGTAGCGCAGTTGGGACAACTTACATAGCTGTTTACAACAAGCAGCGCAGTGCGGACGTGACACAGAAGGAAGCATGTGTATGTTCAACGCATTATGGGAGCCAGGCCAAGTGCGTGCAGCCGCTGTGTGCATGCGCATGTCTGTCATAGGCAGCAAACACAATAGTCTGGCTGGCAGTACATCACGAGAAAGGGATGCGCAAGATCCACAACTTTGTATGCCCCTCATTCTGTGTATCCCATACAAGAGACAACAGTATGTCACAAATTCAGCCAGCACCAAACGCACAAGCCTTTTGTGTATCCCTTACTTTGTGTATTCCTGACGCATAAATTACACAGAACCCATCAGTGTGCCATACCTGCAGTCTGGCCTCCTTGTGCTGTCTCTGGTCAGGGTGCAGCATGGGCACCAGTTTCACACGCTCCTCAACTTTGGTCAGCACAGCTGGCTCTGGCTTCTGTACTTTGCGAGGCCCATGCTGTGCAGAGCCAGCATGACTGCTCCCCACACTGGGTGCAAGTGCAGAGGATGCTTGGGACTGAGCACTCGATGCATGAGACTGAGTACTTGATGCATGAGACTGAGCACTTGACGCTGCACTCAAGGTTGATGTCTCTGAGCTCCAGGTGTTGAGTCCGGACTCCTGCAAACCTCACGCAGTGTTAAGCTGCCACTGGCGCATGAATGCACAGTGGGAACACAAATCAGACTACCAGCGCAAGAAATCAGGTGCAAGATGTGGGCATTGCTCCTGTGATTAGACAGCCCCTGGCAACAAAGCTGTTAATGTAAAAGAGAAATCTTCAACACAAACAGAGGATTGGGAACCCACCAGGGAAGAAGGCCGATGCAGCAAGCCAGATGAACGGCATGTTCCTTGCTTCTTGCTTGGCGCCAAAGGGGGTCTGCTGGCAAGTTTGCCAGCTGGCATCACAGTCAGTCCAATTGCTTCTGCCTCAGTAGCAAGAGTGCTTGCATCAGCTGGAGGAGCGGTCCTTCTTGCAACAAGACTGTTGCTGCTGGTGACAGGTCTGCTGTGCACTGGTGACCAGTCGTTGCCTCTGGACATGAGCACTGGGCGTGACACAGCTGTGGAAATGGGACAACTCCTGTCTCCTTGTCTGCTGCCAAGGGCTTTTCTGGCGGGAAGCTTTGCAGAAGTGCTGGGACGCATGACACAGAGGTTGTGAGGGCTACACATGCTGCTAGCTACAGTCTTATACGAAGATGTGCTAGCGTAAGCATCGCTCGTGGAGGGGCGCAGCTTTGCCGCTTGTTCACTGAAGCTAGGATCCTGCTGCAAGTAGGCACTGTGGCCGCTGGTTGCCGGTCTGTATGTGTAGAACTGACACCCTGCTGATACGGCTCTGTCATGCTGTAGTTGCACCCACCACGCTTTGCCCTTAGGTGCCTGTGCTGTTGAGGACATGGTGCTGCTTGGGAACCTATAGAAGCAATCAACTCAAAGATTGCTTGGTTCCAAAGACTGCTTGGTTCCAAAGACTGCTCAGCGCAGACAACTATTAACGCATGCTGCAAACGGACGACGCCGTTTTCACTGACGTACCAGTACACTAAATCAGTATGCGGCTTCGCTGGGACCTTGTCTCATCAAAGTCAGCAACGATCTGGCGGAACCTTTACAATTGCTGATGCTGACATTCCCTGCTCAAATCAGCAGATAGGCTTGTAACACATCACGTGCAGGTGTACGCCTCCTTGCGTCTTCGTGAGACTTTCATCAAGTAATGCAGCGCCACAGCAAATACTGCAGTGCCATACCCTAGCTCGCCCTAATTGATAGTCAGTGAAAAACAAAGGGAGTGTGCTAGGTGGTTAATGTGCAGCACAGCTTCGACTAGCTGAATGGAGTGCCCTGTCATGCAGCCCATTCTGCTCAATGTATTTTACAGTGGACACTTGGTTGGAGTTGCAAACAGTTGCACACCTTTGCCTTTGTCCCAGTGTTGACTACAGGACCTGTGGTGACCTGCTTGCTCTGTTGTGTTCACAGTTTCAACAATAATGCACAAAGCCAGGAATGTTCACGTATGAGCTGCTATTGAACACGAGGTTCTTTTGCAGTGATTTCACATGCAGCTGAGCCTTGTCTGAGAAGGACCTCATGATACTCATGACGTCAGTCCAAATGCTGGCTTTGAAGTGCTGCAGGTGCACCGGCTACTTCAAAAGTAATCTGTATCAAGGAGATAACACATCAGCAACTACTGCCAAACCACTTCTGAATGCTAGTAGACTGCATAGGTAAAATGCTATATATATAGGGACTACACTATCATTTACTATCTGAAAGCAAACAGCATGTTGATACTGTTCACTTCATGAACATTGTGCGCAAAGGTTCCCTAACATGATCGCCTTGTAAGGGCAGCACCCTCATTACACATGTGTTTGAGGCCTGCGACGCCCTAGCACCTGCACTCGATGATGACTGTTCAAACGACTGTCATGCAACAATAATAGTATGAAGCCAATGAAGACAGCCACAGCACAATACTATGCATCTTAGCTCGGCACGCTGCTGTTCACAATTCGTAGTCATGCACAACTACATGAGAGCAGATCCCCTAGTCAGACATGGCCTTGGACAGCAGTGTAGACAGCTGCCCACCTGCTGCAAGCTGTCAGCTGGGTCTGCTATGTAGGTATATGCTATAGTACTATCAAGCAATGACTGTAGCCATGACGGAAACGCAGCCCACAGAGGGCCAGATGAATATGGGTCACATGGTCCGCCTGCATATTGCATGCCTCAATGGATATTCTGCCTATAGACAGCTACATAGCAAGTGCAATCAGCTTGCAGCTGATGCCAATGATGCCATGGGATGTACACCAGACACCAAGGCTTGCTAGTGCAAATTGTGTGTCAGACAACTCACAATCAAAGCAGAAAATCTACAAGTTACACCAAACTTGACATTCAAAGCAGCCTGTCAAAGCTTACCGTCGCTTGACCCTATCAGCTATGCATCCCTCAAAGCTAGTACTGCCTTGTGACGCTTTAGGAGCGGCTGCGTGTGTTGGATTTGCATTCGACGCTGCATCTCTGGCATGCTGCAGTCTTGTGTCCTACACAATGGGCGTATCATCGAAGCAGTGCACATAGATGCATCGCAGGACGTGCCTTTGGAACAATACACGTCTCCATTTGTTGATTGTCTACAGTCAGCGTATGCAATGTAATGCAAAGCAACAAAACATATGGTGTCAGCCAACAAAGAAACCGGCAAGTGTCACTTTTGCATCAAAGCAGAGCAAAGTTGTGCCCTTACCTTGTACACATCAACTACTTCTCTGCGCAAAAGGAAGATGTCCAGAGTAAACTCGTTTCCAGCAACATTTTGTGGCAAAGGGTCCTGAAAGCCATGGAAAAACGATGTCCATGGAATGGCCCGCTCAAAGTCTTGCATGCCCTTTCGTACACAATTGCTGCCCTTGCCAATTTCTGTGTACTTGAACTGGTCTGGGTCTTTGTTCCCATGCTCATCCTTAATGCATACAGTGGCCAAAATTCGCGGGCAATCTTGTGGAGGATTAGCCTCATCTATTTACCTTGACCAATATCACAACCTGAAGCAAACAGTTGTGGCATTCATCATACATGTTTGGTAGCGATGCAACGAAAGCATGAGGAAGAAAAACACAGTGGAGGCTCGCATGATTGTGTGGCAACATACAAAGAGCACTGTGGAAGACTTTGCCAGCTCATATTGCACCATAACACATGACTTCTGAGTTTGTAGCTAGACAAAGGTGCATTGAGAGCTGAAGCTAGTCTCATTGGCCCATATACTCTGTTCTGTTGTAACGTACTTGCGTTGTTGGCAAGTCAAGCCATTCACTCCCCTCTGCCAATAGTTCTTCCTCTGTCTCATTGAAGACGGCCACCTCCAGCACCACTGTTGGCACTCCATCCGTGTGTGTGTGGCCTCGTGGCGCCCATGCATAATCAGGCTCTTTCCTCCTTGTAGGCAAAGTAGCACGAGGCGAGGGGCCTGCCTTCAGCCATTCGCCTCGCCTTGCCTGCTCGTCTACATAGCACTCTAGCTGCTCAGAGATGAAGGTACGCTTGACCAGCACTGTCCCCTGCAACAATTTTGTTTAGTTAGGGTATTACCCTACAGGACAACTGACTACAGCTGCTCTGCCACTGTACCTCTCTGCACTTGTACGGCTCTGCTATTGTGTCAGATACGTCTAGCTGGCTTTAGTTTGTTCATTGTGGCTGCAACTCATTGATTGCATACGCAGTCTACTTGAACAATTCAAAGTCTTGTTTCAGCTACAAATTATGGTACGGTCTGTCAGAGTTGGTCATAAACTGCTTGTCGTTCAAAACCTACACAAGCAATTCAGGAGCAAAGTTGAGACACGTTTGGTGCAATGCAAGTGCTATGCATAACACTCACATTTCAAGGCACATGACATTGGCTCACATGTAGACATGATTGTGCGCTCTCATTGCATGCAAGCAGCAAGGCTAGGCTTGCAAAGTATGGCAATGAAGCCAACAAAGGACTACCAACAAGACGGTAGAGGCATCAGCACGTATTGAAGCTGTTGCACAAGTACTCTTCATGCAGGGGAGATCAAGCACACACACCTCTTCAGGGCCAGGACGCCAGGTTGGGTTCCTGCCCCCACCAAGAGACTCCAGGGTGTCCACGTTCATACCCCCGTTGATTACTGCAGCGGCGTCCATATATGATTGGCTGGGCACAAAGCCGCCTGGTGGAGCCAAGGGGTTTCCTGCAGCGTATGCTCGCGGCCTGGCAGGGTTTGCGCCTGGTGAGATAAAATAGTCAGGTGCACGCATCTGCAAGCACAACAGATGTTGTGGTTCCTTGTTATTATTGGCTGTACGCATGCATTATGCCCCAAGTAACCGATAGCATGCATGCTCAAAGCGCGTCTGCAGCCCTTCTGCCATGTTCTGTGACAAGCACGCAACCTCAAGTAAGACAAATCATGACAAGAGGTTGTGAGAATGGCGGCCAGTAGTTGTCAAAGTCATAGGTTGTTTTGCATTGTATCCGCGACACAGCTTTTGACATTGTGCCAACCAGGTCTCATGCAAGCATACTTGTACATACTTGTACTGGTGACAAAATGACATCACAGCAGCTTGTCTTTCTTGCACAACTCACATCCCTAAAGTGGGCAGCATATGTCACTCTTTGCGGCTCCCACTGCGTGCGGCTATTTGGGGTGCCGGCAGAGCGCTGCAAGACAGCCTCCACCATACACAGATGGCCTTGGCAAGCCTTGCACACCAGGTAGCTGCAGCACCAAAATGCAGCGTTGTCATCTTCTTCAAGCACGCATCACGGATCGATGCATGCAATGCATATGTGCTTTTGGCTCTAGACAGACGACAAGTCGACTGAGTTGCAGCACGATGATACGCTGTACATGAAACGCGCTCACCTCCCTGAGACGTTCTCGATCTTTGGCCGACCGTCCGAGGAGGCTGTTAACAAGTGTTGCAGCTGCGTTCGAAGGCCCGGCGCCCTCATCAGGGGTGCACGTATCGCCGCCCGTCACAAAATCGCGCAGCGCCATCTGTGCCGATGATTTGACGCTTGGGATCTATCCAAACGGCTGGCGATTCCCGCACAATAACAAGCTGTTTGACATGCGCTGAGCTGTATTGACTTGGCATGCACCTAACAGCGATGATTAGTCACAACTTCTGTGTCAAAATGCAGGAGGACTCACGGCCAATTTCAGATTCCTTGGCTCAGCTTGCAACAAGGCAAATCCTTCCCGCAAGTTGCCCAGATATTGATTGTGGCACATATGTGGAGATTCAGTTTGTGGAGCATAGCGCGCGAAATTCAGTATGACTGCTCATGATGGACCTAAACCCTGACATCGCACTCAGGTGAGGCTTGACCGGTCACACAGCTGTAGGGATGCCCTCGGTTGCGATTCGCCTCTTTGAATCGCCAATCAATGTTGTTGTTTGAGTCCTGTCTTTACAGTGTGCTGATAGGTCGCTTTTGCACACGTGGCACTCCATAGATGGGAGTGAAGAAGCTCGTGCGCTCGGTCTGTTGCCTCGGAGACTCTACGGTTGAAAAGGAAGATGAGGTGAGTTGGCAATAGGGGCTGACTGCCCCCAGCGCTTCACATGTACCTTTCGTGTGTTCCTGAAGCGCCTCAGCATTCCATAGTCATTATCGGTACCGAAGGTCTAGACAGAGAGCAACAGCCCAATAGCTATACAATATAGCCACAGTGCTGCTTCTGCCATTTCGTACGCGATGTTTGAGCTGTCCACAGTCTGCACTTCCCAACATTGGTTTATGTGAGGTGCAGTTGACCACAGTGAGAAAGCATTTTGAGAAACAGCCCTTGGTCACCCATCATGTCAGTACGCAAACAAGCGACACAGAGGTATGCTGCCATGTGAATCAAGCAACAAAAGCCCTTCCATAGCAACATCTTCTCCAGTTTGGCACCAATGCTCTTTTTGGCACAGCTTGTTATTGACTCAATGCACTACAAAATACAGGTTGATGTGTCAGAGGTTTGGTTTGATGCACTGGCTGAGGAGATCAGCTTGCCAGCCTCACCTTTGGAGGAGTCCCTGTCACCAGTGCGCTCTCCTTGCGATGTGGCCTTTGCTTCGCCAATCGCAGAGAACAATGGTCAATCACACCGAGGGCCATTGTTGCATAGGCAGCATTTGCTGCAGCTGCTGGTTTACATGATCGTATGCCAGGTCACAACGTCCCTCATTGTCAGCATGGCGCGCCACCCAGCAGCCTTTGTTGCTTCAATAGCCTTGATGTGCCTGGCAACAGCGGAACCACAGCAGCAAGCCAAGGTGTCCGCAGCAGCTCATCACCTGGCTAGGCATGCCCAGCATCATGCAGTGCACGCATGGAGTGCAGTGAGCAGAAGCTGGTGCTGCTGCTGGTCAGCTGCAGCTGCTCTAGCTGCATTAATGTGGCGCTTAAATGCCCAGAGTTGGCTGTATGTCCGCTCTTCAGCTGCTTCAAGGTTTGCTGCTGTACGCACTATTGGTGTCAGTGCCTGGACTTCCACAGCTGCACTGTGGGTTGCCATCTGCCACTCCAGCGGCAGATCCTGGTCATACGCCCAATCAAGGGCAGCTTCAATCTGTACCGCTTTTAGACGCATCAGTCAACTTACACAAACATCCAGCCAGCAGGCAGCAGTGTCCACAGGTGCAGCTGCTCAGATCCTCTGCTGCACAGCTTGGTCGATCCTGTGCCACCTTTTGGTCATCACAGGCGCCGCAGTTCTGACCACTGGCGTCATTGTTTTGTCCACCTTGTTGGCAGCAGGGTTTGTCGCAGCGTCCATGGTGTCAGTCGCAGCTGCCATGTGTACACTGTGGTTTGCAGCAGCAGCCCACAAGGTCACAGACACAGCCACAGCCGCAGTGCCAGTTGTGAAAACCATAGCAGCCTCATCTCTGTCAGCCATCTGGAGCAGCATAGGAACAGCTGTTCAGACCTTCTGCTATACAGCTTGGTCAATCTTGTGCCATCTGTTGGTCATCACAGGCGCTGCAGTCCTGACCACTGGCGTTATTGTTCTGTCTACACTG
>JAABUK010007222.1_pt1 | contig 16135 bp, 23 predicted proteins | sample 5559141 | NCBI WGS metagenome assembly JAABUK01 (sample SAMN10711869, study PRJNA513367) | rock metagenome | isolation source: Antarctica rocks | place: Antarctica: Victoria Land, Pudding Butte nord | collected 2016-01-03
TTGAAGGAAGCGAGTTTGTATGAGCCAAGACAGCCAGAACCCGTCATTGAGTATCAAGCTGAAGAAAAGTCCGATCGGTTTCGAAAAAAGCCAGAAGGCGACCGTGGCCGCTCTCGGACTGCGCAAGGTGGGCGCGGTCGTCAACCTGCCCGCCAACGATAGTGTGCGTGGCATGGTCTTCAAAGTGAAGCACCTGCTCGAAGTCACCGAGAATGCCTAAACGCGCGTTGCGCGCCATCGAGTACTCGATTTAAGTTTTTGATTGCGGCGTAGAAGCAAGGACAGAACGAAGAAATGGAACTTTTAACACTGACAAACCTGCGTCCGGGCAAAGGCGCGCGCAAACCGCGCAAGCGCGTCGGACGCGGCATCGGTTCGGGACACGGCAAGACTTCGACGCGCGGCCAGAAAGGTCAGGGCGCGCGCAACCACGTCGTGCCGGGATTTGAAGGCGGACAAACGCCGCTGCACCGCCGCTTGCCGAAGTTGCGCGGCAAAGGCAAAGGCGCGATGCCAATCGGCATGACACGCAAGTATTATGGCGTCGTCAATATGCACCAGTTGAGCAAAGTGGCGGCGGGAACCGTTGTCGATTCGGCGCAACTGCGCGCGGCCGGCATCGTCAAAGGCCGCAATGATGGTCTGCGCGTTTTGGGTTTTGGCGAATTAGACGTCGCCTTAACGGTTCGCGCAATTCACTTTTCGGAAAGCGCGCGCGAGAAGATTGAAGCTGCTGGCGGGACTGCCGAAATCATCGGCGAAATTGTTGAAGCGTAAAAAACGAACCCGATGCGTGAGCGAGGGAGATATTTAGTACTCGAATCTCCCTCGCTTACGCATTGGGTTCGTTCTGCGTTTCCCTTGTAAATTGTTTTCTTCAAGCTGCATCTCATGAGAAAAGCCTTAGAACCGTTAATTTTGTCGTGGCGTGTGCCGGAACTGCGCAATCGTTTGTTGTTCGTCTTAGGCGCGATGCTGGCGTATGTCGTCGCGCTGCATGTCGTCGTGCCGAACATTAACCAAGAAGCGTTGAAAAACCTGTTCAGCAGCAGCGGGGCGGGTATTTTGGGCTTTCTGGATATTTTCGGTGGCGGCGCTTTGTCGAAGCTATCAGTTTTAGCATTGGGCATCATGCCATATATCACGTCGAGCATCGTCTTCCAGATTTTGACGATTGCCTTTCCTTACTTCAAGGAATTGCAGCGCGAAGGCGAATACGGGCGTCGCAAAATGGCGCAATGGACACGCTGGGCAGCAATTGGATTGACGCTGATTCAAGCGAGCGTTGCTGCTAAAGGCTTCATGGCGGCGGGTGTTATTCCTAACAGTCCGATGCAGTTCTTTGAAACGGTCTTGACCTTGACGGCGGGAACGATGTTTCTCATCTGGTTGGGCGAGCAAATCACGGAAAAAGGTGTCGGCAACGGCATTTCGTTCATCATCTTTGCGGGCATCGTCAATCGCCTGCCGCAACAGATGTGGCAGACGTTGCAGACCGCCGGTATTTTTCAGATTTTGGCGCTGATCGCTGTTTTCGTACTTACGGTTGTGGCCATTATTGCCGTAACGCAGGGCGAGCGTCGTATTCCTGTGAAGTATGCGGCGCGTCAGGCTGGGCGCCGCATGGTGCAGGCTCAGCGTTCACACTTGCCGCTCAAGATGGCGGCAGCGGGTGTTATTCCGATTATCTTCGCGGTTTCGATTGTGCTATTTCCTGGACAAATCGCGCAATGGTATCTGAACGGGCACAAAACCGATACCGGCAGTTTGGTTTCCTTTGCCAACTGGATTAGTGGCGTTTTTTCGCCGCATAGCTTGGTTGCTTCGCTTCTTTATGCCGCTCTGGTCATGGGCTTCACCTACTTCTACACCGCAGTCATCTTCGATACGCGCGATTTGGCGGACAATTTAAAGAAGTACGGAGGGCAGATCCAAGGATATGCGCCAGGCCGGCCAACGCAGCTTTACATTGAACGAGTGCTGACAAAGATCACTTTTGCCGGTGGTATCTTTCTGGCCGCCGTCGCGCTGATGCAATGGTGGGTGCCTTCCATCCTTGGGTTGCAGGGCGCAGGCGGAATTACGCTGGTTGGCGGCACAAGTTTGTTGATCGTTGTTGGTGTCGCGTTGGAAATTATGCAGAACTTGGATCAGCAGTTGAAGATGCGCCAATACGAAGGCTTAGCGAAACAGATGGGTCGCGGGCGTTAATCCGGCGGCAGGAGCTGGTTCGAGTACTCGAAGCTTGATCTGTATGGTTTGAACGTCGGTGCGTTGACTGCTTTCTACTGTTGCTTTCTGAATCTTGCCGCTGCCTTCTGAACTTATGAGAATCGTTTTGCTGGGACCGCCGGGCAGCGGAAAAGGCACACAAGCTGTTACATTGGCGGACGAGTTGGGTGTGCCACATATTGCGACGGGCGACCTTTTTCGAGCGGAAATGTCATCAGCTTCTGAACTCGGTCAATTGGCGCAGTCGTTTATTGCACACGGAAACTTGGTGCCGGATAATATCGTAAATGAAATGATGCGCAAGCGTTTGCAAGCGCGCGATGCAGCGGGTTTCGTTCTGGACGGCTATCCTCGCACGTTGCCGCAGGCTGCGGCATTGGAAGAAATGTTGAACGGCTTGCAACGACCAATAGGTGCAGCCATTAACATCGAAGTGCCGGACGAAAAGATTGTTGAGCGCGCGGTGGGGCGCATTGTGTGTCCCGAATGCAATGCGGTTTATCATCTGGTGAGCAAGCCGCCACGTCAGATGGGAATTTGTGATCTTTGTCGAACTCCTTTGATTGTGCGAAGCGACGATCAGCCTTCGACCGTGCGGCACCGGCTTTCTGTTTATGCCCGCATTACGCAGCCGGTACTAACGTTCTACGAGGAACGTGGCATCTTGCAACGTATAGCTGGAATTGGGACGCGCGAAGAAGTTGGAGCGCGTGTCCGTGAAGCCTTGCGCAGAGAAACTGGTTTGTGTTAGAATTGCGAGGTTTGCCGCCAATGGCAGATCGAGTACTCGAAACCGCTGATTTAGGTCATTTCGAGCTTTGAGATACGGAGAACGATGGCGAAAGAAAAAGGTGTGGAAGTCGAAGGAACCGTCCGCGAGACATTGCCGAACGCGATGTTTCGTGTCGAATTGGAAAACGGCCACGAAGTTCTGGCTCATGTTTCGGGCAACATTCGCCGCAACTTCATTCGGATTTTGCCGGGCGACCGCGTTTTGTTGGAACTCAATGTCAACGACTTGACACGAGGTCGCATCATGTATCGCTATAAGTAAAAAAAGTTCAAGGAAGTGCATTATGAAAGTACGCGCATCAGTTAAGCCACGCTGCGAAAACTGCCGTGTCATCAAGCGTCACGGCAAGATTTTGGTGATTTGCCAGACAAAAAAGCACAAGCAGCGTCAGGGCTAAAAAGTGACGAATGACGAGTGTAAAATGACGAATCAAAAACTCGTCACTCGTCATTTAATGGAGAGATATGGCACGTATTTCCGGGGTTGATCTGCCTCGTGACAAAAGAATTGAAACCGCGCTGACCTATGTTTACGGCATTGGCCCGACATCGGCGAAGCGCATCTTGGAAGTAGCGGGCGTCAATCCCGACACGCGCGTCCGCGAACTGAGCGAAACCGACGCCTCGCGTTTGCGCGAAGTAATCGAAGCCGATTATCGCGTTGAAGGCGACTTGCGCCGCGAAGTCAACGGCAGCATCCGCCGCCTGATTGAAATCGGCTCGAATCGTGGCATTCGCCATCGTCGCGGCCTGCCGGTTCGCGGCCAGCGCACCAAGACCAATGCTCGCACGCGCAAAGGCCCGCGCAAAACGGTCGGCGTCAAGCGCAGCAAGAAGTAATTTGAGGCGCGAATCGAGTACTCGATTTGCGGTTATGCGGAGAAGACGAAGATATGGCAGAAGCACGTACATCGCGCAAAGCGAAAAAAGCCGCGGCTAAAGGTCAGGCTTATATTCAGAGCACGTTCAACAACACGATTGTGACCTTGACCGACGGAGAAGGCAATTCCTTCGGCTGGTCATCGGCGGGAACGGTCGGTTTCAAAGGTACCAAGAAAGGTACGCCGTTCGCGGCGCAAGTGGCCGCGCAGAACGTCGCACGTCGCGCGATGGATGCGGGAATGCGCCGCGTCGATGTGTTCGTGAAAGGCCCGGGTTCGGGACGCGAAACAGCGATCCGCGCGTTGCAGGCCGCCGGTCTTGAAATCGGCAACATCCGCGATTGCACGCCAATGCCGCATAACGGTTGCCGCCCACGCAAGCGCCGCCGCGTTTAGTTCGCGGTATGAAATCTCGCATCATTGCGGGAGAAAGTCAAAGCCTTCCAATAGGCTGAATCGTGGCTTGTTTGTGTTCTTGCAATGCAAATCGAGTACTCGATAAGAAGAAGATTGTGTCTGTGTCGTCGTTGTGAGGAGAACAGTTCGTTATGGCTCGTTATCGTGGACCTGTCGGAAAAGTCAGCCGTCGTTTGGGATTTGGTATTTCGGAAAAAGGCGAGCGCATTTTGCAAAAGCGCCCTTTTGCTCCCGGAATGCACGGCCCGAACGCGCGTCAAAAGAAACAATCGGATTATGCGCTGCGTTTAGCCGAAAAGCAGAAAGCGCGCTACACCTATGGAATGCTGGAAAAGCAGTTCCGTCGCACCTTTGATCACGCCAAGCGCGAGACTGGCGAGACCGGCGCCAACTTTTTCAGCCTGCTGGAGCGTCGTTTGGACAACACGGTTTATCGTCTGGGTTTGGGAAAAACACGCCAACAGGCGCGCCAAATTGTCAATCATGGTCATATCACGGTCAATGGCAAGTCGGTTGATATTCCTTCGTATTCGGTGAGCGTCGGCGACAAGATTTCGGTTAAGACACAAAGCCGTCCGCGTCCTTACTTCAAGGATTTGCTGGAGAATGGTCAGCCGAATCGCCGCGTTCCGGCCTGGCTACGTTTTGATGCAGCCGCGCTGAGTGGCGATGTTTTGGCTTTACCACGTCGTGAAGATGCTGAGCCGAATATTAGCGAGCAGCTCATCGTCGAGTACTACTCGCGTTAAAATTTCTGGGTCGCCGCTGCCTGTCGCTGCCTTTTGGCGCGCGGGCGAGTGGCGGCCTTTTTTGTCGTGAGTTTGGTTGTGCAATTGGCGTAAGGACGGAATTGCATCTTTTATAAGTCGGGACGGAGTGGCGGTCACTTTTTAACTATGTTTAATTCTCCTAATCAACCGCGCATTCGAGTACTGCAACAGCAAGAGCGTTACGGAAAGTTCGTCATCGAACCGCTCGATAAAGGTTACGGTCACACGTTGGGCGCCAGCTTGCGCCGCGTGTTGCTTTCTTCCATCGAAGGCGTGGCGATTACCGCCGTGCAAGTACAGGGTGTGCAGCATGAGTTTTCGACGATGCCGGGCGTTGTCGAAGACATGATGGAAGTCGTACTCAACTTGAAGGAAATTTCGGTCAAGTCGCTTAATGGCCGCTTGGATGGGCCGGTTACAGCGCGCATCGACAAGCAGGGCGAAGGACGCATCACCGGCGCGGACGTGCAGTTGCCGCCGAACTTGCAAATCGTGTCGCCGGAAAAAGTTATTGCAACGCTGTCGCGCGCCGATGCACGTTTTGATGCCGTTTTGACGATTGAATCGGGCAAAGGTTATGTTCCGTCGGGCTTGCAGGAACGCAGCAAGACAATCGGCACATTGGCGATTGACGCCATTTATTCGCCGGTAACGCGCGTCAACTCGTTTGTCGAATCGACGCGTGTCGGTCAGCAAACCGAGTTGGATCGTCTGGTGCTGGAAGTGTCAACTAATGGCGCGATTTCGCCGGGAACAGCGGTCGGACAAGCGGCGCGCATTCTGACGGAGTACTTGCAGTTGTTTTTGGAAGTTGGCGATACGGCGGAAGTCAGTTCGTTCGAGGCTGGAGCAACCGATAACAATCGCGCGCGCGATATCAAGGTCGATGACTTGGACTTCTCGGTTCGCACTTACAATTGCTTGAAGCGCCAGAGTATCGAGACGTTGGATGAACTGCGCAATTATACGGAAGACGAGTTGATGAACATTCGCAACTTCGGCCAGAAGTCTTATGACGAAGTGCGAGATAAATTGAAAGAGTACGGCTTTGATTTGCGTCCGTCGCCAGCTTCGGCCCCGATGGAAGAATTGGAAGTTTAATCGAGTACTCAATGAGGAAATCATGCGACATAGAGTAGCTCATCGCAAGCTGAACAAGCCGACCGACCAACGGATGGCCTTGCTGAAGAACCAGGTGCAGGCGCTGTTTACGCACGAGCGTATCATCACGACCGAAGCGCGCGCTAAGGAAGTGCGTTCCTTGGCCGAGAAGCTGATCACGAAAGCGAAAGTGGACACGGTTGCGAATCGTCGTTATGTCGAGCGTTTCATTCAGAAACCACCGGCTGCCAACGAAAGCAAAGAAAAGTTTCAAAAGCGCCGCGCCAACAACCCGACGGCAATTCGCAAAAGCGTCAACGTGCGCGCTTACCGTGAAGCCGAGCATCCCGAACGCGAAATTTTGGCGAAGTTGTTTAATGACATCGCTCCTCGTTATCGTGATCGCGCCAAAGACGCGCCGGGTGGCAATGGTGGTTACACGCGCATCACGAAAATGCCCAGCCGCCGTGGCGACGATGCGCCTCAGGCTGTTTTGACGTTTGTGGAATGAAATCGACCCTCATCCCTGGCCCTTCCCCTTGTTAAGGAGAAGGGAGACAAACTGTTAAACCTTTGCAAAAGCGCAACTTCATTACTGCGGTTTGTTCAGGAAACAGCGGTCTGACTCCCTTCCCATTAACAAGGGGAAGGGCCGGGGATGGGGTCTGAAGCCGCCTTCGAGTACTCGATTCTCGATGGAAGATGAATTGAAAACCGAAGATCAAAGCCCTCTTCGCAGTATCGCTTTTGTCGTCGCGTATGATGGAACTGATTTTTGTGGCTCGCAGCGGCAAACGAATGAGCGCAGCGTGCAGGGCGACTTGGAAGACGCGTTAAGCGCGATTTTCAAAACGCCGGTTGAAGTCTCGATGTCGAGTCGCACGGACGGTGGCGTTCATGCGACGGGAAATGTCGGGCGGTTCTTCATGAACCATCCGATTCCTGCGCAAAAAGTGCCGTTTGCGCTGAATCAAGTGCTCGAACGCGATGTTCGCGTGAAGAGTGCATGGGAAACAGACGAGAGTTTTCATCCACGACATTCGGCGCGCGTGCGGACGTATCGCTACACCATTGACAATTCGGCGATTGAGAATCCGTTGATGCGGCGCTTTGTCGGTCGCGTTCGTGGTGCCTTAGATGTGGCAGCGATGCAAAACGTTTGTTCGTTGTTTATCGGCGTGCGCGATTTCGCTTCGTGGCAAAATGCAGGCAGCCCACCGACTGGCGGAACCATGCGCAATATGACACAATTAGAAGTCGCGCCGCGTCAGGACGTTTTTGGTTCCGACGTGATTGACATCACGATGAGCGCGAACGGGTTTTTGTATCAGATGGTGCGCAACATCGTCGGCACGTTGATTGAAGTTGGGCGCGGGAAGATGAGCGCGCAAAATGTTGTGCGTTTGATGGACGCGAAAGATCGGACGCAGTGTTCGCCACCGGCGCCGTCGCAGGGTTTGTGCTTGACGCACATTTCTTTTGAAGAAGCGAAGCGATTCGCACAGTAATAATGAAGTTCAGGTGAGTACTCGAATGGCAACAATTAAAGCGAAAACGTATCATGCCAAGCCCGGCGAAATTGATCGCGCGTGGTTTATCGTCGATGCGACGGGTCAGACAGTGGGACGTTTGGCGTCTCGCATTGCGCACATTTTGCGCGGCAAACACAAAGCACAGTTCACGCCCAGCATCGATACCGGCGACTTCGTCGTCATCATCAATGCCGATAAAGCGGTTTTCACCGGCCAGAAGTTGGAGCAGAAGATTTATTATCGCGCTTCGACGCAGCCCGGCCACCTCAAGCGCGTGGACGCCAAAACGTTGATGGAAAAGAATCCGACGCGCATTTTACAGGAAGCCGTGGAAGGAATGCTGCCGCACTCGACGCTGGGACGCGCGCAAGCGCGCAAGTTGCACATTTACGCGGGCGATGTTCATCCGCACACGGCGCAGCGTCCGCAAACGCTGGATTTGAACACAGTTTTGTCGCGTCAAACGGCGTCTGAAGGAGTAACAGCTTAATGGCAGAAACATTTTACGGCACCGGCAAGCGCAAAAACGCCATCGCGCGCGTCTGGATTACGCCCGGCACTGGCCAGTTCATCGTCAACGACAAGCCGCTGGAAGAATACTTCGGTCGCTTCACGCTGCAAAAGCTGGCGCGCGAACCGTTCACGCAAGCTGATGGCGCGCAGTTCGACGTGAAAGCGACAGCTCACGGCGGCGGCACAACCGGACAAGCTGGCGCTTTGCGTCACGGCATCGCCAAAGCATTGGTCGAGTTCAACGCCGAATTGAAACCAGCCTTGCGCGAACTGGGCGCGATGACCCGCGACCCGCGTGTTAAAGAGCGCAAAAAGTATGGCCGCAAGCGCGCTCGTCGCGGCTTCCAGTTCTCGAAGCGTTAATATCGAGCACTCGAATCGATCGTTGAACAACAAGAAACCGCACTGCGAAGAATGCAGCGCGGTTTCTTTGTTCTGGTGTCTAAATAGTTTGCAATAGTTATTGTTATTGACAATTTATTAAGTTGAATGTATAATCCCTATGTGCTTAATTTCAGAGCGATGAAAAGCGACGGAGCGAACCTTTCGCTGAATGAATTGGTGGCAAAGGCCAACGAGTTGCTGCCGCGTTATTTGTCGGAAACGGGAACTGATGCGCGTGTGCGTGATGTAGTCAATGCGCGATTGGTGCGGCATTTGACGACGTTGGGGTTGTTAGACGAAGCGTTGCGCGAGGGACGCGAGGCGCGCTATGCGCCGCGGCATTTGTTGCAGCTTTTGGTAACGCGACGCTTGATGAGCGAAGGTTTGACGACCGGCGCAATCAAGAAATTGGTGGCGGACGCCGAAGACGTTGAGTTGCAAGGGTTGTTGTACAAAGGCGCGCGTCTGGCGAGCGAACGTGAAACGTCGCCATTGTTAGAGGAAGTGCCGGAGACGAACGCCGCTCTCGATTTCTTGCGCGGATTGAAGTCTCGCGATGAAACATCGGAAGGCAAGGGCGCGATGCCCATGCGCCGCAAAGCCGCGACATCGAGTACTCGATTAAGCGAAACGGCGGGCGAACGTTGGACGCGATTGGAGATTGCGCCGGGTTTGGAAGTTCATGTGCGCGAGGATTTTCGAGTTCCGCCGACGCCGCACGAACGCGACAATTTGCTGCAAGCCATCTGGCAAAAGATCAATGTCAAAGGGAGAACGAAATGAAAGAGAAGCCGATTGTCGAGATGATTCCGCTGAAGAACGCCGTCAGAAAGGATGCGCCGACGGAACTCGCAGTTTTGGTGCGCATTGTGGCGCCGCAAAGGGAGACAGCGCGCGAACGTCCGCAACTGAATCTGGGTTTGGTGCTGGATCGTTCCGGTTCGATGGGCGGCGCCAAGTTGCGCGCCGTAAAAGACGCCGCGAAATATGCTGTTCAGCAATTGAGAGCAACCGACCGCGTGGCCGTCATAATTTATGACAGCGAAGTCGAAACGATTGTGCCTTCGGTTTTGGCAAGCGAGAAAACAGGAATTATTCGCAAAATCAACGGCATCGAATGCGGCGGAGCGACGGCGCTGCACGATGGATGGGTCGAAGGCGGAATGCAGGTCAGCCGCCATTTGGACACCAAGAGCTTGAATCGAGTACTGCTTTTGACGGACGGTTTGGCGAATCATGGCGAAACGAACGTGGATCGTATTTGCAGCGATGTAAAGGGTTTGGCCAGTCGCGGCGTCAGTACGACGACGATGGGCGTGGGCAACGATTTCAACGAAGACTTGTTGCAGGCGATGTCGCAAAGCGGCGACGGGAACTATTATTTCATCGAGGGCGCGGGCGATTTGGAGCGCATCTTCGCCGGAGAACTGCGCGGCTTGATGGCGACTGTCGGGCATACGGTCAGCCTAGGAATCGAGCCGCAAAGTGGAAGCGAAGTCGTTGACGTGATGAACGATCTGGAGCGCAACAAGTTGGGACGTTTGCAATTGCCGAACCTGGTTGCGGGCAACGCGATTGAAGTCGTCGTGAAACTTCAAGTTCCGGCGCAATCGGTTGAAAGAGATGTTTGTTTCGTTCGTCTGGCGTGGAGCGTGCCCGATTCGGCTCAACGTTTCGTGGTGCGCGAAGCGTTGTCGCTGCCTTCGGTTTCGTCGGGCGAATGGGACGCCTTGCCGGAAAACGAGCGCGTCGCGGATGCCGTCGCATTGCTGGAAGCGGCGCGCATTCGACAACAGGCGGTTGAGGAATTGGAGCGTGGCGACATCGTGGCGGCGCGTTCTTCCTTCAGTCGTGGCCGCAGCCTGGCCGGAAACATCAAAGATGGTGCGGCGGCTGCCGAAGAAGCCGCTTTGTTTGAAGTGCTTGACGGAGATTTCGACAAAGGTGAACATGCGCACTTATCGAAGCTGGCCAAATCGCACAACTACAAGCGCCGCCGCAGCCAGAGCGATTGATGTTGCAAGCTGCTTAGAGACTGTGTTGGAAGTGCTGGACAAGGAGGGTCTGACTCCTCTCTCCTTGGCAAGGAGAGGGGCGGGGGTGAGGTTGAAACGCTTTAGACCCCCATCCCCAGCCCTTCCCCTTGCCAAGGGGAAGGGGGACAAACTCCCACGTTACAGACTTCCAACACAGTGTCTTAAAGACCTTGAATCTGTGCTGTATTGAATGCACGAAAACTTGGCTTACATTTTAGACTTCTCGTGTATTCAAGATAACGAGTTGCCACGCGAGAGTCGAATCAAAGAACCCTGAGCGTCAGCGATGGGTGGAAGTAATAGCGACGGAACACTATTACTTCCACCCATCGCTGACGCTCAGGGTTCTTTGCTGAAGCGAGTTACTCTTCATTCGCTACACCAGGTTGTAACTTTTGAGTAACCCGTCATCGAGTACTCGATTCGCAGAAAGTTCAACAATTCTAACGACACGATTCAACGTTTTGTAAAATGCTTCTCATGTTCCAACCGCAATTCCGCTGGACGCCGCGCATGCAGCGACAACTCGTCGCCATTGAAAGAACGCAAGGTTTTCTCGAAGCGCTGCAATTTCGTCCCGAATGGTTGTCGCGCTTGCGCAACGATGTGCGAATCAACGATGCGCTGGCGAGCATTCAGATTGAAGGCGGGCAGTTGACGCTGGAAACCGCGTTCGACTTGACGCGGCAGCGAAGCAGCGGAATGTTGCGCGGCCTGACCAGCGACGAGCGTGAGTTCGTCAATTATCTGAGCGCCTTCGATGCGATTGACGCTTTGCGCGGCGTGAAAGAGTGTCCGCTGTCGTCGCGCGATGTACGGCAGCTGCACAACATTTTGCTGGACGGCGTGCGCGGCGGCGACCATTTCAAAGGCGAGTTTCGGCGCGAAGATGTCGTTGTCGGCGACCGCGAAGACGGCGAGATTTTCGTTCATCATCAGCCGCCAGTGTGGAGCCGCGTCGAAGACGAATTGAACAGTTTGTTTGAATGGATGAACGCGTGCGCCGTTCGTCCGACCTACGAAGAAAGTGATCGCGGCGCGCCGGATTTCTGGGTTCATCCCGTTGTCGCTGCCGTGATCGCGCAGCATCGTCTGGTGTGGATTCATCCTTTTCGAGATGGCAACGGGCGCACGGCGCGAATGTTTACAACACTCGCGCTGTATCAGCGTGGCTACGATTTCAAATACTTGTTCGACCTTTCCTCGTATTACAACAAAGACCGCGACAGATATTACGCCGCCCTGCGAGAAGCTGACGCCAGCGGCGACTACACCAAATGGGTCGAATACGCGATGGGCGGCTTGGCGAATCAGATGTATGGCATCCGCCAACAAGCCCGCGAAGCCGCCGTAGCTGAAGCCGCCGAAACCGGTGCTTGAAATCGAGTACTCAATAGGCGGCATAACCGCGCTGCGAAAGGTGCAGTGCGGTTTCTTGCGTTTTGATAAAATCGAGTGTGAGGTGAGCGAGATGCAAGCGCAATTTGTTTTGAGTGAGTATTTATCTCAAGCGATGTCGGGAGCCGAATACGATAAGTTGGAAGACAACTCATTTTCGGGTCGCATTCCAGCTTGTAAAGGCGTAATTGCTTTCGCTTCGACTTTGCGCGAGTGCGAAGAAGAACTGCGCTCGACATTGGAAGATTGGCTTTTGCTTGGTCTTAAATTAGGGCACAAATTGCCGGAAGTCGGCGGCATTAACTTGAATGAGGAACCCGTGAATGAATCGTTGGAATCCATGCCGGCGTAGCACTTTCGTGCGTCGCTTGCGCACTTTGGGTTTCGACGGGCCTTACTCCGGTAGCAAACATCAGTTTATGACGTTTGCCAATCATCGTTTGACAATTCCCAGCAACGACGAGTATTCAGTTCCGCAACTGCGCATGATAATCCGCGAAGTCGAAAGCATTCTTGAACGCGAAATCTCAGCCAGCGAATGGAACGGTTTGTAAGCGCGGCATGAGTTTGTTGGAAATGTAATATCGAGTACTCGAATCGAACGTTGGACAACAAGAAACCGCGCTGCATTCATCGCAGTGCGGTTTCTTATTGCTGAAAGAAGAGAACTTTAACCGCCGAGATTTGGGCCGAGAACTCTGCTGAAGATGGCTTTGAGTCTTTTTTGCCAACCTCCAGATGTGTAAGCAGCGTATTGAGGAATCTTTTTAAGATCGTCGTCGTTCAACTCAAGATTTCCCGTCGCGCTATCAAGTTTCTTTTGCAGTCTCACCATCAACTGTTGAAACCCACCATCGTCTTGAGTTGTTGGTTCTTGCATCATCAAGATGCGCATTTCTTCTGTGTTCAACGTGACTTGCATTTTGGTTCCTTGCTAATTCGTCGGCATATGCTATTTTATCGAAGTCCCGTTTACAAGCCCAATCTATGGTTGGACATCTCAACGTATTTTTGGCACTGTTCAATCCCAAGCCAGCGCCGGTTCGATTTCTGTGCTATTACAGCCGTTGTGCCACTGCCAAGAAAAGGATCAATAACCAAGTCATCCGGTGCGCTACAGGACAGAACGATACGTTCAATCAGCGCAAGCGGCTTTTGAGAAGGGTGTCCAACCTTCTCATGTCCTGAACCTTTGAGCGAAGGAATGCGCCACAGGTTAGTCGCATACTTCCCTTTGCGAAGGTGTATCAACCGCGCTTCCATATTTTTGTAGCGCCGATCACGAGCGTAACGAGTAACTGTTTGTGTGTCATAAGGCTCACGTATCGCGTCTTTGTCAAAAAGCGGAGCACCGCCTTCTTTGCGCAACACTAAAATCATTTCGTAGCAGGGTGTAAAACTATCGCGCCGGTCATTGTAACCAACGGCGCGATCCCAAATCACCAAGTCGTGAAACGAGTACTCGATTGCGGCGCGTGACATAAGATGCAAGAAAACGTGTTCGCGTTTACCGACCTGACCGAAGCAGTAAAGCAAGCCGCCGGGCATAAGCAGGCGCATCGCTGAACGAATCCACGTCGATGTCCATTCCAGGTACTCTTCTTCTGTACGCCATTGTGTGTCCCAATCTTCATCTCGTAGAACATTGAAATAAGGCGGGTCGGCGATAACTAAACGAGCACATTCGGATTCCAAAGAATCCATAACTTCCACGCAATCGCCGCAAATAACTTGATTTGGCATGAGTCGCTCCTTTACATCTACTCATGCCATATGTACAAATAGAGTACCGGAACAAGCCATTTGACAGAATGATTTTGCCGCCTTGCTTGCGCACAATGTAATTCGCTTGCCACATAAGGACAAGATATGAAAACTTCACTGATGGTTAATGAAATTGTCGCCGATGAGCTAAGTGTTGACACTATCATCGTGACGCCCAGAGAGCGCTTTGTCGAAGACTTGGGCGCGGACTCTCTTGATGCCGTTGAATTGGTTATGCGCATCGAGGAAGAGTTTGATCTCGAAATAACGGACGATGAGGCACAAAAACTCGTTACAGTTGGTGAGTTAGTCCGTTATGTAGAAGCCAAAGTCGGCGTGAACTTCGAGCCAAAAGGTAAGCGCAAGATCTCGACTGAGAAAACCACACCAAAACCTGTTTCGCCGGACAAAAAGATAACGAAGATTGAGAAGCGGTTGGAAGACATTGGAGAATTTTTGCTCACAAATGATGAAGACAGCCGAGAACGTATTTTGGCATCTATCGTCAGGCGACGCGGTCAATCGAAATTTCGCAACAGCTTGTTAGGGATCTACAACAAGCGGTGCGCTATCACTGGCAACAGGGCTGTAGAAGCATTAGAGGCAGCACATATCAGTCCTTTTCGTGGTGAAGACACCAACCATGTGACTAACGGTTTGTTGCTGCGCGCCGACATTCACACGCTGTTCGACCTACATTTGATTTGTGTTGATACAGAAACAATGACTGTTCTGCTTTCTCCTCAGTTGAAAAATACTGGTTACCATCACCTGGCTGGCAAGCCTTTGCGAGTATCAGAAAGCAGACTTTTTCATCCGAGCAAAGAAGCACTTGACGAACATCGCAAAAAAGCAGGATTCTGAATAATACAGAAAGGCAATCGAGTACTCGTGGTTCGCTTTGTTCGCGACTGGCAATCTCGGGATGCGGCACGCCGTTCACGTCCTGCGCGATTTCGTAGCGGCGGCCCAACAGCTACAAGACATATGACAGGAAGCAGAACGCGCATCGCCGATTGAAGCCAAAGCTTTGTCCACGCGAGATAATCGTCTTCGCTTTTCCACGATGTGTCCCAGTTTGCGCCCAGCAAAACATTGAAGTACGGCGGATCGGCGATGACCAGCCGCGCGATGTCCGCGTCGAGTTTGTCCAGTTCTTCGATGCAGTCGCCGCAGATGATTTGGTTCACGCGCGCAGTTTATGTGGGAGAGAGGAGAATGTACAGAGCGTGGTGATGGAGAACATCGTAGTAACTTTGTGAATCGCGGAGGCAAACCCGAATTCTCGGTCGGAATCAAGGCTGGCTTCTTCTCGCGCCGTTCATTCTTGAATGCGCAACGCTTCTTCCTTCGTTGGAGAGGCAAACAAGTGCGGATGCAAAATGCCCGCGACAACTTCGACGGCGCGAACGCTGTGTGGCGTGCAGCGCGAAAACAGGCGCGTCGCATCGGTCGCCCAAACAGCGCCATTGCGGACGGCGAGCAGATTCGAGTACTCGATTTGGTGAAGCAGCGCGCGACCTTGCTCGGCGGTTTCCTGCAAACCGTAACCGCACGGCAGCAGCAGAATAAGGTCGGGATCGGTGGCTGCAATTTCGCCCCAAGTCGCGCGGCGCGATGGTTTTTCGCTTTGTCCCAAAACATCGCGCCCACCGGCGCGCGCGATGATTTCCGGCACCCAGTGGCCACCGATGAAAGGCGGATCCGTCCATTCCAGCGACAGCACGCGCGGCGTTGAATTCGCGTTTTCGAGTACTCGATGAACGGTCTCGATCCGCGCCTGACACTGTGCAATCAGGGCTTCCGCGTCGCTGTCCGTAGCTTTGGCGACGTAACGCAAATCGCGCCACAAGCCGTCGAAACCTGTGGCTGAAAGATCAATCAAACGCGCGTTCGGCGGCAAGTCGCACGCGACCGACGCGGCGTTGACGGCGCACACGTCGCAAATGGTTTGCGTCAAAATTACGTCGGGACGAAGTTCACGCAGCAGTTCGCGGTTGGTTCGATAAAGACTGCCGTTCGCGTCCGGCTGCGATAAAGCTTCATTCACGCAGTCGTCCACTTCGCGCGGCGAAAATCCAAACGGAATGACGCTGCCCGTCAAAATCGGCAAACCCTGCGCGCCCGCATGGTCACATTCGTGCGAAACGCCGACGAGTTGCGAACCCAAACCGAGCGCGAAGGCAATGTCGGTTCCACTCGGAATCAGGCTGGCAATGCGCATAATGAAGATGTTCGTACAGGTTTGAAGCGCCAATCTCTTACAACGTCGCAATCGAGTACTCGATTCCAGACTATCTTATTTAAAAGCCTGA
>JAABUK010007223.1_pt1 | contig 16134 bp, 12 predicted proteins | sample 5559141 | NCBI WGS metagenome assembly JAABUK01 (sample SAMN10711869, study PRJNA513367) | rock metagenome | isolation source: Antarctica rocks | place: Antarctica: Victoria Land, Pudding Butte nord | collected 2016-01-03
AGGGCGCCCCCGCCACCCCGGCCCCAAGCGCCGCCGCCCCAATCGCTGCCGTCCCAATCGCTGCCGCCACAGGCGGCACCGCCGCCACGGCAAGCGCCACCCCCGCCCCAGCGAGGACACCCGCACGACCCCAACCATCCCTGATCGGAACAATCGTGCTAAGCAGGGCTGATGAACACGCCCCTGCTGCAGACCCGGCGCTTCCTGCCGCTGTTCCTGACCCAGTCGCTCGGCGCCCTGAACGACAACCTGTTTAAGAACGCCCTCGTCGTGCTGGTGGTGTTCCGCACCGCCGAGGGCGGCGCGCCGCTGGTCGCCATTGCCGGCGGCCTGTTCATCCTGCCTTACGTGCTGTTCTCCGCGCTGGCTGGGCAGCTCGCCGACCGGTTCGACAAGTCGCGGCTGATCCGCGCCACCAAGGCGGCCGAGGTCGCCATCATGTCCCTGGCCGCGGTCGGCTTGCTGGCCGGCAGCGTGCCCGCGCTGCTGGCGGTGCTGTTCTGCCTCGGCGCGCAGGCCACCTTCTTCAGCCCGCTCAAATACGGCATCCTGCCGCAACATTTGGCCGAGCATGAGTTGGTCCGCGGCAACGCGCTGATCGAGGCCGGCACGTTCGGCGCCATCCTGGCCGGCACCATCGCCGGCGGCGCGCTGATCGGGCTGGGATCGGGGCCGGAGATCGTCTCCGCCGCCGGGCTCGCGGTCGCGGCGCTCGGCTTGCTGACTGCCTTTTTGGTGCCCCCGGCGCAGCCGGCGGCGCCGGACCTGCGCATCGGCCTCAACATTGTCGTGCAAACCGCCGCCCTGCTCCGCACCGCCCGCGCCAACCGCGCCGTCTGGCTCAGCATTCTCGGCCTGTCCTGGTTCTGGACCATCGGCGCCACCTTCCTCGCCGAGTTTCCCGTCATGGCCAAGGACGACTTCCACGGCGACAACCAGGTCGTCACCCTGCTGCTGACCAGCTTCGCGGTCGGCGTGGGCGCGGGCTCCATCCTCGCGGGCCGACTGAGCCGCGGCGAGGTCTCGGCGCGGCACGTGCCGTTCGCGGCGCTATTGCTGTCGCTGTTCACCTACGGATTCGCGCAGTTCGCGGGCGTGCCGGCCGCCGCGGGATGGGTGTCGCCGGGGGCGATGCTGTCCTCGCTGCCCGGGCTCGGCGCCCTCCTGTGCCTGCTCGGTGCCGCGGCATGCGGGGGCCTGTTCTCCGTCCCGCTCTACGCCATCATCCAGGAGCGCTCGGACCCGGCGCAGCGCGCGCGTATGATCGCCGCCAACAACGTCGTCAACGCGCTGTTCATGGTCGTGGGCGCCGGCGCCATCGCCGGGTTGGCGGCTGCCGGCATCAGGCCGGCGTCGGTGCTGGCCACGGCCGCTTTGCTGAACCTGCTGGTGGCCTTGCTGATCTGCCGGCTGCTGCCGGCCGACGTGCTGCGGGCGGTGTTCCAATGGTATTTCCGCACCTTCCACCGTGTTGCCGTGACCGGGCTCGAGCACATGCCGCCGGCGGACCAGCGGGCCGTGGTCGTCTGCAACCACCACAGCTACCTCGATGGCTGCCTGCTGGCCGCCTTCCTGCCGGGCCAAGCCACCTTTGCCGTGGACACCTTCGTGGCCGGCGCCTGGTGGGCGCGGCTGTTCCTGGGCGCGGTCGAGGTGCTGACGGTGGACCCCACCAACCCGTTCGCCGCGCGCGAGATGGTGCACGCCGTGCGCGACGGCAAACGGCTGGTTATCTTCCCCGAGGGCCGCATCACCCGGACCGGCAGCCTGATGAAGGTCTATGACGGCGCTGGCATGGTGGCGGACCGGGCGGGCGCGGTGATCGTGCCCGTCCGCATCGACGGGCTGCAGCGCAGCCGGTTCTCGCGCATGCACGGCATTCTGCCGCTGCGCTGGTTTCCCCGCGTCTCCTTGGCGGTGCTGCCGCCGGTGCGGCTGGCGGTGGACGCAAGCGTGGCCGGGCACGCGCGGCGGCAGGCGCTGGGCGCCGCGCTGCTCGACGTGATGATCGAGGCCGAGGTCGCGACCCGCCCGCTGGACCAGAGCCTGTGGGCCGCGCTGATCGAGGCGGCCGGGACGTACGGGCCGGGCCACCTCGTCGCCGAGGACCTGCAGTTTGCGCCGCTGAGCTATCGGCGGCTGATCCTGGGCGCTACTGTGCTGGGCCGGGCCGTGGTCGCGCAGTCCCGCCCCGAGGAGCGGCTCGGCCTGCTGCTGCCGAACGCCAACGGCACCCTGGTCACCTTGTTCGCCCTGCAGGCCTATGGCCGCGTGCCCGCCATGCTGAACTTCTCGGCCGGCGCGGAAGCCATGCTGTCCGCCTGCCGCGCCGCCGAGGTGCGTACGGTGCTGTCCTCCCGCGCCTTCATCGAGAAGGGCAAGCTCGGCGCCGTGGTGGAGCGGATGCAGGCCGAGCTGCGCGTCGTGTGGCTCGAGGACCTGCGGGCCGGGCTGGGGCGCGGCGCCAAGCTGCGCGGCTGGCTCGCGGCGCGCAGCCCCGGCCGGCTGCCCGGCGCCGCCACCCCACCCGGCAGCCCGGCGGTGGTGCTGTTCACCAGCGGCTCCGAGGGCACGCCCAAGGGCGTCGTGCTCAGCCATCGCAACATCCTGGCCAACATCGCCCAAATCCGCGCCGTGGTGGACATCAGCCCGGCCGACCGGGTGATGAACGCCATGCCGATGTTCCACTCCTTCGGCCTCACCGCCGCCACCCTGCTGCCGCTCATGGCCGGCATCCGCACCTTCTTCTACCCGTCGCCGCTGCATTACCGCGCGGTGCCGGAACTCACCTACGGCACCGACGCGACCATCACCTTCGGCACCGACACCTTCCTCGCGGGCTGGGCGCGCTACGCCAATCCGTATGACCTCCGCACCATGCGCTACGTGGTCGCCGGCGCGGAGCGCGTGCGGGAGGAGACGCGGCGGCTCTATGCCGACCGCTTCGGCACCCGCATCCTCGAGGGCTACGGCGTGACCGAGACGGCGCCGGTGCTGGCGGTGAACACCCCCATGCACAACCGGCCGGGTACCGTCGGCCGCCTGCTGCCCGGCGTGGAGCACCGGCTCCAGGCGGTGCCCGGCATCGAGCGCGGCGGCCGGCTCTGGGTGCGCGGCCCCAACGTGATGCTGGGCTACGTGCGGGCCGCGGCGCCGGGCGTGCTGGAGCCGCCCGAGGATGGCTGGTACGACACGGGCGACATCGTGGGCGTGGACGCGCAGCGCTACGTGACGATCCTGGGCCGTGCCAAGCGGTTCGCCAAGATCGCCGGCGAGATGGTCTCGATGGCCGCTGCCGAGGCGCTGGCCGCCGCGGTCTGGCCCGGCGCGCAGCACGCCGTGATGAGCCTGCCCGACGCGCGCAAGGGCGAGCAGCTGGTCCTGCTGACGACGCAGCAGGATGCGGCGCCGCGCGCCCTGCTCGTTCAGGCGCGCGCGCAAGGCGTGCCCGAAATCCAGGTGCCGCGGGCCGTGCAGGTGGTGGACAAGATACCGCTGCTGGGCACCGGCAAGGTGGACTACCCGGCGGCGCAAAGGATGTTGGAGCAAGCTGGCGCGGTTGCGGAAGCGGCAGAGCAGCTAATGCCCGCCATGCACCCCGGCCAGTAGCTCATGCACCTGGTACGTCATGATGGCGAGCAACACGAGCAAGGCAAGGTATAGGACGGTGTATTCCAGCTTCGTCTCCGCCGCGATCCGTCCGTAATAGGCCTGGTTCTCCGGCAGCGCGGGATCGTAGCGCCAGGCCGCCAGCAGTTGCGGGAAGGCGAGCACGGCGATGACGACCAGCATCGGGCTGGGCTGGTACAGCAGCGCCGCCAGCATCACCGGCGCGCCCAGCAGCCAGATACGCGGCCCCAGCACCCCGGTAATCCGCCCGCCATCGAGCGGCGACACCGGCAGCAGGTTGAACAGGTTGAGGAAGAACCCGGAGTAGCTCACCGCCAAGCCGAGCATGCTGTCCTCGGCGCGGGCCCAGAAATACACCGCGAAACAGGCCAGCGTGCCGAGGAACGGGCCGCCATAGGCCACATAGGCCTCCGCCTCGTCCGGCCGCTGCTTCATGGTGATGAAGGCGCCCATGAACGGGATGAACGCCGGCGCGCTCACCTCCAGCCCGCGCACCCGGGCGGCCAGCACATGCCCCATCTCGTGCACGAACAACAGGCCGACGAAGCCGGCCGCGAACTGCCAGCCCCAGAGTCCCGCATAGACGGCGAGCGACAGCAGCATGCTGCCGGCGGTCAGCGTGATCTTGCCCAGCTTCAGCCCGGCCAGGCCGAGCAGCAGCAGGTTCATGCCGCGGGACGCCGGCGGAGCAGCCGCTTGATCGCCAGGCCGACCCCCACCACCGCCAGAGCACCCACCTTGGCGAACTTCAGCAGGAAGGCTCCGGCCAGGGCAATGAACCCAAGCTTCTTGAGCGCAACCACGCCCAGCAGCGCGGCGAGGCCATACTCGGCGACGCGGTCGGTGCTGGCGTTGAAGTCCGCATAACGCTTGCCCTCGACGTAATCCAGGCCGGACAGCAGCGTCGCCGAGACACCCCGGTCCTGCTCGATCGTGTCCTGCCCGGTGATCAGGTTCAGGCTGAAATAGCCCTCCCGCCCGAGCGCGCGCGTGTTGAAATTGACGCTGCCTTCGCCGGGCGGCTCGTGCTTCTGCTTCACCCCGAGCGACCAGGCCAGCCGGTGCGTCGCCGCGTCGTAATGCGGCGGCTGCGTCCAGCCGGTCAGTTCGAGCTCCGGGAAGCCGCGGGCGACGCGGTCCTTGTTGCCCGCATCCGTGCCCTCCCGCAGGCTCTCCAGGATATCGTCGGGGTTGAGGTCCTTGGCGTCGTTGTCGCGGATGTAGCCGTCCGCGGTCCAGCGGATGACCACGATCCAGTGGTCGGCGTCGCGGAAGGTGGTGACCATGCCCACCAGGTCGGGGCCGGGATGGTTGCCTTGCGCGCGGGACAGCCTTGTGGCTTCGGCTTGCGGGATGAACACCATGCCGCCGCCGGGCAGCTTCAGGGTGGCCTGGTCGCGCAGGGGCACGGTGGCCGGGCCGTGCGTCGCCGTCACTGACGCCGCCTTCCAGGCCGCTTGCAGCTCGGCCCGGCGGGCTTCGGCGCTCAGCGGGGGAGGCGGGGCCGACGGGGCCTGGGCCGACGGGGCCTGGGCGGACGGGGCCTGGGCGGACGGGGCCTGGGCGGCCGCAGGTGCGGACAGAAACAACGCAATTAGGAGGATGGCGCGGCAGCACAGCATTGCGTTCATGGCCCATCCTAAACCAAGGCGGCGCCGGGCTTCCACCTTCACCATGGACTTTCGGGCTGAGAACTGGGGATAAGCGGGGCGTGACCGAACCGCTCGTCGCCATCGCGGGCCTGCATGTCGCCTTCCGCGGCGTGCCGGCGCTGCACGGGATCAGCCTGCACGTCCAGCCCGGCGAAAGCCTGGGCCTGGTGGGCGAGAGCGGCTGCGGCAAGTCGGTGACCTGGCTTGCGGCCCTCGGGCTGCTGCCGGCGAGCGCCACGGTGCAGGGCAGCGTGCGCCTGGCCGGGCAGGAGATCCTGGGCGCCCCGGCCGCCGTGCTCGACCGGGTGCGCGGCGGCCGCATCGCGACCATCTTCCAGGACCCGGCCAGCGCGCTGAACCCTGTGCACCGTATCGGCCGCCAGGTCGCCGAGGCCGTCGGCCTGCATCGCGGGCTGCGCGGGGTCGCCGCCGCCGCGGAGGCGCTCCGGCTGCTGGACCAGGTGGGCATTCCGGGCGCGGCCGGGCGGCTGCGCGCCTACCCGCACGAGTTGTCCGGCGGGCAGAACCAGCGCGTGATGATCGCCATGGCCCTGGCCGGCGCCCCGGAGCTGCTGGTGGCCGACGAGCCGACCACGGCGCTGGACGCGACCATCCAGGCCGGCATTCTGGACCTGCTGCGCCGGCTGCAGGCCGAAACCGGCATGGCGTTGGTGCTGATCAGCCACGACCTGGGCGTGGTGGCGGAGACCTGTGGCCGCGTGTGCGTGATGTATGCCGGCCGGGTCGTGGAGGAGGCGCCGGCGGCTGCGCTGTTCGAGGGCCCGGCCCACCCCTACGCCGCCGGCCTGCTGGCGGCGCTGCCGGACATGCACGGACCCCGGCGCCGGCTGGCCGCCATCCCCGGCGGCGTGCCAGAGCCCTGGAACCTGCCGCCGGGGTGCGCCTTCGCGCCCCGCTGCCCGCTGGCGATCCCCGCATGCGACGCGGCCGTGCCGCCGCTGCGCCCGCTCGGGCGGGACCGGCGCGCCGCCTGCATCCGCGCCGAGGCGTCGGTGGCGAAGGCGCCCGCATACGCATGATGCTGCTCGAGCTGGACGGCGTCAGCCGGCAGTATGCCACGCGCCGCCTGTTCGCCCGGCCGGTGGCCGTGCGCGCCGTCGATGGCGTGAGCCTGGCGATACCGCGGGGCCGCACCCTGGGCCTGGTGGGCGAAAGCGGCTGCGGCAAGAGCACCACCGGGCGCCTCGCGCTCGGGCTGGAGCGGCCGGATGACGGCGGCGTGCGGTTCGACGGCGCCCCCATGCCGGCGCCGGGCACCGCGGCCTGGCGCCGGCTGCGGGCGCGCATGCAGCTGGTGCCGCAGGACCCGCTGGGGGCGCTCGACCGCCGCCTGACCGTCGCCGCGCAAATCCTGGAGCCGCTGGCGATCCACGGCCTGCCCGATCGCGACGCCCGCCTGGCCGTGCTGCTCGGGCAGGTCGGCCTCCGGCCCGACCAGGCTGCCCGCCACCCGCACGCGCTCAGCGGCGGGCAGCGGCAGCGCGCCGTGCTGGCCCGCGCCTTGGCCACCGACCCGGCGCTGCTCGTGCTCGACGAGCCCGTCAGCGCGCTCGACGTCTCCATCCAGGCCGGCATCGTCAACCTGCTGGCCGACTTGCAGGCGGCGCGTGGCCTGGCCATGCTGTTCATCAGCCACGACCTTAAGGTGGTGCGCCAGGTCAGCCACGAGGTCGCCGTCATGTATCTCGGCCGCGTGGTGGAGCAGGGCGGCCCCGACGCCCTCTTCAGGCAGCCGGCGCACCCCTATGCCCGGGCGCTCGTCTCCGCCGTCGCCGTCCCCGGCCCGCGCGGGATCGAGCGCATCGTGCTCGCCGGCGACCCGCCCGACCCGGCCGACCGGCCGCCGGGCTGCGCGTTCCACCCCCGCTGCCCGGCGGCCGTGGCGATGTGCCGCGCCGTGGACCCCGCCCTGAAGCCCATGCCGGACGGACGCCTCGTGGCCTGCCACGTGGCCCACGGCGAAGCCATGAGGACCGCCGCATGACCCCCTGTCACGGACTGGGCCGCCGCACCCTGCTCGCCGCCCCGCTCGCCACCTCGTGGGCGACCCTGCCTCGCATCGCCATCGGCCAGCCGGAGCGGCCCGCGCTCACGGTCGCGGTGCCAAAGATCGCCAACACCGGCACGCTCGACCCCTTGCGCGAGCAGTCCAGCAACGCGAGCGAGCGCTGGATGGGGCTGATCCTGGAAACCCCGATCGCGCGCGACCAGCAGCGCGGGCTGGAACGGGTGCCCGGCCTCGCGGCGGCATGGCGCCGGGTGGACGCGCGCACGCTCGAGCTGCAGCTGCGCCCGGGCGTCGTCATGCATGACGGCCGCGCCCTCACCGCCGAGGACGTGGCGTTCAGCTTCGGCGCCCGCATGTTCGGCGGGGAACCCGGCCTGCCCGGCGACGTCCCCGCCATCGCGCGCCGCCACTGGCCGGCGCTGGAGCGGGTGGAGGCCACCGGGCCGCTCAGCCTGCGCCTGGTGAACCGCACGCCGGACGTGACCCTGGAAGGCCGGCTTGCGGCCGGGGGCAGCGAGGTGGTCTCGGCGGCGAGCTACGGCGGCTGGGCCGCGTTCTCCCGCAAGCCGGTCGGCACCGGGCCTTATAAGGTGGTGGAGTTCCGCCCCGATACCTCGCTCACCCTGGAGGCGCACGATCCCTATTGGGGCGGGCGTCCGCCCTTGCGGTCCGTGCGCATCCTCGAAGTGCCGGAAGCGGCGGCGCGGGTGGACGGGCTGCTCTCCGGCCAGTACGGCCTGGCCACGGACATCGCCCCCGACCAGATCGCGCAAGTGGAGCGCGACCGCCGCTTCCAGGTGGTCGGCGGCCCCGTGCCGAACCATCGCATCATCAACTTCGACCACCACCACCCCGCGCTGCGCGACCCGCGGGTGCGGCTGGCGATGGCGCATGCGATCGACGGCCAGGCGATCGTGGACGCGCTCTGGGCCGGGCGGAGCCGGGTGCCGGCCGGGCTGCAATGGGAGTTCTACGGCCCGATGTTCATCGAGGGCTGGACCGTGCCGGCCTACGACCCGGCCCGCGCCCAGGCGCTGCTGCGGGACGCCGGTTACAAGGGCGAGCCGATCCCCTACCGTATCCGCAACAACTACTACACGGCCGAGGTCGCCACCGCGCAGGTCGTGGCCGAGATGTGGAAGGCGGTCGGCCTCGAGGTCGGCATCGAGGTGAAGGAGAATTGGTCGCAGGTGCTGGCCACCACGCCGCCGCGGGGCCTGCGCGACTGGTCCAACAGCGCGGTGTTCGACGACCCGGTCAGCAGCCTGGTGAACCAGCACGGCCCCAACGGCGCGCAGCAGCAGAACGGCGAGTGGAGCAACGTGGAGATGAACCGGCTGTCAGCCGTGCTGGAGACCAGCATTGCGCTCCCGGAGCGCCGCGCCGCCTTCGCCCGCATGCTGCAGATCGCCGAGCGCGAGGACCCCGCCTATATCGTGCTGCACCAGAATGCGAGCTTTACCGGCAAGCGCCGCGACCTGCCCTGGCGCGCCTCGCCGTCCTTCTTCCTCGACCTCTCCGCGCGAGGCTACGGGGCGTGATGCCTCAACGCGTGCGCCGCCGGTGATCCGCTTCCTCTCCCTCCGCTTCGGCCGCGCGCTGCTGACCATGGTGCTGGTGGTCACCTTCGCCTTCGTGGTGCTGCGCCTCGCCGGCGACCCGGCCCTGCTGATCCTCAACATCGATGCCCCCGCCGAGGCCATCGCCGCCTTCCGCCGGGCCTGGGGGCTCGACCGGCCGCTCTGGGCGCAATACCTCGCCTATATCGGCCATGTCCTGCACGGCGACCTCGGCCAGTCCATGCGCGACGGGCGGCCGGCCGCGGCCGTGGTGCTGGAGCGGCTGCCGGCCACCCTGCTGCTGACCCTGCCGGCGCTGGCGCTGAAGGTCGGCGTCGGCATTCCGGCCGGCATCCAGGCGGCGCTGCATCGCGGGTCGCTCACCGACCGGCTGGTGATGGCCGCCGCGGTGGCCGGGTTCACGGTCCCGAGCTTCGTGCTGGGGCTCGTGCTGGTGCTGGTGTTCGCGGTGCAGTTGGGGTGGCTGCCCTCCGGGGGGCTGGACAGCCCTTGGAGCCCGGTGCTGCCGGTGATCACGCTGGGCGTCGGCGGCGCCGCCATCCTGGCGCGCTTCACCCGCAGCGCCATGCTGGAGGTGCTGGGGCAGCCCTATATCCGCACCGCCATGGCCAAGGGCGTGCCCTGGCGCAGGGTGGTGCGCGGCCACGCCCTGCCCAACGCCGCCATTCCCACCGTCACCATCGTGGGCTTCATGGTCGGCAGCCTGCTGGCCGGCGCCGTCGTGGTGGAGAGCGTGTTCAGCTGGCCCGGCGTCGGCCGCCTGCTGGTGGTCGCCGTCGCCAACCGCGACCTCGCGGTGGTGCAGTGCATCCTGCTGCTGGTGGCGGGCACCATGGTCACGGCCAACCTGGCGGTGGACCTGCTGTACGGCGTGCTGGACCCCAGGCTGCGGGCGCGCTGATGTCCGGCATCGCCGTCCCGCTCGCCCCGCCGCGGGACCGCGCGCCCTTGCCGGCGCTGGCCGTCGCCGCCCTTGTCTGGGTGGCGTTGATGCTGCTCGTGGCCCTGTTGGCCGATCGGCTGCGCCCGTATGGGATCACCCAGCTCGACCTCCGCAACCGCCTCACGCCGCCGCTCGGCTTCGGCGGCGTGGCGGCGCACCCGCTGGGCACGGACGAGCTGGGGCGGGACGTGCTGTCCCGGCTGCTGGTCTCCATCCGCATCTCCTTGCTGATCGCCTTCGGCGCCACGGCCATGGCGGCGCTGCTCGGCACCACGCTCGGCTTCCTGGCCGCCCAGTTCCGGGGCTGGGTGGAGCAGGGCGTGCTAATGCTGATCGACGTTCAGGCCGCCCTGCCGTTCTTGGTCCTGGCGCTGGCGGTGCTGGCCTTCTTCGGCAACAGCCTGCCGTTGTTCGTGGCCCTGATGGGCCTGTATGGCTGGGAGCGGCATGCGCGCATCGCCCGCGGCCTGGCGATCGCGGCGGACGCGCAGGGGTACGCAGCCGCGGTGCGCCAGTTGGGTGCCGGGCCGCTCCGCATCTACCTGCGGCACGTGCTGCCGAACATCGCCGCCACCCTGATCGTCTCGGCCACGCTCTCCTTCCCCGAGGTGATCCTGCTGGAGAGCGGCCTCAGCTTCCTCGGCGTCGGCATCCAGCCGCCCATGACCAGCCTGGGCAACATGATCGGCTACGGCCGGGAATACCTGACCCGGGCACCCTGGATCCTGCTGGCCCCCAGCGGGGTCGTGGTGCTGACCACCTTCAGCGTCAGCGTGCTCGGCGACTGGCTGCGGGACCGGCTGGACCCCACGCTGCACTAGGCTTACAGCGGACGGCATGGACGAACTCTGGCGCCTTTCGGCCACCCAACTTGCCGACCGCATCCGCTGGCGCGCCGTCTCGGCGCGGGAGGCGGCGCAGGCGGCGCTGGACCGGCTGGACCAGGTTAACCCGGCCATCAACGCCGTCGTCGACCACCGCCCGGCGGAGGTGCTGGCGGAGGCGGACGCGATCGACCGGCGCATCGCCCGCGGCGAAGACGTGGGCCCGCTGGGCGGCGTCCCGGTCACGGTCAAGGTCAACACCGACCAGGCCGGCTACGCCACCACCAACGGGCTGACCTTGCAGCAGGACGTGATCGCGCAGCAGGATAGCCCGGTGGTGTCGAACCTGCGGCGGGCCGGGGCGGTCGTGCTGGGGCGGACCAACACGCCCGCCTTCTCGCTGCGCTGGTTCACCAGCAACCGCCTGCATGGCGCCACGCGCAACCCGCGCGACGCCGCGCTGACGCCCGGCGGCTCCTCCGGCGGCGCCGCGGCGGCGGTCGCCGCCGGGATCGGCCATCTGGCGCACGGGACGGACATCGCCGGGTCCATCCGCTACCCCGCCTATGCCTGCGGCGTGCATGGCCTGCGGCCGACGCAAGGCCGGGTGGCGGCCTGGAACCCGTCGGGGCCGGACCGCACCATCGGGCCGCAGCTGATGGCGGTGTCCGGCCCGATCGGCCGCACCATCGCCGACCTGCGCGCGGGCCTGGCTGCCCTCGCCGCCCCCGACCCGCGCGACCCCTGGTGGACGCCGGCGCCGCTCGAGGGCCCGCCCGTGCCGCGCCGCGCCGCCTTGTGCCTGCGCCCGGGAGGCCTGGCGATCGTGCCCGCGGTCGAGGCTGCCCTGCTCGACGCCGGCCGCCGGCTCGAGGCGGCGGGCTGGAGCGTCGAACAGCTGGACGACACGCCATCGTTCCACACCGCCACGGAGATGCTGGTCCGCCTTTGGCTCGGCGATGGCCTTGCCGTGTTCGCCGAAGCGGTCGAGCGCGAGGGCGACGAGGGCGCACTCGCCGTGCTCGGCGCCTTCCGGCGGATGGCGCCCTCGATGGAGCCGGACGTGGTGGCCCGCACGCTGCAGGCGCGCATGGCGCTGACCCGGGCGTGGTCCCTGTTCCTCGACCGGCATCCCGTGCTCGTCGTGCCGGTCTCGGCCGAGCTGCCGTTCCCCGACGGGCTCGACCTGCAAGGCGATGCGGGGTTCGCCCGCGTGTTCGCGGCGCAACTGGTGCAGACCGGGCTGCCGCTGATGGGCCTGCCGGGGCTGACGGTCTCGACCGGGATGGCCGGCACCGCCGCGGTGGGCGTGCAGGTGATCGCCGGGCGCTACCGCGAGGACCTCTGCCTGCTGGCAGGCGAAGCGATCGAGGCCGGAGGCGTGCCGCCCGCGCCCATCGACCCGGCTTAGGCTAGAGCATGCGCCGACCACACGGGATCACCCGTCGGATAAACATGCTCGTAATAACAAAGGCTAGAGCACGAGCCGTGCGCCTATCAGCATGGATCGTGCTCTACACGGATCATGCTCTAGACCCGCTCGATCAGGGCGGCGATGCCTTGGCCGACGCCGATGCACATCGTCACCACCGCCCGCTTGCCGCCGCTTGTCTCCAAGGCGTTGACCGCCGTCATCGCCAGCCGCGCGCCCGAGGCGCCCAGCGGGTGGCCGAGCGCGATGGCGCCGCCATGCGGGTTCACGCGCGGGTCGTCGTCCGCAACGCCCAACTGCCGCAGCACCGCCAGCCCTTGCGATGCAAAGGCTTCGTTCAGCTCGATGACGTCCACGTCGCCCATGCGCAGCCCGGCGCGGTCCAGCAGCTTCTGCACCGCCGGCGCGGGGCCGATACCCATGATGCGCGGCTCGACGCCCGCCGTCGCCATCGCGACCACGCGGGCGCGGGGGGTTAGGCCGTGCCGCCGTGCCGCGTCCTCGCTGGCCAGGATCAGCATCGCCGCGCCGTCGTTCACGCCCGAGGCGTTGCCGGCGGTGACGGTCCCGGGGTTGCGGAACGGCGTCTTGAGCTTGGCCAACTGCTCCATGGTCGTGTCGCCGCGCGGGTGCTCGTCGCGGTCCACCACGGTGTCGCCCTTGCGGCCCTTGATGGTGATCGGCGCGATCTCGCCGTCAAAGAAGCCGCTCGCCTGCCCGGCGGCGGCCTTCTGCTGGCTGCGCAGGGCGAAGGCGTCCTGGTCGGCGCGGGTGACCTGGAACTGCTCGGCAACGTTCTCGCCGGTCTCCGGCATGCTGTCGGTGCCGTACATCGTCCGCATCAGCCCGTTGACGAAGCGCCAGCCGATGGTGGTGTCGTAAATCTCCGCGCTGCGGGCGAAGGCCTCCGTCGCCTTGGCCTGCACGAAGGGCGCGCGGGTCATGCTCTCCACGCCGCCGGCCAGCATCAGGTGCATCTCGCCGGTCTTGATGGCGCGGGCCGCGGTGCCGACCGCGTCGAGCCCGCTGCCGCACAGGCGGTTGATGGTGCTGCCGGGCACCGAGGTCGGCAGGCCGGCCAGCAGGGTCGCCATCCGCGCCACGTTGCGGTTGTCCTCGCCGGCTTGGTTGGCGCACCCCATGTAGCAGTCGTCGAGCGCGTCCCAGTCCACCTGGGCGTGGCGCTCCTTCAGAACGCGGATCGGATGGGCGGCGAGGTCGTCCGTGCGGACGTCCTTCAGCGCGCCGGCATAGCGACCGATCGGCGTGCGGGCGAAGTCGCAGATATAGGCTTCGGTCATGGCGCGCTCCCCAAGGCTTTCCCGCCCTGGTAAGACCGCAGGGCCGCTTCGTCCAGAGCGGCATGCAACGCAGGAGATAAGATGGACTTTACCATCCCGCCCGAGCTGGCCGCGCTGCAGGAGCGCACGCGCGCCTTCATCCGCGAGACGATCATCCCGCTCGAGGCCGATCCGCGGCAGGGCGCGCACGGGCCGAGCGACGACTTCCGGCGGGAGCTGAACGCGCTGGCCGCGGCGGCCGGGCTGCTCGCGCCGCATGTGGCGCAGGACTATGGCGGGCTAGGGCTGGGCCATGTCGGCCGGGCGCTGGTGTTCGAGGAGGCGGGCTACTCCGTGCTCGGGCCGCTCGCCATGAACCTCTCCGCCCCGGACGAGGGCAACATGCATCTGATGGAGGTGGTGGGCACCGAGGCGCAGAAGGAGCGCTGGCTGCGGCCGTTGGCCTCGGGCGAAATCCGGTCGTGCTTCTGCATGACGGAGCCGCCGCCCGGCGCCGGGTCCGACCCGGCCGCCCTCGCCACCACCGCGGTGCGGGACGGCGGCGACTACGTCATCCACGGCACCAAGTGGTTCACCACGGGGGCGGTCGGCGCCGGCTTCGCGATCGTCATGGCCAAGGGGGAGGATGGCCGCGCCACCATGTTCCTGGCCGACATGGACCAGCCCGGCATCCGCATCGACCGCGTGATGGACAGCATGGACCAGGGATTTGCCGGCGGCCACGCGGTGGTGGCGTTCGAGGGCCTGCGGGTGCCGGCGGCCGACGTGCTGGGCGAGGTCGGGCAGGGGTTCCGCTACGCCCAGGTCCGCTTGGCGCCGGCGCGGCTGACCCACTGCATGCGCTGGCTCGGCGCCGCCCGGCGGGCGCAGGACATCGCGGTCGCCTACGCCGCCAAGCGCGAGGCCTTCGGCAAGCCGATCGGCCAGCATGAAGGCGTCGGCTTCATGCTGGCCGACAACGAGATGGATATCCGCACCAGCCGGCTGACGATCTGGCATACCGCCTGGCTGCTCGATCAAGGCGAGCGCGCCGGCACCGAAAGCAGCATCGCCAAGGTGGTGTGCAGCGAGGCGATCTGGCGCGTGGCCGACCGCTGCGTGCAGGTGCTGGGCGGCCAGGGCGTCAGCGGCGAGACCGTGGTGGAGCGCATCTTCCGCGAGGTCCGCGCCTTCCGGGTATACGACGGGCCGAGCGAGGTGCACCGCTGGAGCCTGGCGCAACGGATCGTCAAGCATGGGGCAAACCGATGAGACACCCTGTGTCCACCTCTGAGTTTTCAGGCGGCGATTTTGGCGACGGCGGTGTGTTGCTGGAGGTCATAGGCTGTGCCGTTTTGCCATGCACGCCAGAGCACACGGATCCAAGCTCGAGCGAGGATGCGGACGGCGTGCGGGTGTTTGCACCCGCGCTGCCTGGCGCGAGCGTAGGTGTGGGCGGCCCATGCGGAGGCATGTCGCGAGTTATCGGCGAAGCACGTGATGGCGGCGCGCAGGTTCTTGTTGCAGGCCCATCGGAATACGACGCCACGGCTTTTGCCGGAGGCATGGGTAACGGGGCAGACGCCGGCCTCTGCGGCGAGTTGGTCTTCGGTGGGGAAGCGTTCGCGCACGTCGCCCAGCTCGGCCAGGATTTGAGCGGCACAGATGCGTCCGGCGCGTGGGAACGACATGATGATGCGGCCGTCGGGCAGGTCGGCGACGGCGTGTTCGATGCGCGAGGACAGCTTGGCGATTTCGGCGACGAGGCGTTCGAGGATGGCTGTGAGCGCACGGGCAATTTCACCCTTGGCATCGGCTTCGGCGTCGCTGGCCAGCCCGGCGGGTGCGACGCGCAGACGGGTGAGCAGCTCTGCGGGGGATCGGCGACCGCAATAGGCGTGCTGCGCCATGAAGCTGGCAAGCCGTTTCTCGCCCAATCGGCTGGCGCTGTCCGGCGTGGGATAGCGGCCGACGAAGGCGAGCGCGATCGGGCTGTCAACGGCGGCGAAAATGGCCGCGGCGCCTGGCCAGAAGCTGTCCAACAAGCTGCGCAGTTGGTTGGCGAGTGCCACGCGCTGGGCGACCAGATCGTCGCGGCCGCGGACCAGGGCGCGCAGTGCCTTGATCTCGTCCGAGGCGGGCATCAGGGGGCGGAAGCGGTGGCCGTCGGTGCGCAGGATGTCAGCCAGCATGTAGGCGTCACCCGGGTCGGACTTGCCGCCCGCGGCGCGGTAGCGTGGCCGGCACGCCTTGACGACGTTGGAGTGGATCGGGATGACCGGGTGCCCGGCGGCCATCAGGGCGTCGACGATCAGACCGGACGGCCGCTCGATGGCGATGGGCAGCTCGGCCGGGGGCGCGATGCGCTTGAGCCGGGCCAGCATGTCGGCCAAGCCGGCCGCATCGTGGCGCGCCTCCAGCCGGACGATGACCTGGCCGGTGCCGTCAACGACGCAGACGGCATGGCTTGCGCCGCCCCAGTCCAAACCTCCGTGAAATGGCATGTGCTGATCTCCTCGGGTTGCGCTAACCTCGCCCGAGCCGGGAGATCGTGCGGATCGCTCACTGACAGGCGCTCTGGCTGGCCGGCACTGGCGCTTCACCCTGTGGTCCGTCTCGGTCTCCCGGCACCTGCTGTGCGGCGGGTCTCATCGGGGCCGTCCAGCGGCAAGCGACGCTGGCCGTCACAGCAGGGGCTCGGGTTGGCAGATGCTACGCTGCTACGCCGCTTCGCATCCGCCAACCCGAAGGTGCACCAGTGAGC
>JAABUK010007224.1_pt1 | contig 16133 bp, 16 predicted proteins | sample 5559141 | NCBI WGS metagenome assembly JAABUK01 (sample SAMN10711869, study PRJNA513367) | rock metagenome | isolation source: Antarctica rocks | place: Antarctica: Victoria Land, Pudding Butte nord | collected 2016-01-03
TGGCGGACGTAGATCAGGGCCGCCGTGGGAAGCGAAGCCAAGCATTCCTCGGAGGGTGGTGGCGGCATCGTCATGGTAAAAAACACTACCATCCCCGAAACGGTAACGGAAGGCCGTGAACGGTTACGATCCAGGAGCCGAACGAGGGGGCACGCGAGGGGATGCGCCTTATCACCGAGGAGTCGAGGCGGCGGAAGGTGCCCGCTTTCCTGTTCGTGAACAACCGGCTGGAGGGGAATGCGCCGGGCACGATCGAGGCGGTGGTGGACATGCTCGCCTGAACACTTTCCCGCGAGGCTTGGCGGCACACCCCGATCCGACGGCATGCAAGCTCATCGGCTCGCGAGACGAAGGGGTCGGGGACCAAGCCCAGGCTGACTATGTCGAGGATGAAGAGAAGCCCCAGGATCGGCTGAGGGCGAGCAGGGCATCCTGGATTACCCGGACTCTCCATCGCGTCATCGTTGACAAGTTAAAGATTCCCGACAATCCGCACGATCATTACATATAGACCGTTGGCGGTGCGGCGAGTGAGGCTGACGATCCCTTCGATGTCGGCATAACCTGAACACCTCTACCTCCGAGGTGCCTGGTCATGCCGCATCGAATCCGACCCCAATTCCCGCAGTTCCGATTTTCCGATTTCGCCACCGTCCCGGATCCGAAACCCCCGGTCGTCACGTCGATCGCTTCGAACGGCTTGCGGTCTGGACGGTCCACGTCACCGGCGGGCGATGGGGATTCCGCCTCGCATTGCTGGCGTTCGTTGCCTGGGTGGCGGCGGGTCCCTACTTCCGATACCACCAGTCGTGGTCAACCACGTTCAGCCTGGTCACCACGAGCGTGACCTTCCTGCTCGTCTTCCTCATCCAGAACGCACAGAATCGGGAGTCCAAGGCAGTCCACCTCAAGCTGGACGAACTCATCTACGCGGCGAAGAACGCCCGGAACGAACTGATCCACATCGAACATCTCACCGAGGAGCAACTCGACCTGCTCGGCGAGCGCTATCGCCGGCTGGCGGAACGCCATCAAGGTTCGCTGGTCAAGAGCGGGACGCTGGCGCAGGTCCACGCCGGTGAGACTCAACCGGCGGATGAGGCGAAGCTCTCGGTCAACGAGGCGCACCGAATCGACGCCGTCGATCCTCCGGTGGAGTGAAGGACGCGAGGGGCGTTATAGCCCCTGTCGATGAGAACAGTCTCCAGAGATTCCAGGTTTTACGTTTCGATTGTTGTGAAACGATTTTTGTAACACGTTGCTGATTCTTGCCATTTGTTTCTCGGCTTCTTACACAAAATAACCCCGAGGACATTCCCTTCGGGGAGGGAATACGGGCACCGCTGGAGTCGTCGCCAGATCGCTGCTCAGGACGCATGCTCGCGGAGCACCGCCTCCACGGCGTCGTCAAGTGGCGTCCTGAAATCCGATTCCGGGAGGCGATGGCGGCGGGAGACCTCTTCGAAGTAGTGTTGAGCCCTACCGAGCAACTCCCTCCGCTCCATCGGCTCCAGGTTACGCCATCCGGCATCAGTGCCGTCCATCCAGTTCACGAGGCCCCGGATGACCTCCCGGGTGTCGATCTCCCTGAGGTCCGACAACCTGTCCATGTCCGGGGACCCTTGGGTTCGAGGATCTCGTGGTGAAGACGTGCTCCTTGGAGAGTCTATCTCTCGTCACGAGACGCGGACAAGGTCGTCCGCTCGTTCCGATGCATTCCGGGCGACTCGCGGCGTCAACACCTCTTTCGCCGGGAGGATCGACAGGATGTAGCGGACCGCCCCGAGCGACTCGACCGCCGCCTCGCGGGTTAAGGGCTCGGTGCTCACCGCCACCGACCAGTGCCGCTTCAACTCCGCGACGAGCCCCAGCGTCGGCTCCTTCAGGATGCCCTTCCGGGTGGCGACCCGGATCACCGCCTGGGGGTCGTCCGACCTCGTGGCGACCCTCCGGCTGAGCAGGGCTTGCCGGAGCCGAGACTCCAGGGCTCGCCACGCCTCGACGACGCACAGGTCGTAGTGATCGCCGCCGAGGAGTTCGTTCGCCTGGGCGAGCGACTCGGCTTCCCGCCTCGCCAGTTGCTCCATCCGGGAGGCGCGGTCCCGCTCGCCGAGGCGATGCCTGATCCGCCAGGCGACGACCTGCGAGAGGATGACCCAGCCCGAGCCCAGCCCGACCGCCACCGCCGGTGCCGCCCAGGCGACGTGGGAGACGGCGACCCGCTCGGCGAGGATGGCTGAGAGGAACAGCCCGACGTAGATCGGCAGGACCAGGATCGCCAGCGAGTAGGTCGCGTTGCCCGCCCGCTCGGACCAGGAGCATTGGTATCTACACAACGCAAAACCTACTGAGGGATAACGATTTACGGAGGGGGATCGGCAGAGGTTTCCCGTCCACTATCTTGGTCGCGTCCCGCGAAAATAGGGCCCGGAACACATGCAAGAAAGCTCGTGTGTCGCGGGGCGGACCAAAGATCCGTCGGAAAGCACCTCATAAGCCTCGCCCGATCCGCAATAACTCCTTGTCTCCACCGCTGTCTAGCGTTGTGTAGATACCAATGGACCAGGAGTGGGGGTGGTCGTTGAGCAGCGTCACCGCGTAGAGGTAGACGCAGAGCCCGAGCAGCCCCGAGGTCAGGGCGTAGGCATGGAGCACCTCCAGGCGGTAGCCGAGGTAGAGGAACCCCAGGTCGGGCGTCCGGTCGAGCAGCGGATGGAGGGCGAAGAGCGTCCCCAGCAGCGCCAGGGCGAAGCCGATCTTGAGCTTGGTGAATTCCGCCATCGGAGGAAGTCCCACGGGTGACCCGACCGTCGCGTCCCGCCGGGATTGCGAGTCGATCGGTCTGGGGGTATTCGTCGGGAGGGTCGGCAGATTGGCGATGATCGCCCGGCGTGTGGAGGTTCAGGGGCGAACCACATCTCCGGGCTCCTGGCACGGGACCCGACCTCGACCCTGCACCGCCTGCTCCCCGAGCGTCCCGGTTTCATGATCGGTGCAACGCGAGCACGGGGGAGTCCAGCCGAGATCCTGGGACTTCGGAGCAGGCTGCGGCGTCCGGAGACGTTAAGAAGACACGAGCGGCGTCCATTGCTCGACATGAGGGTTCTCGCCGCCGAATCCGATCTCGCCCGATGATCTCCCTCATTGACCAGAGTGGGGACCGTGCGGAGACTACACGCAGGTCCGGAGCAATCCGTCACGTCCTCGCGGAACCGGACACCGGAATGTGCCCAGACTTCCCTCTCGACCTGAATGTCCAATTTACCCGACCTTGAGACCAAACTCATCGAGCAGCCCCGCGACGTGCCGACCGAGGACATGCTGATCCAGTCCCTCGCGGTCCCAGGAGCGATCGACCATGAGATGGAGCCCAACCCCACGATTTTGCAATACAGCGAGTCTCGCAATGGGCCTGGCTTTGGCACTCGCCCCCGCATCGATGCCGATCCCCGTCGCCGTCGGTCAAGATGACGGGAAGAAGGGCGGGTGGATTAGCCTGTTCAACGGCAAGGACCTCGAAGGCTGGACGCCCAAGATCACCGGCTACCCGGCGGGCGAGAACTACGCGGACACCTTCCGGGTCGAGGACGGCGTCCTCAAGGTCTCCTACGACAAGTACCCCAAGTTCGACGGCAAGTTCGGGCACCTGTTCTCCAAGCAGAAATTCTCCCGCTACCGGCTGCGGGTCGAGTACCGGTTCGTGGGCGAGCAGTGCCCCGGCGGTCCGGGCTGGGCTCTCCGCAACAGCGGCGTGATGATCCACTGCCAGCCGGTCGAGACGATGCGGGTGGACCAGGAGTTCCCCGTCTCGATTGAGGTCCAGTTCCTCGGCGGCGACGGCAAGAAGGAGCGGGCGACCGCGAACGCCTGCACGCCGGGCACCAACGTGGTCGTGGACGGCAGGCTCGTCAAGACGCACACCATCAACTCGCGAGCCAAGACTTACTCGGGCGACCAGTGGGTCTCTGTGGAGGTCGAGGTCCACGGCGGCGAGGTCATCAAGCATATCGTCGATGGCCAGACGGTGCTGGAGTACGAGAAGCCGCAGTACGACGAGCGCGATGCCGATGCCCGGAAGCTGATGGGGGACGGTGGGTTGACGATCAAGGAAGGGTATCTCGCCCTTCAAGCCGAGAGCCATCCCATCGAGTTCCGCAAGGTGGAGATCCTGCCCCTGGAGGAGTGAGGACGGCGATCTGCATCGGTCACCTGCTAATCGTCAACCTTCGCCGCGAGACAGCAAGACTCATCCGATCGGGACACGATGGCCCCCGGTCCGGTTCGCCGGTCGAGATCGAGGTCTTGGCAAGGTCGCGGGAGATCGGGTAGCCTGAACCCGCCCGAGGGGAAGCCGACGTGGCGATCCCTCGTGGGGTCGAGAGCCCTGGTCATTCCCCCCTCCGAGCGCGAGGGACGCGAGTCGTCCCTCACCCGAATGCCCGTCGAATGGGAGTTGCTGGAGCGGCAATTCGAAAATCGACAAACCGAGAAGAGGACGGGTCGGGCGGCGAGACGCCTCCCCGATCCTCGCCCCCGCCAACGACCCCGGCATCGTCCTCCCTTGCCCTCATGGCTGAGCGGGCATGGGTCCGATGGTTACAACCGGTCGTTGCAGAAGCAACCCTGCCCCTATCCCCTCACGCCCGATCCCCGATCCTTTCGCCACCTCGTGACGATCTGCGAGGCAAAAACTGCGATCCTGGACAGGCATCAGGTCGCCCGCTACCGACCCGCCTTGCTCGCCCTGTCCGCCCACCGGCGTGATTGGCTGAGAACGCCGGATGCTTGGGAGTCATCCGAGGGCATCGCCCAGCAACAGTTCGGCAGCCTGGTCCGCCACCTCGTCGCCCGCTACGACGTGCCGAGGTTCCTGGATACCGCCTGGACGGAGGGGCTGACTCCCGACGGCGTCCAGTACCAGGGCTGGTTCAAGCACGTCGCGGCGGGTCGGAATCCCCGGACCGCGAGGGGCCTGCCGATCCCGATGACCAAGCGGATGGCGCACCATTTCCTCCGGGCTCCGGATGATTTCGGAATCCTGGCGGCGATCCGTCTCGGGCAGGTCATCAGCCTGGGCGGCGACGAGGTGATGGCGCGGTCGTTGCTCGGGACCCGGCTCGGGACCGACTTCCGCGAGCACGAGTTCTGGACCTCGGTCGTCCGCTGGTTCATCTCCCACCCGGAGCTTTCCCCGGCGGACCACGGTCCGATCATCGACTTCCTCCACGAGCAGAAGTTCGTCCCATCGGTCCTCAATCCCGCGTCCCGGCTCACCGGGCAGCCCCGCCAGTCCCTCCTGGTCGCCCCCCAGCCGAACCTGACCATGAAGGGGCGGACGCCCGACGCGATGCTCCGATCCGTCGAGCAGTGGCACCGGCGGCTGGCATCGCAGCCGATGACGTACCGGGAGTGGAAGCCTTCCGGGATCGTCCCCCTGGTCGTGGTGGAGGGTGCGGGGGCGGATCGGAGGGTCTTCGAGACGACCGAGTTGATCTGCACCGAGGAGTTGCAGCAGGAGGGGCAGGCGATGCGGCACTGCATCGCGACCTACTGGCAGAGATGCTCGACGGGCCAGACATCGGTCTGGACGCTGACCGTCGAGGACGCCTCGGGGCGGATCGAGAGGTTGCTGACCTTGGAGGTCGGGAACGGGCAGCGACGGGTCGTTCAGGCGAGAGGATTGGCGAACCGGATGCCGACCGTCGAGGAATTGGCGATCCTGGCTCGCTGGACCGGTCTGAGAGGTCCCCACCACTCGCCGCTCATAGTGTCGTGACGGTGTATTCCTTCGCACGTTTCGCCGGACGGGTCGGGACGTTTCGGTCCCGATCCTTCCGCTTGAAATAGGAGTTCATCGAGGATTCGAATCACCTCTCCCCTTGACCTCGGTTTAAACTCCGAGTATAAATCATGCAGACAACCCGAGCCCCCCAAGCCCCGCGCACCTGTGCGTGGTCGCCGTTCAGGATCCCCCTTGATCGGCTCGTCTCGGTGCTGGCGTGAGGACGGTGCGGCGAAAGCCGTGCGGGACTGGCGCGAGTGTCCGCAGACCCCACGCCTCGGGATCGACCGGTGAAGACCGGGCGCACCGAGACGAGGCTGCCCACAGAGCATGGACGACGTGTCTCTGCTACGCAGCAGATGGTTTTCGCCCCGAACCGCTTCGGGACGGCGGTCGCAAACCATTGGGGGGCGTGATCATGTTCCATGATGATTCTCATGATGGTGACGATCGGGATGGGATGTCGCTCGAAGAACGCCTCCGGCTCGTCGCCGAGGTTTGGTGCGAGATCGATGGCGAAGATTCGGGCGCGACCGATGGGGTGGCCCTGGACGAGTTGAGGCTTGAGGTGACGGAGGCGATGGTCAGGCGAGACGCCGATCAGGCGGAATCGCTGACCTGCCGGGCCTTCTTCCTGATCTCAGGCATCGGCTGACCCGGGCCACCCCCCTTCTTATACAAGGCGAGCACTCCGATGATCCACGTCGGCGACACCGCCCGAGAGATGCGAGAGTCGCTCGGGCTGACCCAGCAGGAGATGGCGGCGAGCCTGGGCGTCACGAACGTCCACATCTCCAACATCGAGAACGACAAGTCCTTCCCCTCGCAGCAACTCATCGAGCGTTATCGCGAGAAGTTCGGCATCGACCTCTACGTCCTGGCCTGGTGCCGCCAGGGTGATGTCGAGAAGCTACCCCCAGCCATCCGGAAGCCCGCCGGGGAACTCGCCCGTGCCTTCCAGAAACGTTTCGAGGGGCTCGTTGAGCGTCATCGCAAGACGGGCGAGTGATGCTGAACATTGCGACTATCGGGCAGCTTGCCGACATCCTTCAGGTCACCGTCGGCTGCCTGGAAGCCGTCGCCCGGGACGCCGAGTCGTTCTACGAGGAACTGGTCCTGATCGACCCGGCGAAGCCCGGCAAGTTTCGCGAGGTCGTCAACGTCACCGGGACACTGCGGGCGATCCAGGCCAGCCTCCTGTGCAACCTGCTCAAGCCAAATCTCAGGCCATCGCCCTACAGCCACGGCGGCGTCGTTGGACGCACGATCAAGACCAACGCGGAGCCGCACCGAGACTCGGTCTTCTACTTCTCGACCGACATCGCCGACTTCTATCCCACGATCAGCCAACGCAGGGTCTACAGGCTGTTCTCGGGGGAGTTCGGGTGCTCACGCCCGGTCTCGCGGGTCTGCACGAAGCTCTGCACCCGCCGTGGTCACCTCGCCCAGGGCTTGATCGCCAGCCCGATCCTGGCGGACCGCCTGATGGCGGGTCCCGATCGGCGGATCGGGGCGATGTGCGACAAACTGGGCAGGGAGAGCGGGAGTGCCGTCCCCTACACCCGCTTCGTGGACGACCTGACCATCACAGCGAAATTCCCGATCGAGTCCGGCAGCACGCCCAGGATCGTGGTCGAGATCCTCAAGGAATACGGATTCCGGATCAATCCCGCCAAGCAGGGGTTCGGGCGACTCGCCGAGGGCGGTCGTATCACGAAATTGCGGATTCATCGGGGCAAGCTCGACATCAGCCCGGAATATCTCGCCGGGGTGTACCAGCAAGTCGCGGACGCCGCCGCCTTGGGGAGCGGTGTAAAAGAAGGAGGGGTGTACTACACGGCGGCACAAATCTTCGGTCGCATCCAGTTCATCGGTTGGGTGAACCACGGTCGCCTCGGACCGCTGATGGCCAAGTACAACTCGATCGATTGGTTCAAGGTCGAAGCCGAAGCCGCTGCCCAGGGTTTGGTCGCTCGCCGTAGGTTCCTGATGAAGAAGGCATCCTGTGATAGCTCTTTGGTGGTCTGACAGACTGATTGTCCTCAAATGGTGACTACGGTGGAATCTGGCGGCAGGCTGATCGCCTTGCGGGCGTTGCAACTCCGATGGGCGAGTTGGGCGTTCTCAGGGATTGTCCTTCCGCACAGGCTATAGGGGTGGATGTGGTCCACCGTGCTGTCTTCGAGCGTGTGGATCTGGTTGCCGCAAATCTTGCAGGAAGGATCGTTCTGGAACAACTGGCGGCGGAACTCGAAGGAATAGAACCGAGGCTCGACGATGGTCCCATCGAGGATGTCCTGGACCTGCCTCCTGAACCCCGTCCACCGCAATTTGGTGGCTGCGGTCCCGGCTGGCTGGCGGGAGATCGCCAATCGGACCTGCGGCTGGGTCAGGAGATAATAGACGTACATCTCCCGGATCTGCTCGGCGGCGACCTGGACCTTGCCGGGATTCTGCCCCGTCAGGGCGGAAGCCTGTATGTCCAGCGCCGAGATCGAGAACTTGGGCTCCCACCTGCCCTCGACGGCTGGACGGTCCTCGGTGCCGGTGCTGTAGAGCCTCCCGGAGTTGTTGCCGAAGACGACCCAGACGTTGTTCATCGCCTGGCGGAACATGGTCGCCTGGGACTGGATGTCGGCTTCGCCCTGCAGGGCGTACTTCCCCATGTAGTCGTTGAGGAACGACTTCAACTTCCCCTTGTACTCATTGAGACGATTGGCGAACGCGAAGAACCGCAAGATCATCTCCCGCTCGACGAACCGGAATTCGGGCTTGTCGCCGCCCTTGATCCGACGCCAGGTCGTGTCCTTCTCCAGTTCACCCAGGAGGTCGCAGAAGGGTCCCCGGTAGACGCAGTTCCGCAATTCCTGCTCGTTCAGCCCCATCGACCCCCGGTTCAGCCGCTCGAAGACCTCGTAGCGGAGGTTCTGGTTGTTGCCCGCGTCGATCACGATGCTGCGGATCGGGGCGTCCAGAACCTTCTCCTGCTGCTCGACGTTCAGGTCCCGGAAATGCTTCCCGTTGAGTGTCCCCATGCGCTGGAGCCGCTGGAGGGGGAATTCGTTCCGGACGAACTTGATCAGCGTGGTCAACCGCTGCTGCCCGTCGATCACCTCCAGGCGACCGCCCGGCATCTTGCCGAAGTAGATCGGTGGCACTGGGATCTCAAGGAGGAGCGACTCGACCAGGCGGGATGGGAGTTCGGGCTTGAGTTCCCAGACGTATTGACGCTGGTAGTGGGGTTGGAGGTCCACCTGGCCACGCTCGAACTTGTCGCGGAGGGTCGAGATATTCCAGTCGTTCGGCTGGCTGGAGACGGGACGTGCGTCGGAATTGGCGACCTCCTCACCCTCCACTTCTGGGTCTAGCTCGGGATATTCCTCGACATCGGTCTCGAACTCGGCGGGCATGGTCGTTCCTCACGGGCGAGCGAAGGGGGCTGGTCAGATGCCGTGTCACTTCCATCATCGCTCGGCGTTATATCGCCCGCGATGATACGCCAGATGGGTCGAGCAGGGGGATCGACCCTCGACTGTGTGGAGCTTCCCTTCGATACCGATCAGCGACAGGTCTTCGGCGATCGTGAACCCGCCACGGTCGAAGAGGATGTGGTGATTCGGGCAGAGGCAAAGGAGGTTATCCTCGTGATCGGGTCCGTCGTGCGGCGAGCCCAAGGGGCGGACGTGCGCTCCCTCGGCGTATGGTCCCTCACTCGTCTCCAACCGTACTCCACAAACCTGGCAGCGATAGTCGTATATCCGCTTGACACGCTCAGCCATCGTCGTGTCGCGAATGATGCGAAAGCTCGTCACTTCTCTTCGCCGCGAGGGCTCGCCCTCGGCTGAGCCTGTCGTGACCAAGTCTGTGAAAATGGTCTGACCCGTAACCACCAGCCCGACGGAACTCATACCGAGTTCTTCCGAAGTGTCCGCTCCACTTTCTGGCTCCTGCTCATCATCCTCATCCGACGCGTCATTCCATTCAGTGAAACGCCGAAGATGATCAGGGAACCGCTCCTCGGTCCCGCAGAGTTCTTCGACGACCGCTTGGTAAATCGAGAAGAGCCCGGAAAAATCATAGACGGACTCGAATAGCCAATCCTCGTCGTCGATCGGATAATCGTGAGTGACGCTCGCAAGCCCCGCTCTCCACCATTGCTCTCGGGGATCGATCTTCATGGATCGGATCGCCTCGCAACTGTCCGCGTCCGGCGGCAGTCCTCGGGACGACCAGACGAAGCATCCCAGCCGGTCGAGTTGTCCCACGGCGAGATCACGGTGTCGGTTCAGCACGTCGAAGAGCTTCATCGCTTCGTGCGGTCTGCCCACTTCCAAGACCGTCTGCAAACCGTTATCGCCCAAGAGGATTTTAAGCCACAGGTAGGAGAAACGACGTTCGTGCAGTTTAGGGGTCAATCCGACGTGGGAGCTGTCGAACAATTCGGTCTTGGATGCGTTCTTGCGATGGGCGGGGCGTATCGAGACGTTCGAGAGGTCGAGCGGTTCGAGTTCGTACGCGTTTCGGATGAGCCCGAGCGACCTCTCGACAAGTCCCTCCAACTTGGGGACGAGTAGCTCCTTCATCGAATCGGCTCGGATACGGGCGTCCTCGATTCGGAATAACGCCCGGTCTTCTTCCCCGAAGGTGGGATACCCGTTCTCGGTTTCCATCGGATGCTCCCGGTCAATCGATGGCTTTCTGGAGTGCGTCTTTCGAGCCGCCGAGGTTAATCCAGCCGACAACGGCAGGACTTCGACATCGGAAACGTAGAGGCATCACTTCCACGGCACAGGCACCACCACGCCATGCCATTTCCGAGTGATCCTGTCCGCGTATGTCCCTCGATGCCCAAACAACTTCAAGAGGCAGAGTTCGAGATTACGAATGCCAAGTTTCCAGACATCGTAACGACCTTCATAAGTATGCTTCCCAAATTTTTCCCTATTTTTCCGCGTCGGGTGGGCAATCGTGTTTCGGATCGTCGTCATTGCGGAGGCGGCGTCTGGTGTCTTATTGAGCATGAAGTCCTCGAAAGCCTTAGCGAGCTTTACCAGATCACCGAGTTCGCACGGAATCCCGGTCGGGATGCCCGCCCATAGGAACAGGAGGCGGATGCGGTCCGCCGCAGCGAGCTTGTCTGACCCCTCCTGGCTGAGCCAGCCGTCGTGGTCGGTCAGTATCGCCGACGCGAGCAACTCGAACGCCGTCTGTGTCAGGACGATGGAACCCTCGGTGGAACCCGCGAGGGCGTTCGCCTCGATGTACCAGTGGATCGCCAATCGGACGACTTCCTCCCAGGTGTCATCGAGCCAGAGTTTCATGAAGCCCGGAAATGGCTCCTCGAACTGGTCATCGTGGGCGCTATCCAGCCAGGACTCTCTGTGCCGGAAAGGAACAGTCCTGTTGTAGTCCCAGACCTGCCACACCTGCTTGCCGCCCCCGTCGAAGCCGGTGGTCAGGCAAGGTCCGGTCCAACGTCCGGCGGCGAACGAGACGTACCAAGCCATGGCGCGTAGAGCCGCCTGGGCTTCGACCGCCGAGAATGGACTCTGATCTTCCCTCTCCAAACGCCCCACCTGGGTCATGCCAAAGCCGGAGTTCGCCTTGAGATAGTCTTCGACGTTCTTCCGGTCGTCCACCGAATCCAGGCTGATGATCCAGCCGCCTCCTCTCAGGGTCAGGCGACGACCGGAGTGCTGGTCGAAATTCGGGAGCAAGAACATGGCGTAAGTGGCTGGTCCATCAGCGGGTCTGACGATCTGCCCTTTGACGATGCCGGTGAGGCTCGCCGAGGAAGCGTCCCCACTCGTGGACGACGAGATTCCGGTGACGAACCCGTGTGGTACTTCCGTGCCGTCATCGAGGCGCAGGGAGAACTCACCCAGTTTGGGGTAAATACCGTTGGGAACCTTGGGCACATCCAGATGGATGGCGGGCGAAGGGAGCCACCGGAGCGAGAGGATGGCTTCGGCTAGAAAGCCCATACCTGCTTGCGAGAAGGTGATCGGACCTTCGTAGATCGGTATGGGCTCGTTCGGCTCACCAGGGCTTAGGTGGGGATGTAACGCAGCGGGTAAATGCTGGTCATCACCGGGAGGCGTAGGTGGAACCGGAACGTCAGACATCTGAACCCCCTCGGGGAACGCTCTTCGCGACAAGTGGCATGGCGACCACGAGGGTCGAGCCCTTGCCATCTGTTCATTCCAGCTTCAATCCCGCCGCGATCGACGCGAACATCTCCATCGCCGCCTGCAAGTCCACGGCGATCTCCTGGGCGAGTTCGTCGGGCTCGGGCAGGCTCTCGGCGTCCTCCAGGCTCTTGTCCTTGAGCCAGAAGATATCGAGGTTGAGCTTGTCCCGCCTGGCGATGTCGTCGTAGCCGAAGCAACGCCACCGCCCTTCCGGTTCGGTCTCGCTCCAGGTCGGCGTCCGCTCGCTCCGGTCCTCGGGTCGGTAGCAGGTCACGAACTCGTCGAGGTCCGATCGCTTGAGCGGCTTGGTCTTGAGCGTGTGGTGGATGTTCGTCCGGTAGTCGAAGACCCAGAGCTTCTCGGTCCAGAGCTTCTCGCAGGCGGGCTTGTTGTCGAAGAACAGGACGTTCGCCTTGACGCCCTGGGCGTAGAAGATGCCGGTGGGCAGTCGCAGGAGGGTATGAACGTCGCACTGGTCCAGGAGCTTCCTCCGCACCGTCTCGCCCGCCCCTCCCTCGAAGAGGACGTTGTCCGGGACCACGATGGCGCATCGCCCGGTGACCTTCAGCAGCGTCTTGACGTGCTGGAGGAAGTTCAACTGCTTGTTCTTGGTCGTCGTCCAGAAGTCGAGCCGCTCGTACGACTCGTCCTCCTTCTCCAGGTCGCCCTCCTCGTTGACGATGGAGATGGTGGACTTCTTGCCGAAGGGCGGGTTGGTCAGCAGGAGGCTGAAGCGGTCGCCGGGGTCCTGGGCGAGGCTGTCCCGTCCCGAGACGATCGGGCAGGGGTCGGCGTCGATCCCGTGGAGGTAGAGATTCATGATGGCGAGCCGGGCGGTGTTGGGGACCAACTCCCAGCCCTTGACGAAGTCCCGCTTCAGGTGCTTCTTCTGGTCGGGGTCGAGGTCCTTGCCGTGGCGGTGGACGACGTAATCGTGAGCCGCCAGGAGGAAGCCCCCCGTGCCGCAGGCGGGGTCGCAGACCGTGTCGGCGGGCGAGGGTCGGGCGCAGTCCACGATCGCCTTGATGAGTTCGCGGGGGGTGAAATACTGACCCGCCCCCTTGGGCGACTCCGCGGCGCTCTTGGCGAGCAGCCCCTCGTAAATGTCCCCCTTCACGTCCGCCTGCATCGACATCCACTTCTCGGGCTCGATCAGGTCCACGATGAGGCGGCGTAGGGTCTGCGGCTTCTGGATCTCGGGCTTCGCCTTCTTGAAGATCTGACCCAGGGTGTCGGTGCGGTTGCTGAGGTGTTCGAGGGTGTGGCGGTACTGGACCTCCAGCGCGTCGCCCTCCTTGCTCAACAAGGTCGCCCAATCATAGCCAGCCGGGACGATGGGCTTGCGGTTGTAGGGCGGCTTGGTCTGCTCGTCCGCCATCTTGAGAAAGAGCAGGAAAGTGATTTGCTCGATGTACGCCATGTAGCTCAGCCCGTCGTCGCGGAGGACGTGGGCGAAGTTCCATGCCTTGCTGACGACCTGCTGGGTAGTGCTGCTCATTGTTGATATGTCTGGGGCGGAGTCTGTCGTCCGAAATGCAGGTCGCTGGTTATGGTTATAGCTTGAATGAAGCGGGTCATGATTCATCTCCCTGGTCGTCGCCGTCGTCCTGGACGAATAAGGGCTTCGCCGGTTCGCTTTTCCGTGGACTACGCGGACGCCGAGTATGGTTGCTACCATTTGTCGGTGGAGAAATGGTCTGGCGTTGATTTAAGATTCGGGCGAGAAGCTGATCGGCGGGTTCATCGTTTGGATCTTGCGGAACAAGGCGACCCTCGAACGCTCGCTTGAGGATGCCCTGTCGGAGTCGTGAGGCACGCTTGAGGTCGGCTTTAACTTGGGTTTCGATCTCGTCCACGATGGACAGGTGTCGTTCAACCTCGGATACGATCTGAGTCGCCTCCTCACTCGATGGGATCGGGACAGGGAATTGGCTCAGGACCCCTTTGTTGATTGACGCAAGGTTCGTGGTCTGTTTCCCGGTCCGTGTAAACCATTCTTTCCCGAAGTAATTCCCGTGGTATGAAACGAGCTTGGACTCAAGCCCGGACACGAAAAGCCGGGCGCGGAATATGTGATTTTGATGGATGCATTCCACGATTTCTTCATTCCAAACCCACCCTCTTCCGAGCTTGTCCCGATCCCCGCCCTCCGTGAAAAGTATGTCGCCTTTCCGCAGCCGAAGCGTATCGATCTCCCTCTCCTCGCACAGGACGGATTTAATTTCCGCAAGGTCCAAATAGCCTCTTTGAACATTGGCTACCCGGAGATACGGCACATCCCGCATTGTGCTTGTCTTCTGGCGGTTCTGGTCTTTTGTAATGCCGCCCTCAATATGTGCAATTTGTTCGAGTGACGCCCAGCACCAACTGACCGGTATACTCGGTAAGCCCAAAGTCTCGGGCGCATGGGGTTGACGATACCTTTCCTTCCACCCCTTTGGAGGCTGTTTGCCCGCTTCAGCAAACTTGGCAAGTTGCTGCTTCTCCCACTGGTGGCGGCGTTCCGTAAGGATGCGTTCGAGGAGGGCGGTGGCGGGTTTAATGTCGTGGTGACGCTCCCGCCAATCCTCGGTCAGCTTGCCCTCTACCGCCGCCCTGAGGACGGCGGCACGATACCGCTTAAGGTTGGCTTGCACCCGCAGCAGGTTCGCAACCCCGGCGTCGAGGTCAGAGAAGAGTTCCTCGATCTTGGCGACGATGCGAATTTGCTCGTTGATCGGAGCCACTGGGACAAAAATGCTCTTTATTTCGGTGAGATTAAGTCGAGGTCTTCCGACACCGTGGATGATGGTCCCGGTTCGCTTGCGCGTCTGCTCAAAGTTCAGAACAAAGTTGAGATACTTAGGAAGGACGGAGTTCGGATTAGGCTTGAACCGGATGCAGTCTGCTTTGACGATCGCTGGTCCGACCCAATCAGGAACAAGGCACGCTCTGGGGAGTTCTTCCCCAAGTGCCGCCACAACAATATCGCCGCTATGCACTCGATGCTTCAGCAAGGTCTGGAAATGGGAAGTCGATATGTAAGCTCGTTCGTCCCGGAAAATCCCATCACCAATATTTTGGAGCCGGATGACCCGTGGTCCGTCTTCTGTGTAATGTTCGGTCTTCAGTTTGGAACCGAAGGGACCATCCGTAATTGAATTCGGTTCGGACGCTGCTAAGTCACCCAGGGCGGACCAACACCATCCTGTTGCGAGTTGTGGTAATGGGGCTTCACGGGCATCCTTCACAGGCTGGACCTTCTTCACGCCGCCAGCCTCCGGTTGAGTTCATCCAGGATCACCGGCAAGTGCTCCCCGAATAGTTCGTGGACTCGTCCCAGACCACCGACCTGATTGAACGGGGCGTACTCGAAATCATCCTCCTCGATTCGCAGGCTCGTGGCGATGTGGTCCCGGATCGCATCGAGCCATTCCCGCTGCTCGGCGGTGAAGGTGACCCCCACCTGACCCTGATCCGCGAGCCATGATTGGTATCGTTCCTCGACCGTCCGGGCGAACGGGATGATCGGCTCCCGGGGGTCGAGGGCGTGCCGCACCAGGGCGATCAGGTCCACGAGGGATGACCCGCCCTTGCCCTGGACCGCTCCGGGTTCCGCCGCCTCGTACGCCTTCCAGACGCGGTCGGGGGTCGCACCCAGCGGCGGGGTCTTGAGGGCGGTGGCGAGGTCCTTCACCTGTCCGTACCGCAGCCCCGCCTGGTAGGGGCGGCTGTAGAGGATCTGGATGGCTTCCAGTTCGTCCTTGTGGCTCTCGATGAAGTCCCTGAAGCTCGTGATGAGCGCCCGGGCTTTCTCCAGGGCTGTCGCACTGAATCCCGCCTCGATGAGTTCGTCCCGGCTGACCTCGTCGATGACCTGCTCGTGGCTCCGCTTCAGGTTCACGATCAGGTCTCTCAGCTTGGGGTCGTGGAGGGGCTTCAACGCCTCCGTCATCATCTTCGCCTGGACCTGATCGAATTGCTCCTCGGTGGGTTCCTGATCCTTCGCCAGCCCGAAAAGCTCCCTCGCCCGAGCCGCCTGGGCGTCGGGGTCGAGTAACCGTTCACGGCCTTCCGTTACCGTTTCGGGGATGGTAGTGTTTTTTACCATGACGATGCCGCCACCACCCTCCGAGGAATGCTTGGCTTCGCTTCCCACGGCGGCCCTGATCTACGTCCGC
>JAABUK010007225.1_pt1 | contig 16133 bp, 15 predicted proteins | sample 5559141 | NCBI WGS metagenome assembly JAABUK01 (sample SAMN10711869, study PRJNA513367) | rock metagenome | isolation source: Antarctica rocks | place: Antarctica: Victoria Land, Pudding Butte nord | collected 2016-01-03
GGAAGGGGGCGGTTGTGATGGCGTTGCCGGCGGGGAGTGGGATGGCGGGGGAGTGGGGGATGGGGGTGGGGAGGGGGGTTGGGATTGCTGTGGCGTAGTTTGGGAAGGTGAGGTGGGGCGTTGTGGTGCGCACTATGTGGAGAATGTGACCGGGATGGGCATTGGAAACGAACACTCACGACGTGAATATTTAAATGGAATGGGCAGACCAAGGTATTCAGTCGTGCAGGGTGAGGAGACTCTACGGTGGCCGGTCCTCTCGGCTTAATTGACGACTGGAGCTCGATGTCCCAATGCGGCTGCCCGCTGTTGTTGGTTCATCCGATTGACATCTTGCAGGTATTTGGTAAAGTCCCTTCCAATCTCCAGCACATCTCTGACATGCTTTTTCGAGATAGTCTCGCTCATCTGGGGCGGCGATGGCAAGTGCTGTTCTCACACTGTTGCGGATTTGTCGTCCGTTGAGATTGCCATTCTTTTTGATATCTTCGTCGACGAATTCTAGAATACTCATCTTCTCGGACTTTTCGATGTTCAGATCTTTCACAAAGATCGTCCATACTTCGAGCTGGCTTTTGGCATCCAATTCTGGTAGTCCGATGGTGACGTGTATGCGGCTTTGGAATGCTTCGTCCTGGGAGCCTGGGCGGTTCGTGGTGAGGAATAACACCCCGTCGAAGTATTCGAGCTCTCTCAGAAAGACGGATACCAGGGCGTTTCTTTTCAAGTCATGGACATCTCGCTCTTGCAGGAAGACGTCGGCTTCGTCTAAGAGAAGGACGGCGTTCCAATTGACCGCATACTCGAACACATCCTTGAGCCTTTTTTCCAAGTCATCCGGTTCCGTACCTAGGTCCCCGCAGGTGACCATGTATAGGGGTCTGTTCTCTTTCTCGGCAACACATTCTGTCACTAGTGGTCAATACTGGACCGTAAAGCCATATTTCCCCCAAGACTTACCAGCAGTAAGCGTTTTTCCTGTACCTGGTGATCCATGTAGCAGGACAATGAGACCACGTCCCTTGCCTTGGATAAGGTCACCCGATGTAGGCTCTTTACTCAAGTGGGCTCTGACCATAGCCTTCACGACAGTCTTGTGTTTGCCCTTAATGACAAGCTTCTTGAAGGCATCTTCTCTGAATTTTACGGGTCCCAATTGAGATACCTTGACAGATTTCCAAGACTTGTCACGTAGTGAAAATGCCCGTACTTGGGTAGGGCAGCAGAGCATTTTCTCTGTCTCGCTGAAGGCATGCCTGTCACTTTCTTCTTCAGATGCTTGGTCTTCGTCGCTGTATGCTGAATTCCTCCCTGAATCCTTCCGAAAGCTTGGGATAGATCGAGGCTGCACTTGCGCAAAGCCATCGAAACGTCGCTCGCGGTCCTGCGCCCGGCTGCTAGTAGAGTAATCGATCATGACTCTATGGCCATCCTAAAAGATCCACAATTGATCAGTGGCTTCTTGGACTCCGAGGTGACTTGCGCACCTGAGGGGTTGTCGTCAGCCATGCTGTTCCAAAATAGCTCTGAAAATGACCCCTATCTCTGTACTCCCAGTATCTCTGACCCCGCGCAATCAAGAGCTCCCTTTGGGAAGCCTCCTCTGGTAGATAGCCTCCAGGAACGACATCGAGGTCCCTGATAGCCTGCGTCCCAGTATAGGGTGGTACATGGAGCAGTCTGTACGACTCCACTAGCTTGTTCCCTTTGGTATTGAAATGAACCCAAGAGCACTCGATTTCCATAGGTGTGAAGAGACCTTTCACTTTGTGCGATCGATGGAACCCGACCACTCGGTTTACTCGATAGGCACTCAGTTCGTCATCTTCCTTGGTATAGACGATAGTGCCCGGTGAATATAATAGCCATAATTCATTAAAGCCAATATCTTTGATATTGTTTTCTGTCATTCGATTTATTGTTTCACCCACTTTCGGCCATTCATCTCTCACAAATCCAAGTAAAAGTCCGAGATGTCTTTTAGACTCATCTCTGAGTCTACTGTGTTCTTCGTGCAGCTGATTGTAATGGTGGAAGATCATCATGTACGGCTCGTAGAAAATGACTTCTTCTCGGCGAAGGGTCTCGAGGGCAACGTGAGGATAATTACGGATGACCTTTTGCAACGTTTGTACGAGAGGCGTTGAATTGACCTCTAGCCTAGTGGTGATATGAACCCTGTCCTTGTTGTACTCGCTGTAACTGATCAGGACATGACCAGTTCGCCTGATTCCCCTCTTCTCGGGCTTGTCATTGAAAGCTGATGCGTTATCTACCAACTCCCGTGGTCCGTCCTCGCTTTCATTGACGATCTCTTTCCAGCGCTTGACTTCAACTATACAATTGCCTGCAGCATTTTCGTAAGGTTCCGGTCTACTATCATGAACGCTTGCAACACTTGCTTCTAGAATTGGTGAACCAGGTGTCGAGAGATCTGTACCGCTTCGAAGAATGTTTCGGAGCGACGCAACAGTCTTTTCTAGATGACCCACATATGCCATTAGAGACGCCTGATCTTCCAGGTGGCTGTACGCGGTACGCATAATTGCATCGCCAATGTTCTTCTCTCCCATACCGAGCCTCCCAATATAATTTAGATCAGCATCTTCCATGATTTGAATCAGAGACTCTTTGAGCCCTGCAACGGTCAAAGGTTTTCGCCCATGGATAGATCTTTCCTCGAGCGAGGCACCCGCAACCATTGACTCCGCTGGTAAGGCTCTGCTCTGCTCATCGATTCGAAGTCCGTTGTGCACTCGGCCATCAAGTCGATTGCTGGTCCCGGGACGATTATCAATTGCTGCCTTGTCAGACACGTCAGACTTTGAGAGGGCCCTTGAGTCTGAGGCCAGTTCGGTGTTACCATTGTGTGGAGCACCATCCATCGCAGCACTCAGTGCAATGCCGTGTTCTATCAAGAAGGGGGCGGGAGCTGTAATGGTCGAAATGCAAGTGTGAGATTTTGTGTTTGACACGATAAAGCTCTAGGAAACAGCCGGTTTCCAAGGCATTTGGTATCTCAGCTGCGCAGCCTCGTCTGCCGATCCCACCCACACCTCCACGGCATATGCGCGTCGGGTCCAAGGGCGAATCATGGCTGATGGAAGGATCTGGCGCTTTATGATTCGCCCTCGTCCATTTTCTCGACCCACCTAAGGAGCCCTGATTTGCAGAGGGGTTCAGACCGAGAGCGCAGACTCTAAGTACCTTTTGGCCCGAACCCATCTACTTTTTCCCATGCATCGTCACTGCGTTGTCGCAGCTCTAGATGTCCGTGCCACAGACACACACCAGACAAGTTGGATGCACTGTGACGGTCTATCTGAACCGAATGGATTATCGTGTAATACTTCAGAAGCGTGAAGGAAAGCGTACTAGAATGGTAGCGCATGTATTGCCGTAGAGTAGTGGATGCAACGCTAAACTTCATTCGTGCCGCTAGTCGCTCAGTTTTCAGCTTGGCTTAACTGCTCCGAATGCCAATCAGCCTCTCGAATCTGTTCCTCTATTTTACAGATCTTTGCTGACGTGCAGCTCACATTCTCGTGCAATGCGGCTCAAAATGCAGCTTGAGACCGCCGAATGCCCGATGCCGTCGATCATGACCAATTCTTCGCAGCCTCGCAAGGGCTGCTCCACGATCATCTGGTACCCACTGCGCCCCCAGGAGGTATTCAAGGCATCTACAATAGCCCCAGCTGGCTACAATGACTACAGACAGCGTCAGCGAGAGTGCAGCGGCGACTCTTCTCGAACTGTCTGCCTTTGGAGATCGTCCCGAGCATGTTGGAACGGGGCGGGTACCCGTGAGAGGGGAGCTCTATTGTAGCACTGCATTGCCAAACGCCCAGCGTATGGGAACATCTGGGAATGAATTCAAGGAGTTGGGATTCAAATCGCGTGATAATGGTCAGGACGAGCTGTGGACCGGGCGTACTTGGACGAAGGCGATCAGGTACACAACACCCATTGATCTGTCATTATACGCTGACCACAACAGACAGGAATTAAGCGAATCTATGGAAACCCTCTCCCATCGAGTCAAGCAGTTCCAGAAAGAGGCCTCCGGATCTCAAAAGGCAGAGCTCAAGGCGGCTGAAGATGACTTTCATACCATCCTTCAACAAGCGAGCCAGAAACAAGAAGCCAAACTTGCAAATCAGAAGCAGATACCTAGCTGGAAGTCCAAGATACAGTCAGGCCTTGCCACATTCAGCGAAACAGCCTATCATTATCAAACGATCTTTGATGTCTTGAACAACCAAGCTCCTGAATACACAACAGCCATTTGGGGTGCAATCAAAATACTGCTCGTTGTTACTGTCAATCATGAGAAGCTCAAGCAAGGAGTTCTATCCAATATTGAAAAAGTTGGGAAACAATTCGCCTTGATGAACGTCATTGTTGATCTGCAGCCATCGGAGCAGATGGTCAAGACGGTCACCACGGCATACAGTGATTTCATCAAATTCCTGAAAAAGGCTGTCAAGTACTATACCCAATGCAGAGGCTGTACGTATGGATCTGCATGAATCCTCACACTCGATGAGCTAATCAGGATACTGTCAGGGAGAATGATAAACACGGTTGCCAGACCATGGGAGACTCGATTCGAGCCTATAGTAGGCAGTATCGAGGAGCATGTAGAGAAGATTAGATGGCTGGCAGACGTTGGGCATATTGCTGTCTCTACGAAAACTCAACAAATGACTGGAGATCTTGGGAAAGGCCAGGCTATCATCTACCAGACCCAACAACTTCTTGGTGAGAGTCAATGGGAAATCTACGAAGAACAGTAAGACACTTCTCTGAGTTACGTCCTCCAGTGTTCAAAAAGACTCTGGGAATCTTGCCTTTGTCACGTGCCTTCTGTTGCTTGCCACCTTCAACGAGTGGCTCTGTATCTCAAGCAAAAATGCCCTAATGACCTCTCCCTTACTGACCCGTTACTGTTGGTCGGCTTCGCGATTTGGAGCGGTCCTTTGTTGGAAACCCTTCTACATCATTACATTCTTTGTGGCTTCGTTCGATGCCCTGATGAATTGCTGACCTCGAAATGTGCGTAGGAAAAACGCACAATCGCAGCACTCTGATCAGATAGGGGCTCTGCGCGAGCGCTTCGATGTGTTTCTGGAAACATATGGCAGCCGGTTAGGATCTCTGAATGACAAAACACAGATTTCAGTGGTGGATGCGCAGGAAGATACAGTAGCAGTGGGTAAGCAGAGAGTTTTAGAGGGGGGCGAGAGCGAGCTGACGCCAACGTCCAGAGTACATGGAGTCACTTGAGGTACCGACGAAGCAAGTAGAGCTCGAAGAGAGGACGGAGGACTTCCTGGCACACTATGCAAGACCGCAGAACAAGATTCAAACATTTCGGGATGAAGTATTTCCCATGCTTTACCAGAGCTTGCAGCGTGGCCTTATGCTCGATGGAAATCAATCAGCTAGTGTAGCTAACATACACCACCGGATCTAGGTGATGGCCTGGATCGAATCAGCGCACTCAGAGCTTCTCTGGATCGAAGGCTTTGCGGTCATTGGGTGCTGTGACTGGACGACAGGTTTCGCGTTGAACATCGAGAGCGCAGCAAGACCGTACGCCAGTATCACCGTCCTCCGCTTCTTTTGCAGTGAACAGACCACGTCGAGCGTCTTCGAAGGGCCGGAGGTGGTCCTCCAATCGCTGCTCTTTCAGCTCATCGACAGACATTATACAAAATTCTCTTGGCTTCTATGTCGTAAACATGGGCTCACACGACAACGTTTTCAAGATTCACGAACGGACATGGAGAAATTCGTCGCTTTGTTTCATGACTGCCTTGGGATCGCTCAGGTGCCATGCCTCTATATTATCTTGGACAACATCGATGCTTTATGGAACAAAAGCTGTACTGGGGGTGAAGGCATTGAGAAGATCGACGTGCTATTTAATGGCTTGGGGAAACTCCTCATTGGCAATGAAGTTCTATGCAAACTCCTGATAACATCTCGGCTACCCAATGCACTGACGCATCTCTCAGCTCCTCAGTTTTCAGATCCGATGGGACAGAGTCTTCTTGATCAGTTGAGCCATAATATTGTAAGGATACCACAAGGAGCGCGACAAGGTGTCGAAATTTTCGGGCGACCCAAACAAATCCATCGCATTCCTATTCGTCGGAAAACAGCATCGCGGACAATACCTGCCCCAGAGTCGCTCCTTGAGATGCAGGATGAAAGCGGGGACGATCAAGGCGGCCCTATTTCTGATAGTGATGAGGTGCCGATGGAGAGCCCATCATGGAAAGACAGTGACGATGAGGATTCCAAAAATGAGCTACTACAGCACAGCAAGGATTATAAGTACCTAGACAGTTCTGACGAGTACTCGGGAAAAAGTGAAGACGATCTCGGGCACAGCCTCGAGCTCAAAAAGAGAACAATTCTAGCAAAAGACGAGAGTGATGTGGAAGTTGACATAGAATTACTACCTCAACGTTCTGTTGACTTTGGGAAATTGGTTGACGAGGGCAACGAGACCTCTGCGGAAGCTCGAACAGTGTTGCATTCGGATGCACAAGAGTATGAACCATCATCACAAGCGGGAACCGATTCTGATGAATGCGACATAACTTTGGATTGAGCAAGTATATCGGGGATCCCCTGAACAATCCGATCACTCGACCGCACTTTCCTTACTTCATACCGAGATAGCCACAAGCCGATATCCTGTTACTGTCATTCCTTCTTTCCTTGCTTTCAAGCCCTGCACTTATTGCTACTGGAATTATGACGAAATGATATCGATTGACATAGAAGCTTAGATCTAATGTTCCAAGATGTTTGTATATACCAAACCTGGTTGACGCTCCCAATCTCTTTCCCAAGCTTCGTCTGTCTAAATATATCTACTGAGGATATGCTTGATTGGCCCCTAGGGATACTGATTTTCGATCAAAGCCTCTGTTCCACTTAGACTACGAGTCTGCAGTCAGCGTTGAATATTCCCGGTATAGCCGTCACTGTCGTTCTCCGGTCCGCACGCACCATTCCTTCGTAGCTAGACTGGGTTCGGAAAGCCATAACTTCATGGTCGTCCGGTTTCTTAGTCTTGTTCGCATCCCATCATGCTGAGGTGGCCTTCGTGGGGCTAAGGCAGGATGCCACACTTGGGCCGTTCAAAACATTCAGGACCCAGCGACGACTATGCGTCCGGCTCTCGAAGTCGTCTTCCTAGACATCTGTCAACATCGTTCATTAGCTGTTTCCGCTCTGCAGGTCCTCCCGCTTTCAGCCTTGGCGGCTGTTATGAAGACCAATCAGATCTATCCTTCCAAGCGCGAAACAATATACGCGACCACTAGCGATCGATTTGTTTCCGCCAAGTGGTTTCAACATTAGCAAAACAGTATTGAACAGGATCCGGTGTGCCATGATGATGAATCAGGCTAAATTTGGTCATCAAGCAGCCGTTGGACCGATGAAACACCGTTTTAAAGGCCAAGCACAGGTGTTGAGACGGTATGTAGTCAAAACATGGCTTGGTTGAAAGCGCTGAATGTAATGATCCTGTAAAGGACAATGATACTCCCGGGGTAGGACCATGTTTCAAGACGAGGACCAGTGGCGAAGCCCTCTCTGCTTGCTATAAAGGTGATGCATCCCACAACTGCAACCTTCTATCCCATACTTATCACGATCTGCCAACTACTTTCCCTCCCGGATCCCGTCAGAGCATTGCCTCCCTCCTCATCACCGCCAAACATCCCCAAACCTCTAGAAACAACCACAACTCTCTACCCAAAATGCGGTCCACAACCTCCCTCGCAGCAACCGGCTTAACAATCAGCATTCTGATCCTATCCGCAACAACCACGCCCCTCCAAGCCCGTCAATCCAAATACGTAAGTTCCCACCCTCCACGCGCAACACCAAACCAATTCTAACCATAACGCAGAGCATTTCATGCCCCGAAGACGCCGCCGGTGACGAATACGTCCAAAGCATCCCTCACGCCGGCCAATCGACCCTCCAAAGCTGGTGCACAAGCCAAGCCGTCTCCCTCGCCTGCGATGCCAGCGGTAAAAAGATCACTACAGCCAACGACCCTTTGAAAGACTCCCATTGCGATGTCTGCGTTTGTAATCTCGATGCACCGCCTGCTCCACCTTCCGAGCAACCTCCGCGTGTAGCACCATAGCCACATCCATATTCACCACCAATTTTACGTGCACCTCCGCCTATAGCACCACCTCCACCTCCACCTCCGCCAATGGCACCACCTTCCGATCAACCTCCGCCTGTAGCACCACATCCACCACACCCACATCCCCATCCAATCCCATTTCCACCTCCACCTCCGCCTGTAGCACCACCTTCCGATCAACCTCCGCCTCCACCTCCACCTCCACCTCCGCCTGCACCACCTTCCGATCAACCTCCGCCTGTAGCACCACCTCCACCTCCACCTCCGCCTGCTGCACCAAATCCATAGCAACCTCCACCAATGGCACATGCTTCCCCAAAACCCGCCTGTATCGGCTATATGAAACCGAAGCCGGGGGACACTTCCAGGACGCCCCCGGCGACGTTGCAGGATTGGTGTTTGAGACCGGCTGTGAATACGGTTTGTGATCCGGGTGTGAGTGTGCGGGGGGATGATACCGAGGGGGTTTGCAAGAGCGCTTGTACTTGTCCGTGAGGTGGGGGAGGGATGGAGATTTGTGTTGTCGCGGGGGAGCATTTTGTATAATAGAGTTGTGCGATGTGTAAAAGAGCGTGGAATTGTACTTATGCGTTCCCATTACCGCTGTTATCAAGGTTCAGTAATGATCATAGAAAGGTAGGAATATCTGAGGATTGAATACTCGTGAGATAATGAAGCGGAAAGCTGAAGTCTTTGTAGCCTTCACCAATTCCAGCTCTGCCTGGAGGGCATATATATACCCCACTCTATATCCTGAATATTGACAAACAGCCAGATATGTTGTAGAATAGAGCAGATCTCAGACCAAGGGGCTGAACCTTAATGACAGATGGAGGATACGGGTCAAATGGCGGGCCTTACTCTTCACCTGCATCGATTATGGTTTTAAGAAGGGATTGCACTAAGGTTATCCTCGTCTACGAAAGTGAGCGGATCGTGTCTTTGGCTGCCGACGCGCAGAGTCTACTGGCTGCGTAGCGCTGGGATTCATGTAAATAAGTGAGTCTTGTTCATATGGTGACTCTCGAACATGGTCCATGGTCCATGGTCTTGTCATACTCGGTCCGCAGTAGAGTACGCACGCGACTGAAGTATGAGCTTGCATTCGTGCACCCTAGTAGTGATAATTCGCGCCGTTGGTGGACCGCTGTGAGCGTTATCTGATATAGCCCGGTCAAAGTCTGTCCTCACTAGTATCCGGCGAACACGCCCCTCGAGACAATTTCTACCGCGGAGCGTTCCGGCATGAGGTCGTCGAGATCTGCGAGCAGGAGAGGTAGCCGCTGGGTCTTCCATGGCCGTACTCACAGGCGTCTGGTCTGAATGATGGTGGCGGCGAGAGAGAGGTAACCGGCAACCCTTAGGCTGAGCGGATAAGCTAACCAACCCCATTCAACCACCACAAACACCGTCTCGCTATACACCGTTGTGGCTTTGACGGGGTTGGCTACGCTGACTGAATATATGCAGAGAGAAAGAGTCTGCAATATTCTGGCAGCGTGCGGTGATAGTCTCGGTAGACTTACTGGCCTCCCAAAGCGCTTGTCTCCCCATAATAACATGTCCAATATTCCGTTTGTTCGATAAGTCCTGTCTGCAACCTCCTCAGCCGGATGGTTATCCAGTATGTCTGAGTCAGCGACCGGCATCAGCAACAATACGAAGTATCCCACAGCCTGAGATCCAACGAAAACCCTAGTGCCATGCGTCATGATTGCTTCCAGGTTCTTGGAATCATCACCAGGAGTGTCCTGCATGGGCGGCAGCATCTCCACGTATGAGCATTGTTTGCACGATATCATTGGCTATTGTCGCATGATATTTTTGTAGGCAGGATTGAAGCTGACAGCTGTATGCGACGAGCAGAGCATCCACTTATGTGCGGGAGGAAAATTCATTGGAAATTTTTAGATACCATCTGGAGATATGACCATCAATATCAGCTTGCCGAATGCAGATTGCGGTTCTCCGTTCGGCGTATCGCTGGACACGTCGGTGAAAATAGTATAATCAAGCAGGCCTTTCGGGCTCGCGGACGTTACTGGCGCGACCCCAGCATGACCGCAGCATGTTCAGTCGTGAAGTTCACGGTCTTACTCATGGCGTAGGCCATATTGCGGTTGCCGGCGACGAAGCTCGTGACGAAGCTCGGACTCCTGCAATTGCAACCTTTGATATTCCTCAAAGAGCTCTTGATGCAATCTTTCTTGACTATTGAGACTGGATCTACTTCCACCAGGTGTGGATTGGTCAAGAGGACCTGAGGTAGAGGGTGCCTGTACTGAAGGGGTTGTTAGGATTTCATGTCCACCTGACCCAAGAGAGACTGTGGCAGGTGTCGTAGTCTGTTGATAGGGGTCGAACCGAGTATTTTCATTGACGAGAGAATCTTGTGATAGAATGCAAGGACAAAAGCCAGAGGAATCAGAGAAAGGAGACGCGCCGCGCGAGGCGAGGACTTCGGCTGCACTGGGTCGCGCTTTACGCTCATAAGCAAGCATTGTTAGCATTGTCTCTTCAGTGAGCAACCACTCTGACGTGATGCTCATAGAGCTATCCTTTCTCAAGTCCTCGTGAATTTGTTTGAGTGCTTTACTGTAACAAAATTCATCGTTGTGGAGCCCTTTGATGTGCGCCGCCGGACCGCACCTCTCGCGTAATTCTTTAATGCTACCACCGCCGTGGACTGTCTTCATTTCCAGGAACACTAAGCCAAGAGCAAAAACGTCAGTCCCAGGACCGTGCTTCCCGAATTCATCTGTAGAGAAACACTCAGGGGCTCTATAAGCAATTGTACAGCGAACGTCTGCCCCAGTAGATGTGGTTCCCTCAATTTCAAATAGACCACAAGAGCTGAAATCGGTGAGATAGATCTGATCGCCTCTGTGCACCATATTGCTTGGCTTAACATCTTGATGGCGGATACCTTGGCTGTGGATGTACGCAATGGCTGAAGTGAGGCATTCCACCCATTTAGAAAGCCATGACCGTTTCGTGATTCCTTCCGAAGAACGGAACGGAATCGAGCTTAGCTCATCGAGAAATATCTTCAGATCATTTTCTCCAACGGGAAACATTAGAATCGTGGATGTGTGAGGCTCCAAGTCATAGCTGCCAATGACCTTGGCGATATGTATATGGTTTAATCTGCTCAGAGCGTGGACTTCTTGCTGGATGATCTTGCGATAGCGCTCACGAAAGTCGGAGCCCATCTTGAGAGAAAACGTCTTCCTCACGAAAGGTACAAACTGTTGGAGTCGAACTTCCTCAACAAAACCCATAGAGCCGTGACCAAGGTTGCTGACAGTATGAAAGGGGACGGGGCTCCCTCTAGGGAAGAAGCAATGTCTGATTGGCTCGAGTCCGCAGACGCGGGCTATGAGCCATGCCGGATGGAATAGAGGACTCCACCATGGCATTAGATGATGAGAATTATTGGGGTTGTTGAAGGAATTTGCAGATGCAAGGTTTGGGAATGAAACGTTGAATGGCTCGTATAGGCTCTCCAAGGCCGGGGCATTGGTACGTGTAACGGGAGTTTGTGCATGCCATGCGAACTGGAGTGCGCTTGTTGGAGTGACGGAAATACGAGCCGGGATGGGGAAATTCGGCGGTGCCATTGTTTCAGGATTCTGCACGGAAACCGATGTATAGTTTTCGGATGGTAAATTTCCTTGGGACGTTGATCTCTCAGCATTGGTATGACCTTGAATTACAGGCATATCGTTCACTAACGAAGATGACTCTTTCACGACCATCTTATTCTTGGCGGTCTCCTTCGACATAAGCCCGTTCGCGGACGAACTAGCTTTAGCTTTGATCTGCTTCTGCTTGTTCTCGTCTTTTGCTAGTATCCGTATCATATCATCTGGAACAAGGCCGGGGACCCTGAGAGTCTTCGAAAATCTCTTGAGATCGCTCAAACTGATTATCTTCTGCCTCTTCAACTTCGACGCCCACTTCTGGCGCATAGGAATATGCTTTTCTGTTCTGGTGCTCGACTGGTAGACCACCAAATGCTTCCTGAGCTCGGGATACTGTGTCCTCACCACCCGTAGCTGGCATTGGCCCACTTTCCTGCATATCCATAACACCACTGTTTTTGTTCACCATCATCTCGGGGTCAAGCCCGGCAGCCTTGTTTGATCGAGTCACAACCTCTGCCCATGAGGAAGGCTTTTGCCTGACGTTCAGGGACAGCGCACTTGGAGATTTTCCAAGCTGTGATGACGGAGGAGAAAGATCGTTGGTCATTTGCAACCCGTTGATTGCCGTTTGATCTTGCTTTCCTGGATCCGTGCTCTTTTCCCTTCTATCACGAGGCTCGCTCGGTGGCAGGCCTGATGGGGTCGCCTTCGGTTTTATGACATCGTCCACAGGTTTTGCTCCGCCACTACTCTTGAGAAGAGCGTCTGTCTCCGCTGGTCTGGATTCGAAGACTAGCTCTTTTGTATCTGTTGGGATAGAGTCCGAGATAGTATCACTCGGAAGAAGACGCCGCTTAGGCGCCTTCCTCCGAGGCATGAGATCTCACGACTCTGGTCTGTAGACATGCAAAAGGTATTGAAGATGATGGAAGATCATTTAAGTTGAAGCATCCTCAGCATTTTAGGCTGATCCAAACAGTTGCGCCAGGAATAACATAAATCCGAGCCCGATAGGTCCCTGGGCACGCTCGGTTCCATCGAAATCTCTCAGGAATTTAGTTCACACATGCTGACATAGATTGATGTTGCCGAAGCTCACAGCCTTTGATTGTGCTGATATGCTCTCCTTAAGGGCTCTATCTACTTGGTGTGGGAGCATCTCGCAGGATAGCGTGCCACTCATGCACGCAGCCTCGATGTAGCCAGCTGCAAACGTTGCCAATGCGCAGCGGCGCTTTTGATAAATTAGTCTTAGGCTCTCAGCCTCATTGAAACATGACCTTGCTGCCTGACACGCATTCCTTGGTGCCAGCTGCTCGCTGGAGTCGTTTCGACGACAATGGATTCCCTGTCAGTCGCGGGTATTGGACTCGGTACCACATCTCTGATCCTACAGATCTTTGCAGGTTGCGTGAAAGGTGAGTCTGTCCGAAGATGTCCTTCATGGAAAGGGTAGCGAGCGATGTTCAAGCTGCCCGCAGGCCCTGCCTTGGCTCATGAAGGGCAGGATACAATCTCTTCATCGATGCAACTGGCATGCCAGAAAACTACCACTATCTCCGCATACGCCTGCGCTTCGAGCAAATCCGACTTCTTAAATGGGGAGAGCAAATAGGACTCGCTGAGGATGTGCTGGGTCGTACCAGCCAGGCTTTATCGCTCAATCGAAACATCATCATCGACATTCTGTTTGAGATTCAGGCAGCATTCCGCAAGTGCGCAAAGGTGCAGGAAACTTATGAGGACCTTGCGCCTGAAGAATTTCAGCCACTTACCCGCAGCGTGGAGGACATTAACAATGGCTTTTCTAAAGGGACAAATGCGTTCTCCAAACGGTTGATGCAACTCGTCGAAAAAGGCCCAGAAGCCACTAAGAGGCTACGATGGGCGGCTATCGACCACATGAAGTTCACCAGTCTCGTCGACAGGCTGATTACACTCAATCACTCCATCGAAGGACTACTGGACAGACAGACTATCCGAACCTTACAGTCTGAGCAGCATGAGACATACTTGGTCATGTTACAGCTCAGCAGCAAGTTTGACGATCTGACGGCGATGTGCTCTGCCATGAACATCAAGCCCCAAGAGAAATCATCCCTCCTTAAAGGACGCTCCTCAGACCCGACAGAGGGTGCAACTCCGAACTTTGAAGAGGGCAATCAGACTATCCTGCGGTTAGTAAACTTTAAGTCAGAGCGACTCGCCCTCGAAGCTTCTTTCCGAGCTCCAGAGATTACTCCGATCGATACCGCCGATATTTGCTTCAAAGCTTCGGACGGCACGCGAACCGAAGCTGTCTATCGCCGTATGCCAGTATTCATCGAATGGAAGAAATACGTGATAGATCCAAATCCACATTCAAACTGGAACGCAATGATCGAAGATCGGATCAAAAAGCTCGTAATGCTTCTAAGCTCAGATCACAACCCGCCAGAATTCCGATCGCCTCATTGCCTCGGATACTTCAACGACCCAGAGGAAGATCAATACCGCTACGGCATAGTCTACAACAAGCCCGCCAACGTCTCACCAAACGCAAAAGCAGTCTCCCTCCTCGACCTCATCGTAGTGGGTACAAAGCCGTCACTCACCGCCCGTATCAAACTAGCCCACGCCGTAGCGAGCTCACTCTTATATCTACACGCCGTGGATTGGCTGCACAAAAGCCTCCGCAGCGACAGCATCATCTTCTTCACCGTTCCTGGCGAAGAGCCTGACCTCATGAACCCAACCCTAGCTGGCTTCGACTACGCACGCCCTGATCGAGCAGGAGAGCAAACCGATCCCCCGCCCGAGGACGCTGAGCACGACCTGTACCGAAACTCCGAGCTGCAAAATCGAGCCACTGCCCGGTCGAAGAAAGCGTATGATGTGTATAGCTTAGGTATCGTGATGATTGAGATTGCACACTGGAAGCGCATCGATGATATCATAAAACTACCCAATGATCCAAAAGCTGCGAGAAGAGTCTTGCGGAATTTGCATACTATCCTGCTTCGAGACGACGTACGCAGAGAGGTTGAGGCGGCGAGCGGCGATGGGTACTATGCGGCGGTAAAGACGTGCTTAACAATAAACGAGCAGATGGATGATCATAGAGGCGACGAAGAAGGTATCTCTGGGGCTGAGCTGTTGAAGGTTTTCATGGAGCAGGTCGTCAACAGGCTGGGAAGCTTGCGGTCCTGAGAAAGCCCCTTCGTGCTTGTCCTACAGACACTGACACCAAAAATCTTGAACAAGCTATAGGGATCAGGCTGCCTAAGATTCGCCGCTTGCTTCCGGGGCTCTACGTACTATCCGAGTGCGCTTTCCAGGGTGCCTGTCCTCCCAGCTCAGCAAAAGATCAGCGCATATCCCGTCAGCGCCAACCCACGATTTTTAGTATCATCCTTGACACCAAAAGTCTTGAGCGTGCGCTAACGGGAGGAGCACCAATCTTCCAAGGATGGGTACCCTGGAGACTGCACCCTGGGAGTACGTCGATCGCCGGAAGCAAGCTAAAGGACTTACCTTGGGCACCCTAATCCCTACAGACTTGGCGCTTGCTTAAAACTTCTTCTAGTATCATCCTTTATAAGCTAGAACTAGATCATTACGACGCCAACTTCATAACTAGGTGATACCACTCTAGAGTAAGGTATTCACCTTTTAACGCTTAAGTTATAATATAGAAATTATTTTGATTTACGCTTAAGCATTACAATCTATATCCCTAGCCGCCTAGAAGGTCCTTTCGCTTGATATAAGTAAATATATCGGTTGGTAGGTAGGTGTTTGATAGCTAGTGATATAGGCTGGGACTATTGAGTAGAGTTTTCAAATTGGTATGAGGGAGTAGAGGTATGGGAATGCATGGGTTGAATAGATTTTTGGGATCTGGGTATGGTGTTCCACGGCTATGATTCATTATCTAGATATAGGAGCAGCGCATCACACACCCTTCGCATGCATATCCTACTCTCAACCCCTCTCTCTCCCCTCTACCTTTTCTCTCACCATTCTCCTCCCAACTCAAGCCCCATCCTTCCCCCTCTGCCCACAGAAAAACCCCAACCCCCCCTTCTCCGTCTTAAACGTAATCACACTCCCCTTTGGAAAGAAAAACACATCCCCCTTTGTAGCTTTGACGCTCTGGCCACTTTCATCCGAGATCTCGAAGTCGCCGTCGACGATTATTTTCATTTCGTCGTAGGTGTAGGTGTAGATGAGGGGGGTGCCGGGGTCGAGGCGGTAGAAGCCGGCGGAGATGGGGGCGGTGGGGTTGGAGGGCCCGTTTTCGCTGGGGGGGGAGGGGT
>JAABUK010007226.1_pt1 | contig 16121 bp, 17 predicted proteins | sample 5559141 | NCBI WGS metagenome assembly JAABUK01 (sample SAMN10711869, study PRJNA513367) | rock metagenome | isolation source: Antarctica rocks | place: Antarctica: Victoria Land, Pudding Butte nord | collected 2016-01-03
TGTGCAAATGACGTTATAGTCTTCTGACAGAGATAGTTCAGTGATGAAGTTCATAGCTATATCTTTTCAGCGTTTCTGTGAAATCGAAAGAGAATGATGAAGTTCATTGATGCTATCTTTAGAGACTTTGCTTCGCTGACAAGCATGACAGTTTTGAATGTATCGTTGAATAGTAGCTCGATGATTTGATCAATAGTAGAAACGCTGAACTAAATCAATGATTCATTTATTGTCGAAGTGAAAGATTGAAGATTAATCATGCACTTCTTGTAGTAATTTCGTGTGCATGTTCTCAGAAACTCACAGTAAATCTTTTCTAAATAGAATGTCATCAATGATTTTGCAGTTCTTCAGTTTAGTGATATGAAATTTGAGCTTGTTTTCGTTCATAGCTTGTTTATATTCGCTGCAGAGCTCATTTGTTTGATTGATCATACATACTCATTGATAGAGATTTGCTTTCGATTCAACAGATAGAACATCGACTTTATCAGAAATCAGAATAGTTTGAAAACACTCTTCAAGTCTTTGAGCTGATTCAGAGATGTTCATTAAAGACATTCTGATTAAAGCATCAACTTTAGTGTTTATTTTGCCTGATTTAAAGATGATTTGAAAGTTAAACTTCGATAGAATGTTCAGATAATTGACTTGTCATTGACTCAACTGTTTGTTTTTCATGAAGATTTTCAAAGTCTGATGATTGATGAACATCTGAATGAATAGTTCAGTGCATTTCAATTCAAGTCATCAGTGTTTGAAGCATCAAATAATGATTAGCAATTTCTTGTCATAGATGTGGTAATTGATTTCAGCGAGAATCATGCTTTTGCTGTAGAAAATCATTGAATGAAAAACTTCTTCGTCATTGTACTGAGATAGTATTTCACCTTTTACATAGTTCAAAGCATCAATCTTCAGAATAGCTTGTCGTTTGAGATCGAAGTGATGAAGTACTGAAACTGAGCTGACTTGTTTCTTTAAATTGTCAAAGACTTGAACACAAATCTTGTTTCAAACAAAAGATGTGTTCTTTCTAGTCAGCTGAATGAATGATTTGACTAGCTTCGAGAAGTTCTTAATAAAACAATGATAAAAGTTAACAAATCTCATGAAGCTCTGAATTTCTTTTAGATTGATTGAAGTGATTCAGCTGACTATGACTGTCACTTTGCTGAGATTCATACAAAGATCTAGTTCTGATACAATGACTTCTAGAAAGACAGTCTCTTTTACATTAAATTTGCACTTTCGAATATTCATCTGCAGTTCAGCTTCACATAGTCGACTCAATACTAGTTTGACGTGATCTCTATGTTTCTTTCTCATTTTGCTATAAATAAGAATGTCATTTAGATAGACTTGACAAAAGTCGTTCAGAAAGTCTCATAGCACGTCATTTATATATTGCTGAAAAGAGATCAATTCATTAGTCAGTTTAAATGATAGCATCTTATATTTATATGCTTCTAAAGCAGTGATAAAAGTGATGTAATTCTTGTTATTGAAATGCATTTGAAGTTTGTTGAACGCTGATATGATGTTCAATCTAGTCAGATGCTTGCAACTCACTATTTTATCAATGATCTCGTTTATCAGCGATAAAGAATATTTATTTCTTTTGAAAATGACATTTAGCTTTTGATAGTTCACGCAAAATCGAAGATCTTCATTTGCTTTGAGAACGAATAGAACAGAGAAGAAATAGAGAGTTTGACTAGAAGTGATAAATCTCTTCAACAGATTCTTGTTTAAGTACTTCTTTACTTTCAGAAGTTTGACAGAAAACATTCAATAGACTTGACAGCAAGAAAACGTTGAATCACTGATGAGCTCGATTTTATGATCGTAGAAGCGATGAGAAGGTAGTTTATTTGATTGAGCTCGATCAAAAATATCTAGAAACTCATGATATTTTGATGACAGCTTCGCTTTAATATCTTTCAAATTCTGAGTCGTTTCATTGATTAAAGAGACGTTTAGAGCGTTCAAATCGCACTGAGTATTGTACGCAATTTTTCTATTGATGTTTGTCATGAATAAAGCAAAGACTTCAATCTTGTTCTTCTTTGAATGATTCAACAATGTTTTAAACGAAGTTGCGTTTATGCTTTGAATCAAGAATGACTTTTTTCGAACGAGTCGTTTGAGCATCATAGAGATCTTAGTCTGAATGACTGAAGAAAGCGAAGATGATCGCGATTAACTTGAATGCTTTGAATTGAGAAGAATTGAAAAAATTGAAATAGAAGTATTCAATTGATTCAAAAAAACAATAACGTCGTTTCGCATATTCAGTAATATTTCGTTTTTATTCATTCAAAGCTTACTCAATATGACTTCATGATGATTGATATCAGCTATCAACATTGATACAGTCAATTTCTTATGACTTTTGATGATGAGATTGAATAGAATTTTATGAGTGATGATCTTCTTAAATATCTTTTCATTATAATCTTTTATTAGCTTTTCTTTTGTCAGTGATATAGATTGAATTTTCAGTTTCTCGCATACTTTATTGACTAGATTAGAATGTACAATCATGTAAATGACTGAATCACTGTTTATTAAAGAACGAAGACTGAAAGATCAATTCTGAGAGATGAGATGAGTGTCAATTAGAAATGACTTTTCAAAGTAATTTTCTTTCAATAGAATTTCGTCTAGTTTGTACAAAGATATAATCTCTACTTCTTTGATGACTTTTGAAAAAATGACTAGTTTTTTGAATCGAAATTCGAATTGAAATCAAAGCGATCATATTCATTGTTCACTGCATTGATTCTAGTAGATCGATCGAGACACTTCTTAAAGCTATGATCTGATTTATGACATATGAAACAGCTTTCAACTAGAATGTCTGCTTCTTTGATGCTAGTTAAAATCGCGTCGCGCGACTTTAGATGATCAAATGACTGCTGAGTGACAACAGTTGCTTTATAAAAAATAGTCTTTGAAACGTTGTTAATGCGTTTGATCTTGTTCTTGATCTTTCAAATGACTTGCTGATCATTATTCAAATGAATCAGATAGAAATGAATTTCTTTTAGAGAATCAGATTGAACTAGTTGATTTACTTAAATGAATTGAAGACGAGAGTGTATTTTATCTTTCAGATCAACGATCAGTTGCTTACTTGCTTCTCATGATAGTCTAGATAGAAAGATAAACGTTGAAACTGAGTATAAAATTCATTGAATTTCTTGAATTCTTGAATCAAATTGTAGTATTCTCTACGAAAGTTGACTTTCTTATTTGAGTCATCGAACAACTAAGCTAGCTCTTTCAAAAGATCGTCGATGATCTTATAGAGATTGACACAGTCACGTTCGCGTCTAGCTTGAGTGATCTCAGCTGCATCATTGAATAATCTAGAATGTATATAGCTCAATTTGACTTGTTCATTAGCAAAAAAATCGACGTTGATCTTTAGTTTATTCTGAATTTTTTCGTATCAGTTCTTTCAAGTAGAGTTCTTTTCATCAGTAAACAGCGAAGAATCAGGTATTTTTTGAGATCTAGAACGCTCAGAGTAGATGAAATCAGAAGAAGTGTTTTCTTTAGCTTGAAGTCTAGTTTTCAACTCTTTGATTTCATCTTCTTGTTGTTTATTTAACTCATAGAGTCGATCTGTTTCTTTATCAAGAGCTAGACTTCAAGCCTTTCAGATTTCGTAGAACACAAGAAGTATTACTGTTTCAGTGAATGATTTGTCATCTTCATGAATGAATGACGCAGCACTTGATGATTTCGATGAATCAGCATCAGAGATTTGAGAGAAACGATTTCAAAATTCTTCAGAATGCTTTTCAGTAAATGAACAACTAAGCATGATGAGATTTGTTTGAAAGAAGAATTGAACGAATGATGATGCTCAACGATTGAAAAAGAAAGACGTATGAGATGATGTTTAATCTTCAACAAAGAAGATGAGATTTGTTTGTTGATTGATTTGATTAATTCTCTAGCAAACAATGAAGATTCTTTATCATTGAATCTATCAATCGATTTGATTCTTGAGCAATTCACGAAGATTCTTTATCATGATTCTTGTAATCGAGTGAACTTTGCATACTTAATGAGCAATAAGTAGTCTAGCAATTCAAACAGTCTTGTTGTTGATTCTATTTAATTCTCTAGTGTTGTTCTATCTTTTGATTGTCATCAATCATCAGATAAATGAATTTCTTTAGACTCGTTCTGTCTAGACGAGTATGTTGAATGAGTAATGAGATCAGTATCATGTGATTAACGAATTCTTAATATAATGTCAGAATCATGTCTAAATGATACAATCAATGAAGATCAGAATTGATAGTGCTTGATCTTTAGAAATAGCTATAACTGAATATTAAGAATACAGAAGAAGATTGATACAAAAGCTTCTATTTATGTAATGTTCAGAGACTGCGCTAGACTTGAAAGAGATGTGTTTGTGACACGAAAAGAATGTGATGTAAATGAACAAGATGTTGGTAAAAGAAAAGAGTGTTGAGAAAGAAAAAGAGATTAAATCATATCTGAGTCAAATCTGAGTCAAATTTAGGCCAGATCTCGACTAAATCGTTGACTAGTCTCATTCAATCTTGATACACTCGTAACAATGTCTTGTTCATTTGTTCAAATATATTCTTGACTCAATTAATTTGCAAGCGTTCGCGAATGCTTTCATACTTGATGATGTCAGAGTTGAAGCTCATATGAGAATGAAGACTCTTGTTCATGAAAAAGAAAATCAAGAAGATGATTGAGAACAAGATGTTATTGTTGACAAACTTGATCATGAATAGTCACTTAAATCAGTTGTTCTGCATATATGAACAGAAGAATCAAAGATATCGCTTGATGTTCTGATTAACTTGTTCGCTTTGATCATTAATTTGAAGATGATAAATGATGAACAATCGAAGAAAAATGCTCAGTCGTTTGCAAAGAAACTTTCATAGTATAGAGATAAATTGCGAATCTTGATCAGATACTATGAAGCTTGATAAATCATGAGTTCAATATATTCATTAAATCAGCATTTCAGCTGTCTTTTTGACAGTGATATCTTCATCATCAATGATGCAAGAAATATAATGTCTTTCTTTTAATAATTTGCAGATAATCATCAGAATTGTTATGAGTCTGCATAGAGTGAATCATATGAGTGTATTCTAACTAGAAGTTCAAAGCTGAAGAAGAAAGAAGATGCAACACGTCGTGAGTTTTACTCACGAAGGCACGCTAGATCGCTAGCGTGTCAACATCAGCTCTATACTAGTTTATGATAGTCTGACATGATTTATGTTAGGCTAACTCAAAGTGCACGATTGCAACATTACTTCTCTCTCTTCATCTAGCAATGTTCTCATTGCTGCAGTTCAGTTGATCTTTCTTGAGTTAATTTCTATCTTGACTTGTTTGAATAACGTTCATGAAAGTCATTGATGACTTTCAAGCAATCTTCAAATTCACTTTCATTGACGTTGTATCAATGTAGATCAACGTCGTATTCTTTTCAATTGACATAATATTGTAGTCATTTGTCTCATTCGTAGTGTCTGAAGTTCAATATGTTCTTCACTTTTCATTCATCTTCATCTTCAACCACTATAGAATCAAACGACTCATTTCGTTGTTCTTCTAAAGCATCTTTCAAATCTAGTTGCAGCAGATTTGACGCAAACTTCAAATGAATCTTCATAGTCAACGACAGTTTCAGTTGATATGCATGTTCGATCTCGATCAGAATCTTGAAGAGTTCTAGCATTTTATCGTCTAGCTTCTTTGATGATTGTAAGATCATTATGTTTCTAGAATTCAGAAACATCATGTCATTTATCTTGTAGATCATTTTCTTTTGATGCTTGTTAATCTGTTTCTTCATTGTGATTCTGACTCTTGCTAAGACTTGCTTAATCAATGCTAGTGATCATTTCATGTGTTCGAATATATTCTCTGCTTTGCCTGCTTCAATTCTAGCTTGAGTGATCTCATATTCAATTGAGTTCGAATCGAAGCTCATATGAGAGTGAAAGTTCTTATTCAGAAAGAACGTTGACTGTTCAATTGACGATGAAATAGCATTGTTATTGACGAATTCAACCATAAATAATCAGGTGAATCAATCATCTTACATATACGAGCAATAGCTTCGTAGATATCATTTCACATTCTGATTCGCTCTTTCTGTTTGATCATCAATCTGCAAATGATAGTTTGTGAATAGTTTCATCTTGATGTTGAGTCTCAGACATAAAGACTTTCAGACAATTGATATAAATTGTGAATCACGATTGAACATTATTGATCTTGATAGTTCATGAATTCTGAAGACTCATATCAACAGTAGTTTAACTGTTTGTTCTGCGAAGATTTCTTTGTCATCTGATTAACACGATATATAATGTTGTTTCTTAGACAATCAATCTATGACTGTCAGAATCGCGTTGTTTTCATCACTTTCTGATAGATTGATAATAAAGTTTAATGATATGTTCTGTCATTGCTGTTCAAGTATGAGCAATGACTTCAGCAGTTTATTGATTCGATCTCTCGATGCTTTTGACCTACGACAAACGTAACAGTTTTGAATGTAGCGCTTGATCATCATTCTCATCTTCGACCAGCAATATTATCATCTCAGCAAGTTCAATGTTCAATTCATGTCAGAGTGATCACTGATTGAAAGATCATGTGCTTCTTTTATCAATCAAGTGATCATTGATTGAGAAACTCATAGTCTATCATCTTTTCAAAGTACTTCATCAAGTACTTTGCAATTGTCTAGATCAATATCTTGACAAGTTCTTCTGTTCTGTTTCATGATTATTTGAATATCAAAGCACAGTTGATTTGTTTGATTTTCGACTATAATTTGATTCTGAATAGAAATCATCTCTTCAACCGAATTTTTGTTAACGTTCAATTCTTGTTTTGAATCTGAGTCAGATCTGAGCAAGATCTGAGTCAGATCTTGATTAGCTTTCTGATCATCTTCTTGATCAGCTTCTATTGACTGCAGCTCAAATTTGTCTTTTGACAATAGCATCTGATGCTGATATAGCTTTCAATCATCATTTGCTTCAACTGACTTGACGTCTGACATTCTGATCAGCACGTCGACTTTCAGATTTTGTTTTTTCGACTGATATATGATCTTGAAGTTATATTCAGATAACTTCTCAGCTCATTTAGCTTGTCGTTGAATCAGTTCTTTGATGATCATGAAGTACTTCAAATTCAGATGATCGATGAAGATCTTAATTGAAATATTCATATCTTTCAATTCAAGACGTCAATGTTTCAAACAACGAATAATGATCAGCAGTTCTTTATCATAGATCTCGTAGTTGCATTCTGCGAAAATCATGTTCTTGTTATAAAAGATCATTGAATGTAGAATGTCTTCATCATCATACTGAGACAATACTTCATCGTTCACATAGTTCAAGAAGTTTGTTTTCAGAATAGCTTTTCTGATCGAGTCAAAATGCTTCAGAATGAAAACTGTTGTCATCTGTTGCTTTAGTTCTTCAAAGATCATCTGACAGATTTCTGTTCATTCAAAGAGATAATCTTTTCAAGTCAGCTTTATCATGAATCAAATGATCTTTGAGAAGTTTTTTATGAATCGTCGATAGAAATTGCAGAAGTCAATGAAGATCTGCACATGAGTCAACGATCGCGACACTTTTCAGCTTCAAATCACATCTACTTTTCAAGAATTCATTCGTAGATCATTGATGAATATCAATAGTTCAAGAAACAAGGTTTTCTGAATCTTGAATTTGCACTTGACAATGTTTATTTGCAAGTCGACTTCGTGAAGCTTGTCTAGCACTTCTTTCACATGAGTTCTATGTTTCTTCAAGATCTTACTGTAGATAAGAATATCATTCAAATATGTTTGACAGAATTTATGCAGACATTCAAACAATACATCGTTGATATAGTGCTGAAAGAACGCAGATTCATTAATCAATTCAAAGAGCATTACTCTATACTTATAAACGTTGAAGAAAGTAACAAAAGTAGTTAAATTCTTGCTTTCTGAACTCATTCGCAGTTTATTGAATGCAGCGATAATGTTGAGTCAAGTCAGATACTTACTGTCTTGAATTCAAGCTAATACTTCGTCTATCAAGAGTATTGAATAACGATTTCTTTTGATCAGAGCATTTAGTTTTCAATAGTTTATACAAAAGCAAAGACTATCATTTTTCTTTTTGACAAATAGTATTAACGAAGCGAAGAAAGCTTTGCTGAATGTAATAAACTTCTTCTTCAAGTTCTCTTCTAGATACTTCTTGATCTTCTGCAACTTGTGACTCGACATGAAATACAATCGACTTTTAAAAGACTGACTCTCATCTTCTAATTCAATCTTATGATCATATGATCGATGCAAGAACAACTGCGTTGTCTTTTCTTTATCAAAAACATTCAGAAAGTCGTGATAAATTATCAAAAGCTTCTTTTTCAGTTCATTTAATGACATGACAAAGATCATTTCATTCAGTTTCGCGAAATCTTCAACTGAGCTAAGCGCTTTGTTGATTTCACTAATGATCAAGAAGAAGATCTTGATCTTCTTATTCTTGACTAGAGTTTGATATGCAGCAACTTCAATCATGACAATATTAATGAGTTTCTTTTTCTCAGTTGACTGAAAGAAACGAAGTTAATCGAGATCAACTTAAGTGCTTTGCTTTGCTATGAAAGCAGATTCAATGAATCTATTTACTGATTTCTGATTCGAAGATCTCTTCAAGATGATCATTGATGTAACAATCAAGTTCAAGTTCTTTCGTTTCATTTTGCAAGTCTCATTTGACTCAAATCTGTAAAATGCTGATTGACTGCTTGCTTTTGAAACAACAGATTTTGATGTTTGAATCTTCAATGATGATATTAATCGATCGTTTGCAGAATTTACCAAAATTTGATTTCTTTTCAATCAAAGATTTTCAATGATTATCTTGTGCTGATCTAGACAAGTTATCAATAGAAACATCATTTCATTCTTGTGTTCTTGAATCATGATCAATGTATACAGAGCATATGTAATTGACTTTTGATCAAAAATTTCATCATACAATTGAATCAACTTTGATTTTGACAGCAATATTGACTGAATATCAAAGTGTTTACATAGCTCTGACATCAAAGATTCATCAATGAAAGTCATGTCAGTGACTTCAGTATTTATCAGAGTGAAGAATCTGAATATTTTTTCTAAACTACTCAAGATGACGTCAACAGTGAACGACTTGAAATCAAATGAATCATCAGGCATGCTGATGAAACAAAATATGAGTATATTGCTTTCAGTCACTACTTTGACGAGAGCAGATCGTTTTTTGAATTCGCAGCGATCTCATGCACTTGAGTCATATCAAGACAGTTATATGCTCTATGTTCTGACTTCTTGCATTTGAAGCAGAGTTCTTTCTTAAACAACTCTTTCTGAATAGGATTGAGATTCGATCTTCTGAGTTTCTTTCACGCAGAAACTGATGACGTAGATTGAGCAGACGAAGTGCTAGTAACAGAGCGAGCAGCTGAGATCGCTGAGACTTTGATGATTGATTGAGCGTTCAATTCAGTCAATCTAACATTGACTTGCATGCAGATGTTGACAAACTCATTCAAATTCGTGATTTGTTCATTGAGTGTTGCTCGTTGAAGATCTGAACTGATCTTATGCTGAAGATCATTTAGTAAAGTCTCGTTATTATATTCTAGTTCTGCGCTGAATCTTTGAAATTTCATTCAAAATTCATGAAAGAAGATCTTGTTCTGATACAACTTTGAGTACTGTTGTTGAGTTGTGTGATGATGATTGAGATCATTGTACATCTTATCAATGATCAATAGTACTTCTTCGACTTCTAGAAACGAGTTCAAGAAGATATTTTACATGCAAGAAGCTATGTGCTTGATCGCAGCTTCACTGACTCGACTTTCAATGTAAACAATCTTCAACTCTTTGATAGAAAAGTGATTCTTGTTTGCCTTCAGCTTATTTCGCATTCGTAATAGTCAATTGTTTACATTCTGCAACAAATCTTCAAACAGTGAAGAGTTCGATAATTTAATTGATTTCAAGAAACAATCTTCAGAGATCAAAGTGCTTTGTCGACTTGATGCAGTTTCTAAATGATGTATAATCATGTTTTTGTTTCTCATCTCTTTTGTTACGAGCGTGCTCAGTCTTCTACTGAAACGTGTGTTCTTTGAGCAAGCCTAGACTCTATCGAGTCTAGCGCTCATTCTTTCTTCTGTACATATAGTCTTTGCATCTAGATAGATCTCGCTTTTTAGCTTTGAATTCTCATTTACCTGATTTATTCTTCGTTTATCTGTATTTCTATGACTTGCTCTAGGCATGATTCTAACATTATTCAAAGCTTCGTACATATCACACGACAGTGATTCACTTTCTAGTTGAGTCAATTTTTGCAGCTCTACGATCGAAAGCAGAAGCTCTGCTACAGATGTGTAGTAAACATGAAGACAACAGTTGATTTCTTTACTGAGCTTGTCATTGAATCGAACAAGCTCTGTTACGTGTTGCAGGCAAGAAAACCTCAACTGAGCTCTTGACTGAGCTCGTCATTGAACAAGCTCTGTGACGCGTTGCAGGCACGAATCGATCTCTCGATCGATCTCTTAACTGAGCTCATCATTAAACAGAACAAGCTTTATCAAACGCAGTAGACAGAAATCGAAACAAGTTCTATTGAATGTGATAGACAGAAACAGAGAGCGCTATCAAATGTGATAAATGCGATCAGAACAAGCTTTGCTTCAAGAGCGCGTCTGATATTGATCTCGTCATTGAGATGATCAATGAACAGAACAAGCTCTGCAACGCGTTGCAGGCAGAAACCAGAAGTGAGTCTGCTACAATGACAGACAAGAATTGATCTTGTCATTGAGTCAGTCACTCAATAGCTAGTCTGCTTGAAAGGCACGAATCGATAGTGAGTCTGCTTCAATGACATGAACGAAACAAGTGTTATCAAATGCGATAAGTCTGAATCAGAAGTGAGTCTGCTACAATGACAAGAGAATGATTGATCTCATCATTGAGCTCATCACTCGATAGTGAGTCTGCTTGAACGACATTCGAAATCGAATTCAGTCACGAATCTTTCTTTATATGCATCTTCTACGATTTACCTCTATTCACGACATTGATGACAACAGCAAAGATGATATGTACTGCAGACAGAGTAGCATATACTATATGTCTTGAGAAGATAGAATATATACTATATGTCTGAAAACACGAAGATATGAGCTGAAACTCGTTCATCGTTGAATATTTGAAGCTGAATAGAAAGAGTCTGCTTGAATAACAAGAATAGTGAGTCTGCTACAAGAGCAGATAACGATTGATCTCGTCGTCAAGCTTGTCACTTGAAAACAAGCTCTATCGAATGCAATAGACATGAACAGAACAAGCTCTACTACATGCGTGTAGTAGGCATGAACGAAACAAGCTCTACTACATGCATGTAGTAGACATGAACGAAACAAGCTCTGTTACATGCATGTAGCAGACACGAATCAGACAACAACGATTGATCTCATTGACTGAGCTCGTCACTCGATAGTGAGTCTGCTTGAACGACATCTGAAGTGAGTCTGCTACAATGACATGAAAAGAACAAGCTTTATGATGTAGTAGATCTGAATCAGAAGTGAGTCTGCTTCAATGACATTTGACAAGAAGAAATAGGCTTGAAACGTCTGATGAAATGAGTTTGAAACGCTTTATGTCAAGAAGAAATAGGCTTGAAACGTCTGATGAAATGAGCTTGAAACGCTCAAATAGAACGATAGCGAAACAAACAAGAAAGAAAGAAGCTGATTGAAGCAATGAGATCATTGCTTGACTGAAGAAAGAGAGAGTAATGTTACGAGCGTGCTCAGTCTTCTACTGAAACGTGTGTTCTTTGAGCGAGTCTAGACTCTATCGAGTCTAGCGCTCACTCTTTCTTCTGTACATATAGTCTTTGCATCTAGATAGATCTCACTCTTTAGCTTTGAATTCTCATTTACCTGATTTACTCTTCGTTTACCTGTATTTCTATGACTTGCTTTAAACATGATTCTAACATCTTTCTGCAAACGCGTCTGCGCAGCTTTCAACGTGATGTTTGTCTCGTTGACATCTTTTAACATCTGAATCATGTCATTATGAGTCTTGATTTCAATGTCATGCTGTTGACATATGTACTTGATAAAGACAATGATGTCGTCTGCTTCATGAGTGCTTATTCAAGCATTCAATTCAATGCTGATGCTGATCTTGATCATTTTGTGATCAAAAAGCAACACGTTCATGTTCTCTTCTTCTGTATCTGATGATGCATTCGTGTCTTCTTCTTCTGATGCTGTTCGATTCTGTGATAGAAGTGATTCTCTTCTAACATTTTGAAAGTCATAGCGAGCAATGCTCACTGATTTTGATTCTGTGCTTCTAGTCATGATATGAGTAGAAAATTGCTGGTCGAGATTTCGATGTTACTCTATCGAACTTTCTGAGTTCAAGTACTGCTGAAATTTCTGGTTTCTGATGATGAGTTCAATAAAGAGTTAATCAAGAGCAACGCGTTCGTGTTCTTTGATTTTGATTCTATCGAAATTTCTGATTTTGAATCAAGATTCTTCTTTAGAAATTTCTGGTTTCTATCAAGCTTTCTGAACTCAAGTTCTGATTCTGCTGTCAAAATTTCTGATTTCAACTTCTGATTTGAGTTGTGTAGCTTGTTTTTATATCATTTACATGTCAATAGCAAGATTAATGAGCTTTGAACTAATGTTATGAGTCTGCATAAAGCGAATCATATGAATGTATTCTAACTAGAAGTTCAAAGCTGAAGAAGAAAGAAGATGCAACATGTCGTGAGTTTTACTCACGAAGACACGCTAGGTCGCTAGCGTGTCAACATCAGCTTTATACTAGTCTATGATAGTTTGACATGATTTATGTTAGACTAACTTGAAGTGCATGATCGCAACAGAAGTACTATCAATCATTGATAAGATGTATAATGATCTCAATCATCATCACATGATTCAACAACAGTACTTAAAGCTGTATCAGAACAAGATCTTCTTTCATGAATTTTAAATGAAATTTCAAAGATTCAGCGCAGAACTAGAATACAATAACAAAACTTTACTAAATGATCTTCAGCATAAGATCAGCTCAGATCTTTAACAAGCAACGCTCAATGAATGAATCACGAATTTGAATGAGTTTATCAACATCTGCATGCAAGTCAATGTTAAATTGACTGAATTGAACATTCAATTGATCGTCAAAGTCTCAGCGATCTCAGCTGCTCGCTCTGTCACTAGCACTTCGTCTGCTCGACCTACGTCATCAATCTTTGCGTGAAAGAAACTCAGAAGATCAAATCTCGATTCTATTCAGAAAGAGTTGTTTAAGAAAGAACTTTGCTTCAAATGCAAGAAGTCAGAACATAGAGTATATGATTGTCTTAAGACAACTCAAGTGCATGAGATTGCTGCGAATTCGAAAAACAATCTGCTTTCATCAAAGTAGTGATTGAGAACAATATACTCATATTTTGTTTCATCAGCATGTTTGATGATTCATTTGATTTCAAGTCGTTCACTGTTGATGTCATTTTGAGTAGTTTAGAAAAGATATTCAGATTTCTCGCTCTGATAAATACTGAAGTCATTGACATGACTTTCATCAATGAATCTTTGATGTCAGAGCTATGTGAACGCTTTGATATTCAGTCAATATTGCTATCAAAATCAAAGTCAATTTAATCATATGATGAAATCTCTGATCAAAAGTTGATTACATACACTTTGTATACATTGATCATGATTCAAGAACACAAGAATGAAATGATGTTTCTATTGATAACTTGTTTAGATCAGCACAAGATAATCATTGAAAATCTTTGATTAAAAAGAAATCAAATTTTGGTAAATTTTGCAAATGATTGATTAATATCATCATTGAAGATTCAAACATCAAAATCTGTTGTTTCAAAAGCAAGCAGTCAATCAGCATTTCACAGATTTGAATTAAACGAAACTTGCAAAATGAAACAAAAGAACTTGAACTTAATTGTTACATCAACAATCATCTTGAAGAGATCTTTGAACCAGAAATCAGTAAATAGATTCATTGAATCTGCTTTCATAGCAAAGCAAAGCACTTAAGTTAATCTCAATCAACTTTGTCTCTTTCAGTCAACTGAGAAAAAGAAACTTGTTAATATTATCATGATCAAAGTCACTGTGTATTGAACTTTAGTCAAGAATAAGAAGATCAAGATCTTCTTCTTGATCATTAGTGAAATCAACAAAGCGCTTAGTTCAGTTGAAGATTTCGCGAAACTGAATGAAATGATCTTTGTCATGTCATTAAATGAACTGAAGAAAAAGCTTTTGATAATTTATCACGACTTTCTGAATGTTTTTGATAGAGAAAAGACAACGCAGTTGTCTTTGCATCAATCATATGATCATAAGATTGAATTAAAAGATGAGAATCAATCTTTTAAAAGTTGATTGTATCTCATGTTAAGTCACAAGTTGCAGAAGATCAAGAAGTATCTAGAAGAAAACTTGAAGAAGAAGTTTATTACACTCAGCAAAGCTTTCTTCGCTTCGTCAATACTATTTGTTGAAAAGAAAGATGATAGTCTTTGCTTTTGCATAAACTATTGAAAACTAAATGCTCTGATTAAAAGAAATCGTTATTCAATACTCTTGATAAACGAAGTACTAGCTCGAATTCAAGACAGTAAGTATCTGACTCAACTTAACATTATCGTTGCATTCAATAAACTGCAAATGAGTTCAGAAAGCGAGAATTTAACTACTTTTGTTACTTTCTTTGACATCTACAAGTATAAAGTAATGCTTTTTGAATTGATCAATGAATCTGCGTTCTTTCAGCATTATATCAATGATGTATTGTTTGAATGTCTGCATAAATTCTGTCAGACATATTTGAATGATATTCTTATCTACAGTAAGATCTTGAAGAAACATAGAACTCATGTGAAAGAAGTGCTAAACAAGCTTCGTGAAGTCAACTTGCAGATAAACATTGACAAGTGCAAATTCAAGATTCAGAAAATCTTGTTTCTTGAACTATTAATATTCATCAATGATCTACGAATGAACTCTTGAAAAGTAAATGTGATTCGAAGCTGAGAAGTGTCGCGATCATTGACTCATGTGCAGATCTTCATTGACTTCTGCAATTTCTATCGACGATTCATAAAGAACTTCTCAAAGATTGTTCAACTCATGATAAAGCTGACTTGAAAAGATCATCTCTTTGAATGAACAGAGATCTGTCAGATGATCTTTGAAGAACTAAAGCAATAAATGATGACAGTCTTCGTTCTGAAGCATTTCGACTCAATCAGAGAAGTTATTCTGAAAACGAACTTCTTGAACTATGTGAACGACAAAGTATTGTCTCAATATGATGATGAAGACATTCTACATTCAGTGATCTTCTATAGCAAGAACATGATTTTCGCAGAATGCAACTACAAGATCTATGACAAAGAACTGCTGATTATTATTCACTGTTTGAAACATTAATGCTTCAAATTGAAATGTACAAATATTTCAATCAAGATCTTCATCGATCATCTGAATTTGAAGTACTTCATGATCATCAAAGAACTGACTCGACAACAAGCTAGATGAGCTGAGAAGTTATCTAAATATAACTTCAAGATCATATATCAGTCGAGAAAACAGAATCTGAAAGTCGACGCGCTGATCAGAATGTCAGACGTCAAGTCAGTTGAAGCAAACGATGATCGAAAGTTATATCAGCATCAGATGCTATTGTTGAAAGACAAATTTGAGCTGCAGTCAATAAAAGCTGATCAAGAAGATGATCAGAAAGCTGATCAAGATCTAACTCAAATTCAAAACAAGAATTGAACGTTAACGAAAATTCAATCGAAGAGATGATTTCTATTCAGAATTAAATTATAGTCGAAAATTGAATGAATCAACTGTGCTTCGATATTTGAATAATCATGAAACAGAACAGAAGAACTTGTCAAGATATTGATCTAGACAATTGCAAAGTACTTGAT
>JAABUK010007227.1_pt1 | contig 16117 bp, 16 predicted proteins | sample 5559141 | NCBI WGS metagenome assembly JAABUK01 (sample SAMN10711869, study PRJNA513367) | rock metagenome | isolation source: Antarctica rocks | place: Antarctica: Victoria Land, Pudding Butte nord | collected 2016-01-03
CGATGCTAGACGAAGGCACTGTGAGCGCGTGTTGGGGGGAAGAGGGTGAGGGGAACAAGGGGGGAGGCACGGTCTGCTATTTGTATTCGAAGGAGGATCGCATGTGTTTGTGGGAAGATGTGACGGCGCATGCAAGCGAAGCGAGGAGGTTGGGGTGGGATGTTAGGGAGATCTTGTTCGAGGGGAGCGGACATTGTGCGCATTTGCAGAGGGATGAGGGGAGGTATGGGGATGCTGTGAGGAGCGTTTGGGATGATGGGTCCGAAAGGGGTAGGCGAGGGATGTCGAAGCTTTGAGGGTGTGGAGGGGGGCCAGCGTGACCCTATCAAGCTGTTCGTCAGGGATCATGGCCCTTTTCTTGAGGTCATGCATGGCTGTCATACCCGGTCCTTTATGGGCGATGGAAGGACACTCGCTTCCGTTTGAAAAGCAGGGCTCTGACATTGCGCTACCCTCGCAGCTCCACCGATGGCAGCTCAATTTCAATACAAAAACATCCCATTCGATCATTGATCTATTCCTTGTTTTGCGTAATCTAGTCCAAATTCAGCTGCGAGCTACCTATTCACATACTGTTGTAGGGTGAATCCACAAGTGTCAAGTAGGAGCCGATCGCTATTCAGACCCAAGCATGACTTCTTGTTGCACATGAATGCGATCATCGTCCGCAGATAGACGCAAAGTATGCTTGTCGCCCAGTCCTACGGCCTGGGTATAGTTACCTTCGCTTCTGGGGCTTGTAGTCAGACCTTCCAAATCATCATCCAAAGTGTTGAAGACTGTGTAAGCGCGTTTTTGAGCTGGCTGAAGCGCAACCTCTGTACCTTTCTTGGAATTTCTGGATAGGTTACGATAGTCTCCGGTCCATGACCAAAGCTTAGACAGAGGGCTGATGCGAAGATTTTGGTGTAGCAGCGGCCGACAAGATAGAAGACAAGCGGCGATGAGATAAACGCTTGTCTCAACGCAGGTCCATATGATGAGGTCGGTAGTTTGCCAGGTCCCGTCAGGGAATGCATTTGTGCACCAGAATATTATGAATCGGACGACGGCTGTAATGAGGCCGCTATCGTCCCGTCAGTCTCGGGGGTTTGGAGAGCAATGTGGATACTTACACGCTGCCAGTGATAAAAGTCGCCGTCAGGCCAATCTTAAGCTTCGCTGAGGTTCTAAGTTTCCAGATCATGGGCTGGTTCTTATGTAAGAATTGATATCCTCCTGAAACACTTGTGCCTTGCGAGAAAAATTTCGATGCAAAGACATTCAGATCTTCTTCTTATTCGCGAGCGAAGCTCCACATTATCGGTGTAGCCCAAACAAGGGACTCCAGACTTCGAAATTTACATACCAGAGGTAACATCAACATCGCCACATCAGTAATGATGTTCGGTAGTAGGCCCCATCGAATATGCTTTTGGTAGTCATCACGACAGTATCCGTGTGCGATCGTCTTATTCCATGCATAGTCCGGTGGAGAGCATTGCCAGATTGAGAGAATCATGTTGGTTATGCAAGCAGCGATGAGTACTGCACCTATGATGTAGCATCCGACGCGTGACCAAGCCTTGGTAAAGATACGCAGATAAAGAGCCAAGACGACCAATTTCGGCAGGGTAGATGATACAGCGGAGAGTACTGTGGCGGCGATGAAACCGCAACGTCCCCAAAACACGATCTTTTCAGGCGCGAATTGGACGAGAGCATCGATGTGGCGACCAACCCCACCGTACTCAACAAGGACTTTACAGACATTGTTAGCGCAGGTGAAAGGTCAGGCGCAGAATTAAATTCTCACCTATGCCGCAGATGCAAATACGAAGACAACTGAGATACGCGGGTATGATGAGAATGTCGTCCCAACCGAAAGAGGCTTTTTGCAGGTAGCGAGACCAGTAGCGAAGCGCGACGAAGACTGTATCCAGGACGATGAATGCTATAGCCGTATTTGTGACTCTGTCGCCGATGAATGGGTCCATGTAGCTCTGAGAAAGCTTGGGCGGAGCCGGAGAGGGAGACATTGAAGGTTCACGTAGCCTGTAGTAGCTCCAAAGCGTACGAATTCTTTCAATGTAGGTCCCAACTCAGGGCGAGGAAAATAAACAGACTGGCTACACGTAGGAATTGATAAGTATGACTACATGCGCGTTATATCTGAATAAGAGTCGTGGTGGTTGGCGACTATAGTCTGAGAATATCGTCCACATAACATTTCTATAAACCAAACGAGAGTAGCGATGAAAGGCACAGTGTAGATCGTATCCGAGAAACATCCAGAACGTGTGGGGCTAGTAGTGCTATCGGCAGATTTAGAAGATCTGCATAAGTAGGAAAACACATACATGAGGGGACTGTAGGTGAATAGACTTTCCGAGATGATGTGACGCTCTCGTGCCCGACCTTGAACTTGGATGCGGACAGTCACCTTCCCACAGTCCCCCGACGCCCGATTTTGCCTTACCTACAATGCGAGGAGAGGGAATATACGTCTTCTTACCTAAGTCTTGCGCACTATATCCGATTACTCTCGTTGTAAGGCTGACAGTATGTATATACACTACTCTTGTATTAGTACTCCTATAATTACTATTATAGTACATCATTGATGTTAGTATAGTTATTGGTAGAGATTCGATAATTGCGTAGCCTCGCAGTGTGGGTAAGGCAATATCGGGCGTCGGGGGACTGTGGGAAGGGGACTGTCCGCATCCGAGTTCCCCATCGACCCGCCAGTATGCATCATGCAATCTTTGAGGTGGAGAGGGTTCGTACTCGCGCACGTTGAGTCAGCTACGCTAGAGGTAGTTCACGAGAGACTCGACTCAAGGTTACCAAAGCAGTTCAATGTGCCCCAGACGAATACCTGCTGGCGTGCATAGTGTACTCCGTGGGTACTTACCCAACTAAATCAACAACTAGCATCGACCTTTCGGCATTCCGCGTGGCACGAATGCTCCATTGGTTTTCCATTAGGCAAGCTTAGGTTACAGCTCAACGGTGAGTTAACAGGCGAGGCTGTATCGTTTCAAGAGCGAGAACCATAGGTCTCCATTGAGCCTGGAATGGATTGATGACTGCGTTACTAGTGCTGATATATGCGGTATACCGTTTTCGGCGCAGAGCGCTAGTGAGCGCCTGATCTTCCAACGTTTCCAGTAAACTCTTGCAACGGATCCGAAACTTATAGAGCAGCGGCTTTGGCAGGCTGACTTACATATGTACTTAGAACCATGTGCGTTATCTTGGATCAGCATCGAGCCCAGCTACAGATCAGAAACGTATCATACTGCACCCGCCCGGTCGAATGCACCAAGTAGGGAAACCCCCGAAGAGAGCTGCACTGTCTCGCTGCAATACCTTCCTTCGTGACATTCACTGGACGTTACTACACCGTCGTTATGATTTTTTGGAACAAGGAGGATCTGCGAATCCATGCAAGATGAATACCGGGTCGAATGATACCGTATTGATGTATATGTCCAGCCAAACCAGACTCAAAGCTCTTGACCGCCAGCCACCCTTGTTCGATCTCAGATTTTAGTCAACAGATCCCCTACCCTTCAGTCAATCTAGCATAACGAATGAGCGATAGCTCCAGCATGCTCCAACTAATTCCTCCACTCGAAACTTTGCACGGTCAATCTCAAACCTCGAGAAGCTCCCCACCCATCCCCTTCCTGCCTCGAAATTGCAAGAATGGCCCAGTGTGCGAGCAAGTAAGGTGCTCCTGCAGCTGGAACTCCCTCTCCCTATGCCTTCCATCTCTCCCACCCTGCACACCCGCCGCCACCTGTCCGAGCACCCCTTCTGCGCGTCTAAAATCCGTATACCAAATTGTCTTTGCGATCGCGTCCGCAATCTCCATATACGCCATATTCCTCCCCGCACAAGCCCTTGTGCCTAAGGAGAACGGGCTGAACGCTAAACGTGCACGCTCCACCGTCTCTTTTGGGTTCTCCTCAGACACGATCCAGCGCTCCGGTTTGTAGACGAAGGAGTCGGGATATATGTCCTCGTTGTGGTGCACCGCGTATGGGTTCACACCTACGTCGACACCGGGCGGTAGGTATTCATCATCAACATAGATGCCACCGGGGCAGACTTCGCGCCAGAGCGTGCCGCTGATGGGAGGGGACATGCGGAGCATTTCGTCGATGCAAGCGCGGAGGTAGCGGCACGATGCGAGTTTGGGCCCGGTTTGAATCTCGGTGTGCGAGGTGAAGGTGGCCTGGATCTCGGACACGAGGGTTGCGTAGCAGGAGGGGTAGGCGGAGAGGTAGAAGAACAGAGCTGTGAGACCTGTAGAGGATGTGTCGGCACCTTTGATGGATTGTCAGTTGGTCCGATTACAAGGGTTGGAGCGCATCTGGGAAGACTTACCTGCGATGAGAAGGAATCTGCTTTCGGCCCATAGCTCGCTTTCTGTGAAGCCGCGGCCAGTCTCGGGGTCTTTCGCGTCGACGAGGAAGGAGAAGAGGTCGTTCTGAGAGTCTTTTTCCGCCGAGAGCCGTTCCTTCACTAGCCGAGCCATCAATTGTAGGTACTTTTCACGCATCCAGAGTCCCTTTCTATACAGCAATTTGTCTAATTGTAGATATTGCAGTCTCGGGTATTGCACATAAACGCCGGCCTTGTGACTTGTAGCTGTGACGGCATCAATAAGAAAGTGGTTATCTGGTTTGGTCTGAAGTTGAAAGGATTGGCCGAAGCCAAACTCGCCCATAACGTCGTATTGCAGATGTCTGCAGCAGTCCGTCATATTGACTGGAGGCGACCATCCATCGCCATCATGGCTGCTGTCATTGTAGCTTGGAGTCATGAGCTTTCTCACAAAGAGATCAATGTGGTGAAGCAATGTCGGCTCGAACCTCTTGATAGCCTGGTCTGAAAAGCCTTGGTTGAGGACCTTGCGCTTGAATCTATGGATGTTCTTGTCGACGGCAGTAAATATGTTGAAGGCACCGGGGGCAGGGATCACTGATATTTATCTCCACGTTAGCATTCCTTTTTGCAGATCGTGTCGGAAGCCACGTCGCGTTTGAAGGGGAGTTCACCCTCCCGAAACATGTATCGCGGCTCGGGAACAGTACGAAGTAGGGAATTTGAGGCTGGAGAACACCTACTGGTCACATAGCCATAGGATTTCTGGACCGCGTCTTTGGAATGATAGATACCTGCCCAGTTCAGCTACATTGGCGCTTGACTGAAGCTGTACCCACTATGCAATGCTGTCACTGAGTTGAATACCAACTTGTTTGGTCCCTGTCTTACAACCGGTCCTGACCTCGATCATTAGTACGATCCCGCCGCTAAGGACTGGTATTTATCTCTTACCATAACGTCGGTGGGCTTTCTCGGTCTCGACATGTAGTTGTCCCATGGCATTGTGATAAGCGCCGTAAAAATCGGTGAATTTGGCAAACCATGGGCCTGGATAATTTGCCAGTGGGTGGCATGTCCCTCGGTAAACCCAAATCAATATGACCTGGGTATCTCAATTAGCTAGAGCAACATTCTACATCGGAATCCTCGCATACACTAAGCACCCAACATAGCACAACAGTGAGGATCCCATTTGAAAGTAGAGACCGATAATCTAGGCGCTCCAAAGCAAACAAGGATTTGTCCAAGCTCAACATGGTTTCACAATTCAGCATATAGGTGGTTCGAGAAGGATTTCTTGAATCAGATTGATCAGAGTGCCAAGAAGTTTCTCTTCATAGCAAGAAGAGTGCGATCATGGAGATGCCTTATGTATCAGACGTATCAGAACAGCAAGGTGAAATAAGATTCCTTGACAATAACCAAAACCACTAGTGAGACCTGTGGGTCGTACAATGACATAAGCTTGAGACAGGGGGTCGTGAATGGATTATGAACGTCATCCTCGTGGTTTGTCTTAGCCTCGTACACGCAGGTGTGACTTTTTCTTTGGATCAAGGAAATCTGGAAAGTCATGTACAGCGAGGCACATGGCGAGGCACGGTGAGGCACATGGCGAGGCACGGTAAGGCACAGTGGGTCATACCAAGGCATATCAAGGCATGCACCGGCTGGCTGGAAGCACAAGAGAGTCTCGCCTTGTCCGCACAGTGCAACGCCGCACATGACTGCATCGGACAAGCAGACGGTGGAGAGGGAGGAATCCCAATCCTACCCTACATCGGCTGCATTGGTATGGGTACATGAGGGACTTCAGAATCCTTCTGCAGTCCTCACGGAGGTGGGTTACTAGATCAGGAAGTGTTGCATGATGTACTACGTATCCAGGTACGCCAGATATTTGAATGTTAGCGCGACAGGGGTTCTATTGGTCAGGGCACTAAATTCACCACCAAAACATGCCAAGACGCTAACATTTAATTCGGTGGACACCATAGTAGGAGCGAGGGAGTTGTGAGATGAGTTCAGAATCCTTCTGCAATCCTCACGGAGGTGGGTTAGCAGATCAGGAAGTGTTGTAAGATGTAGGAACAAAGGAGTTGTAGGATGCTACTCCAGCTAGTCAGAGTACGGAGAATAGATGGTCGATCTCCCGAAGAAGCTTAGCTGTCGGCTCGGTACGACCAATAGAGCCGAGTCTCACGTCAGTCGTGCCACTCCAATTGCTTTCTTTCGCATATGTGCTTTCAAGCCCAGTCAATCAGAACGTGTCCTTGGGTCCCAATGCGAGCCTACTATGCTTACCCCCACGCGGTCCACAGGGAAAATACCCGTGGGAATGGGGATGCTTCACCGCTTGCCGTGCGGTCCAATGACAGCCTTACACAGTCATTGCTTGCATGTCATTCCGTACGCCCGAGCTCCAGCTCTAATCTGTGAAACATCGAAATATACTGCTCTCAAGTTTAGAAACACAGGGTCTAAGCAGTCGCGTTCGTGAGTCAGATCATCCTATCAATCGTGACAATCAACATCTTCTAACCAGATCTGACGTTAGAAGCCTCTCTCCACTCCCGGTAGACCAAAGGAAAACGCCCCATAATACTTCGAGCATGAGGTTCTCTTAGTTGCTGACTACTGAAATCTGCTTCTTGCGCCACAGTAGCCCGACCCCAAGGACTTGTAAGCCTGCGAACCCCGTCATGATCTTCATCTGTAAATTGTATCCTGAAGCGAAAGCTTCCAAAACCTGCTTCTGCACTTGTGGTGGAAAGTCTTTTGTCGCTGCGGTTGACTGCAGTACCTCTGATAGTCTCTCTGCCCCAATCGACCTGCTAAGGCTTGAAGTAAGATGGCTGTTCATGACACTTGAGGCAACGGCTAGGCCTAGAGCTCCACCGAAGACGCGAGATTGGAGCAGCGCTCCACTCGAGATAGCTGCACGTGATATGATCATATCAGTTTCGCATTCCCCAATGGATCGATCATGTCCGTGGAGCATGTGGGGAGCTTACCTAGATCTCGAAGCTCTACAACATGCGGTGGTATAACAAGCAACATTCCCATTACGATACCTATGCCACAGCCAGATAGTACCTCCCAGCCATAAATCGCCGAGGGAATTGTCAGGTCATCCGAGAGAGTCGAAAAGAGTGCAAGGCCTACAAGCTGAATTACTGAGCCTGCAAATAGCAGATAAATCGGCGGAATGCGTGTTCTTGCAGCAATGATGTTGATGATGACACTGCTCAAGGCGATTGAGAAGTTAAAAGGGACGAGGCGTAGTCCAGCTCCGAATGGTGAAGTGCGATATACCGCTTGAAATCGTTGAGGGATGTCGATGACAATGATGTTGTACGGTATACCGGATAGGAGGGAAAGCCTGTTGTTTTTATCAAAATCTTGCCGTCTTCTTTGACGGGATTTAAACTTACAGCAAGGTACCCATCCAAGCTCGATTGAAGAAGAAGCGCCAAGGAAACACGGGCTCTGGACGCCACTCGTCGCTGGTCACAATCCGCTCATTGACCAAGAAGAGAATCCAGAGCACCACCGACACTACCAACAACGAGATCGCGGTCCCAGATTTCCAAGCAAACGCATTTGATGCTTCTAAAAGAACGGTCACAAGAAGCAGGGTGGCACCCAGTAGCAAAAACGCTCCTGTAAGATCTAATCTGGATAATGATCGCAGAGACATTTTTTCTCGGAAATTTGGCGCCATAGATGACACTCGGCCTTGGTTGGGGAAGTTCCTAGGCACACACAGAAATAAGAGTACTATGGTGATCAAGCCAGCTGGAACGTTCAGTAAAAACACCCATCTCCAGGTAGTTTTTTCGCTGATACCGCCGCCGATGAGCGGTCCGACCAGGCTACCAAGCGCAGTGGCTGCCGCAATCTCTGCCGCTATTGCAGGATATCTTTCTTTTGGAACCATTTCATACGCTATAACGAGAGCCATGGATACGCAGCCTGCGGCTCCAATACCCTGAAATGCTCTGTTGACGATCAGCTGTGACATGGTCTGTGAGGCGCCACACCCTGCGGAGAAGAGAACGAAGATCATCATGGTAGCCATGACGGCTTGCTTTCTCCCGAAGATATCGCTGAACTTTGCCCATATGATGAGCATACTCGTGTAGGTGACCAAATAGCCTGTTACGACCCATCCAGCTTGCCGAAAATTGTGCAGGTCGTCAGTGATTGATACGAGAGAAGTGCCGACGATGGAAACCTCGATATTCACGAGGAACATGCAAAGCGCTATACTAGACAAGCGATAATCTTTAGCCGGTGCCACTTAAGATATGGGATAGCTGACCTAAGTGACAATGTATGTAGTCGCCATCCTCTGATGTAGGATGAGCTGTCTCGACTTGACACCTCCGAAGTCTCTTCACCCAGGGACTTCTCGATAGGCGATGGTGAAGACATTCTCACCCTAGGAGATGTGTCACCTGCATTGGGATCCATGGTAGCTAGATTCAGAGACCGATCGCTCTTGTCCATAACGTGATGTGCTCCAGTGGCTTATCTGTGAAAGAAAGAGACAGCGAGGGTGCTATGGCGGATATGATTTGATAATGGTGGGAGCTTGCAATCCCGAACTCTGGCATTTGTGCTGAAGGGTGACGTATCGTATCTCTCAGGGTATATATTACAACGTCTTGTAAAAAAAAGAAGTACAACGGCACGCGGTGAGCAGAATAATCCGGACACTTGGTTGGTGCTTAATTAGTCCTAGTGTCGCACTTATTTTGCTCACCGCATGAACGGATCTAGTCCGGCTCTAAGCGCCATCCTGGAGACTAATCTTTGGGTCGTGTGCATATCGCTCTCTCGGTAAGTAGTAAATGCGTATCAGCTCCGACCCGAATGTAAGGATCGGGATGCTCGTGGACAAGGCTGTAGATCCGGTTTTCTGATGTAACGGTACTCTTTTCTTATCAATTGATTCGTCCCAAGCTGACGTCCGTGAAAGGAGCCTAGTAGGCCTGCATAGATCGTGTGTTTGGAGATCTGAACGAAGATCTGGGCACCATCAGTGGTTCACGACACGCATCTGATTAAAGACTACTACAGTCGTAAGCAGGATTCCGGCAACGTGGTTTGAAGGAGCCAAGAGTCACATAGTCCCTACATAACGCCGTCTTACAACAGGCCCAGTGCAACATGATGGATTCGCCTGAAACTATGCAAAGTCTACTGCGCCCGAATCCCGTCGGATTGGTAAATACTCGCGTGCATTCCTTGAAAAGCTCGGTATGACCTCTGTGCCTCATCGCCTTATCATACATATCCACTCATACTCCTGTCTTGGCAGGACCTCAGCCTTTCAGCTAGGGCCCATGAACAAGCGTGGGTAAAGCTCATTGGCTTCTTCTATGTGAGATTCATCCACCTTTACAATCCTCACATGTGCTGATCATTGTCCAATCGGGACTTTACTCTATTTTCGACATCAGCTTTGACACATGGAGCAGACCGCTCGCCGGTAATCCCATTCTCTATCGCCTCCACATCACTGAATTTGCCTTGTCTAGGCTCAGACCGTCGCAGCCGCTTTCTGCGTTGGGCTAAAGTCACAGCCTGATAGTGAATCCGTTTCAGTAGTGGCTCGCCGCTTATCTACATGGGAGTATTCCTTCAGAATGGAACCGCTCCTCAAATAATCATATAGCTCCCCTATCCAGAGCAGAAGTGAAGAGTTTTCATCAGTATCTCCAGGCCAAGATGACGACCACCATGACCTCTACGATTGAGCTTCTCCCAGACAACATGGAGGCTAACTATACCAGTCACCCGGCAGATTTGGTCAAAGGAGGTGTACGTTATCTCCATCTACATCTAACTCGAATACTCATGAACAGCTCAGGAAATTGACTCGAAGTACACCACTGAAGACTTGCGTAATGCGATACCATTGCACTGCTTCAAACCATCATACTTTTTGTCATTCTGGTATCTCCTTCGCGACCTTGTAGCTGCAGGAACATTGATGTATACGGCGCACACCTACATACCACGGGTAGAGCTTTCATTTGCAAGGTATGTCGCCTGGGCGGCGTACGGCTATGTGCAAGGCCAGCAGATGACAGGTATCTGGGTACGTACAAACGCCCCCACGCTTACCTATCAGACACTGAGTACAACATCAGGTCATCGGCCACGAATGCGGACACGGGGCGTTCTCAACGAACGATTACCTGAATGACTCCATCGGATGGTTGACGCACTCGGTTCTTATGACACCATATTTCTCTTGGCAGTCCACCCACCGAAGGCACCACATCTATGCGAACAATCTCGCAAAAGACCACAACTATGTCCCCATACAAAAGGAGAAATATGCTTCACTCATGGGTATCGATATCGACCACCTAGGGGAAATGGCCGAAGATTCACCCATGTACACATTCGCCAGGATCCTTTTGCAACAGATCGTGGGGTTCCCTTGGTATCTGACAGCCAACATCACGGCGACGCAGGGAAGCTTGGCGAAGAAGAACCTGCCATCAAAGTACCCATTTGGGAACAGCCATTTCCTCCCCACCAGCGCGCTGTTCCGGCCGGAAGAATGGCACCTCATCCTGGCCTCCGACATCGGCATCGGACTGACGCTCATTGGGCTCTGGTACGCAAACACGAAGTTTGGCCTTGAAGCCGTCACACTGCTATACGTGATGCCTTACATCTGGGTGAATCACTGGATCGTGGCCATAACCTACCTCCACCACACGCATCCCGACGTTCCCAAATACGAGCCCGAGGCTTGGACGTTCTTGAAAGGCGCTACGGCAACAATTGATCGCGAGCTCGGGTTCGGTGGCAAGCATCTCATGCACAACATTGCCGAATTCCACGTCATTCACCATCTTTTCTCGTAAGCCTCGAAATCCCTCACCCAACAACGTCATTGGAGCATGTTTGGAAAACTGATGACTCTCATATCCACAGTCGCATCCCGCAGTATCATGCCGAGGAAGCTACCAAGGCAATCATGCCGCTACTGGGCGATGCTTACCACGCTGACAAGAAGCGCTCTTTCTGGGAGTGTATGTGGGAGTCGTTCACCCAGTGTCAGTACGTCGTGCCCGATGACCCAAGCGCCAAACCAGAGAACCGTGCCATGTATTACAAGGGTGGACCGTCGCCCCCTATCGAGACCAGCATGGGCAGGGCTGGACTGAAGTTGGACTAAAGTGGCAGTGGAAGATTGGAGTAGTACAGATGCATGTGAATGTAAGTATGCAAAGTGAAGAGCGACTGCCAACCAAAGGAGAGAATCGTAGGGATGGAAGCGTGTTGTATAGATTAAGTTCTGAATTCTTGTAGCTGGTCGAGACAAGTGCGGAATAACGCAGCCTGGCACAACAATAGCTGAGACGAATCTGTACACTAGACTGGAACGATACAAGTTCTCATTGGCTCACGTGACCGAAGCACAGCGTCACCCTACTATAATTAGTATTATGGTGTAGTAGTCAGCATCGTGCCGCTTCACAGCTCCATGTCTGCCATATATATTACCTGAACAGACCCTTTCCTACCCATTCGCTACTTTCCCAGCATTACACTCCAATCCTTCCAAGCCCCCTCTTAGTCCATGAAGCCAAGCTGATCCATTGAATATCCACTCATCAAGACCGGATCCCCACAAACCCTCCAAAAGTAACCCTTGCACTACACTAAAACCCTTCCAGCAATGCCTCCTCACCCCCCATCATCAAAAAGCCCACCATCTATCCTCGCCCCAACCCCAGCAACCTACCCACATTCGCCCGCGCACCACACCCTCCACTGGGACCGCATACCCCTCTGGATGCAAATCGACCCTTACATCCGCCTTGGCTACCGGCACCAGCTAGACTCACTCTCCTTGTGCATCCACTCGCTCTTCTACCCGCATAACGACCTCGTCAACACCTGGTCGCACCTACTCCCAGCGCTGATCTACCTCACCCTCCTGCTCCCCAATACCTCATACCCACTTCCCCCTCACCATCACCAGGGTCAACTCATTGAACATCTCGCATCACCTCAAGATATCGCAGTGATACGCCTCTACATCTTAGGCACCGCATTCTGTCTTCTAGCTTCGGTACGCCCCAGGCCCGCTCTCAATCCCAAAACCCCATTCGTCTCACATATTCCGGTCCAACTCTGCGTCAAGCTCACCTCATCTCAATCTAGGCAATCTTCCACATGACCAGCGCACACTCCTCAGCCATAGCGCACCGACTGCTCAAATTAGATTATTCCGGGATCTGCATCAGCATCTGCGTCACTAACATCTCTTCCACCCACTTCGGCCTTTCCGACAAAACTGGGCTACAAATGCTCTACAACACAGTTTGCATCCTGTGGGGGCTCGGCGTGCTCGTCTCGCTGCTGGGTCCGAATACCGACGGACCCGGTGCTGCTTTGTTTCGGTATGTACTTTCACCCCAGAATGCCGAGGTCTTTGCACGCCCCCGTACTTGCTCTCTCTCTCTCTCTTACAGTAGATGAGCCGTCGCGGACTGCTGATTCAACCGTTGAAAGTGTATGCACATTTCTAGCGCTCATGCTCAGCGGCTTCGCTCCTGTCATTCACATGTTGCTTGTGGAAGGTTCGAGCGGCGTCCGACATTTTCCACTCTTGCATACCGCGATCATGGCGCTGTTCTATCTAGTGGGTACAGTCGTTTACTTGACGCATTGGCCGGAGAAGAAGTGGGCGGGGACTTTTGATATCTGGGTGGGTGGACCCTGCTTCCTGGTAAGGGTAATGTGATCTATGGCTAGGCTGACATGTTACATGGATAGGGAGCGAGTCATCAGATCTTCCATGTCATGATCGCGATCGGCCAATTCATGTTCTTCCTAGGGTTAAGAGAAGCGGCATTGATATGTTACAAGCGAACGATTAATACCTAACTTACTACTATAATTATTAAAGCTATTACATTGAATTATTATATTTATAAAAATCTATACTTAATATAAAAGATTAGATTGTAGATATAATCTTTTATAAAGGTATTAACTAGATACTAATAGATTATAAATTATTAAAGCTCTTTTACTAGAAATAAAAAAAAAGATCTTAATAATATAAATTTATATTTATAACTTATAAATATATAATAGAGTTTAAATAAAGCTAAGAATTATCTTATATATATAATTCTTAATATCTTAACTTCTAATAAAATCCTAGCTTATAATTTTATTATTACTATTCTTATTACTATTCTTTTATATTAAATATAAATTTTCATAAGTTAAACTATTATCTTATTAGAATATTATTATCTAATTATAAGTTTTACTCTTATCTATTATAAGATATATAATTAATATAAATATAATAGCTATCTTAATTAATTAATTAATAACTTAATAAGTTATCTTAATTAATTAATTAATAACTTAATAAGTTATCTTTTTATTATAATAGAATATCTAGTAATTTAAATCCTAGAGATCTTCTATTCTTATCTAAGCTTATTAATTAGTTATAAATAGTAGAATTATATCCTTTAATTAAATCTAAAATTTAGTATTTTAAATAGAATATTAAGACTTTTAATAATAATAAATATATATTATATATTAATTGATTGATTATTTATACGCCTATTCTAGTATTATTTATACTAATAAGGATAGTCTTTTACGCTTAGGTACCCCTTCCTAGTAGGAAAGGTAGCGGAGCTACTATATCCTATTATAGCGGGGCGTAGGAGAAACCTTCTATAACTAAAAACTCCTACTTATTATCTCCTTTCCTTATAATATTTTACTTTCTAGGTAACCTAGTAAGTTCTTTTTATTAGGATCACGTTATTTAACGCGTCTAGTTAGTAGTATTCACGTAGCTCTTTAGCTACTTTCCTCCCTTTCCACTTTATTTTCAGTGCCTTTATTAATTTCAGCGGTAGAACCGCCTCTCGAGGGAGTTTTATTCACTCTAGTTAAAGCTTAGCAAGTTGGAATTATTTTAGGTAGCCTATCTTCATTAATTAATAGGCCGCTATATAAATACCTCTTATCCTAGTTAATATCTTCTTAAAGTCGTAGGTACTAGCCTCCCTAATTAGGTTTAGTCTCGACTCCCGTAGCTCTAGGTAAAAGAGGAGGATATACCTTATATCCTATTTCGCCTAGCTATAATTATATCTAGAGTCCTAGATTCCTAAGACGTTTACCTTAAGTAGGAACGCTTTAAAGCTATTCTTCCCGCTATAAAATTAGGTCGCTAGCGAGCTTTCCGCCTTCCTTAATCCTTAATAGTAGTTAGTATAGTCGCTTAAGAGGGGGCCCTTTACTACCGGCTCCTAGCTTTCTTCTAGGATAGTTACCTAGTAGGCCTCCTATTATTCCTCCTATTAAAGCTACTTCTAGTCTTTTACCTTTATTAAGATATTATTAGTATCCTAAAACTCCTTAATATCTATTATTAGGTCGTACTAGTAGGCCTTCTATTAGGTACCCGTTATTACTTAGTCCTAGCTTATAGCTTTAAGCTCGCGCAGGGCCTATTCCTCCTTCTCCTACGTTAGGATAAGGGCCTAGCGTCTAGCTCTATTACACTTCCCCTTTAACCGGCGCCGGATCTTCCTATTCCCCGCTATTATACTCGCGTGAATACTACAGAGCGCTTAGTATTTCATTACTAGGTTATCGAGCTGTATCCGGATCAGGGAAGTTATTACCTCCGCTTCTAGTACTAGTACTAGCGTCGCCTTATACGCGCCGAGGACTAATCTTAAGTAGTCATTTTATATTATCCTAAGCGTGCTAAGAGTTAATATAAGAGGTTATATTCTACTCTTCAGGTACTCCTCTTAGTTTCTACCCCTTATAACTTTTAACTATTATTAGACTAAATACTATATAACTTCTCTCTAGCTAGGACTTTATACCTTAGGTAAGGTAGGCCTTTAATACTTAAGTTAACTCTTGTTTACTCCTTAAGTACGCCTTCTAAGTAGGTCTAGGTATTATTACTACTTTAACTTACTTTCTACTCCGCTGTAAGCCCTATTTAGGTAGATTATCCCCTTAACTTAACGTACTAACACGCGTATATTATCCTCTTAGGCTGAATAGATAGTCTTCGTAGTAGCCGCTATTTAAATACTACGCCTTATAGGATTAGAACCCTTACTTTATATTACTATTAAAGGTCTCCCTTATTCAGGCTATCTATATCTCGTAGGGACTACTAATATTAAGCCCTTAACTAGGCGGTTTAATATAGCGTTTCTATCCTAATAATCAAGGAACGCTATAATAGACGCCTAATTATACCTATATTAAAACCTACTCTTCTACTCCTAGCTAATAACTACACGGGAGGACTTAAACCTTTAGGAGGTATAAGAGCCGGTATTAATAGATTCCTAACATCTAGTAGTTAATAAACCTTAAGGATATCCTATCTAATAGCTAGTAATCTAACGTATTTACTAGTTAAGAATAGCTTCGGCCTACGTTAATAAGGCGTAGTAACTACTAGTTAGATAGTTTTTATAAGCGATTTCCCCTGTTTTAGCCTATATATTATATATATATATAAGTATATATATAATTTTAATTAGTTAATACTAAAAGATATACCTTTATTATTAGTATTTAATAATATAAAAATTATATTATACTATTTATTATTATAAAAGATATTTTTAACTTTATTAGTTTATATATTAAATTTATATAATATAATATAATTATAACTTATTAAGAT
>JAABUK010007228.1_pt1 | contig 16115 bp, 13 predicted proteins | sample 5559141 | NCBI WGS metagenome assembly JAABUK01 (sample SAMN10711869, study PRJNA513367) | rock metagenome | isolation source: Antarctica rocks | place: Antarctica: Victoria Land, Pudding Butte nord | collected 2016-01-03
TGTTGAAAATCGGCGAGAAGCCCGGCGTGGTCGTGAGGTCACCCAGCGTGGTGCTCACCATCGGCGAGCTGTAGTGGCGGTAGCCTGCCCCGGCGTTGAGGCTGGGGTCGATGGCGCGCTGCATGGTAGCCGGGCCCGTTACCGAGCCGTTGGTGTTCACCACCAGGGCCGTGCCGGCCGCATCCGAGAGCAGCGTCAGCAGCTGGCCATTGGTGCTGAGGCCGCCGCTAGCCAGGGCCAGCACTCCGTGGATGCTCAGGGCACCGGTCTGGGTGGCCCCTACCCCATTGGCGATGGTCAGGCTCCAGAACTGGGTGCGGCCACTGCCGCCGATAGCCTGCGCCGTGGCCCCCGTCAAGGTCACGGTGCCGCCCGTGGCACTGATGGTACCGCTGTTGTCGATGGTGTTTTTCACGTCGAGCGTGCCGCCGGCCTGCGTCAGGCTGGCGGTGTTGCCGATGGTCAGGCTTTTGGCCGCCGCGCTGCCGCTGGCAATCACCGGGTAGGGCGTGGTGCCGGTGGGCACAATGGCTTCCAGAACGCTCGTCGGCACGCCGTTCGACCAGTTCGCGGTCGTGTACCAGTCTGTGTTCAGGCCCCCAAGGGCGGTGCCCAGCCACGAAGTCGAGGTAGGCCCCGGCAGGCTGAACGTACTGATGAAAGACGGGGTCGAAGTCGGCAAAATAGCCCCCGCCCGCGACAGCCCGCGGCCCACGAGCGTAGTTCCTTCATTCATGCTGATGGCACCATCCACGAGCAGGGTACCCTGCATCGTCGAGTTTTGCCCCAGGTTGACTGCCCCGCCCGATATCTGCCAGTACACGTTGTCGGCGGTGGCCCCGCCGGCCAGCACTACCGTGGAGTTGGCGGCCGTAGTCAGGGCCCCGCCAATGACCCGCAGGTAAAATTTCGCGTTCGCCACGCCGCCCGCATCCAGAATCAGCGTACCGGCCAGGGTGGTAGCCCCGCTCACGCAATACGAGCCAGGAATCAGCGTCACGGCCGGCGTGCCCCCGTAGATAGCCAGCGGCGTAGCGCACGGAATATGGTCCGAGAAGTACTGGTAAGCCGTTTGCACATCAGTGGCCGCCTGCGTCGAGTAGGTAGTGGCTACGTAAATGCTGCCATTGTTGACCACGCCCGGCGGAAACCCGGTGAAGGCACCCGCGTTGGTGCCAATATTGCCGTTGACGATGGTTGGGCCGGCGTTTTTGACTTCGCCCACCGCCGTAAATAAGGCGAAGCTGGCCGCCGCGCCCAGCGGCGGCGGGGCCTGCCCCCAGGCAGCCTGCGGAGCGTGCAGCAGCACCGCGGCGGTTGACATAAAGAGTAAAAGGACTTTCATGGAGTAGGGGTGAATAGCAGAATAAAATTTACGCTGCAAATCTCCGCTCCCTACCCCCCGGCTAGCTTACGTTATTGTTCCTAAAATTTGCATTATTCCTACCCACTACAAGTGCCGCATTTTATGCTTCAGCTGCTTGAAAAAAGTGGGCGTCAAACCCGTTGTTTTCTTGAACTGCCCCGACAGATGGGCCACGCTGCAGTAGTTCAGCTTGTGGGCGATTTCCGTCAGATTCAGCTCATCGTAGAGCAGCAATTCCTTGACGCGCTCGATTTTGTGGTTGATAATTGACTGCTCAATAGTGACGCCGGTAGCCTCCGAAAACAAGCTGGCCAGGTAAGTATAGTCGCGCTTTAACTGCTGGCTAAGATACTCCGAATTCTTCATTCTAGGCAGACTATCAGCCTGATGCACCATTTTCATGATGACTGCCTTTATCTGCTCTATTATTTTTCCCTGGTGCTGGTCGAGCAGTTCCACGCCCAGCTGCTGGAGTTCGTCCTTGAGTTGGGCGTGCTGCTGCGGCGTGATGCTTTGCTTGAAGATTATTTCCCCCAGGTCGACCGTGCCGTAGTGCAGCCCGAGCTTATCGAGCTTGTCTTGCACAGCCGTTTTGCAACGGACACTGACCATATATTTTATGTGCAATCTCATCTTTATTATTAACAAAGTACCATTTATTTATCCTGGCTACTACCTCTTAATTTCCGGCCTCAGGGAAAGGTAAAGGAAATAGCGCTGCTGTCGCTCTCAGCCGCGCTACGCCCCGCCACCCGCCCACTGCCTTTCGCCCACCGAGCTAATTTACTCTCTTTATATCCCTTCAGTTCAACGCATTTTCAGGCCCACCAAAGAGTCAGGGTGAGTTACGGCGCAAGTTACGGCGCTACCGGCGCCGGCTTAGCGGGGCCAGCGGGCCACCCCCAGGCTGGCCCACTGGCCGCGGCCGCCCCGCCTGGGTCTGGTAGCGCCCAGAGCCAGCCTTGGGCCCCTTCGCAGTAGTTTCGGCCAATGATGCTTTTTAATGGCGGGTTGGTCGCCCAGCGCAGCTTCGCGCTACCCCTCCCCAACCGCGGGCTAGCTTTCGGCGATGGCTTTTTTGAAACCCTGATTTTTACCGGGGGCCGCCTGCGCCTGGCCGCCGGCCACCTGGCCCGGATGCGGCAGGCCGCCGCCGCCCTGCACCTGGATTTACCCGCCGCCCTGGCCACCGCGGAGGCGCTGGAAACTACGCTGGCCCGGTTGGCGGTGGCCAATGAGCTGCCCGCCGCCCGCCTGCGCCTGCAACTATGGCGCGCCGGCGGTGGCCGCTACACCCCGCCTACTAATACGGCCGAGTGGCTGGTAACCGCCGAGCCTTTCGTGCCTGACGACACCGCGCTGGCGCACGTCGATTTTGCCCGCGAAACCACTGCGTTATTCTCCCCGCTGAGCTTTTGTAAGGGGCCGCAGGCCTGGCTCTACGTGCGCGCCGCCCACGAGCGGCAGCAGCGCGGGCTGGAGGAGATTATTCTTTGCGATGCGGCCGGGCACGTGGCGGAGGCCGGCGCGGCAGCTATTTTCTGGCTGAAAGATGGCGTTTTGTATACTCCCGCGCTGGGTAGCGGCTGCGTGGCGGGCGTGCGCCGGGCGGCCGTACTGCGGGCCGCCCTGGCCGCGGGCCAGGCCTATCAGGAAGGACTGTTTCAACAGGAAGCTTTGTTGGCAGCTGATGCCGTTTTCACGGCTAATGTGGCCGCTCTGCGGCTGGTGCGGCGGGTAGGCACCCGCCAGTTTGCGGCGCCCGGCGCGGAATGGCTGGCGCGGCTGAGTTGACTTTAGGCCCCGCTATTACCCTTGGCCGGGGGGGCATAGCTCAATTCGTTGTTAACCTGCTCGGCATTGCGCAGGGCTTGCAGGCGCTGCCAATCGGCCTGATGGCGATGCAGGTCGGCCTCCGTCACTTGGTGGGTAGCCAGTACAATTGCCCGTGGGCCAAAGCCTAAGTGCAGGGCACTAAAGGCAATCAGCGAGCGATGCAGGGTTGAAAGCGGGGAGATACGCACGGCAGATTAACTGGGGGGTGGGCAAAAGGAAGTACAATTTATATGCCAAATTTATCCAAATCCTACTTACCCAAAAATATCCCTTAAAATAGCCTGAATGGATTTTTTTTCGATGAACAAGATGATTTACTGGGTAAAACTACAACTAGACACGTCAAATAATTAGTGGAAAAGTTACATTCAAGCCTCTAGTCTACCTTTGCTAATGGAGAATTATAGCTTATGTTTATCCGGAGAAAACAGCATACTGCTATTTAATAAGGGTTTCTCCAGCTCAATTCAGGCTCCGCGCCAGAACATTTGTCGGCTCCCAAAATAGACCACCAAGCCAATACCGGCCCCAGCCAGTAGTAACAACACTACAGCCAGTAAATAGTGCGCGGTTTGTCGCAAGCACTTTATTACGAGCAGTAAAGGAGCCAGCACGTAGGTGGTAGCGCGCGGCTTCCTGCCAGCCAAAACGGTGCAGGCCCCGTGGCCCGTGGGCCCGCCACAGCACCAGCGGGCCCGTGCGCTCGCGTTGCCACAGCCGCAACCAGCCCATTAGCAGCATCAAAGGCCAGAACGCGAGCAGTACCACAGTGCGCCCTACCCCTACCAGCGCCCGCAGCAGCCAATTGAGCAATAGGGCGAAGAAACTTTCGGCCAGCAGCCGGGCTATGAAAAGCACGATTTCCCCAAGTACTTCCGCTAACAGGCTCAACATAAAGCACTATGGGGCTGAATTATTACTTCGCGATAAAGCGCATGGGTACCACCAGCGAATCCTGGGTGGCGGGCGAGCGCACGAAGCGCAGGGCGCCCAGCACCCGCTGGGCCTCGGCGTCGAGGGCCCGGATAGCGGCGGGGGGGTAGGCGGCCTCGGGCTGCGTGAGCTCGCGGCGCGCGATGCGCGGGGGCTGGCGCACCGAGCCGTTGGGCCGCACCTGGATGCTCACGAAAATGCGGCCCGTGGGCATGAGCACGTTGGGCTGGTCGGCGGCCGGGCGGGCCGACTCGGGGTACTGGGCCTGGGCCGACACAAACTCAAAAAACTGGTCGCGGCCGGCCGCTTGCCGCGCGGGGTCGGTTTCGTGCCAGAAGCGGGGCAGCACCGGCGACCGCAGCGGCACGGGCGCGGTGGCCGGGGGTAGGGGGCGCCGGTGCGGCAGCATCGGGAAGCCGGGAGCCGCGTAGCCCTCCTGGGCCTGGGCGGCCCCGGCGGCCAGCAGCAGCGCCCCCAGCAGCGCCAATCTGATTCTCATCCGCCTAAGTTACTTCTGATTCTTTTTTTAGAAGTTGCTGGCTCTTGATTGACGTTTAAACCAGGAGCCAGCAACTTCTAAAAACCAGGAACCCTACACCGCGACGGGCGCTTTGATGGCCGGCCAGGGGTCATAGTTTTCAAGTTGGAAGTCGTCGTACTGGAAGCCGAAGATGTCCATCACGGTCGGGTTGAGGCGCATGGTAGGCAGCGGGCGCGGGGCGCGCTCCAACTGCTGGCGGGCCTGGTCGAGGTGGTTGCCGTAGAGGTGCGTGTCGCCGCCGGTCCAGATAAACTCGCCGGGTTGCAGGCCCGTTACCTGGGCCACCATCAGGGTGAGCAGGGCGTAGCTGGCAATGTTGAAGGGCACGCCCAGAAACACGTCGGCCGAGCGCTGGTAGAGCTGGCACGAGAGCCGGCCATCGGCCACGTAAAACTGAAACAGCGCGTGGCAAGGTTGCAAACGCATCCGGGGCAAATCGGCTACGTTCCAGGCGCTTACCAAAATGCGCCGCGAATCGGGCCGCAGCCGGATTTCAGCCACGGCCTGGCGAATTTGGTCGTGCAAACGCAGGCGCGGTAACAGCCCGGCCGTATCCAGCACCTCAAAGCGCCAGCCCTTATGCGTGGGCCGGTCGCCGCGCAGGCACTTATACACCGATGATTCGTCCAGCTGGTGGTCCTGGCACAGCCCCGCAATATCCATGAGCACCACCGAGTCGCCCCACGGAGCGGTAGCCCGCACGGCCCGCCCCCGCCGGGTATTGATAGTCTGTTCTTTACGAGTTAGCCACAGACAGGTTTCGGGCCCATACTTATTGGTGGCGTAGTAATCCTTATCCAATTCGTACTCGTCGGGAAAGGCTTGCTTGAGTAAGCCATTTGGCAACGTGTAGGCATCGGCCGCGAACGCCGCGAAGTCGTGCCAGCGAGCATCGACAAATATGTCCCGGCCACCGTACTCCGCATAGCTGCGCTTCGTGGTATCGTAACAGCGATGCAACATCTCATTCCAGATACTGTAGAGTTGAGACAGGGCCGGGGTTTCCCGGCTGGCAGGCAGCGTATTACGACCTACCCCGGCAATAAGCTCCGGCTGGGGTGCGTGGGGTGGCACCTCAAAGTTGTGGGGGGCTATTAGCTCCACCTGCTCCCAGCGCCGCCACTGCTTGCCATACACTGGCCCCAGCGCGCCGTCCTTGGGCCGGGCCCATTCGCGCCAGATTTTTACGCCTTCGGCTTCCAACAACTGATTATTGGTATCGCCCCGCAAAAACCACAGCAGCTCGTGGATGATGCTCTTCAGGTGCACCTTTTTGGTGGTGACGAGCGGGAAGCCCTCGGCCAGATTAAAGCGCATCTGCGGCCCGAAGATGGACCGCGTGCCCGTGCCCGTGCGGTCGGTTTTGAGCGTGCCGTGGTCGAGGATTTCGCGGAGAAGAGCTTGGTACTGGCGCATGGGGGCAGGCAGGTTGCGGACAGGCAAAAGTAGCGCCGGCCGACCTTGCCTGCCACGGGCGGCTACTTCAGCTTCTGCTCCAGCAGGACCACGGTTTCCTTGCTACCCCCCTCTTTAGCCAGGGCCAGGGCATCTTTGCCGTCGTCGTCCTTGGCTTTGGCATCGGCGCCGCTGGCCAGCAGCAGCTCCACCAGTGCCTTGTTGCCTTTGCCGGCCGCCGCCATGAGGGCGGTGGTTTTGAACCCATCGGGCTGGTTGACCTGCGCCTTGTGCTTGAGCAGCAGCTTCACCAGGTCGAGGCTGCCATTGCCGGCGGCCGTGACGAGGTAGGTAGTGGGAAAGCCCGGTACTATTTCGACCGGGGCGTTGGGGTTGGCCCCGGCCGTCAGCAGGGTTTCGGCCGCCGCGACGTTATTTTTCATAACTGCCGTTGCCAGCTCCTTGCTCGGCGCCTGGGCATGGGTAGTAGAGGCGAAGCAGAAAAGGGTAGCAAGGAAGAGGATAGGTTTTTTCACTTTATAAGAATAGCGTTACTATTCACTGATTATCAAAGCATTGCGAGTAACAGGTAATTCCAGATTATCATGCCTACTTCGCATTTTCGCTATTTCAGCACGGTTGAACCCTCTTTGAGCACTTTTTGGCGTGCTATAGTGGCTGTATTATCCCGTCTCAAATTCTTATTGAATTAAGTTTAAATTGCATGTGGTTGACTTTCAAGCGATAGTAACTCTAATAGAAGAACGGATAATCATCTTCGTTAATCTGACGGAGGTTACGGATACGGGCTGTTTTAAAACGGTCGCAGTACTGCTGAGCGTAATAATCCCCCGCACTAAACCCTGGATTTATAAACAGCGGAAATATGCTCGCGCTGGCTAAATCACCGATGTATGGCTGCGGAATTAGTCCTAAGTGAAACTTGGTAGAACCAGCTCCGAAATTATCGCTAGCCACGAACGATTCGTAAGAGTTATACGAGAAATGTTCCTCTGAATTAACAGCGTCGTTTTTCAGTACAAAGGGACCTTGGTCCAACGTGCATTCACGCCAACTTTTAATTAACTGATTCATTTACGAAAGCTTCCTATAAAGCCAAAGCCTTAGCTTATTGTAAGCTAAGGCTTTGGCTTGTTGTGATTAATAACTTACAGCGACTTCACCATCGCCATTTTCCCTTCCGCCTTAACCGGCGTGGCGGCCTTAGCGGCGGTCATTTTGGCGCGGCAGCAGGCGGGCATCCCGGCCGTGCTGGTGCCGGCCATGCCTTGCTCGCACTTGGCGGCTGCGACTCCGGTGCAATGGTCGGCTTTTTTGCCTTTAGCGGGCTTATCGCCGTCGTGGGCGAAGGCGGTGGCGGCCGAAGCCAGCAGGGCGAGGGCGAGCAGGGACTTTTTCATAAGAAGCAAGCGGGGAAAGGGGAGAGAAAACGGGCCGGGCGGCCCGCGTCCGCGCAAGGTAGCACGCGGCGCGGACTCTGGCCTACCCCCGCCGCAACGGGTGGCGGCGGGCTCGCGTATCAATTAGTTTCCTCTTCCCTTTTTTGTCATGAAAGCCATTTATTATGATTCCTACGGGTCGCCCGACGTGCTGCGCTACGGCGAATTGCCCCAGCCGGTACCCAAGCCCGACCAGGTACTGGTGCGGGTGCGGGCCAGCAGCGTCAACCCCGTAGATTGGAAAGTACGCCAGAACGGGCCGGGGCCGCTGTTCGGCACGCCCCCTTTGCATAAGATTCCGGGCTGCGACGTGGCCGGCGAGGTAGTGGCCCTGGGGGCGGAAGTAATGCGTTTCCCGCCGGGGGCGCGGGTGTTTGGCCTGGGGGAAGGTATGCCCGGCATTGCCGGCACCAGCGCCGAGTATCTGGCCGTGAATACTATCTCCTTAGCTTATATTCCTGACGGCCTGAGCTTTGCGGAAGCTGCCTCGGTGCCGCTGGGCGCGCTCACGGCCTTGCAGGGCCTGCGCGACCACGGCCAGCTGCTTTCGGGCGAGCGGGTGCTCATCCTGGGCGCGGCGGGCGGGGTAGGCACGATGGCCGTGCAGATAGCCCGCGCCCTGGGGGCCGGCGAAATCACGGGCACGTGCAGCCCCACCCACGCCGGGCTGGTGCGCGAGTTGGGGGCCGACCGCACCCTCGACTACCACGACGACGAGTTCCTGCGCGCCCGCAGCCGCTACGACCTGATTTTTGACGCGGCGGGCAAAAGCTCGTTTACCGCCTGCGCCGGCACCCTGCGCGCCTGCGGCCGCTACGTGACTACCGCGCCCGCCCCCTCGACCCTGGCCGCCGACTGGCTGGCCTCGGCCTTTACCGACAAGAAAGTGCGCCTGGTATTCGCCACCCGCCGCGGCCCCGACCTGGGCCTGCTAGCGGCCTGGCTGCGCGCCGGGGCGTTGCGCCCGGTTATCAGCCGCACTTTTCCACTGGCCGAATCGGCCGCCGCCCACCGCCTTAGTGAGCAGGGAGGCGGCGGGGCCGGGCGTATCGTGCTGGAAGTGGGGTAACTGCCTATCCGAATAGGGACTGTCATGCTGGGCTTGCGCTGCACCTTTATCCCCGCTGAACGACCTGTTCTATCCTGACAGGATGCTTCCTTCGTCAGCATGACAGTCCCTATTCGGATAGCCTCTAAGTAGGGTGCGGGGCTTGCCCCCGCCCGTCGTTGCACGAAACCGGCGCAAATCGTGCAACGACGGGCGGGGGCAAGCCCCGCACCCTACCCCTGCCGAGAAACAAATGGGAAAAGCCAGGGGTTGAGGGTAGCTGGGGCGGGCCGTTTCCGCCTTTCGCGGGCTCGCCTGGCTCCTACTTCGCTCTATGCCCCTTCGCCGAACTGCCTACCTCACGCTGCTGGTGCTGGCCCTGCTCACGGGGCTGGCCGGCTACTTTGCCGCCCAGCTGCGCTTCAACTACAATTTCAACGACTTTTACCCCGCCGGCGACCCCGACCTGGACTACTACCAGGGCTACACCCGGCGCTTCGGCAACGACAACGACTACCTGCTGCTGGCCCTGGAGGCCGGGCCGGGCCAGACGGCTTTTTCGCCCGCCTTCCTGACGCAGGTCGATAGCCTGACGCGGGTGGCGCGGCGGCAGCGCAACGTGCTGCACGTCAGCTCGCCCACTACGCTCAGCCAGACCATCGTGGAGGGCCTCGGGGCCTACACCCTACCCTACCTGCACCCGGCCGAGTACCGCGCCGACCCCGGCCGCCGCGCCACCGACTCGACGTTAGTTTACCAGACGCCGGGCCTGGTGGGCAACGTGTTCAGCTCCGATGCGCGGGCCGTGGCGCTGGTCATCCAAACCACGCCCGACCTGAAGAAGCCGCCCGGCGACTCGCTGCTGACGGAGCTGCGCGCCGGGCTGGCGCGGGCGGGCCTGCCGCCGGGGCGGGTGCATTTCGCGGGCAAGGTGGTGGCGCAGTCGGTGTTCGTGGACCGCTTGCAGCGCGAGATGGTGATTTTTATGTCGCTGTCTTTCCTGCTGGTAATGGGGCTGTTGTGGCTCACGTTTCGCACCTGGTGGGGGGTAGTGCTGCCGCTGGTGGTGGTGGTGGGCGCCATCATCTGGGGCCTGGGCGTGATGGGGGCCTGCGGCATCAGCATCGACCTGATGACGGCTTTGCTGCCGCTGATGCTGTTTGTGGTGGGCATGTCGGATACCATCCACCTTATCAGCCGCTACGTGAGCGAGTTGGGCTACGGCGCGGGCAAGAAGCACGCGTTGCGCACTACTATTAAGGAGTCGGGCTTCGGGTCGGGATTGTCGGCGCTGACGACGAGCATCGGCTTTTTCACCTTGATGACGAGCACTATCCGGCCCATTCACAACTTTGGCTTGTTTACGGGCATTGCCGTTATCCTGGCGTTCTTCCTGAGCTTCACGCTGTTGCCGGCCATGCTGGTGCTGCTCAATAAGCCGGCGCTGCGCCAGCCGCGCCAGCACGGCCACGACTGGGACGGCGTGCTGGGCCGCCTGTTTGTGGGCGTGCTGCGCCGGCGCCGGCTGATTTTCGGGCTCAGCGGGCTCATTCTGGCGGCCAGCATCGGGCTGGCCACGCGGGTGCGCATCAACTCATCCTTGCTCGATGACTTGTCGAAAAACGACCCGGTGCGGCGGGATTTCGCGTTTTTCAACACCCACTTTGCCGGCGTGCGGCCCTTTGAGCTGGAGTTGAAGCCGGCCGGCGGGCGCGATGTCTACGACCCCGCCGTGCTGGCTCAGACCGCGAAAATTGAGCGCTACCTGGCCGCCACCTACGGCCTGAAGTTCGCGGCCTCGCCGGCCACGCTGGTGCGCACCGTGCACCAGGCGCTGCACGGCGGCGGGCTGGCCGAGTACCGCCTACCCCCCGATTCGGCGGGCCTGGCGCGGCTGCGCGGGCCGCTGCGGCAGTTTCGCAAGCGGCCCGAGTTTCGGGCGCTGGTGCTGCCCGATGGCTCGGCCGGCCGCCTCACCGGCCGCATGGTGGACGTGGGCAGCATCCGGGCCGACGCGCTGAATGGCGCGTTGCGCCACTTTTTGCGCACCGGCATCGATACCACGATTTTGCGCACCCGCCTCACGGGCTCGTCCAATCTCATTGATAAGAATAATGAGAGCCTGACCCTGAACATGATACAGGGCATGGCGATTGACGTGGCGATGGTCATCGTTATCGTGCTGCTGCTGTTTAGGTCGATACGCATGACCGTGGTGGTGCTGGTGCCCAACCTGCTGCCCATCCTGGTGGTGGCGGGCGTGATGGGCCTGGCCGGCGTGAGCATGAAGGTGAGCACGAGCATCATCTTCACCATTGCCTTCGGCATCGCGGTGGATGACACCATTCACTTCATCAGCAAGTTGCGCCTTACGATGGGCCACGAGCCGGACTTGTTTAAGGCCGTGCGGCGCACGTATATCCTGGCCGGGCAGGCGGTTATCGTCACCTCGCTCATCCTGGTGGGCGGCTTCGGCACGCTGCTGTTTTCGTCGTTTGACGGCACGTTTTACGTGGGGCTGCTCATCGGGCTCACGCTGCTGTTTGGGGTGGTGGCCGAATTGACCTTGCTGCCGCTGCTGATACTGGGCGTGTATGGGCACAAGCGCAAAAAGGCGGGCGTGGTGCCCCAGCTAGTCGGCGAAAAGTGAGGGGGTAGGGCGGTTGGCCCACGCGGACTCGCGGGCTTTTTCGGCGGCTTCGGCAGCTTTTTACCGGGGTTTGGGGGTGGGCGCTGGGGGTAGGCGGGGCTAATGGCGTGGTTTGGGCCACGTTTCACCCCTACCCCCTTGCTGCGCCATGACGCTCTCCTACCTGCCTCACCTAGCTTTTTCAGCGGCCCGGCTGGCCCTGGCCAGGCCTACTACCGGGCCATTTTCAACCGCCTCAGACAGCTTCTATAAGACTCTATCAATCATTATTTTGCTGCTGTCTCTTAGCCTAAGCACCACCTTCCACTGCCGGGCCCAGGGCAGTGGCCAGGTAGCGGGCCGACTGCTCGATGCGCAGCACCGGCCGGTACCTTTTGCCACGGTGCTATTGCGACAAGTGGGCGATACCACCTGGGTACGCGATGCGCTGGCTTCGGCCGAGGGCCGCTACACGTTTACCGGCCTGCCCACCGGCCAGTACCGGGTTACGGTGCTGCTGCTGGGCTACCAGCCCCACCGCTCGGCCCCCTTTGTAGTAGCGGCAGCCCCCGTGGTGCTACCGGCTATGCAGCTGGCCGCCGCCGGCCAGCAGCTGCGGGGCGTGGAGGTGGTGGGCCAACGGCCGCTGCTGGAAATGCAGCCCGGCAAAATGGTGCTGCACGTAGCCGCCAGCCCCACCGCGGCCGGCGCCACCGCCCTCGAAGTGTTGCAGAAAATACCGGGCCTGGTGGTGCTGAATGACCGCCTCAGCCTGGCCGGGCGCGAGGGCCTCACCATCCTGCTCGACGGCCGCACCACCCACTACACCGACGTGGTGAGCGTGCTCAAGGACTTTCCGGGCAGCAGCATTGACCGGGTAGAGGTGCTCACGCAGCCCGGCGCGGCCTACGAGGCAGCCGGCAGCGCGGGCGTGCTCAACATTATTCTGAAGAAAAACGCCAACCTGGGCACCAACGGCACGGTCACGGGCACGGCAGGCTACGGCCGCTTTGGCAAGGCCGGCGGGGCGCTCGACCTCAACCACCGTACCCGCCGGGGCCTGAACGTGTTTGGCAACTACGGCTACAACTACCGCCGCACCTACGAGCAGCTCAACACCGACCGCGTGACCACCGAGGCCGGCCAGCCCGTGGCCTATGCCCAGCGCAGCTACCAGCCGCGCACTGCCCAAGCGCACACCGCCCGCGGGGGCGCCGACCTGCCCCTGACCCGCCGCCAGTCGCTGGGTATGCTGCTGACTACCTACGCGGCCGGCACCCAGGTCGATTATGAGAACCGTATCGACGTGACCAGCGCCGCGCAAACCAGCCCGAATACGACTCGCAACGACAACCAGCGCCGCACCAGCAGCTACGCCGCCAACCTGAACTATAAGCTGGCGCTGGACTCGGCCGGCCGCGAGCTGCTGCTCGATGCCGACTACTCTCGCTACCGCGCGGGCAATGATAACCACTTGACCAACAGCTTATCAGACAACACTATCCAGCAGTTGCGCTTCCAACAGCAAACTGCTGTGCAACTGCGCTCGGCCCGGGCCGATTATCACCACCCGCTCGGCACGGCTAAGCTGACGGCGGGCGCCAAGGTAAGCGCGGCCGACATCGACAGCCAGCTTGATTTTGCCCGCTTCGGGCCGGCCGACTGGCAGCCGGTGCCCGGCCGCACCGACCACTTTCAGTACACCGAGCAGCTGGCCGCCGGCTATCTGAGCCTCGATCAGCAGTGGGCCGGCGTGCAGGTGCAGGCGGGCCTGCGGGGCGAGCACACGCACTCGGTGGCCACGTCGGTGGCGCGGGGCCGCACCGTGGGGCGCGACTACTTTCAGCTGTTCCCGAGCTTGGCGCTGGCGAAAGCCCTGACTAAAAAGCTGGGCGCCAACCTGGCCTACGGGCGGCGCATCGACCGGCCCGGCTACCAGGACCTGAACCCGAGTATCGTGTACCTCGACCCGTATAGCCAGCAGCAGGGCAACCCGTTTCTGAAGCCCCAGCTCACTGACGCCTACAGCGCCGCCCTCACCTACCAGCAGCAACCGGTGCTGCAGCTGGCCTACAGCCGCACCACCGACCCCATCAGCCTCGTGACGGGCCAGCAGGACAGCGTATTGTACTCTACCACTACCAACCTGGGCCGTCTCAACCACTACAGTGCTACCCTCAACTTCCCGCTCAATGTAAGCAAGCTGGTCAGCGGCTACGGGGGCATCAACCTGTTTTACAAGCAGTACCAGGGCCAGTACCTGAGCGGCGACTACCGCCAGGGCCAGCTCTCGGCCCTGGCCTACCTGCAAACTATCGTGCGCCTGCCCCAGGGCGTGCGCCTGGAAGTGTCGGGCTATTACCACTCGGCGGGCGTGAATGGACTCATTGCGTTTCGGCCCTTCGGCTCGGCCACGGTGGGCCTGCAAAAGTCCGTGTGGCACGACCAGCTGCAAGTGCGCCTCGTGGCGGCCGACGTTTTTTTCACCAACAAGCAGCAGGGTACCGTGCGCTACCAGGACCTGGACATCCGCTTTTTCACCCAGAGCGAATCGCGCCAGGTGCGCCTCAGCCTGAGCTATCAGTTTGGTAATCAAAAGCTGCGCGCCGCCCGGGCCCACGCCACCAGCCTCGACGACGAGCGCGGCCGCGTGAAGTCGGACCGCGACTAGCCGCTGCTCACCCGCGGGAGGCACGGCCAACCCCTCCCTTATCCCTGACGCGCCCGCATCTTGTGCCTTCTTTGTCTATGCTTTTTCCTCTCGCCCCCCAGCGCCCTTCCCGCTCCGACCTTGGTCTGGTGGCCGCTTATTGGCTGGTGGTGGCGCCCGTGCTGCTGCTCCAGTACCGGGCCGATACCGGGGCGGGAATTAGCCAGCTGCTGCCGCTGGTCGGCGCCACGGTGCTCTTCGACACGGTTACCGTGGCCCTGCTGGTGGGTGGGCTGCTACCGCTGTTTTTGGGTGGCCGCCACTGGCTGGGGCTGGCGCTATTGCCGTTGTTTCTGCTGCTGAGCGGCGGGTTTTATTTCAGCCTGTATGGCCAGCTGTTTGGGCACTCTACTGAGCTGACGGCGGGCCGCGTGGTGCTGGGGGCCGTGCAGCACGCCAAAAGCTACGGCCTGCTGGCGGTGCTGCTCACCGGCAAGCGCTACTTCGCGGCCCAGCGCCACGTGCTGCAATTACAAAAATCGCAGGCCGAAAGCGAGCTGCGCGCCCTCAAGGCTCAGCTTGACCCGCACTTTCTCTTCAACAACCTCCACGTGCTGCACATGCTCATCGGGCAGGATGCCGAGGTGGCGGGGCACTATCTGGGCTGCTTTGCCAACCTCTACCGCTACCTCATCCGGCACCGCGACGCCAACTTCGTGACCCTGGCCGACGAGCTGCGCTTTCTCGACGACTACGTGTATTTGCTGCGCCACCGCTTCGGCGCGGCTTATACCTTCGCGACTACCCTCGCCCCTGGCGTGGACCCCGACCAGCTTTACACGGTACCCGGCACGCTCCAGATTCTGGTCGAGAACGCGCTCAAGCACAACAGCGGCGATGAAGACGACCCGCTGCTCCTCAGCCTGCACGTGCAGCCCGACCAGCTACGCGCGCACAACCTCCAGCGCCCCAAACGCACCCGCGCCGAGTCGGGCGGCACCGGCCTGCGCAACTTGCAGGAGCGCTACCGCCTGCTGGCCGGCCAGCCCGTGCAAATCTTAGCTGACGCGCAGTCGTTTACCGTCACGGTGCCGCTGCTGCGCCAGGGGCAGTAGCGCGAACTTTCCAGTTCGTGCGCGAGCGCAGCGAGCAGGCGGGACTGTGCGGCGTGAACAACCATACTCGCTTTGCTCGTGCGCGAACTGGAAAGTTTGCGCTACTTTTCCACCCACTTCCTACCCCCATGCGCCTGCTTATTATTGAAGATGAGGCTCCTACGGCCGCTCAGGTTCGCAGCTTCGCGGCTCGCTACGGCCTGCCTACTACTGAGGTGCACGAAGTGCGCAGCGTCAAAAAAGGGCTGGCCTGGTTTGCAACCAATGACATGCCGGCGCTTATTTTCTCCGATATTGAGCTGCTGGATGGCAACGTGTTCAGCCTCTACGAGCAGGTGCGGGTGACGTGCCCCATTATTTTCCTGACCGCCTACGACCAGTTTTTGCTGCCCGCCTTTCAGGCCAATGGCATTGGCTACCTGCTCAAACCCTTTAATTACGAACAATTTGCCGCCGCCCTGGCCAAGTACGAGGGCCTGCGCGCCAGCCTGGCCCCGCCCCCGCCGGCGGCCCCCGCGGATGGCCTCCCGGCGGCCGTGGTTGAGCAGCTGCGGGCGGCCCTGCGCCAGCCGGCCCCCAGCTACCGCCAGCGCCTGACCGTGCGCCAGCCCAACAACAGCTTCTACCTGCTGCCGGCCGACGACGTGGCTTTTTTGCAAGCCGATGAGGGGGTAGTCTTTGCCATCGACCAGCGCGGGGCGCGCCACCCGCTGGCCGGCACCCTCACCGAGTGGGAGCAGCAGCTCGACCCCGCCCGCTTCTTCCGCCTCAATCGCAGCGAGCTGGTGCAGCTCAGCGCCGTGGCCAAGGCCGAGCCGTATTTTAATAACCGCCTGCTGGTCAAGCTCCGGCACGGGGCCACGCTCACCAGCAGCACGGCCCAAACCGCCGCCTTTCGCCGCTGGCTGGAGGGGGGGTAGGGCGGTTAGCAGTACGTGAGTTCTCTAATCAATCCTGAACGTCATGCTCATCTGGCGTCCACGCAGTGAAGCATCTCTACCGCGTAACTAATCTCGGATGTTGAAGCAGTTTTCCGGTTAGTGTACCCAGACTAACCGCACTATGTGAGTTGTCGGCAAATATGAGCTAGGAGTTGCTCTAAGGAGGCATCGTTCCATCCGAGCCGCTTGCGTTTCTTCTTG
>JAABUK010007229.1_pt1 | contig 16114 bp, 16 predicted proteins | sample 5559141 | NCBI WGS metagenome assembly JAABUK01 (sample SAMN10711869, study PRJNA513367) | rock metagenome | isolation source: Antarctica rocks | place: Antarctica: Victoria Land, Pudding Butte nord | collected 2016-01-03
CGCGCTCCCCGAACTCGCCCCGGTAGGAGATGAGCAGCAGGAGCGGGATTTTGTAGAGGTGCGCGAGCGAGACGATGCCGTTGATGCTCTGGAGGAAGCCGTGGTTCTGGCACAGCATCGCGGACTTGACGCCCGCCAGATGCGCCCCCGCCGAGATGCCGACCCCTTCCTCCTCCTTTGCCAGCCGGACGAGCGTCACCGCCGGGTCATCCTCCGCCATGCGGATCAGATGCACCAGCCACGTCTCTGGCAGCGCCGACATCATCCGCACATCGCACGCCCGCAGCGCGTCGTAGATTATCTGCGAATTGTTCGTTGAGACGGGCATATCGTCATCTCCTACCGCCTAGTACTACAGCGACACTTCATCGTTCGTACTGCCTTGACGGTCATGGAATGCAGTCATTCTGCCACGTTCGTACTGGCGAAATCGCACGCAAATCCTGAAGTGTCGCTGTAGTACTAGATGGCGTTACAACATGCACGTATTCATTCTCTCAATCGTCCCATCGTACTTGGTGCCAAGTTACATTGTTCAACATATCACCGTGACATCCACGTTTGCCTTCTCCTATACCATGATCGCACCTGCGTGGGAGGTTGAACTTCATTATCGCTCAGCGAAGTCTTCCAAGAGTATCACTTGTATTTCGTTGGTGATGCGCCGGAGTCCCTTGTCATTGGTGAGAAATGCTGTCGCCCCATTTTGAAGGCAAGCGGCAACTTGCAGGGCATCGGCCGGACGGAGCCGATAGATGGCGCGGAGTTGAGCGGCGCGACGCGCGGTTGCCTGGTCTAATCCGACGATTGTGAGATTCGGATAGGTGGACAGAAGCAGACCATATTCGTCCGCTACGTCGGCAAAGCCGAGTTGTAGCGGCTTCACTGTCACCTCCATGAGCGTGAGTACCGATGTCACAGCGGCGAATGTGCCTCGGATAAGTCCATCAAAGACGACGCTAACAGCGTTAGCGTACCGCGATGTCCCTTCAATGTGGTAGATGAAGAGGGATGTATCCAATCCGACGCATTCGTGGCGATAGAGGATCGCCGCTATTCCGTCCAAGCCTCGCGCTCCTGCTGCACATACTCTTGTGGCTCGACATCCTCCCAGATTTCGCGATGCAGGCCGCGTAAATGCTGGCTGTAGTTGCTTGGTTCGGGCATGAGCAGGATATGACCATTTCGGATTTCCACGAGTAGATGATCCCCTGACTCGATATGGAGTTCTTTTCGCACCGCAGCAGGGACGGCGATTTGATGCTTGTTACTCACTTTGACCCGGAGTGCCATACGAACCTCCTTCATCACTCATTTGCTAAGCAGCATAGCATAAATGCTAAGCAAGAGACAGGGGGCACGATTTCAAGTCACTATTCGTATGGATAAATCAGACTGCCAACTCGCGGGGGCGGTACTGCAAGGCTTCCGCGATGTGGGCAGCGCTGATCTGGTCGGCGGCGGCGAGGTCGGCGATGGTGCGGGCGAGTTTGATGATGCGGTGGTGGGAGCGGGCGGAGAGGTGCATCTGGCGGGAGGCGGCGCGCATCAGTTGCTCGCCCGCCGCGTCGAGCGGGCACTGCTGGCGCACATCGCCGGGGCCCATGTCCGCGTTCGTGATGACGCCCGTGCCCGCAAACCGCGCCTGCTGCGCCGCGCGGGCCGCCTCGACGCGCTGGCGCACCGTCGCGGACGATTCCGCTGGGCCGGTCGCGGTCAACTTCTCGTACGGCACGCGGGGAACGTCGAGGTGGATGTCGATGCGGTCAAGCAAGGGGCCGCTGATCCGTTTCGTGTAGCGGCTGATCTGCTGCGCGGAGCAGGTGCAGGCGCGCTCGCGGTCACCGGAGTAGCCGCAGGGGCAGGGGTTCATCGCGGCGACGAGCATCGCATGTCCACAACTGCACCGCCCGTGATGATCCCACTAAGCCGTACACTGTCCTTATCTATCACGTCTATACGGGAACGCAACACTTCGAGCACCCGCCTTTTCTCCGCGAATGTCATTGTGGGCAAGGCATCCTTTATGTCCTGCGAGAGTGCCAATAGCATAGCCTCCGTATCAGGGGTTATGTCTATGTTCTGTTGCTCAGATTCAAGCCGCGTAACTTCATCGGTAAACTCTCTATGACGTTCCACTAACTCTACCCGCTTACTCTCTAGCACACTCTTTGGAAAGTCACCCGTCAGCGCATTATCAAGCAACGCGCTAAGGTTCTTCTCCACTTTAGCAACTTCGTTCTTTGCCGCAGTTAGCCGCCGTTCTCGTTTCGATGATTCGATGGTACTCATCTCTCGCTGCCGCCGTATTTCCGCTATCATCGTATCCGGCTGTAGGAGATATTCGGTAACTTTATCCCATATCGCGGCGTCCAATTCCTCTACCTTGTAACTGAATTTGGCGTCACAGTTAGACCGCCATGTTTCCGCCTCACATGCGCCGCAGCGGTAGTAGGCACGTTGCACGTTCGTCTTGAATCTACCTGTCCATCTGCGACCACAAGTGCAGAAGATGAAGCTACGCAACAGGTATTCTCGTTTGGTATTGCGAGTGGCGTTAGCCTTGTTTGCCCGCAATTGGGGTTGCGCCTGCTCCCATATGGCGGTATCCACGATAGCGGGTACAGCAACCTTTAGCCATTCGGATTCCGGCTGTAGAATCTGCTTTCGCGTGCCGTTCCTCTTGATATGCCGATACTTGCCCCAAACCCATTCACCCTTATACGTGCTGTTTTCGATGATCCGGCGAACGGTGGTAGGCGACCATTCACCGTGTCCGGTTGTCTTTGCTACGGTGGCGGTCGTATCCCCACGGCTAGGAATATCCATGCTATGTAATCTGCGGGCAATCTCATAGGACGAAAAGCGCTCGATTACTAGCCAATGATATATCTGCCGCACAATGGCGGCCTCAGCATCGTTTATTTCAAACCGGCCTTCGTGCTTTTTATCCGATACGTAGTCATAGCCGAATGGTGCCTTGCCCGCCGTTGGTATCGGATGCCCCGCCTCAATCCGGCCTTTCTTGCCGCGTCTACTACGCTCTACCCGTAGCCTATTTTCCTGTTTGGCAAAGAGCTTCTTTATGTCCACCATCGTTTCATCGCTATCACCATCAGCGGTCATTGTGCCGCCGTTGACGAACTCGATACGCGCGCCAGATGCCATCAATTCCGTCTCTAGCACAAGCTGTACACGGGTATCGCGGCCTAAGCGGTCAACGTCCAAGATAACCACCGCATCCGGCTTGTGAACCGCTACGGCGTCAAGAAGTGCATTCATACCTGGCCTATCGCTCTCGGTGCCAGAGTGGGTATCAGTCCATTCGTTCAGGATGCGATAGCCTTTACGTTCGCAATGTTGCTTGCACATTTCAAGCTGAGTGGAAAGAGAATAGTTTTCCCCTTGTTCTTTGGTGGATACCCGTGCATAGATCATTGCTGTAACCGTCATATCTGTATCTCCCAATTCCTAGTTCCGAGTCACACCATCGCAAACATTATACCGGATAAACGCGATATGATACAGAGCCGGGGCTACTCGTTACAATGGCTATATGAGAATCGAGGGTGAAGTGCTGACATTGCGGCAAGCGAGCGAGCGTACAGGCATTAGCCACAGCACGCTACAGAAGCAGGCGAAAAACGGTGTCCTGAAAGCTCAGATGATTGGCAAGACGTGGGTAGTTACCAATGATGAGCTAGAGAGATACCGCAAACTGCATCAGGGCAGACAGGGCTTTGCATCTCCCTCACATCCCTATCATGGAAAGAGCGGCAGGAGCAAGCGATAGGTACTCCGCACATGTCTATTCTATTGATCTATTGCCCATAATTGCGTCTTCGGTCTCCCGTTCGGCTTTCTCGAAATCAATCCGTGACGCCGCTAGGTCTTCCAACGCTTTTTCTCGCGCTAGAGCCACTGTGCTCTGATATTCCGATGCAAATGGTGGAACACGTATCTCTAAAAGGTTTTCAACGTAAAGCCGCTGTTTTACTGCACCAACACGATGGAATTGCACCAACGAGATGAAGAATGCAGTACTAATTAGACTGGCGATGTAGCCGGGTTCTATTGCACCGGCTTTTGTCCTCCATACCTGATACTCCGGGCTAGTTACCGCGTTCTCTAGTACAGACGGAACAAGACCAAGTGATCCCACAGAAGAACGAGTAGGGTTGTGGAAAAACCACCCTTCCTGAATTCTTTTGTATGGTGCATTGAAATCTGCGCCTTTTTGAAAATGGCTGAAAAAGACCCCGGATTTATTGCTTACGCCATAGACAGCAAAATCGGTCTCTGGCTTTTCCCACGGCCTTACAAGTTCCGTCGCTTCCTCAGCGAAATCGGATAAGGGAACAAGAGAGGGATTGAACCGACGAAAGGCAGCGGCACGAGCCGTTTTCACGTCCCAACGATCAAGAGCGGTAGAGGGGACGGTAATGTAGCGATCCGGCAATATGTCTTTGTTGCACGTCTTATAATAATAAGTGTAAAGGTCGCTGTTTAGCTCATCCTTTACTCGCTGTACAGCCAACATCGCCGCGTCCATATTTGCTTTAGCTTCCCGCCACCTCTGTACGATTGCAGATTGCAGTGGTATCGGTGGAAGCGGCACATGCACTGATACAAGTTGCGATGGCTGGACACGTTTTCGCCCGCTTGCCCCGCTGACCATGCTATTAATTGCTCTGCGAAAATATGGTGTGCGAAATAGAAGTTGCACGTACTGTGGGAGTGCTTGTGACGAATCTACTTCATATACGGGAAACTCGGAGCTTACAGCAACGATTCCCAAATCCTCTGTGACTACCCCGATAGCACCATTACGAACGTCAATTTTTGAGTAAACGACGTCGCCCGGTTTTGCCTCAAACAGCGATCCCGCAAACGCTTCCTTATCCCTTAAATTCCGCGCTTCCATCGCTCCATCGAAATGGAGCGTGATTAGCTTTAGCGATGATAGCGTGGAGCCTGTCTTATCAACCTTGACGCGCCTTGCTTTCAGGGCTGTACCCAATGGCTTGATATGCTCTCGCGGCCATTTCCAAGAAACATCGAAGTAAGACGCAGCACTCCAAACATGGAGCGCAGAGAACGTCACCGCGAATGCTTTTCGGCGGCTCGTCACGTTCGTCACTCCGCATCATCAGATATGACGAATTCGGCAGGGTGTTGTAGAAACTCATGATAGATTTCTAGGCACGTTTTTTCGAGACCGTCGGGAACGCTATCATTCGGGTAAAGCTCGTTCTTGTCTGTGTCTCCTGTCGCCGTAATGCCAACCTTCTCTGCATCGTAAAGGAAAATGGGATACGAGAATAGCTCCCTAGTTTTATGCCGTATCTCGGCAGTGCAGATTGATTCAAGTGTAGACATTTTCTTGTCGTGTTCTTCTTTCAGAGACTTGTGACACGGCATTTCCTTACTCTTTTTCGCTAGCAGCATCTGGTCGTTTAGCAGGTCGAGCAGCTTGAATTCCTCAGCATGTCGTGTCCGTACCTCAGCTTGTGCGTTATGTGCTGCTTCCGCAAATTGTCTCTCTGCGGCCTCGCTGAATTTCTCCATGAATAGGATGGAGGTTTTTACGTCTGCCTGTGCTGAGGCAAACGTACCTTGCGGTAAGCTCACCACGGCACGAATGTACGCACGACGTTCAAAGAATTCTCGTATATAGGCAAGGGAAGGATTATTGAAAATGCCTTCGGGCAGGACGATTGCGGCCCGTCCACCCGGCTTGAGCAGCGCAAGTACTCTCTCCATGAAAAGGAGTTCGGTCTTAACGCTCTTTGCAGTGCGTTTCGGAGTATCGAACGTATCCAGTTTGGGTTTGCCCACTAATGACGTTGCTCGCTTGCGCGCGTCAGCATATGATTCACCATACTGTTCGTTGTACTGAACCTCCAGATCGCTTGGCACAGTAACCTCTTCGAGGGAAACTATTTCTGTCCTTTTTACCTCCGCACCGAATGGAGGATTGGTCAATATTAGGTCAAACCGGCCCTCAAAGATGCCGTTCACATTGAGGAAACCATCGTGATGGTGAACGCCACCATGCCCGTCTCCGTGCATAATCATGTTCATTTTACTGGTGCGGGCCATCCGATCGTTTGCATCTACACCGTAGATGCACCTGTTAGCGAGAGTCCAGAGGCGCGAACCTTTTCTTGTGGGGTCAATTTGCTTTTGAAGCTCGTCAAATTTCTTGCGAAGCAAAGTAGCTTTTTCACCCTCCGGCAAATCCTTTTGCTCTATTTGTGTCTTGTACTCTTGGTACTGAGCGTCAATGCTTCGCAGGATGCTTTCTCGTACTGTCTCAAAGGCACGAATTAGAAACCCTCCCGATCCGCAAGCAGGGTCGCAAATAACTTCCCCTTCTTGGGGGGCTGACATACGAATCATAAACTCTACAATAGTTCGCGGAGTGAAAAATTGCCCATTCTCGCCACGGAAAGTGGTTCCTAGAAACCGCTCAAAGGCGATACCCTTAATATCTTCGCTTGTATCGGATAAGTTGTATCGCTCTAACAGCTTGACGATTTCTCGGCTTGTTGCTGCCTTTAGGTTGACTTGGCTATCAGGAGCAAAAATGGCGTCTGCTCTGTACTCATGTTTCGTCTTTTGAAACAGATCGTTCAGAGGGTTATCACCGAATTGCTCGTCTAGGGTAGCAGTCGTGAAAACGTTTTCACGCCGATGCTTGCTCTTTAGCTCACGTTCTACCCAGACTTTGACAAACAGTATCTTAGCTATCTCATCAAATGCCGCTGCCGGGTCTTTCTTCTCCATACTGCGTATGACGTTGTGACACTCGTGCAGTAGGTCGGCAAACTCGTTCTCCTTGAATGTCTTTAGCCTGCTGATAATTTCCTCAACTTCTTTATCGCTGGCGTCACGGTGAGGAATGTTCTCGATTTCTTCTAGAGTCTTAGGCATACTCTCGTGAATCACACGCCAAAACTTGGTGTCTCTCGTATTGTGCGTAACGAAGAAGCGTGCATTCGTATAGCGCGCATAACGCTCGCCTTGCCAGTAATCTTCGCTGCTAATCGTCACATTGTCAGACTTGCATTCGACGATAATGAGCGGGCTTTTCGAGGCTACTCTATCTTGCACCGTCCGCCAGATTATGAAATCTGCGCGTGCTTGCCCGCTACCCCTGCCGGTTACATCTTTCTCCTCGTCCATCTGCTCTGGCAAGTACCCATATTCATTCATCAAGACACAAGCGTATTCCTGCCGTACCCGTTCTTCAGGGGTTTCATCTAGCCATATCTGCCTGATAATGCTCCAAACCTTGCCTTCTTTCCTCTTAACATCATATCTCGACAGGGTTTCAGACACACATTCCTCCTGAGTCTTTACCAGCGTGTCAGAGACGCAATGACCAGATCGAGGCGCATCATACCATGTACGACCAGTCTCGCGATCCCGTAGTTCTAGCATTACCTTTAGGCTGCTGTTCGGCTCCCCGCCGTACTGGAATGAGCCATACTCGCACGAGCATACGACCCTACGGTAAATTTACTGTAGGGTCGTGTTCAGCAATATTGTTCCTATGAGCGGTCTTTTTGCTAATACGAGCATATTAGCAAAACATGCTATAATGCTTGTGTGGATACAGACGGTATGCACAAAGTTTTATCAGGAAGGAAGGCAGAGAATGGACACGGTAATGGTATCGCGGAAGTCGGAAAAGAGACTGCGAAAAACGTATGCACGAATCGTAGACGTTATGCTGAACCAATGCCATTGTGAGGCGGCTACCGAATATATTTACGACGTAGCCGAAAATGCAAAGGCGTGTCTGGCAGATGTACATCCCGATCTGTACGAGGTATTTCTACTTCTGGCAGAGCAACGGCCCGAAGATGAAGCATGTCCGAAACTAAACCTCGACAAACGACTTAGCGCACGCAAAATTTCAGACGCGATTCTCGACGTGCAGTTGAACGCGGCACGGCGCGTTATGTATCTGCTGCACGTAGACTGAGTACGCAAAGGCAAGAAGGATAGTTGACCATCATCCATCATCGCGCCATTCTCTGACACGGTGATGGATGATGGTCTATCGCAACAAATGGCCCGATCAGGGCGGCAAACCGTAGTTGTCCCGTTAGGCTTGTGCCTGACAGGTCGAATTCTACCCCGCCCGATTCAAACTGACCCACTACCGCCTTACGCCGCTGGCAACCCTAGAATGGCCTTCGTTTTCAGGGTATGGGCAATCCACTTCTTATCGTAGGAGCGAGTTTTTACAACAATTATGTCCACGACCGCACAGACGGCCCCACAAGTGGCACAATCCGCCGTGTGAGTAGCGACACTGGTTCCACCGTCAATCGCCCGATACGCCACGTCCCTATCGAATCTCAAATAGACGCGACTGTAGCGGCCATCGGCCATCGGCACAAAAACGCCATGACCTAATCTCGCTTGACAATGGGGGCATCGGAGAATCTTAGACCTGTCCATATGAGCAAACATCGCATTCCAAATCCTCTCGATATAAGCAGTACAAAAATGACTACCACTGTAAATACGATAGCACACAGACAGACAAAAGTATATAGGAAAAATACATCTATTTGCCCTATATACTCCTATTGATATATTACGCATGATAGTTAGTGCCTATCGACTAACACCTTCCGAATCGCCGCATCTCCCTCACGCTCATTGCCCTAGAAAATGTATGTACAGGAGTGTAGGCAAGTGGGTTGAAGTGCCTTGCAATCAATCCGGCCACGAATGCCCTTGCATCCTGCTCTGCTTGCGCGGTGTTGGCATCGGTAGCCAGCATTCGCAACGTAGGGACGCGATTATTGCTCCTCTGCGAAGAGCGTGGAGAACGAGACATTGAAAGCGGCGACTAATCCTCTGATCTTGCGAAATGAGGGATTCTGTATCCCGCGCTCGATACCAGACAGATAAACGACGGTCATTCCTGCCCGATGTGCCAACTCCTCTTGTGTCCAGCCGCGCTCTTCGCGCAACTGCCGGATGCGCCGCCCTAACTCCTTCTCGTCCATAGCAGAGAGATTCAGCGGTTGCAAAATCCGTGTCCATCAAATATATTTTATTTCCGCGACCCGTCACGTCGCGCATGTCGCGTTTTCCGTATACCATCGTTGAATGTGGCGGGTCTACAGTGTTGCAGTAAGGGGTACGAGATGCGACGGGGTTTGGGGTCATTGGCTCTGGTACTGGTTGTCGGACTGATCGTGCCGAGTGCGGCGATTTATGGCGCGTCGGCGTTCGCTACCCCCGTGTTTCAGACGCAATGGCAAGCGGGCGAGGCGGTCGCGCCGAACTTCTGGGGGCCACTATCAACCGCTCACGATGGGCAACAGGAACCATACAAGGAAGCGGCGGGCGGGCAACGTCTCGTGCAGTATTTCGACAAGGCGCGCATGGAACTGACGAACGGCACGCTCACGAACGGCCTGCTCACGGTGGAACTCAAATCGGGGCGGGTACAGAGTGGCGATAGCACCTTTGAGCAACGGCAACCCGCGAAGATCAACATAGCGGGTGATCCGGGGACGGATGGGCCGACTTACGCCGATCTTGCCATGCTACCGGAACGCCGCCCGCAACCAACAGGCGGCGTGGGATTGCTACCCTACTTCTATAAGAGTGGTGCTTTTCGGGGGCTATCTATGGGAACCCCAGAGGCAGACTACTACATCCCTTTTGTGCCGAAAGGGAAGCAGGCAACTTACATTGGCGACCCCGGCGGGCGGTTCGGTGATTTCGTGTTTCAACCGTTCTCGGACTTCATTGATAAGACACCGGGCGGCTTGGCGGCATTTGGCTATCCCGTTAGCCCTTTCTTCCTTGCCGATGTGAAAATCGCGGGTGCGACGACGCGAGTGTTAGTCCAACCCTTTGAGCGGCGGGTACTGACCTACAATCCGAATAACCCCGAAGCATTCAAGGTCGAGTTTGGCAATATCGGGCAACATTACTATCAGTGGCGATACAGCAGCGGCGCGGCGGCACCTATCGTATCGCAACCGCCCGCCCCTGTCGCAACGACCATCCCGCCGGTGACGAGCATACCGGGCGATATTTACAATTGCAGTGACTTCAAGAGCCAAGCCGACGCGCAAGCCTATCTGCGGATGTATCCTAGCGACCCCTCAAAACTCGATACCGATAAGGATGGTATCGCGTGCGAGAGTAATCCGGCACCCTTTGACCGCAATCCTGTACCGCGATAAAGAGACAGGAACAATGGCGCGGGGAAGGGTGATTCCCCGCGCTTCAACCGCCGCATCATTCGCACCGTTTCCGATTCCATCTCCTTATTACCTTGTCTCTATCCGACATGTAAATATATAGATGTGTGGTTGTTATTTTTCTGATGCCACCCTACGGCACTGTTGCCGTACCCTCATTTCGATAGTGCTGGGCTAGTATCGCACCTTACTGTCCTTACCTAACTTACCGCGTTTCGTCAAAGTTTCTACTTTCAGCCCTATGGAGACTTTCACCAAACGCGGTAAGTTAGGTAAGGACAGTAAGAATCAATATTCGTACAACCCTACAGATATTATTCCGTAGGCTGATATTCGATAGTCATTGATGCTCCGGCGATGTTTTCGGTATGCGGTACGTCGTGCGTCTCATCGGACGTTATGGTTACTTTCATATACTGCCAAACTTTGGTGGTTTTGCTGTTGCAATACTTCGCCTTAGCGGGGCGAACGAATCCCCGTTTCTCTAGAGCATCGTTGAAGTCACTCCAATCCAACTGCACAAACTTGTACCCGTATGTGTCTTTTCCCCATCGGGTGTAGAGTTTCCTTACTTCGTCCACGCTTACTAATGCTTTATCATCATCGGGGCAATATTCTAGGTTAGCGTCAAGGAATGCACCGATAGTATCTTCTTCCTCTCGATATTCTGCCTTGTTCTGTTTCATTTCGTCAGTTTCGCCCATGCCTTCGTGTCGCCATAATCGGTATCCTTCGACGCACCATGCTAAGAACCCCTGCATTTCTTCATCGGACTTGATTACCTCTTTGAAGTCAGAAATGTAGCCTGCTTCACCCGGTTCTACCTTTACCTTGTTTTTGAAATGGATAAGGCGAACCCGGTTCCACATCGCATCATCTTCGCCCGCATCCGGCATTTTCGGGCGAAAGTTTGTGTCAATGAACATCGTGTATGTCGGCTCGGAATCAAACGGATTTTCGTACAATGCTCTCGCCTTCTGCGCGGTATCTCCGGTCATTGCCTTTATCGTCGCTACGTCTAATTCAAAGCCGCGCGGTGTTTCACTAGCGACCGCACAACGAGCAGCGTGCAAGTCGGCAGCCCACATTTCTTGTTTGCGTTCTCGTCCCGCGATGATCGAATCTAGTGCCATCTGCTTTGCGTAGTCGCCTAGCAGATGCTTCAAGCCATTGAGTAGCGTTGTCTTCCCTGTGTCGGTCGGCCCGTAACAAAAGAATATCGTCTTGTCTGTCTTACCCGATAGAGCAACTCCGCACGCCTTTTGCAGCACCCGCAAGGTAGCATCGTTACCTAGTGCGGCCCGCGCCATTTCAACGATAAGGGGTATCGCCGCGTCGGAATGATATTCAGTTTCGACATGCCGGGTTATCATATCTTCCTTGCGGAATGGTAGGAGTGTTTGTGTATCAAGGTCAATCGTCCCATTGCCGCAAACGAGTAACGTATGGTGTGTATCGAATTCATGCACCGACGCTTTCAGAGATGCGTACATTTTCGCTGCGTCGGCGGGGGTATTATCCAATGCCCTGCTTTTCGATGATGCCTTTACCCACTCCCATGCTTCCGATATTTCGCGGCCCTTCGCAGCGTGGGCGACCTTGATAATTTCGTCCCGTATATCGTCGGCTAACTCGTACACCTTTAGCATGGTATCTCGCTGCCAACATTGTTCATTCCAGATGTGCCATGCTTTCAATTCGGGACAATACCGTACGTTTCCGCCGTGCTTGTTTTTGAACAGCATCGCGTTCCATCGTTCCGTAAACCGCATAATGTCTTTTTGATGCGCGCTATCCTTCTCAATCGGGGCGATATACTTTGTGGCACCGAATCCCAGTTCTCGCTTTACCCATTGATATACTTTAGAATCCCATGTCTCTTTGATGCCTTCGCTACCCTTTATCTCATTCTCGTCTTTGGTGTACGCATCTTCAATGGCTGTTAGGTGCATACGCCACGGGTTATCATCTTTCGCTGCTTGGTAGATAGCGCGAATGAATAGCGTGGTTTCCTCTTGCTCCCATCCTTGCTTACGAAACCACCCCGCGAGATACATAGCGGTATCGTGACGGCTACCTGCCCGCCAATGCTTCGCAAAGAATGATGCCACGGCGATACGTTGTGCGAGGGTGTAGGCAGCGTCACAAGCCATGTAGACAGGTTCGCAGTCGGTATCGTACACATATGTCTCACCCGATGGGTGCCGCGAACCGGGAGCCTGTGACACCGCGCCCGTGCCGCGCAACTCTACTAGCATCGCGCTATCTAGCGGGTCGCGATATTGCTTCGATTTTAGGGGTTTGTCGGTAATGATAAGGCGATGCGAACCCGGCTTACCTTTGCGCCCGTACGTCTCTGTATCCACTCCGAATGTATCGGCTATGTTCGCGGCTAACGGTTCGTCTAAGTCGAAGTCGGCTAGGTTGCCACTCGGCTTACCTAACACGAGTGCGACATTATTCATTTCAAACGCACGTAGTATCTGTTGTTCGTCCCGATATACGGGGTGCATCTTCAATGTAGGATTTTTGACGCCTTCCGGTGTCGGCGTAATCGCACGGCCCTTGCGATATTGCGCTAACGCCCCTTGCTGTGTTAGGGAAAATGATTGTGTAGAATGTGCTATACTAACCATGTTGGCCCGCAGCCTTCCTGTTTCTAGCCCCTAGCTGACTTATGAACGGCAAGGGGCTTCTTCATATCCCCCTACGGAAAAGTTACCGTAGCGTCCCGTTGCTGATTCCGCGCCGCTACCACTTCGGCGGTTCGCCCGATGAGTACCCTCTTACCCTGTAGAATCTCGTTGACGGTATATTTCGTGATAAGCGTTCGCTTGCCTACTTTGAGAATCGGCAGGCTGCCCGATGCGATATAGTTGTAGACGCTCATCTGGCATACGCCGAATAACTCGGCAAATTCGTTCGTTGTGTAGACTAGTTTCTCTACCGACATTGATACCAATCCTTACGACTAACCCCATATACCCTAATCACTTTTTACACACACTATTATAGCATATTATATGATATTATGCTTATATATGTCTCGATGACGGATGAAATCCTAAAGGATATGATATAATGTGAATGAACAAGTATACTAACACTACAAACGAATAGGCGGTAGTAGCACTTGACCTTGCTACTACCGCCTATTCGTTTGTGCCGCTATTCCTCGATTATCTCTCGCATCTGCTCCATCAATAGGTCAATCTCGGCATCGTGATTCATGTTGACCGTAGCGTAATCCGCTATCACCCTCCGGCCTAGTCGCAAAGTTACGCTGATCGGATGCCCGCAAAGGTAGCACGGCGGCTCCGATTCTTCACCCGCACGCACTAGGGTAACGTCTAAATCATCCGACTGGCCGAGATACGAACCGCATACGGGACAATGCAAATTGCCGATAGCGGCCCTACGCTGCTCTAGTGTTTTGATGCGCCGATTGATTGACTGCATAATCGTCCGTGCCTTCCTTTTCCAATGATTCCAGCACCGATAGCCTGTTATTCAAGTCGCTTAGGGCGACCATACGCATAACATTATTTAGTACCGTCTCCGATGCCTTGATTCTTAGGCTTATCGGCTTATCTGTGTCATTGATAACACTGGTTAGCAAGGCTACTGCGTCCTCACTAGCCATGACCAGTTGACGGCTTACGCTATCGAGAATCGCCCTTGAATGGTAGTTCAGTACGGCCCGAAAGTTTTCATCCTCTAGCCATCGGTAGAACGTCACACGCGCAATGCCGGTGATTTTCACTGCCTGTGTAATGCTTCCCCGCGTCAGCAGTACCCGTATCGCCTTGTTCTGTAGCGGCGATAAATCGGGGAATGAATCGCGGCCTGTGTCTATCTCACTCATTTTGCATCGCCTTTCCCCAAAGACGCCGCCATGCTTGCACCTGCTCATCTGATAAGGCTGTATCAGGAACGATGCGTGCTTTGATCGGTACACTCAAACCGTCCGAATGAATATCGGGAAACAAAGCGGTGACTGGCACGCATACGGCTAACTCTCTCTTTTGCCGCCTTACCGCTGCACTGGCAGCTTGTGCGGTACGCCTGCTGGCGGCTATTGTCACTGTTTCCTCACAATCGTTTGCAACGAGTACACATGTGTATATAGGTCTACGCTAAATTTTCCGTAGGGTGACTTTTGGTGCGGGGGCTGGTCGGGTGCCGTTTCGTACCTGCTCTGCTACGTCCCTGAAAATGGCATACACTTCCCCTAGTGCAGTTTCCTCACTAGCGTTCGTCAACTTGTGCGGTTCAGTGCCAGTATTTGATTGTGTATGCTGCTTTCCGAATGGTAGTGAGGAATGCGGATTTACGGTAACAATGGACATTGGATTTACCCCATGCTAAAGGACTGATATTCCTATCAAGCCCCTGTTGTGCCTAGCCAATCGGCACAACTCGCGGTAGGGGTGTCACCGCTAAAGTCTCGCATACCATGAAACCACAATCGCAGTAATAGGCTTACCACAATAGGGCGATATGCAAGTACAGGTATTATAGCATATCTTTTTATCTTCTTCAAATAGCAATGATAGGTCTACGCATGTGTATGAGTAGGTCTATCGTTCTCATGGAATCCCCTTGACTGTTGACCCTATGCGTCTATCATCCCTGCTAAGTGTTTCAGTTGGCGTTAGGGGGCATACAGTGGAAGCAACAGTTATCCTCAAAGGGAATAGACAAGCCTACGGCCCCTACACGCTAACGACACATCGCATAACCGTGACTGACGATTTGACGATAAAGCAGCTAGTAGATTCTTTACCTACCTATCTATCGACGGTAGTGGAATGCTCGGCTTATTTTTCCATACAGAATCCATTTCTTGAAGTCAGAAAATATGAGATACAGTATATCGTGACGAGTAACGGCATTGAGTGGAATGTGTCTTATGATCGCGTGAAAGTAAAAGACTTCTTATCTACCATCGGTCTTGGGCAGCCAATATACATGTCCACTGGCTTGCAGTTGGGTGGTGGCCTTCCTGACATAGTATCCCTTTGGCCGCATATCACGTTCGTCCTTGATCTATTCTCTCACACAAAGGACGTTGCGGAAGTCCTGTTCATGCTTTACACCGCCATTCGTAACGGTAAGAGCGTACCGGCTCCAACTATCGAAGCACCCGCCACGGATAAGTACGGCGAGTTTTTGTCTCTCGTCTTTGATCGCAAATACTGGAATCCTCATGATCTTTCCCATCTAACAGGTATGCCACTAGAGAGTGCGCGAAAGTTCGTGCAGGCATGTGCATACGAATATCAACCGGATAAAATGCTCTATGTAGCAACAGAGGATACCGATAAGTTGAAGAGTATGCTCAATCAAATAGACTTTAGCCCGGTCGTGCAAGAGCAGCAGAACCGGGCTAAATGAAATTCCCCGTAGGTGCGGAGTTACGGACGTGCCAATGATGAAGCGTTTAGCCCGCTACTATGCCGCTATAATCGCCGCGTACTCGCAACTCTACAGAGAACGGCATTTCAGCAGACCTATTATAACCATGTGTTGAGCATCACGTTCGCGGGGAAGGTGAGCGAGCCGGAGGCGCGGCTGATGCTGACGACCTTGTCCTCCAGCGGCTGCCGCAGCACTTCCAGGACGCCGCTGCCAAACTCCGGCAACTCGTCGAGGAAGAGCACGCCCCGGTGCGCGAGGGAAATCTCGCCCGGTCGCGGCCAGTGCCCGCCGCCGACCAGCCCCGCGTACGAGACGGTATGGTGCGGGGCGCGGAAGGGGCGGCGCCGCACGAACGCCGTCTCCCGCCCGAGCATCCCACCGACACTGTAGATGCGCGTCACATCGAGCGCCTCGGCGGGCGAGAGGCGCGGGAGGATACTCGGCAGCGC
>JAABUK010007231.1_pt1 | contig 16110 bp, 17 predicted proteins | sample 5559141 | NCBI WGS metagenome assembly JAABUK01 (sample SAMN10711869, study PRJNA513367) | rock metagenome | isolation source: Antarctica rocks | place: Antarctica: Victoria Land, Pudding Butte nord | collected 2016-01-03
ACACAAATCAGCTAGTCCAAGGACACAGAAATACAGAAATGAGCTGCAAGAGAAAGATCAGTTGAGACAAGACAGCTAGTCCAGGTGACAGACAAAATTTAGGAATGAGCCACACCATAGCTGATGTCAATACAAGAAAGGACAATCACTGCAGCAAACAGAAGAAATAGACTAGCAGCTGCTCAAGCTGCTCCATGCCAAATGAGGCTAAGCTGGGCAGCAACAAGATAAACAAGCAAGACACAAGTCACTAGTATGTCACTGCGTTCAGCTCCTCATAGAGTATGGACTTTTGCGCGGTGGGTAACATGAATGATCACCTGCTTTGCGCTTTCTGCCTTTGCTCTTCTTCTGCTTGGCCAGAATCCAGTCCATGCGGTCCCTGTCACTCAGACCGTAGAAGACGACGCTCTGCGCCGGCTTGCCATCCCGCCCAGCTCGCCCAGATTCCTGATAGAAGCCCTCTAGGGTTTTGGGCAGGCTGTAGTGAACCACCAGCCTCACATCTGCAGCATCACACCTGCTCACACATGATAACAACAATCATAATGATAACGGTGATAAACAAAAACAACATGATGTCACTATTAGTAATGGTAGTATCAAATCATGTTTTCTGGCTTGTGATGTGCCAGGCACGTGCAGAGCAGGCCTTGTCATGTGGCTTCTGGGTGTCTGCCATGTAGCTGTAGCAGATGGCAGCAACCCGTGTATAGTATGCATGATTCTGGCGATTATTTCTGTTCTCGTTGTCACTAGATCAGGTGCTGTAGGTTGCGACCAGGAACACAGCACAAAACATATTTGGCCCCTGTTACAATACCCAACTTGCCACCACAAGCATCCTGTTTTGGCTCCACAGCAGCCAGGTTGCAGGACATGGGCTGCTACTGGCTGCTCACATGTGACATAGTCAGGTCAAAGTTTTGCTCTACACAGCCAAAACAGGATGAGCCTCACTTGCGCGATCGATGCCCATCCCAAATGCAATGGTAGCTGCAACTACTGGCACCCGCCCCTCGTTCCAGTCTTCCAGTACTCTGCTTCTCTCCTTTGCAGGCCGCCCAGCGTGGTAAGCCTGACAAGGAATGCCTACAAATAAAAGCGTGTTCTTTTGTATGAATAAATTTTTTTAATGGATAAGATTTTTAATGAATAAAATTTTCCAATGAATAAAATTTTGTATGACAAAAGGAATGTAATAGCAGGCGGAGTGGGACATCAGGCAATCCAGAGTAGAAAGAAAAGAGAAGAAAGGGCCTGTGCCTGTTGACATGTTTGTACTGCAGAAAGGCTGAAAGGGTGAGGCATGTTGGGCATGCTGTGTCAGACTTCAGAATGCCTGACTAAGATGCCCAGTGATCTGAAAGAGCTGATTGTATATTGCACAACAATCACATCAGCGCTCAAGAGGAAGCCCTCAATTGGAAGAGAAAATGAGGCTTGAGTCAGCATGAACAATTACCTTTGTGGGTGAGTCCTGCTGCAATCTCCTCTGTGCTCTCCTTCTTCAGGGCATAGATGATGCTGCAGGGCCATGCCCCGTCGGGCTCAGCCCTTCTGCCCTCCTTCAGAAGAGCCACTATATGTGGCAGGGGCTCTGACTGTGCTTCTGTGACTACCTTGACTGAGTAATGGATGTTGGGTCTGTTGAAGCTGGATACTAGCTTGACAGCACTGGGAACTCTGAGCTGCTTCATGATGTCATCTTGCACCTGCATGGCGTTTCCATCCTCAGCCACTCGACTAGGATGTGGAGTTTCAACAGTAATCCAGGACAATCATCTTGCATCATCTTGCATCAATTTGCACCTGCATGGCAAGAAATTCAACAGTGATATGGGGCAAGGAGAGAGGAGAAGGGAGGAGGGCGAGAATTGCCATCTTCAGCTAACCAACTAGGATGTACAGAAGTGCCAAGGTTGTCAGTATCCTGTTGAATGACATTAGCACCAAGTGTTGTCTAATGTTGACCACAAGCTGTAACATGACATGCAGGAGGATGGAACTACCAGACAGCTGTTTCTTGCAAACGGCTATTGTGAGTTATGATCTGAGGGTACACCATCAGGTCAAATGCAAAACAAAAGTCTTGAGCAGCAGGACCCAATGACTAGCCAACCTCACAAGGCAGCAATCCTTGTCGCACCCTTTTCACCAATCAGCTTGCCTGGAATGGCTTGTTGTGTTTGAAGTGTCCTGTTCAGAGTCAAATTCCGATTCCGAGCTGCAGAAAGGACAGTGTTGGATGATGTCCGTGCAGATGATGGAGGTCACCTGAGGTGCAGCAGTGGCAGTGAGGGCCATGATGGGAACGCCAGGCAGCTGCTGTCGGATCATACCTAGCTTCCTGTATGCTGGCCTGAAGTCATGTCCCCTGTGTGAACACACCACAGATCTCACATTGTACAAATGCATGCAAAGCTGGTGATTCCAAACTACCCATGTTGAGGATGACAAATGCTGCGGCCAGGTTGTGTCAAAGTAGAGTTGGGTCTGACAGTGTGACCGCTGCAGACTCAGTAGCTGCTTGACTGCGTGCTTACAGCAGGTGAACTGTTCAAATTCAGGCTGGCCATGATGCTTTACACAACTTGAGAAGGTAACTTGTGGGGTTGTTGCGCCAATGTCCCTGAATCAATGCCATGCTTGTGGCTGAGCATGCTGAAGCATATACTCCTTGCACATGTCGCTGATATGTCGAAACCAGGGGTACGTCAGCCCATCTGAGCTTTGAGCACACCAAGCCAAGCCAGAGAGGCAGGACAGCCGGCATCTCAATGCATCATGCATGAGCAGATGCATTGTTCAGCTGCTGCATCTTGTTTTGGATGATCTGGCATTGCCCAAGGCACCCTCTTGCACTTTGACATACCAGGAGCTGATGCAGTGAGCTTCATCCACAGCAAAGAGGGTCAGAGTGCCTCTCAAGTTCATGGCCTTGAGGATACCCATGAAGCCCTCAGTACTCAGCAGCTCAGGTGTGATGAAGAGGAGCCGGAGGGCAGGAGCAGCAGACTTGATGTCTTGCAGAATGCTGCTACGCTCTTGTGCAGTCTTGGTCGAGGACAGAAAGTTGCACTTGACATTCTTCTTCTGTAGATTGGCAACTTGATTCTCCATGAGAGCTGCAAGAGCAGCATCAATGTGTGGCAGGACGCCAGACCCAAGTGCAATTTTGACGATGGAGAAGAAGAAGAAGGATTCTACAAGATTCTGCCAGCCAACACAGCCGAGCACTTGTGCCAATCGTGCATCAAACGTTTCAAGTTCTGATAAGCATAAGACGTGACTTGCAGAGGGTGTAACAGAACTGATTTCACTTTTTCAACAGGCTTGCTTATGATGATCGCTGGGTACAGGCAAGTGTTGCATACCAATGAGGGGAGAGACAACCAGGGCAGTGCCTGGTTTGACCAGGGCGGGAAGGCTGTAACAAAGCGACTTGCCTCCACCGGTAGGCATCAGCACAAAGACGTCCCTTCCTGAAAGAAGTCAGGTAGATTTACTTGCCGGCAACACCTGCTGTGGCTTGTGAGACAGGCAATCCAGACAAGGGCTAAGCAGCAACCTCCCTGACCTGATAATACAGCAGCGATCGCCTCCTGCTGCTTTCCTTGAAAGCTGCCAAAACCTGTAAGCAGCATACAGTTTTGGTCTGAAACAAAAGCGGGATGCCCGACCCGGGAACCTACCGAAAACTTCTTGCAAGAGGCATCGTGCTCTGTGTATGGGTGCGTCCATGATGACGCTTGGGACCAATGCAGTGGGTTCAAGAAGTCATGACACCAGAGCCGTCAAACTTTGCCTCCTGGACAGGATCAACGCGTGCGTGCGCAATCTGGATGCAGCGACGAGCTCAAAGGAATGCGCATGCTCCGAAACCAGCCACTCTGCACAGGCTGTATGGGCATGCGGTGCATGCAGTGCGAAACAGCAGTCCTGCGAACGTGTACGTTCACTGCCGACATTTGTGTGACATACTGTGACTGTGCTGGTTGAGTTCCACAGGAGGTCACAAATTTTCAGGACATTTTCATGCCGCATTCAATTTGATGCACAGGCCATGCACATATAACATTGAGCCACACAATATGCTTTCATCACATTGGACCGGATGCATGTCAGAGATATACACAGCGCAGTAGGATGCAATGTTCGGAAGAGCTTTGTTTGACGAGAGACCAACTGACACACAACCTTTTCAGCCATAAACGGGAGGTCTAAAACATTGCAGACGTCCAGATTCTATGTTTCGGAAACAAGCTCGGTGTTTTATGATTTTATAGATAGCAAGTCTGCAGTCAAACTTTACTGGCCCATTACGGTGCCAGAAGACTATAGTTCTGAACATCCTTAGCATTTGTTCATAAGCATATGCATAGGTCATTGATGCTGGAAGCCTGCGTCTGACTTGCAGCTCTAGATGCCTGCAATGTGGTCATTGACTCCTAGGGCAGTTGTGATGTCAGCAGCCTTCTTTGCCATGACTTCAGGGCTGTTGGCAGATCCGGCACCACCATAGGCTGCGCTGTGTGCATTGTCAGCTGCACCTGTGAAGCCAAAGCTGCCAGCTGCACCCGGTGTGTGACGCCCAAGTCCAGTATGGGCAACAGTTGTGTCTCTGGAAACAATAACTGGGAGGTTGGAAGAAAGATCCTCTGCTGAGCGGACACCGGTGTATGTGTTGGTGCCTTCCATGGGTACACCAGCAGGTAGTGTGATTCCATACTTGCTAGCTAAAGTTGGCTCTGGCTCCTCCTCCTGCTGCTCTGGCTCCTGTGGCTGAGGTCTGGCAAAACGCTCGTCTGGAATGATAGGCTTGTCGGATAGCTTGTGGCCTTCCTGCAACGTGACACTTGGTGTCGGATAAGAGCACAAAACGACTCAATGTCCCGCACCAATATACAGCAAACGCAACTGTTACACAACTATGTCAGGTCTATGTGTCGATGAAATGCTTGCTCACATATGATAGCTGGGAAGCCGACATGGGTGCAACCTAATCTCGAAGATCTCGTTTCGACCAGGGTGACAGCAACGTTGAACACCAAAACCGGCACGGTACCTGGGATGCACTGCTGTTTGTGTTCTGAGACTGCTGTTGTTGAGGCTGCTGCTGCTGCTGCTGCTGCTGCTGTGCGTTGCTGTCGTTGTTCTGTCCCGACGGGACGCTTTCAGACCCGGCCTGGGGTCCAGCTGGCCCAGCTGGGCCTCCGCCCATAGCGTTTGTCGCCATGTTCTTGAATGCCTGCATACCTACCACTTGTCGGGGAGGGCGTCGCGATCCGGGAGAGGACTTTGTTTGGGGAAGACCTTCGAGACGTTCCGGGAGACGGGGTTTGTGGTCGGCGCACAGGGGGCAGATTCGAAACTCAAAAGTACCTTTTTTTTCCAACGGGTGTACTCACGAAGACGCGACTCAGATGTTGCAGAGTGAGCCTGCGGGACGGCGTGACAGAAGCTATGCTGGTGAGTAGTTAGTGTGTCAGCTTTGTGTTGCCAACGATGATGATGAGGAACGCGGCGTAAACAGCATTTAGTAGCCTGCATTCCGTCAACATGCATGCAGCCCTTGGATCCCTCTCGATCGGCATCACCAGCGCAAATTTGAGCGTAGGCATCGCTGCTGTGCTTGCCGCAACTCGAGAACGTTCGTTCCTACCAGCCAGAGCATCGAAACAACTGCCACTCGGAGGCTCAGCATGCGCAAGCAGTCAATCCTCTGCTCGAAAGTTTCTTTGCGGCCGTAGCGAAGTCCAATCGTATGCTTCACTGCCTTCCATGGAAGGGCAGGAACTTCACAGGTACCACGCTCAATGCCTGAAACACTTGAGGCAGACCAGCACACATGCCTACAGCTTTCTAATAAACCCCACCTGCCAACCCACCTTTGGTTTGCAGCGTATGCATGCCGCGCTTTAGTCTTGAGCTCCAGGGCATTCCCGGCAGCTCACCCAACTGGAGAGTTGCATCACTGGGCGGGGGTCACCTGGGCCGCAGACATATCTCTGAGCCAGACGTAAGCCTCCTTGCAACAACTGCCAGCTAAGGTTTAGGCGTGTGCATCTGATAATGCATCCACCAAGAGTTTCGTCAGTAGCCCTGCAAATTCAACACTGTCAGCTCACCATTGTGCAGAACTTCAGCAATGGACTTGACCTGAGCTCCTCTCAAGCACCCCTTGCTCCAATGCCCAGAAGGTATATCTATCCCCCCTTACACACATGCACCCTTGTTCCGCTTGACTGGCCCTATACGAGGGCATCTTCATATAGGGTGAAGCAATTGACTTGCATGTCTGTGACACAGGCGAGCCATCTCGCCACAACATCCACACGAATCTGCAGAGCCTGCAGTTCTGGGCTGCGACAGGGCTTACTATGTAAGGCGGCAGCTGCACCCAGAGTACAGAAGGCACTTAGCCTATGCAGGTACAGCTCTTGTCTCTTTGGTCAGGATTGACTGAGGAGCGACATGAAGCAAAGCGGCCCATGCAATCAGGAAACTTCTGTGTTGGGCCTAGCTAATTGGATTTCAAAAGTCTGCATAGATGCTAGATCTGCATGTAGCCTGATGCATGCAAGCACAGAGTCATGACTTTTCAGGCCACTAGATTAATCTTGAGGTGACTTCATTTCAGGGCCGTCCACAAGTGGCCCCAGGGCAGAGGGCAAGCGCCCTGTGCCCATGCCCCAGGGGAGCCCACCCCCATTTGAAGGCTGCAGGCAGTTCCCTGAACGCAAGATGGAGACGAAAAGTATGGTGACTGTCAGCTGATCTGTCCTTGCATACATGCATGGCATGCTTGACACTGTATGACATGTTCATTAGTATGCCAATGATCAAAGTTGCATGACCACAGCTGGCTTATGCCCGACGCTTTGCCCAAGCATAGTACAGTTGTGTTGTGCTGTCAGGTTTTGACATGCTTCTCCTGTGTCAGCATTTGACGCTTATGGTGCGCTTACTGCCAGAGCTTTACACTGTACAAGGAGCTCCTCAGGACTGGATCCTAGGGAAAAACATGTGGTCAGTGAAGGAATGTGCAAATGTACATGACGCTCACAGACTGCATGTATGCATTAGCAAAGTCTGCAGTTGAGTGTTGCTGGCTGGAACTCTTACTCACCCCTGCAGGCACTATTCCAGAGCCTTTGCTACCCAAGATGGCTCGATACACTGGGCGGGCGCGGTACATGGAAAGTGAGAATGAGTTCTCATTAGACAAGGCTCTAAGCAGGTGCGGCCTTCCTTCTGATTCCTGGTTTCACCTGCTTCACCTGACATCTTTGCTTTGGATACTTTCACCAGCTGTTGTCCATGCTTTGCATTGGGAGACAGGCAGAGCAAGGAGCTTCCTAGTAGGAAGAACTCAGCTCGAATCTGGGTGGCATTGAAGGCATAGTGCAACAATTGGAATGCAGACCAGCTGAAGGACAAGTCAACATCTTGTTGCTGTACATCTTAAGGGCAAACATACTTAACACATAGCAAAGCTTCCTATCACACAAGAGTATGTACATGCAGTCAAACGTGCCGTCAGCCAAAGGCACAACATGCATGCAGGAAGGTGCGAGTCTCCAGAGACAGCTACGCCCAATCAGGCAGAGCAGGAGACCTGTCAATCAGGACAGGTCCAGTCCCCAGAGTAGAGGATGAGTCAGCATACCGCCAGCACACCATTGACAGTCCATCCTTTGTGCGCTTCTGTCAGAACCTGCCTAAGCTTCCTGAGGTTGGTCCACATCAGCGGCACCATGCAGCTGTGCAGAGGCAAGAAGCAGCTGTGCAGCAGTCTGTAGCAGAGGAGGTAATGAGGTTGGATGCTTGGGAGGAGAGACAGCAGGAGAGACGCACAGCAGCACTTGCAGCACAGCAAGCTGTGCCAGCTGGCAAGAAGAAGTAGGGCCAGCTGGAAGCAGTGCAGGGCATGAGCACAAGCTGTTTTTGTAGATGCAACTGAAGTATGCAGTGTTCTTTGCAACCAGAGTCGGTGCTTGTACATGCAGCAATGGGTATAGCAAGGTCATGACTAAGAAGTTGTGTCATTGTTGCGTTCTCATGCTGGTCTCCTTTGTTGGTTGGCAATCTCAATTGTACGCGTATGTGTAGATTCACTGCTAAATGCTACATGAATCTGGCTGGAGTGTCAGAGCCAAAATAGCGCAATTGTTTGATCTAGCATTACAGATCTGGCAAGATGCAATGCTTCAAAACAATGACCACAAGGGCTCAACACCCCATCCGATGTGACATCTTCAAATCTTCGACCTCAGAACGTGACTGTTTCAAGACTCTGGACCGCATCAAGCTTTACAGGTGCTGGATCACACTTTTAACGAAAGCACCAATCGGTGCTTGCAAGCACGTTCAATTCCCTGACTTGAAAATACAAAAGATATATCAAGCATCCAGCAACCTCCAGCTCTTTCAAAGGAAAATTTTGTTCTAGCTTGCTCACAACTTCAAGAGTACTAGAGTTCCAGAGTATTCATTTGAATGGCTGCTGCTCTAGCTTTTTGTAGCATAAAAATCTAGCTTCAGCTGTTGGCGCAACTTGCCATGCTAAGGTCGTTCTCAACTCAGGCTGTACAGGAGCTACTTTGTAATGTCTAGCCCAATGATACAAACGTTGAACTTCCCTAAACATATTGTACATGTGATGCAGAAGGTGCACTGTCTAGGATGAACTCTTAGATCTGTTCAGGTTCTGTAGGTGCTGCGTCACCACATCAGGATCTGTGATGCTGAGGCAGTAGTCAAGAAGCTGCTTGGCACCCTCCTTGAAGCTGTTCAGCACAAAGTACTGCTTCTGGTACCCATCCTTGTAACTCATTTTGGGCTGTGCCGCAAATGGGTCAAAGTCAACCAACTTGGGCATTCCTGCAATGGCAGAAAACAACTGTGCAAAGCTTGCTCGATGAATACATCCCTGCCTGTGAATGCTTGGGAGTAACAGCAGTGTATGTCACAATCACGGCAGTGACATATCCAGCTCAGATCATGCCGCATGCAGTACTGACATAGAATGTCTGGACCCAATGCGCATGGTGCTCAGGACTCATGACCACAAACTGACATCACAATCACACAAGTTCAAATCACATGTCCAGGCTGCGCAATGAGACTGAAACAAAAGAAGCATGCACACAGACACACCCTCTCTGAGCGCCAGCCCTAGTTTGCAGAGTTAGGACGCAGAAAGCTTTAGAGGTCTGCCCTAAGGTTTATGACGCTAGGGGATTGCAAAGTGCGCACATTGCGCACATCGGCAAGGCTGCTGATGCAACACATACATGTGTCTGACTTGCATGTCACCCCAACCCATCAAGCAATTCAACTCGTTTTGTGTCCTTGGGATCATAAGCAGACTCAACAGACAATTTCCAAAATGGAAGTCAGCAGCATAGGAATTACTTGAGGATATACAAAGCAGTTGCCAGCCCCAAAAGCAGGCATGTTTGCATGCTGTACACCATTGCAAGACATCCTAGCCGTCACCTGCTCAAGAAGTTTTGCCTGTCTCACTAATGTAACAACTGACCTGAAGCCATGTGCTGCAGCTCCCCGTAGCTTGACAAGACCCCAGCCCCAAACCCCTTCACCTGGCCCCCCTCCCTCACCACCCCAAACTCCACCGTGAACCAGTACAGCTTGGTGAGGTGCCAGATCTGCTTCTCATCAGCACCCAGTGATGCCACTCCAATGTTTTGTACCAGGTCACAGTAGGAGGGGTCTGCCAGCATGGGTACATGACCTGCACCACACACAGACAGACAATCTCATCAGCACCCAGTGAGGCCACCCCAATGTTTTGTACCAGGTCACAGTAGGGTACGTGGCCTGCACCACACACAGACAGACAATCCCAGCCTGATTGCATCACTCTTTTCATTTCAAAGCTTCTCCAGGTGCAAAGTGTACTCCCAAAGGCACTACTGACGCCTGAGTACTGCAGATGTGTGCATCTCAGGGAGGAGTACTTGTTGACATAGTGAGGGTGTAGTTGCAGGCTCTGGCTAACACGAGGAATGGTTTTTGCGTTAATGCCATGACAAAGCTGTCTGTCTGCTGCGGGCAGCAAGCTCCAACAGAGGCGTAACCACACAAGAAGTGTGAGAGCTTGGGGAGTGATGGTCCACATAGCAAGCAATTGAGCAGGAGCTGGACAAGAAGCCGATGACTCACCAGCGTCAGATGCATGTCTACTGCATGATGAGCGTCTCACAAGGCTTGTTTGAGATCACAAACAACACTTTTAATGTGGAAACAAAAACTTATGTGAACTGTGTCGCAAGGGCAGCATACCTAATAGTTCATGGCAGACATCAGGCTCAGGAGTGTACATGGGTTTGCTGTGGTGCCGCACATACTGCGTGCTGTGGAAGGTACTGAAGGCTAGCCCATTCAAGAAGTCCCTCGGGTGCAGGAGGCCCGCCACTGGCCGAATTTGCCATCCTGTCGTATCCCTGCAAAACGAGCGCTGACAGGTGGTACGGGCAATTATGGAATTTGGTTTTATTCATGCAGGAGTACTGTAGTTGCATCCGTGTTCAGGTAGCACAACTGATGCATGCTGTTCGTACCTGTTGACTCAGGAGAAGGCATGACTGTTGTCAGAATGCTGGGGGTTGAGACACAGCGGCGAATGACTGGAAAAGTCAAAATGATACAACATGTGAATAGCAAAATGAGTCTTGACACCTCTGCAGATAATATGAGAGGAAGCTCACTTGAGGATGCGCGACATGTCTTCCAGTTGAGGAACTTCTGACTCCTTGAAGTTGAACAAGGGAAAGTTGCGCAGATACTCCTGGCATGCATGCTGAGGGTACAGCTGTGTCAGCTCTCTCAGCACAGTACCCCAGGTCTGCACTTCTTCAGCAGTGTACTCAATACGGGGGATGGGAGTTCCTCTGCATGTTGGACACAGCATGTCACGCTTGAGCCAGGCACAGTGTGCTGTGCATGCGATGTGGCTGTTGAGCTAAGCAGGACTTGGGCAAGCGATGAGGGAGCAGGGACCAGAGACTTACATTTGGTGATCTCTTGCTAGCTCAGCAATACTGATTCTGCGCCTCTTGTATGGCTCATCACCAAAGCCCTAAGGAGAGCCAACTGACCATCAGTATTGCAAGTCAGAATGCGTTGTAGCAGTGTGGGCAAAAGCTTGTCCACAAGCGGACAGAGGACGCATTGAAGCTGCAGCTTACAGGGTGGTCAGCTGCTAGATCGGCGCCAAATCCTAGTATCTTCCCGTTATCGATCTCACTCAAGCTGCTAGGAATCTTTCTCAGAGCCGGCAACGGAGCAACGGGCGCTGCACGACAACACTGCAAACCGTCGAGGCTAAACTGGACGGCGTGTCGCAACGGCTGGCATCCTGACTTGCTCTTTGATCCATACCTGCTGCTGCAAGTACTTGTTGAGCTGCGACCGGTGGCCTTACTGAATGGCTGCGGGTGAATCTGCGACGCAAAAGACTACTGCATTGTTCAGCCTGCTTTGGCACGGGCACCAAAGTGGTCACTGGTGGACCTGAATAGGTCTTTACAGGCATCTGCAAAACCAGCTGTCCGGCAGACGTGTTTCTTCTGCCTCAACACTTGTCGGGACACAGGCAGCCGTACATCAGTTTGCCGTACAGGTGTTTGAGACACCAAAACCTATGCGGTGCAGCTTGTCTTGTCAGCTTCGAAGTGCGTCGAGCGTTACGCTTGGCCGTAGGCGTTACGCCTAGATATCTAGACAGAAAGGCAGGTATTGTCTGAGTCTCACCTCACGTAGCGCTGAGCTGACTGCGGCGCTATGATGCGTCCCTTTTCGGGACTGCCGCTGAGCCATATCAAGCGTACGATATAATCCATGTGGCACAAGTGATGGTGGCCTTTCTTTTTAGGAGGAAAACATATAGGCATACCGACTCGTCGCTCTATCTAGACTAACCTCTGGTTGTGGGATCAGGATGCCTCCGAAGAAAGGCGGCAAGGCCAAGAAATCGAAAAAGTCCGCCAAACCAGCATGGATGGCAGACGATGTCTGGGCCGTCAGCCAGGACTTGCCTTCTTTGCTCAACAGCTTCGCAGGCATCAAGTCAGACAAGCCAGCCAAGTCTGATAAATCGGCCAAGTCAGACAAGGCTGCAGCTCCTGGCAAAGGCAGTAAAGCCGAGCCACTTCCTAACATCCCAAAGGCCCAGGTAAGCCTTGCACGTTTATGTCCTAGCATCGTCAAAAGCTTGCAGCATGAACAATAATCACAGCATTCGAGCATGAGCATCACATTGCTGTTGCAGCACTCTCATACAGTAGATCACAGCCTGTGTGTGAAAGGTGACAGGTCCTGCAATCTAGCTTTGACTTCTTGCAGGCTGGTTTGATTCTGTGGCAGCAATTGCTCCCAAAAAAAGCAGCAGCTCCAAGGGAAGAGTTGCTCAAGCTTGACCTTGCTGGGGTGAGTCATCAATGCAAAGCCACTGTGCATTTGCATTACACTATTGGTTTGCCGGCCTCTGCATAGTTGGATTCCTGTGCTGCTGTAAGGTTGTAGCTATAGCAAGTAATGACTAGTCCCTCAGTGTTCAAGGCTTTGCCTCCATTGTGCCACTGAAACGGCGCACCTCACAAGCACACGAATCAACACAGCAGCTTTGCTGAGAAGAGTTGCTCTTGCCTGTGTCTCAAAATTAACAAGCAGGTCGACAGCATGTAACAGATTGACGCTTTTGCTGTTCCTGCTGATGGGGTCTGCAACCCACACTGTACTTGCTCCAGAAACCACAATTAGCCGGACTTTGCAAAGCAACAGGGCCATGCAACACCACAAAGCACCTGCGACACAGACACTCACCTTCTCCACTGCTGACAATGCTGATGCCTGATGTTCATTATGAAGTCACCACGGTACTAGCGAAACAGGCGCAGCAGCACAGGGGGTTCCTGGATTCAATCTGCATTCCGCTTCATTCCACCACTGCATGTGTGATGCAAAGGTGACTTGACCTTGTACACTGGCTTGCAGGTCACAGCCAAGTGCTTAGCCAGCAATGTGATTGGTGACATGACACCAGCAGCAGGAGTGTTGAGCTGCATCAGCAACCACAGTGAGGCGGGGAGGGAGCTGGTGTTCTCTGCCAGGCCTGCTGTGCTGCCCATGCTGCTGAATGCTTTGTCTCTGGGCAGCCCTAGTCTGACTGCTGCTGCCATAGGTAAGTACACGTGTAAATGGTGTAAATGGCATAGGTGTGAACATGTAGGTTTTGTAAATGGCATAGATACAACACATGTTCAGGTGGCAGAGCTCCTCCTGCACAGATTTAGTAGGTTAGACCTGCTTGGGTCATGAAGTGCACGCAATGTCTTGTGCTCTGCCGATATATTACCTGGATACTGTATACCTGGGGTGTTACCTGGGTACTGAAAACCTGGGGTAGTAATGGGGTACTGGGGAGCCTGAGCACTGTGAAATCTGGATACTGGCATGATTTGTGCTATGTCTCTTGGCTGACGACTGCAAGCGACGTCACTTTTTGTGGTCCTAGTGCACAAGCTGTCAGTTCAGGGTCATTTGATGCAAATGTGCATCCTTTTAGGAGCTGAGCCAGTTGCACTCCAGGCGTCCATTCTGGTCTTGACAATCCTCATGACACTGCAGCCATTGTATGTACATCCAATGTGTTCACATTGAAGTGCCCAATGTGAGTCAAGCTGATGAAGAAGCTTCTGTGCCACTACAGGCATAACAAGGTCCCATGACTGTCATCAATACAGATGTTGCTGTCCATACGGTGAATACAGTACATACTGTTGCAGTGTACTGTTTCTGCAAAATTTGTTACAGTGCTGCATGCATGGCTGCATGCAAACTTGAGCATGTGCCCCTAGGGGCATTGAAGGCTTTAGCTTTGTATGAGGACTCCCGACCCAGAGTGGTTAAGGCCACCAAGGAATGGAACTGGAGACCCCTTGTCAGTGTCCTAGAGCACGAAGATGTAATTCCCCCTTCATCTTGCCCCACTTCCCTTTCTGTTCCCTGTCTGTTTGCTTTTCTGCATTTCCTGCTGTTTGAGCTGCCCTGCAGTCTGTCGCCACTTGCAATGTCAGAAGCCTGCACATGTTGCCAATGGTCTGCCTTGACTCGAAACAGAACATTTGCTGTGATTCAGATGTTGCCAGCAGCGCTCACAGGCTTGGCACATGCATTCCGTGCATTCAGAGACACGCTGCAAATGCTGCAGGATCTGCCGCAATGTGGAACAAATCTGGCAGCTACGGATGGAGTGATGATGGTGCAAGCACTCATAGCTTCTGAGCCAGCGCCAGATGCCGTCATCACAGCAGCTTCCAAGGCAGCTGCTGCAGCTGTCGTCACCAGATTCCTGGAAGCGGGAGGCATGCCAGCTCTTCTGCAGGTGGAGTGCTGACTAAGCTTGGTCAAATACTTTTCAAGCTCAGTAAATGCCAGTAAGCATTGCAAAGTGTCCAGTTCTTCAGATCTCCTTGGCAAAAGTTCAGGCTCAAGGGTAATGCAGTGCAGTTATCAGCCTCAAGAGCGATGCAGCGCAATTGACCACGTTTTGCACACAAGGCATACTGCAACTGGATGCAGGTACAGACATAAACAGCAAAACACAGATAAGTACAGTCAGATACAGATAGATAAGTCAGGTACAGTTACATACAGGTAGCTACCGTTACACACATACAGTCAGATACAGATTCCCACTTGGATGTCTGGCCAAAGCAGCAGCAGCAGCAGCAGCAGTAGTAACAGCAGCAGATGTTGTAGCAGCAGCAGACACTATAGCAGTAGCAGCTGCTAGATTACAGAAAGCAAAGTGTGATACAGCTTTGTGAGTGCAGGTGTGCGGAGGGCGGCATAGCACTCCAACAGCTCTGGCATCTGCTGCGCACACCCTGCTCTTCCTGTTGCACAAGCTGCCTGACAGAACGCTGTCATCCTTCGCATCAGGTGAGCCAGTCACACAGCTGTTTGTTCATTTCTTAGATTTCAAAGGTCTTGGGGCCAACCATGACCATTGGACCAGTAGTCTGAAAATGTCAAACAAAATATCCAACTGTGATTTAGCCCAGCTGACTTTCTTGTGTTGGTAGAAGATGTGCATTAAACAGTGCTGCAGATCAGGGACTGCTGGTTAGACATCATGCACTGCTCGCATGAGAAGTATGTTTGTAATAGCTTGCCAGCTCATGATGAGCTAAGTATGTGCAGGACAAGTCCTGTCTCTCCACAGCTGCCTGTCTTGTGCATCATTGCTCGCATGTGGTTTGCAAACCTACTGTCTGTGCTGGATTGCGTGACGCTATATGCAGGCTGTGGACATCACAGGTTGCTTGCGTGTGGCTTGCAACTCATGTGACATGACCCATGCTAGCTTAGATGTTGCTCTCAGCAGCTTGCATTTATGTACGCTGATGTGCAGACTGCCAAAAGAGGACGTCGCATAGGGAGCTACTCAACACTGTTTATACTTGACCCCACAGGAGAACACGAGTGAAACAAATGAATGACTGCCTGCAGCTTGTATCACAGCCCAGCATCACCAAACTGTATCAAGCACCACAAACTACCAGCACCACATCCATTACAGCTAGCTACTGAATCAACACTATTTGGGCTTTTGTATTGCCCATTGCAAGGATAGTGCTTAAATTGCCGGTGACTAGATTACCCAGCATTGACTAGCACTGTCCAGCATGGATGAGACATTTTCTATGGATGTAGGTGGAGGTGTGTTGGCGGTGGCAGCAGTGGTTAGAGACACCAGGGTCAGTCTGAAGGGGCGAGCATGTGCAGCAGGGTGTTTAAAGCTCTATATGGCCAGGACTCCTCAGGAGCTGATTGCAGCAGGGGTCGTGACTGATCCTGCAGCAATTGCTGGGGCAGTTCCTGGAACAGCCCCTGTACCAGCATCACAGGCAACAGCCCCTGGGGCTGGTCCAGACCCAGCAGCTGCTGCTTCTGCTGCTGCCCAGGGGGTACCCCAGGCTGCTGCTGGGGTGACCTCAACTCCTGGGATGATAGCCAGCCTTGGGGCAACAGCTGGAGGGCTGTCTGCTACTAGCCCTGCTCTTGCCTCTATACCTG
>JAABUK010007232.1_pt1 | contig 16109 bp, 19 predicted proteins | sample 5559141 | NCBI WGS metagenome assembly JAABUK01 (sample SAMN10711869, study PRJNA513367) | rock metagenome | isolation source: Antarctica rocks | place: Antarctica: Victoria Land, Pudding Butte nord | collected 2016-01-03
TGCATCTACAATGGCAGACCACGGGGACATGCAAACCCTATTGATGCAATGTGCGCACGCCTTCACACTCGTATGCCATTTGTGGAAGTGGAAAGCACGTGGCCAAAGCCAAAGCCCATTCACTGGACCCATGCAAGGTTGTCCTCTATGCGATGCCCTGGTTGGCACTGGGTGGGCAAGCAAGATGGCATCTTCATTGAAGAACTGACACCAGCACGTACAGGCCATGACTCCAGCTGCTGGGGTTATTTCAGGCAGTTCACGCTCACAGAGTTGATCTATGCTGATGACATCTGCATAAAAAAAACTAGCGCCGTAGATCTGCAAGCGCTCGTTCATGCTTTAGCTGTCCACTGTGCTATTCTGCACATGACAGGTCAATGGCAAAGACAACAGTGAAGTGGTGTCCAAGCTTAAGCCCTCTGCCAGGGCGCCTGCTTCAGTAGGCCCTAAGGATCCAGAATCTACAGTTGGAATTGGTTGACTAAGCTTTCTGCAGCTCATGTGAGTCTTGGCAAGCCACATGTACTCACTGTTTGTTTTGTGTACGGATCACTGCAGCATCATTTGATCATTAGATGTTCTTTTACATTCATGGTTCATGTTACTGCTATGTGCATGAGCGTTAATTATTCCTTTTACATTAATGATAGTTCCCTGGGCTGCACTGAGGCCTGCTTTTGCAAGGAATAGGAACACACCTATGCAGAAGAGGTGCCATTTCTTCCTTGGTGGTTGGTTCAGAACGCTACGGATTCAGGCTATACGGATGGTATATGTTACAGCAAGGCTTAGCTTTACAGCCATTTTAGCGCATTATGTTTCTATTTTGCCCTTTCTCTGCTCACCTTTTACTAGGTTGCAGATTGTGCAAATTTCCCGGGATTTTGAGGAGGAAATGACCTCCATTTTGGTGACATTATCATTTTGATCACTATGCAATCTGGTAATGCAGTTCATAAAGACCATGCCACCTTCCCCTGTGTGGCTTTTGAATCCACCCTTTCTGTCAGGGTTCTTTGTCTGGTACTGAATTGATACTGAGATGCTCAATGGTTCATCGTACAATTTTGAGGCATCAGGGTCTTGACTCACGTTTTAGAGTTCGAGCCTTGTTCTCAAGCTTTTGTTTCACATGACTAATGCTGGTGTATACGCGTACGGACATACATGCCACCTGTGGTGCTACTGATTGAGATAGAGACATTGATCTTTGCCACAGAATCTGTTATCTGGACATGATAACTCCTTAGTACCGATGTTGTCGTTTTTCTTTTTCTTTCATCCCTTGAGCAAGAGTGAGCCATTTACAGCCTTGCTGCTGTTGGATGTCTGCTTTGTGATTGAAGGTATAAATATGAGGTACTGCTATGCTGTTTTTCTTTTTCTTTCATCCCTTGAGCAACAGTGAGCTATTCACAGCCTTGCTGCTGTCGGCTGTCTGCTTTGGGATTGAAGATATGAATATGAGATACTGCTATGTAGACTCAGCAATAAACATTCAGTTCAAGGCTGCAACATGAGGAACTCTGAGATAGTACTGTTAGGCGCCTTTAGCAATAGAATGCAACTCTATCTGTTCTGGTTTTCTCTTGATCACTGGGCACTTTTATAATATTCTGCTTTGATTGAGTACATAAAGAGTCTTTGTCTTATTATTAAATTTCTGCAGCGTCCACATGCTGCTTTAAATATCATAGTTTCCATCGTGCGGGTGCGGCGCACCCGCACCTGCCGCACCGGGTACGCGCACCCCCGCACCTGGAATTTGGCAGGTCGCCTGGTGGGTGCGGCGAAAACTTTAACTTATTAAGCATTTAATAATCATCACTGCAGACGGTTTTTTGCAGCAGTTCAACTGCTGCAGTTGGGCATTTAGTATGCAGTCATTGCATTGCAGTGTCAAATTGTATCCAGCAAGCAGAATTCGCTTTTGACAAATCGATGTGTCTACTCATCATCTGAATCACCAGACTCAGCCAAACATGCAAGTACGGTCGTTACGGTAGTTCCGGCGACTTTTGCATGCTTTACATGATAATTACGGTTGACTAATGACGACACTACCGCACCAAAGGCCTTGGTGCGCGCACCCGACGGGTGCGTGCACCGGGTTCGCGCACCGCCGCACCCAGTTTCCAAAATTGCCGCACCGTGGAAACTATGTTAAATATGCGCATTTCATACCAATTTGCTGAGAGTGAAATCTGATTCTGCTCTGGCAGCACCAAACTTGCCCTCAGCATTCCAAAGACTGTACTGCATTCTGCTCATTCTGTTCTGATCCATTCTGTTGCTTGCATCAGTTGCACTCATTACCTTTGCGCCACTGCTTGCTTTCAGATGCGTTTTTGCTCTTTCTCTGATGTCATGCATTCTGTCATGTCAAACGCTGCATGAGGAGCCTTGCTCAGTGTTCAGTGCTGCATGGCAGCCAAGTCAGCTGCAGCCTGAGGGTATAGCGCTAATTGCTATGTTTTGCATGTGATTCAGACTGTACTCTGGCACCAAAATTGCCCTCAGCATGTCACAGACTGTACTGCAATGTGTGTACTCTATTCTGCTCTGTTCTGTTCTATCCTGTTACTGCACCAATTGCACGTTATGCCTCTGCTTGCTTTCCGATTCCGGTTTTGCTCTTTCTTTGATATCAACATTCTGATTGCCCAAAGTCTGCGCTTTGTGTCAAACGCTGCATGGGGAGTCTCCAGTCCAGCATGGCAGCCAGTCAGGGTATGGCGCTGCACAATGTCATGGATTGGGTGCATCAAGACCTTTTGTTGCTCATGCACAGGGCAATTGTGCTTTGCAAACTGATTTCAATAGGCACAAGTGAAATCACTGCCATTTCAAGATCGCAGTATGCTGTACATCTGCCCAGAGTAGAGTTACCACACCACTTGATGCAATCACAAATGGGACAGCTTACAATTGCAAGTGTAGCAAGATTTGGTGCTGTGGGTGACAAATTCTGAGACTGTTGCCAAAGCTGGCCATCTCCCGAGTGCTGTCAATGAGCAGATGGTACATTCTGTATGAGACATGTGTGCAAGCGCAGATAGCGTCACACTAGGCTGTAACACAGTATTCATATTTGGCTGAAAGTGGAAGCCTTTTTGGTGCGAGTCTAACGAAATTATAATCCCCGCGAAGTGCAAGTGTCGAGACAACGATTACCAACGAACGTCCAGCGACACCAAGTGCCTGATTTAAGGCAGAGGATTATCCCATCTGCTGATGCGTAGGAGTTGAGCAGCATTGACGCCTTTTGCTTGTGGAGGTAAAGAAAGTGGCGATCGTGAGGCTTGATGACCCCTTTTCAAGCTTTGGCTGCACAGTGTTCTGGACTCAAGCCACTTTGCTCTGCAGGTCCACTGGTTTGAACGGCTGCTGCATAAAAGCGGTGATTGCACCGTCAGAACTTCAACGGTACACACACAGCACACACGATGATTAGGTTCATACTGCTCCAGAACAGAGCAGGAAAAACACGCCTTGCCAAGTACTACATTCCGCTGGATGACTCGGAGAAGCACAGTCTTGAGTATGAGGTGCATAGACTTATAGCCACGAGAGATCCAAAGTTCACAAACTTTGTAGAGGTAAGAAGGGGCGTGATGGTCTAAAGGCCATATGAGCCTGGGTCACAGCTGCTGATGTTTTACTGATTACCCTGGGATCGTCTGCAGTTCAAGACCAACAAAGTGATATACCGGCGGTATGCGGGTCTGTTCTTTTCCATGTGTGTGGACGTCACAGACAACGAGCTTGCCTACCTGGAGAGTGTCCACCTGTTTGTGGAGATACTTGACCACTACTTTAGCAATGTGTGTGAGCTGGACTTGGTCTTCAACTTCCACAAGGTGATCCATATACCTGCTAGAAGAGACTGGACCACAAATGCTTGTGTACAATGCATACAGCACCCAACTGCACAAGAAGTTGTTTTGCGCAGCGCAGCACATCACTAGGTTGTTTCTGTGTGGATGCATTGAAGTAGGCTCTCCAATACAGGTACACAACATTAGACTGTGACTGTTTTGCAGGTGTACTTGTTGCTGGATGAGTTCATCATGGGCGGCGAGCTGCAAGAAACAAGCAAGAAGGCAAGTCTTATTTGTAAACCTGCACATGAACAGCGTACACTGACTTCTGTCATTCACAGGCGCCGGGCTGCATGTACTGATGCACTGTGTGACATTGTGCAGGTTGTTCTAGAAAGGCTGGCAGAATTGGACAAAATTGAGACGTAGAAGCTTCACGCTGTGGTTGCTAACGGCAACGGAAGACACTTTGGCAATGAATGAGGCAGATGCCATTGAAATGAATGAGAATTGATATTTGCTTCCAACATCGACCAGCCAACCTGGGTTTGGTATTGACAGAGCAAAGTTGCGCCTGCTGCATGCAGCTTCAGTCTTGTATGAGTATGGATGAAATGACAGGTTATGCAGCCATGTGGGATCTTAGCAGCCCATTCAAAACACGATATGAGGCCTACGCATGCGAGAATTTCATGGAATACTATTCTTATGAAGCTCTGGTCCGATGCAAGCCTTTGCTATGCAACTGTTTATGGTGCAGGCTATTCCTCACAATGACTCATAGGCCTCTGCTGATGTGTTCAGATGCCAAATTGCCTGATCCGTCTCTGCATCGCTACGCAACAGCTAACCCGCTAGAGACATGGCTGTGCCTGGCCTGAACGACATATTGACATGCGCATTGCACGAAAGTAGTTGAGGGTGTGCGCCGTGTCGAACACGGCAGGATGTCTAGCCAGGCATGCCGAGCAACCTGCAACACTCGCGTGGAGCTTGCAGTTTTACTGCATTCGATGGTGAACTTGGACTTGTACAGTCAGGGGTGAGCTTTGGAGCCTTCTCTGGACGATGTGCTCATGTTTTGGTGCAACGTCCGTGAGCGATCCTGTCTAATATTTTACAGGTGGTATGCGGTCAGGGTGAGCATTGAGCCGTGCGCCATGAGCACCAGCTTGAACATCACTGCACAAGAGTGCGGTAAGTCGCTGTTTGAGAAGGTGCAGGTCAAACAGGTTTTGCTGTCTGCTGAGTTGGACCTGTGTTGAAGGCACACAACAAGACCTATCCAGCACGCCCTTGTATTTGCGACGCCAACTTGAGAAAAGCGGCTTACGGAGCCACGTCTTTCTTGTACGCTATATTCAGCAAGAGGTATTGCCAAGCAAGCTCCAGCTGCTTTGAGTGTATGAACAAACCCAGAAACACAACTGGTGCCCAATGCAGGTACCTCTTCACCAGACCGTATCCCTTGCATTGCACCAAGTCGCTGATCAGGTGATCTCCTCAGTGGCAACCTGGGTTGCAAGTGGCAACCTGGGTTGCATTGAATGCACTGATGACAGGATGCTGCTGTGTCAATCCGCAATAACACATGGTCTCTCCTGCTGCTCAGCTTTAGACATTCCTGCAGCACTTCTGATCTCTACACGACCCAGACCTTTAAGTTCCAGCCCACAAGTCAGGAGATGTGCACCAACATGTTGCCTGCAGGATGCCACAAGCTTGGAATGCACTCTCAAGCTGGAGCTCTTGTACCAACCACTGGTACATGCTCGGTAAAGTGCTGACAACTAACTCATTGCATGCTTTGTCATGTACCACATGCAAGTCAAGGCCACCTGTCAAGGCCCCTATTCCAGTACATCATGCACTTGCTCTTGTCAAGCACGATGCAAGCTTCGCTTGTTCCCTCTGTCACTGCGCTGCTTGGCAAGACATAAGGATTCATGCCTTTGTATGCTTCCAACTGCATGACGTGCTCCAAACACCACCACGTGAACAGCGGCTGGTCTGCAGGTCATCCGAGCCTCCAGCTGAGTTGCAGCTAACATGCTTGGCTCAGCAGAGCTACCATCTGTCTGGCCTTGAGCAAGGCTTGCATGCCTTTCAGCCAGTTGTCTTTGCCTCCCCCGACTTGGCTGTCTGCAATGTCACTGTCCACTCCCTTGCCCTGCAGCAGATGGAAGGCAAGATCACATACAGGTGACTAACCACTTTGTCCATTGCCTTGCTGACATGCTGCATGCTGGCCAGGCTATGCTGACCCTGATTGAGTGGACCCTGATTGAGCATGAGATGCAGATGTAGCTGCTGCTAGGAGCTTGACTGCTCACACATAGATTGCTGTACACCCGTCATGGCTGGAGGATGCAAGCCCAGGGTCACTAGCAGATTGCATGTGTCACTGTGACCCCAGCTGTGGCCTGAGCAGTCTGGTGGCATGTTGTTGCAACAGGCAGTGCATGTCTACTGCATCCTGCGCTGCTCTGTGGAATGACTCAACACTACTGTTGTGAGTGCAGAGCCAGTGATGATATTGAGGGCGAGCTGGGTCGCCAGATAGATTCCTGCATGCTCAGCGCCCTGAGTCAGTGCTGGGGCGGCCCCCCAATCCAGTCAGTCAACCCCAAGCCTGTTGTTAGTCAAGCCCAGTCAGCCTATCAGTCCAGTCATCAGCAGGATGGCATTCAGAATCATCAGGAGATGATGACCAAGTTTGGTCCCGACAGACAGGTGCGTATTGGCAACACAGACATTACACTGTTAGGTATACAGGTCAGCAGGTTGGCAATTGGCTGCTGACAGACAGGTTAGCAGGTTAGCAGGTTAGCAGTTGGCTGGACTGCTATGGTGCTGAATACTGAATAATAATAAATAATAATAATAACAACAACAACAACAATAACAACAATAATAATAAATAATAATAACAATAACAATAATAATAATAAAGTAATAGTAATAGTAATTATGATGATGATAATGATAACAATCACGAATTGCTTTGTAGTGTTGATGTAACACAGTGTGTGATACAACTAAGGGACTTGACAACGTGTCTTGATGCAAGACCAGGCCGTGTGACGTGGCTATGGAATTGTATGCAGGCTCAGTCGAAGCAGCCGCCATCTGGGAGCATGCAGTCAGATGGCATCAAGAGGAGCCCTGCTACCCAATCCCACGCTGTACACTCTGTGTTTGACTCTTTGGCAGATATGGAGCAGGACCAGGAGGAGTCTATTATGAAGAGCTGGTCCAGTGGAGTCGAGGGCTTGCAGGAGAGTCAGCCTGTGAAGCATGAAGATGAAGGCCTGGATGTCGGGCTCTACAACAGCATCAGGTCAGCATATACATATACCCTGACACATGTATACATATGACCGTATGTATATATGTATGTATGTAATGCATTGAGCATGGTCGGAGCTCATCAGCTGTTGCTGTTGCCTGGTGTTGTGACGCTGCATCAAGATCAGCAAGGATCTGTGTGATGTCAGAACTTCGGGGGGTGGCTAACTTACCAAGTTGGCTTTTGCACCAAAAGTAAGGCTTCTGAGTTTTTGTGCAGCAGGGCTGTGGTCTTTGCAGTTCACAGAGGGGAATCCAGCTCTGTGTACACATATGAACAGCTGTGCATGCAAGCCCAAAGCTGCCCTTAACTGTCCCCTTGCACGTCAATGCTGAGAGGTAGCCATGTTTGCATGACTGCCTGTCATCGCTGACAGTCTTTTCAGCAGCAAATGGTGATGTTGTGCTTTTTCACGCAGGGCTGTGTTGGCCGGCAATGCTGGATCCAAGGGCGGTAGTCAGAGCCCAGGTGACTCCCCATCTTGAGTTGAAATCTTCAGTGTGTATTTCCCACAATGTCTGCTTTCAGAGGCAACGTGTTGATGCTCTGCAGCAGTTGCCTGTAATATGAGCAGCCAATTGCAATCACATGCATGGCCATGCACAACTTGCAAGTCATTGTTCATTGCACAATTCAATGTGCCAGGTGTTGGCACTATGACTGTCTCCATCATTTCTATCAAGACTGTTGAAGTCATTCAATCTTGCTTGTGTCTGTCTTGTTTGGTGCGCAGTGAATGTTGGTACCCAACATAGCTTCGTATAAATCCCTTGCTCTGCTGCTGAATGGCAGTCGTCTAACAATACAGGTACAATACAGCAGTCAGCCGAAGCTCTCAGCAGGCTCCTCATCACCTTTGCCACCAGCGCATGCTACCCACAGCTGCAGCTGCTCAGAGCGAAGCTCTTCAAGAGCACAGATGCAAGTTTGTCATCGAAGCCGGTCGATCAGTCATTGGGCAGACCAGCAGCAGCTAAGGCGGAAGCTGTTGCAGCTGACTGGGTGTGCCTACTGTGGCTGCTGCAAAAGGCCCCTGAGGAAGTGACCAGAGGGCTGAAGGCTGAATGGCAAAAGGGGCAGGTGCAGGAATTTGCCACATGGGTGCGGCCCGCCTCAGAGCTGAGTGCTGTCAGAAGCAAAGCTGCAGCCAAGGTGCGTGCACCTCACACTGTATATTTTATGCATCATGTTCACATTCGTTTTGCTGAGGGTGACAGCTATTTCGGAGTTGCTTGTGTCTGCTGTCGCCTTGCATGCTTGCCAAACACTGAAGCAATCTCACACTGTCAGCAAGAGTGTCAGCAGACGGTTGTCATCAGATTGCTTCAGTGTTTGGCAGGCGTGCAAGGCAAAAGGAGCTATCTCACAAACTCAGAAATGGCTGTTGAACACGTTGTTGAGCTGCGTAGGTCCTGTGCAGCATGCCTTGTCCCTGACACTTTTAGGGGGTTGCATTTCTTCCTGCAGGCTGCTGCATGTCTGATTGCAAAAGTCCCAACAAGCATAGAGGAACGTGCTGCTGCTGCACATTCCACTGTCTGTTGCTGCTGTGACTTCCAGCACATGCCAATGACACATGCTTTGCACTTACAGTTGATGCGGCAGCAGCTGCGCGAGCTGTCCATAACCAGTCAGAGCCGCCCCAGCAGCAGCAAACCCTCCATGGCCAATTTGACCATCCACATTGGCCACTCTCCTCTCAGCATCACCAGTCCAAACGGCCCAACTGCACTAGGTCAGCCAAAGGGGGGGTCACATATGCCAGGGCTTGCCCCTAACAAGGCTAGCCCTGTGGCAGGCTCAGTGCAGCCTAGCAGCCCTAGCAGGCTTTGGCTAGGTTCAACCCCCCCTTTGCACCCCACCAGCCCGACCAGGGGTGCAGCAGGGCTGATCTCCCCAGTGCAGCGAAGCGGCCCAAGCAAGGGGGGTCTCAGGTGGGGAAGGTGGGGTCGCTCCCCTCACCCTTCCCAGGCCAACAGCCCACATGTCCAATCCAGCGACCCTAGCAGAAATTGGCCGGGAGAGATGGGCAGCCCTGTGATCCAGTCTAGCAGCCCTAGCAGGAATTGGGCTGGGCCTGAGGGCAATTCGCTGGTACAGTCCACCAGCCCTAGCAGGAATTGGGCAGGGCCTGGGGGTAACTGGGGGGTGCAGTCCAGTAGCCCCAGCAGAGCTTGGGGTGCTGCTACGCCCCCTGTTCAATCCAGCGCACCCAGCTTCTTGAAGGGGTGGCTGTCCAAGCAGAGAGGCCACAGTGTGGCAGAAGAATTAGCCATGGAGGTACTGACATGCACACGCCTTGCTTTGCCTGTTTCTGTTGCCATGACTGCTACAACAGACATGCCAGTGTATGCACAACAATGCCATGAAACATGCAGCTGTATCTCCACATGGGTGGCGGATGCAAGCTAGCCGCTGCACAAGCTTCCCAGAAGTGTGGGTGACTGCAGTTGCTGCATTGACTGCTTGCAGTTGGGTTGCGGGTGCGGTCACACGATGGCCACCTGAGCCCTTGCTGTTGATTGCAGGCTTTCAGGCTGCAGCTAGCGCTGCAGGCTGGCCAGCTGGAAAGCGCAGGGCCTTGTATGCTGGATGAACGCCTGCATGTCAAGCCCCATCACCAGCCCATCCTCTTTGTGGATGACAGCATGGCCCCAAACTTGCAGCTGCCGCCAAAAGTGCAAGCCCAACTTGCTCCCATGTATCAAATAGCAGCTTCTCATGCAACTACAGCAACTGGCCGGCCATGTGGTCCAGAGTCTGAGCAGGAGTCTCCCCCAGGGAGTGGGTTCAGGACCCCTCAGAGCAAGTCAGCTGTCAGCCTTGATGAGGCAGAGAGCATCAGCAGCTCACCGAGGTCCTCTCCCCTGCGCCTCATGCAGCGACTTATGTCCCATAGCAAGGGCCCGGCCTTGGCCTTTGGTCATGGTCATGCAGGCAAGCATGCAGCAGCTGCCAAAGCAGCTGACTCAAGGGGTAACAGCGCGACCTCGACAGAGGCGGCTGACTCATTATTTGTCAGGCAAGGAAGCAGCGACAGCAGGTCCTCTCGCTTGCATGCAGCTGGACCCTCTCATGGGTCAGATTCCCGCTTTGCAGCCATGAAGTCTCTCACCCGGCATGCTATCTCCCTAGACAGCCCAACAAAGCTGGAGACCTGCAGGCGTCGTGGAACCCTAGTGCCCAGGAAAGCCCTAGCTGCCGGCCGCAGCCTGGAATCAGGCTTGGATCAGGTGCCAGCTGGCTACAACTTTGACTTGGGAATCAACTTGTCCCCTGCAAGCAGTGCAGGGGATTCTGCAGCCAGCTCCTTCACAGATGTGCATGCTGCTTCCGGTAGCACAGGCTTGCTGCATCTGCATAGTGCTCCTGTGCTATCCAGCAGGCAAGCGAGCATCACACAGGCAGTTGCAGAGCAGCATCTCGCAGCACTACATGACAGTCACATGACAGACGCCATGGCTGAGTCACCAACTGCTGCATTGCTGGGTGGTTCGCATCAGCTGGCCAGCACTGCAGAGCAGGCAGTTGCCAGCAATGCTGATCATGCTGTGGCGCAGCTCATGAGTCAAGGTGATGCAGCGATCAGGCGGGAGCGTTCAAACAGCGGCGCCAACCTGGCCGGTGCAGCTTCCCTCCAAGATCATTCCCGCCCAAATGGGTCCCTACTGGATAGTACAGGCAAAATTGTGGTTTTGAACGACAGGTTCCACCCAGCTACCTCTGCCTCCGAGCCCGGTCACAGCCTTGACAAGCCTGTAGCATCTGCTGGCATCACTCACACTGCAGCAGTACATGCAGCCATCAGCATTAGTCACAATGCAGCAGCAGATGCGCTGATGCTGCCACTGTCTCAGGACAGTCTTGACTTCTCCCTTGTGGAGCCCGAGAGCTTCCTGGAACAACAGGACTCAGAAGACCAGCAGTTGTTGGATCCATCTGCTGGCATGTCATCTTCACAGCAGGGCAGTCAGCTACTGCATGATGTACCGATGCATACATCACCTTCTGCTGAGGATGCTCAGCAGGTATTTCAGCAGACTGCTGATGGGATTTCTCTCAGGCATGACACTCAGCAGCTGCTGGAGCACCCATTCCATACTCCTTCTCCAGCGCAAGCAAATCAGCAGCTGCTTGAGTCAGCTGATGACTCACCGTTTGCTCAGGAGGATCAGCAGCTGCTCCCGCGGCTGACTTCCTCTTCGGCTCAGGAAGATCAACAACAGCTGCTTGAGCCAGCAGCTGGTGACTCATCTTCTGCCCAGGAAGGTCATCAGCAGCTGCGTGAGCAGCTGCCAATCGAAGCTTCCCATCTGGAGGTTGTGGCATCAAGCCAGTCATTAGGCCATGCTTGGCCTATGGACCCTGGTCAAGACAAGCAGCACCAGCTGGAGTTCCCTACTTCTACCTCAGCACAGCAGGCTGGAGCGTGGGACAGATCTGATCCTGGGATTGTTGTGACAATGTCTGGTCCCTTGGTAGATAGCATCACTGCTGGGACTGCTCCGTGCACATCTGAGAGGAGCGATGGGAATGTTGGTGGACACCCCAGCGAGCGCCACCAGGTACTGTCACATCACATCTGACTATAGTGCATACACAGTGTGGCATGCCATGTCATCATGTACCTCTGGTGTGCATACACTGTAAGTCATGCCATGGCACCATGTACTACAAATGTGTACACACTCTGAGGCCATGGATGAGCAATGAGTGAGCCTTGAGCCTTGACTGAGCATAGATGATGGACATGCTGATGATTGACGTGTGTGTTCAGTCAGGCCTGACTCGTGCTTGGTTTGTCAGTCAGGAACCGATCACCCACTCTTGATTGATTTGACCAATTAAGGACCTACCACCCTCCTTAGTGTTAGCCAGCCAAGGCAGATATTAGCGAGCATGACGAACCACCATGCATGATTGATCAGACAATGTGTCTAGACCATTTTTCCCAACTGTGTCAGTCCAGAAGTGGCATGCCTTACTGTGAAGAAGATGAGTGCATTTCTTGCTGAAACCAGTACAAACAGTATATTATGAAAGAAGAGAATAAGTTTGTGGACCACACAAACCCAGCTAGCTGTATGCTGCTGGTTTTACAGTACATTACGGTATCAAACATCCTGCATTGTTGTGTTGCACACCTGACAAATACTGAGGGTGGGTACCCACTGGCTGCTTCAGGGTGTGGCAAGGGTTCTTTCCAAGCTGCCCAGCTTGCAAAGCATGACTCAGAGGCTCAGGGCGACGAGTCACAAAGCAATGCTACCAGGCACCGTGGACGAAGCAAAAGAGGAGTACAGGCTTGTATCAGCATCCGTCAGCACCTCAGAGGCGCATGTTGTGGTGTTTGTGCATGGCTTCAGGGTATGTTTGAGATATACGTTTTTCACATGATTTGCGTTTTCTTAATTGTTGTTTTCCTCAGTTTGTGTTTGGAAAGAAGCAGCCCTACCAGCCCCACATAACACGTACATCCAGTTATCACTGCGCAGCTTGGCTGAAAGACACTGGACATGCTGAAATGCTGTGATTTGCCCTTGTGTCAGGACTCATGCATCAAAGCAGGCACCTTTGAGCGCCAACATCAGCTCTGTGAACAGCATGACAGCACGGCCGGGTCTGCTGCTTTGCATTGGGACCATTCACACCAAATTTGCATCGCACAATCGTTCATCCACAACATCAGGCCATCACATCACATTCCATCTCAGCCAGATATGGCTCTTGTCACATCACATACGTGTTGTGCACGCTGCCTCTGTCTGCAAGACTGCTTGTGCTGTGCATGCTGTGCACGCTGTGCAAGACTGCTTGTGCTATGCATGCTGTGCAAGACTGCTTGTGCTATGTATGCTGTGCAAGACTGCTTGTGCTATGCGTGCTGAGCATGCTGTGCAAGACTGCTTGTGCTATGCATGCTGCGCACGCTGTGCAAGACTGCTTGTGCTGTGGTATCTGTGCATGCTGTGCCCTCTGAGCATGCTGTGTCTGCTTTGAGTGCTGGGCCTGATGCATGCTCTGACCCACGCTTGTTGGGGGGCCTGCAGGGGTCCGCAAGAGACCTGGGGGCAGTGAGGAGCCACATGCAGCTGGCGCAGCCTGATCTGGACTACCTGATGAGCAAGTGCAACCAGGACCGCACTGCTGACGGCCTACAAACCATGGGACACCGCCTAGCTGCAGAAGTGGCGCAATACCTACAGGTCAGCATCACGGTCATCTGGTTAGTCATTTTCATGTAATACCTACAGGTCAGCATCACAGTCATCTGCTGGGTCGTTTTCATGTCATACCTTACAGTCTGGGGTGTGGAGCCAGTTGTGACTCATCAGGCATCCTGGCTTGAAAGCACAGGTGTAGGTGTAGTCAACAAACTGCAGAAGTGAGTTGACACACTGGCTGTATCATTGTCATGGGCATTGTCATGAGGTCACAGCTGTTGGTAGCTGGCGACTTGGTGTGGGATGATGAAAATAGATGCAACTAGATAGGGCCAGCAGATCTACACTGCATTGACAGCTCTTTGTTACTACAGCTCAGAGTAGACGATGATTCTGGCATTGCGCCGTTCTCATATTACAAAGTGTAAGTCCCCTGAACATACATCTGTACATAGCATGGCTGCCTTCTTCAGGCTGCAGATTTGTTCTGGCTGTTGTTTTACTTGAAGCTTGTCAGTGTAGCTGTTCGCAGGACGATTTTGTCCACCTGCTGATGCAGGACTTTGAGAATGGGAAACAGCGCCGACTGGACAAGCTTAGCTTTGTTGGTCATTCAATAGGTATGCCCCCCCCCCCCCTCCTCAAACCCCCGCTTGGCTAAGCTTTAACTTTGAAAGACATTTGCCAAAGACATCGCATGTCACTGTTGGTGATCTCATCAAGAGCTAACATAACTCATAAAGGCAAAAACCCTGATTGGCCATCCTGCATTCAGCTGTATAGTATGGAGTGCATGTTTCTCTGTAAGAGTGGATGTTTCTGAGTCCCTGGGAGCGTTTGCATGCGCAGCCAAGATTTGATGGCTGCAGGGAATCTGATCATAAGAGCTGCCTTGACAGAGCAGTGCAGCCAAGATGTGATGCCTGCAAGAAATCTGAACACAACAGCTGTCGTCAATGATCTATGCAGCCAAGATGTGATGGCTGCAGGGAATTGAATCATAAGAGCTGCCTTGACAGAGCAGTGCAGCCAAGATGTGATGCCTGCAAGACATCTGAACACAACAGCTGTCTGCAATGATGTATGCAGCCAAGATGTGATGCCTGCAAGACATCTGAACACAACAGCTGTCTTTAATGATCTATGCAGCCAAGATGTGATGGCTGCAGGGAATCTGAACACAACAGCTGTCTGCAATGATCCATGCAGCCAAGATGTGATGTCTGCAGGGAATCTGATCATAAGAGCTGCCTTGACAGAGCCGGTGCTGAAGGCCTACTTGCCCTCCTTGTGGCTCTTCCTGTCTCTGAGTGGGCCCCACCTGGGCTACCTGTGCAGCGCCAACAAGCTCTTCTGCTCTGGCATGTGGCTCTTCAAGAAGTTCACAGCAGGTGCACCACCTTGCTTTGTACCTCATGCGCCTCTGTCAGAATTTGTTTGTGTGTGCAAGCAGAAGTCAAAAGGGATTAGGTCAAATCTCACAGCAACAAGTGTTGATGTGTCACCAGTCTGGCATGGCCTGATCTTTGCATGCGGTTGAGAACGTCCCTTTCCAACCCCTTCCCTTCCCTTCCCTTCCCTTCCCTTCCCTTCCCTTCCCTTCCCTTCCCTTCCCTCACGTGCAGGCTGTGTGTGTAGGGCGCACACTGCATGAGCTGACCTTCACAGATGCACCAGAGCTGAAGGATTGCTACCTGCACAACCTGGCTGCAGCCCCCAGCCTCACCCTCTTCAAGTGTGTGCTTCTGGCAGCGTCTCCACAGGTATGGGTTGCTTTACAGCCCTGACAACTGCTCAGTGTTTTAAGTGTCATATGACCTTGTCATCCTTGAGTCAATGTGTGGTTGTATCATCAATGCTGCATTGTGTGCCTTCAGCTTTGATGGTGTATGTGACTGTTGCTCTGCTTTGTCAACCAGCAGCTGCAAAGTGGACTGCAGTGATGCATGCTCTCTTTCTGCTGTGCAGCTATCTGCATGCTTTGTGAGGCATTGCTGATGTTTCTGGCACTCAGGCACCATGAGTCGCAATCCCTTCCTATGTGTTATGTATCACAATTTCACTTCACACAGCCTTCCGCTCACATCTCATCACATGTGCTGTTTGTGTACTTTTCCAGTTTTGAAACCTCAATTACTGCTCATCATGCCTGCTTCACCAGAGGAAAAGAAACTAGTATAGTAGCAAATTGGGAACTTGAAAGTCACCACATGAATTGTCCAATGCCTTGTAGGACCAGTACGTCCCTTTTGACTCCACACGGATCCAGTCCCCAAAGGCTGAACAGCAGGGCCGAAGGGCAACAGCTCAAAGGGGCATGGCCAGGAAGTTGCTGCACGGTGCAGATGGCAGTCAGAATACCAGACTGATCAGGGTTGATGTAGACTTCCCTGTGAAGCAGTGGAAATCAGTGAACAATGCTGTCGGTAGGACAGCACATTTGGCTTTTGTTGAGTCAGAAGCTTTCATCCGGTTTCTTGTATGGTCTGTGCTACAGCCTAGGCAGCTAATTTGATTTTGTTGCCGCATGCAAGATGTCACATATTGTCGAATAAGCACAGCAGAGGTTTGCTGCTGGGTGCCTAGCTTGTCTGGTGGTTGCTCAAGTGCGTTTGCAGCTTTTGACACCTGTCTACTCTACTGCGTATAGTGCTGCAGTATAGGAAGGCATTCCATATTAAATTGAAAGCTGATGAGTATGTGCTTGTGACTCTGTTGTTGGTGTTCGTGTCAGGGGTAGCGTGAACAATGACCGGCATGTGTTGTAGGATA
>JAABUK010007233.1_pt1 | contig 16107 bp, 25 predicted proteins | sample 5559141 | NCBI WGS metagenome assembly JAABUK01 (sample SAMN10711869, study PRJNA513367) | rock metagenome | isolation source: Antarctica rocks | place: Antarctica: Victoria Land, Pudding Butte nord | collected 2016-01-03
CGAAGCAACAGCGAAAGCCAGCATCGTGTCCCGGATTCACCGGCATACACCACCCCTCCACCGATTTTTGAGGAGAAGCAGGACTTGCAGTCTGAACCTGCTGAGTGAGTGTGCAGCTGCAGGACAACATAACAGCTAGTTGAGGCCTTTGAGTCTACAAGGTCGCTTGCACAGCATCACTCTTTAATGTTTGCAGGCCGGTTCTAGCTGTGTCAGATGCCAGAAGAACAGCGGAGGGCAGCCAGAAAGGTCCTGTTGCGCCCAGCAGCTTCTACTGTCCCATCTCAATGGAGCTCATGAATGACCCTGTCATGGTTGCCACTGGTCACACCTATGACAGAGTCTGCATTGAGCGCTGGCTGCAGCAAGGCAATCGTACCTGCCCTGTCACTGGCATGAGACTGCGTCATCTGGAGTTGACCCCCAACTTTGCTCTCAGAAATGCCATTCAGGTAACGCAGCCATTTTGATTTGGTGCTCACGCAGACCAACAGCGTCAAAAACACTATGTCATAGGAAATGTTAACGTCACTACTACGCACAAGTGCTCTGGCCATCACAGCAAGCATCTTTTGCAGCTGATTTGCTCCCAGCAAAGTCTGCATATGCAGAGTTGATCAACTTGCATAGACACACTTCTTTCATGCTCTGCACATGAGTTACATGCTGACAATGTTGTTGCAGGAGTGGGCAACAAGCAACAAGGTGCCCATGTTGCATCGGGAAGTGAAGCCTCATGCTGCCATCAACACCACCACCCTGTACAAGACTGAGGAGGAGGTCTCTGTTGCTCCCACCAACATTCTGCAGGTCAGCATGCAGTGTTGATGCAGAGTCTTGATGCAGTACATCACAAGCGTGCAATCAATTCCATGTCATTCTGTCTTGCATCTGGCTTTTCATGCAGACACATTGCATGCATGCCCTTGCGTTTGCTGTGTGCCGCTGGCTGTTTGTTCTCTTTCCAGCACAGCGGCACAAGCTATGAACATAGCATACCAAGCATTAGTTTCAGTGCAACTATGGGACATCGTCACCATGTCAGCCAATCAATTATACTGCTTGCCACAGGGTCACGATGAGATTGTCTGGTCTGTGGAGGTAGAGGGCAACAGGCTCTTCTCGGCATCAGCAGACAAAACCATTCGCGTCTGGGACATCAGCTCCAGACGCTGTGAGCAGGTGCTGGAAGACCATGCCAGACCAGTGCTGTCTCTAGCTGTTGCTGGCAACAAGCTGTTCTCAGGTTCCTATGACTACACAATCAAGGTGTGGAACCTTCAGACCCTACAGCGCATCACAACCCTCACTGGTCACACAGATGCAGTCCGGGCGCTGGCAGTCACAGAGGGCAGGCTGTTCTCTGGCTCATATGACAGCACACTGAAAGTATGGGACTCAGAAACCCTGCAGTGCCTCAGAACCCTGTCTGGTCACTCAGGACCTGTGAGGACCCTAGTCTGCTCTGGGGGTCACATGTTTTCTGGCTCCTATGACAAAACAGTCAGGGTTTGGGATGTTCAGAGCCTGGAGTGCTTAGCAACCTTACAGGGTCACAGCGGCGCAGTAAGGGCTTTGGCAGCCAGCCCTACTAGGGTCTTCTCAGGCTCAGACGATGCCACTATCAAGGTATGGGACTCAGACAACCTACAGTGCCTGAAGACCCTAGAAGGCCATGAAGACAACGTCAGGGTTTTGGCAGTTGGGAACAAGTATGTGTTCTCTGGCAGCTGGGACAAGACCATTCGAGTATGGGACATTGTCACCTTGGAATGCGTCAAGGTTCTGGAAGGGCATGGAGAAGCAGTACTGGCACTGGCAGTTGGTGACACATTCCTGGTGTCTGGCTCATATGACACCACAGTGAGATTCTGGGACTTGGAAACCCTTCGCTGTGTGAAGAAGTGTGAGGGGCATGATGATGCTGTGCGAGTCTTGGCAGTTGCACAAGGCAAAGTATTTTCTGGATCCTATGATGGTACCATTGGTGTGTGGTGACACTGATTGCAGCATTGGGTGCCATGAGCTGTTGGTGGAGATATGCCTGTGAGTATACCTTTTTTTGTACATTATAGTCAGTCCTTCTATATAGACTTGTTTCCTGTACAGTGCTTAGCAGCATTGTCATTTTATGCTGAACTGAGCATGGGGTGAACTTTCATTTGCACTGGCAGGTTGTGTCAAAATGCCAAGCAGCTGCAGCTGTTGTGAGCATGGGTAGCATTTTGGGACCCTGCTGGATTCTGTTGCCTTGTTGCTGCTTGATTCACTATGTTACTGAACGGGCAACCCTGTCTGACCAGGTGGTGTTGGCATTGTTCATGGTCCCCAATTGGATGACCTTGCAAGGACCCTCACACAGTCATTTTGTTTCTATTGTTCATTTTCAGAATCTGCTGTGAAACATGGCAGCCAAAGATTGTGAAACCAATGTCTCCTTGTGAGAGACGCCCTAAGTTCTCCACCATTGTATTGCTGTTGTGGCCAGTTTTGTGGTCTGCACAAGAGATCTGCACAAGGCACGTGTACCTGATGCAATCTCACAAGGCAACGTAAGGGTGCATTTGTCGTTTCATCTCCCGTTCTGATGATCTGTTACAACTGCCAAGTTAAGACAGCACACTGCAGATCGCGCGGTGGTTGTGCTGGACTCTGTTGGTCGTACGGTACAGCACACGTAGTTGGCGGCGAGTTTATCGCGCAGACATCCATTTACACGTGCTGGAGGACCGCCACATGGTCGATGATAGGGCAAAGCCAGCATTGACGAGCTCCACCGACATGCTCAAGTTTATGGAGGATGCGCTTCGTGAGGTACTGCGCTGATACTATTTACGCATGCGACAGGTGTTTTTTGTCATGTAATGACCTGAATATCTGGCAGAAAATGTCGTGAGTAGTGACACAGCTGTGTAGCTTGCGCAATGAGTAGCTATTCTTCCATGCAGCTGGAGGAGGCACAAGGCGGTCAAGATCCTCAGGCTCGTGCACAGCTTGATAAGCTCCGGCAGCAAACTGCTGCTCTGTCTCGTGTGGAAGGTCAAGCACAACAGCTGAACCCCTCATCACACGCAGCAGTTGATGAATTGGCCATTGCTGGACAGATTGACAAGTAAGTACTTCTATGCATTTCCTGTCCTTTCCTACAAGGACACGATGTATGTGCCATATCTTCCCTTACTGATTTTTGCATGTCTTTGCAATCTGACATTGCGTTGCAGTCTTGATGGGCAACTCAGAAGTCTAGAAGCCAGCATTGCCAAAGCTGACCCTGCAACGCAGCAGCTTTTCAGTCAGAGCACAGCTCTCTGGCTTCAGCAGCAGCAGCAGCAGCAGCAGCAACGGCAGCAAGAAGAGCACAACAAGTGAAGTGCAACGCCCCAAATCTTACATGAGATGAATGTTTCTACAGAAGCTCCTGTCATAGTGAGCTTCTCTGCAATGTACCTTCAGTACATGCCTCTTCAGATGTGGATTTGGTGCTGTGGCAGCACATCCAGCACGACTGCTCTGAAGCTCAATTGTATCTGTGCCTGTATGATACTTGAGTCCCAACAGAGACATCAAATAGTGCTCTGTACGCTATGCCACCATGCTGTGTTCTAAGTTGTTTTTTGTTATCGGTACAGGCTAGCGTGCTGTTTCACTTGAATGTTAGACTAAGTCTCAATGGGTGTAACACCATTGGAGCAGCGGTGCTGTGCTATGTTGTCACAACGTATCTGGAGCAGCTAGCAATGTACTTCAGCAATCTGTTGATGTGTGTACAATGCTGACTTTGAATATTTTTGATCCAGGCTCTGCAAATGAGTCTTTGGGGACATGTTTCTGCAAGTCCGAATTGGTTCCAGGAAGTCAAAAGCTGCGTTGTCAATGGCCTGATAGCTCGTGAAATTGTCTATTGGATGGAAGGTTTGATTTGGTTTGTTGTAATTTTTAGCACTTGCATCCAACAACATGCACAACCTACTCAGTTCTGGGCAAGTGATGCCCAAAAAGGGCATATTGCACATTTTTCTACCCCCAATATTTTGACATGTTTTCGGACCTAGTTACAGTGCAGGGAATTAATCTCTTGACACGCTAGCACTGCGCCTATCATCTCAGCTTTGCTACACTGTGGCAGAGCCTTAGCAACCCTGCAATTGATGCTGTGCTTGGTTTGTGGAACCAACTGCTATCTCTCATTTGAATGTATCACATGATAGTCTGAATGACTCTGCTCGCACCTGACCAGGGCCTCGCGTTGGGCGATGCAACCTCGACGGGGAACATTGCAAGGAGCACAGGAGAAATTGAGCGACTATTGGTGTGCATCGACTGATACGAATCGAGCTGCTTGAATATCAGCAAGTCCCCGAAATCTCAAGTTTGGGTTCGGAGCAACGTCGTTAACGAGGTGGCTACAGTTTATGCCTCGTTTATGCATAAAGTGTAGCACAGTGCGAATTGCGTTTGAGCCCCACTTTGGTGCTGCAGCCACAGGGTTAGCGCGAATAAGTGGTACACATTTTGATTGTTTGCAGGCGGCACAATGCGAGATGTGGATGTGCAGCTTGAGGTCTGCAGTATACGCTGTTTCTAGACACTTTGTTCTGCTTAGCCTTGCGGTAGAACACACTGTCGAATGTCGTCCGCAGGACTACAATGTATTGTGGCTGAAAGAAGTCGAGGATGACGTCTCGACCAAATCGATCTTTACGAACTTCTGCCAAGCACACGGACTTGATCCAGCGACGTGCCGGCTGAGCCACAACGGGGTGCCATTAGGAGATCAAGCAATTTCACAGGTGTGCGACCAACAGGGTCAGTTCGTATAACAGGCTAAGCCGGAGCCGAAAAAGCGTGTGACTCTGTGCCTGCTGCAGGTGGAGCCTGACTTGACCTCGACACTTAAGCTGACGGTGGCCTTCAAGTGCACCAACGCCTTCAGCGCCTGGCAGCGGATCAATCTAGCGGAAAGTAACATGGGACACGGCACTACCGAGCTATGGCTTCAACTGGCAGAAATTCTTGCCACAGACTGTGGTTGGTCTCTGCTTGAGATGGATGACCAACTGGATGCCTTTGTGTCTGTGGCACCCTTAGCCGCCCTTCCAGACGCCATGATGAAGGACAGCGTCCGGCAGATTTATTGGTGGGAAAGCGTCAGCAAGCCATCCAGACCACTGATGCTGCTGTTGGACACCTACATGCATGCTCTTGGTATGCTTCGCCTAGATGACGTCCCCAAGACTGTGCACTACGCTGCCATGCAGTCTGTGATATCTTGCACCAACTACATCAGATCCCGTCAGCCTGGCGGGAAACCCTCTGAATTTGATCTGCTGGTGCTCTTAGCACCTGCCGGCTACTTCACCTACCTCAGAGCTGCGTTGCTCCTCATCAAGCTGATATCCCTGCTGTCAACTCTTCCATCAGAGGACAACGAAGTTGTGTTTCAGAACACGGAGCTCCTCTGTGAAGCTTTGACCGAAGTCTGCTCCAAGCTGCAAAGTATGGACAATGCCAGCTCAGGCATGCTGGAGTTGGTTGGACTCAGCGCTGAGGAAGGCCATTCGTATGTGCAGAGACTGTCCTTGCTAGTGTTGCAGCTGGCGTTGCCCGTCTTCAAACAGCTCATCAAGACAAACAAGGCAATAGCGTCTGCTGGCGCAGTCTGTTGCTGCTCTGTCTTTCAAGCGCTGCTTCCGATCAACAGGCTGAACCGTCACAAGACCATTGCTGTCAAGCTCGCTGGTTCAGGTGCGCTTTGGTCGCTGTCCCTCTGTGCTCTTGCGGCAACTCTGAGCAACCCAGATTCTGACAAGTTCTATGTTGCCAGATCAACATGCGCTCCTAGTACGGTGTCTGTGTCAAACCTGCGTGCTGCATCTTTATGCTTGTCTGGCAAGCCTGACTAATCAAAGATCTGGCACTTGTCTTTGCTGAAGCTTGGGTGATGTGTCTTTGTACTCTACTGGCAAGTCTTGACAATTCAGTATCCTGCACTTGTCTGTGCTGTTGCAATCTCCACCGAATAGCAAACAAATCACAGTTGCACTCCCAGCTGTATCATGACCTATGCATGAACATATAGCCAACATTCCATGGCTCCCCGTGATCCTGTTGTTGGTGTTTCAACTGCTGCTTAATGCAGGCATTGTGACGGCTGTGCTGGCAAGCCTGAGTTTAAGCAGGGAGGCAGCCAATAAGGCTGTTGACTTCATTGAGCTCCTGTTATCACACAAGCTCCCAGTTGAGTTGGTAGACTCAACAGAGGCTCTGCTAGTTCGCCTGCAAGCTGTGACTCGCCTAGCAAACCTGCTCTGCCCTCCATTTCCATGCAAAGATGGATTTGTACACAAGAAAGGTAGGAAGTGACAGCCTCTTCCTTTAGCTTGCCTTGCTGTGCTGTGCTGTGCTGTGCTGTGCTGTGCTGTGCTGTGCTGTGCTGTGCTGTGCTGTGCTGTGCTGTGCTGTGCTGTGCTGTGCTGTGCTGTGCTGTGCTGTGCTGCCGTCACGCTGTGTCATGCTGTTCTGTGCAGTGCTGAGCCATGTTGTGATAGGTTGCCTCTGCGCTGTGTATTTCTGTGCTGCTTTACGCTGCCATGCATGATGCTGCCAGGCAAAGTACTTGCGTTTATCTGTTGCCCTGTTGATGTGCAATGTTGATCACCAGAGATTGCGAGCAACAAATTGTGTCAAACTTACAGATAGCAACTTGAGCCCGAACCATGGTGCCCATGAGGTCAACAATAGTATGCAACAGCTGTCAGCGGTGCATGAGTAACATGTGTGCTATGTTGCAGTTGTGAAGGTGTATCACAGGGACTGGCATTACAAGGAGTCAGGCAATGCTGTGCCACGCATAACTAATGTAGCCAAGATCATCAACAGGCTGCTAGTGCGCAGCCCTGCACCCTCAGACCCCACCCAAGCCCTTCCAACCCCCACCCCTACTGCCTGGGAGTTCATAGAGCTGACACATGACAAGGTGCAGACTACGCATGAGTGGCTTCAGAGCGAAGATAGGGAGGCCAAACAGGGTGGAGGCAGGAAAGATGTGCAGCTTCTGATCAGGGAGCTTTTGGAGATGACTAATAATTTGATTGTTGGTCACATGCCCAACTTGAAGCTAGATGTAACTGAGCTTATGAGGTAAGCTACATGCGTGCTTCTATGTGTACATCAGAATGCAACATCTGGCTTGTAGGTTCTGCAAACATGCATGTGCAGGACTGTGTAGCACAGATTGAATCTCTAGCCTATGTTTCTTGTTACCTCAGTTGCATAACTCAGCAATAGCTCAGCTCATCACCCCTGTATATGCTTGACAGCCATCTGCCAAGTGATTGTTTCCTCAGCAGATTGCCTGCACCAAGTCAGAGTTTGGTACCTTGACTACAGACGTACTTCTGTCAGATCAGCATCATTGCAAGGAGAGCATGGAACATCCAAATTTGGTGCAGGTCAAGTTTGCTGCCTTTGCTGGAGAATTGGGCTCCCATCCAGGCCGCAGCAAAGCCATTGCAGAGCCTGGGCTTTGCCTATGTCAGGAGGCTAGGGAGGGACCCATCCATTTTGGCCTTGACAGTCAATGCCGAGGCTCATGCTGTAAAGGAGCAACCAAAGGAGAAAGCAAAGGGCAAGGGAAAGGCCAAGAAGTTGCCCAGACAGCAGAAGGTTGAATGCAATGGCTGTGACGCCTGCTATGATCAGGACTGGGAGTTCAAGGTCAAGACGGTCGCTAAGCTGTGGAGGATGTTCTGTGAGTGCTTTTCTTCGCTCCAAACTTGTTCCAGTTACTTTTCGTACTGCAGACTTTTTCAGTATCATGAGTCGCATGCCCCCAAGTACATAGTTTCACTAGATTGTTGCTCGCATATGACACAACTGACTCAAGTGTTGCTTTGACTGGTACTCTCAATTTGACGGCCCTTTACAGCAGCCGACCAAAACTGCAACTTGCGGATACTTGCTGATCAGTGAGTTGGTATCCGCCATGCAGGCTATCAAGCAAGCACATGTCCAGAAGCGGCAGCGGTCATTCTGGATGCTTTGCATGCTGCTCTTGTGCATGAGGAGCTGTGCAAGCACCTGCTGCTGGGCACACATGAGGTGGAGAAGGGGCATGGGTTGCAAGTGGGTTTTGCGACTGCTATCAGAAGTCTTCAGGGCAACCTGACAGCCCAGCTAACAGCTGCAGCTTGCTGGGCCAGAACGTGTTTGCAGGTAAAGCTTATCATAAACTTTTTGGAGCACAGAATTATCACCTTTGTTTGACAAACGCCTGTTCTGTAGCGTAAACATAGACTCAAGACTGCCTGGTGGTCATAGCCAGACATCTCTACATTGTGGAAATGTGCAAGCTATGCTGCAAAATTGCAGTTGGTAGTCCTGACCTTCTTTTCACATTGTTAAGCAGCCATCTGATGGCGCAATGCTGCTTATTCTAGTCAGGACATGCTGCCCACTGCTGCAAAACACAGCATGTAGCAGTACCTGCTACTGTGGCTGGCATGCAGCAATAGAGTCTAGTAACAAAACGAATGACATAATAATGATTTCTGGAAGTGAAACCGAGTTTCATAGATAATGTACAATGTATCTTAAGATGTGATGCGCATGTAACATCACATGGTAAAAACACTATATAGACATAATATGGTAAGGTTTGTTGTAGTGCAATACAGGATTGTGAATGTGGTAAAGTTACTGCCACAAAAGGATGATGGAGATGCTGAAGCTCATGCTTACAGCCCATATGTGAGGTTTTGTTGTTGTTCATGCAGGCCATCCTGTGGGTCACCAAAGGGGTGCTTCCTGAGGACGCTGGGGTTGAAATTGGCAGTTCACGGGCGTGTGTCGGTCTGGTCTTAGATATTGTGAAAGCTGCAGTTATGGTATCACAACTCGTAAGTTGGCTGCAATCCTGCACAGAACTCATGCTAGACATTTGCTGGTGTGAATGTAAATAAATGTGTCAATGTTGAGTGGCGCTGAGAACTCAGAGTCATCAGCAATGTGTGCACTAGTTTGAAGCACAACAAGCAACGTACCAGGAGTCGATGCAAGCTTTCTCCTATTGTGTGCTGACACAAATCAGTATACTCAAGTTGCACACAGTAAGCTGTTATTGCAGGTCTCTTGACATGTGCTGATGCTATGAACTTTTGCACTGCACAGAGGCACAACAAGCAAGACACTAGATTGGTAATGCAGGAACCAATGCCGTGGAGCACTGAGCGCTGTGTTGCAATGGCCCGAGTGCTGCACAACATTTCTCAGCTCAAAGCGGCAATTCCACATCAACCAGAAGTCTTGTTTGATGTGGGAAAGGTACGTTGACCCGACACATGTAGCTTAGCTATTGTCATCCTGTAGTAGCTGGCTCATGAAAGCTGCCTCCCCTCCCCTCTTCACTTGAATCGAAAGCACCCAGCGCCATAGCCATGCTGAGACCACTGCAGCTTTACTTGCCCCAGGAGAAGTCACCTCAGGGTATCTTTGCATGCAGGACACAAGAGTTGCGCTGCTCCTACTCACTCACCTTCTTCCCAGAGTTCCAGAAGTCACCGCAATTGTAGCTCTGCAGCACCAGATTCTGATCTCAAGCATTGCCTGGGCCATGCCTATCCTGCTCACCCTCAAATCAGGGGTTCTGCCACATTGTAGCATCAGCAAGGAGGTGTGGCTCTAACACTGCATCACAAGCCATAGCTTGGTTTTCAGCTGCCACATTTTGTGCCTTTATGTAGGTTGCATGTCTTTTTGCAAGCAGTTTGTGATTAACACCGTATGAATAGCAAAGCAAAGTGTCAAAAGCACAATATGCTTCAGCATGATTTGCTTTTGGAGAGTCTCTTAGCACCACTTCCTGCACTGCAATGTCGCAATGCATCGAATCTACAGGGTTGTGTTTCCCTGCAGCATCTTAGTGCCACCTTGATCAACACCTTGGTTCACTTCACCAAAGGAGAAGCTGCAGCAGAAGCATCAGCAGAGGCCACAGCACACTTCACGGACATTGGTTTGCCACAGCTCCCCAAAGGCGGTCTGCAACCTCTCATTTTGAAGGCAGTCTGGCTCAGTGTCAATGATCGTGTTGCGTACCAATACTTCGGACAGCACGCCGCTGAGCTTTGCGTGGCTTGGTTCGTCCAGTTCTCTGAGTCAGCAAGAGCGCCAGACTTGTTGACTAATGCTTATTCACTTGACCCTGATGAGGTGATGCCGGACTTGGAGCCCTATTTTCAAATCTGTGGTGAGTTGCTATCATCCTGTTTGTCAGTGCAGTGCTCATAATCCAGACTTTTGACAAGTTTTGCATGCAATGTATGATGAATTGGAGTTTCAGTGGTGATAATGACATGATTGATCCTAACTATGGGCATAGTCACAATAGTGACAACACCAGTGCAACAGCTGGAAGCGTGTAATCCAGTAGTGCCCTCGCTCATGCTTTCTGATGCTCTGAACAAGCTTGGAGGAAGCTGACTTGCGTTGCATGTACCTAATGCCTGTTGGCTAAGGTCGCCTCTCGGACATCATCATCGTTATTATTGCCGTTGTCGTTGTCGTTTTCGTTGTCGTTGTCGTTATTATTGTCATTGTCGTTGTCGTTGTCATTGTCGTTGTCATTGTCATTGTCGTTGTCATTGTCATCATCATTATCATTATCATTTTGATTGTTGTTTTTATTATTATTATTGTTATGTCATTATTATTATTATCATTATTGCTTTCTAATGTTGAGCATGGTTTGCAGCGCAATATGGCCGGATCTGCCCAGAGGACGGATCTGCACCTCCAGCCGCAGCTTTCACCGCTGTGCAGCATCTGCTGGCCTGCTTGATTCACCGCCACATCAGGACGGCGCAGCTCCTACACAAACTCAAGGGTGGTGGTGCTGGCAAGCGCCCACTATCGAGGGATGTGAGCGCTACGATTGCAAACGAGGAGCAGGCTGCTGTTCAGACAAGGCATCTGCTGGGTGAGGCTTTGCTCCTGTGCCCTAAACCCCTCCCTCTAGCTGTCAATACATACATGTACTAAGTTTGTTCCTGGATTTGTGCCCCCTCCCTCTAGCTGTTAATACATTGATGCACTAGTTTTGTTTCTGGACTTGTTCAACAAATGCACTGATAAGAATTCAGCATTTTACAAGTCAGAACTCCTGGCAAAGTCATTTCCTGCAGCTTCCATCACCATGCTGAACACTTGCCACAGCTTTTGGTGGTATAGTGCTTTTGGCTTTGCAAACAAAGCACAGGGTGCAGCTGGCTAGTCAACTTTTTGATAGCATGGGCATCAGCAGACGTTAGGCAACAAAACTTAAAAAAACTTGGGTAACGCTACCTGGAAACGACAGCAGGCGAGCACTGCACCATCTTGTCTTTAGCTGCAACACTGCGATCGCTTGTAGAAGCATCATGCTGAGCTTACTGTGTATGACCTGCACAATCTCATGCAATGCACTCATGATGGGACTAACAACCCAACTTACGCACATTGCAGATGCAGCCCTCAGGTCAATTGAGTCAATGAGGCAGGATCCCCTGTGGGTGCCAGTCATTGCTGGTTTGAAGGATCACGCCTGGTGTAAAGGAAGCCAGAAGGCAGCTGCAGACTTGACACAGCTGCTGACAGGGTCCGGCAGGATTGGCAACCTATCTGTTGCTGTTGCACAAAGAGTGCAAGCATGTTTGCTGCCCCTAGTAAGTAACTGTCTTGATCTGTGCATCCGGCTTCATCTCATGCATGAGAGTTGTTTCTTACTGCACAGCCCTGTCTTTGGGGCTGCCCCTAGCAGCCCTGCTGTGACATGCCTCAATCCCTTTAGTATCGTTGTTGTGTTGTAGTGTTGTATGCAGCTTTGTGTATGCCATGTTGTGAGCATTGCACTGCTGCTGTCTGGGCTGGTAGGAGTTGCGCCCAGATGTGGCTGGTACTTGCTGAAGTATCTTGATTGTAGGGTGGTTTGCAGTAAGTGCAAAAGAGAGTCTGGACACCATAACTATGCCTGCTGCGCATTGCTGCGCAATGGCAGTATCAAGCAGCTTGATTCAAGCTTAGCTGCATAATCATGCAACATGGCGTCTGCTGCCTTGGTCTCAAACTCACATCTGGACTTGTCAAAACACACAAGCTGCCAACCCAGTCTGTCAAATAGCAACTTTCAGGGGTGGGCTGTACATGTCCTAGGTGTGCAGGGCTGCAGACCCTGTGTTCCAAGATCTGCCACCCTGTGGATGATAACAGCCATTCAAGGCTTGCTTTTTGTCCTTTGAGTAGGATTCTGGCTCCGTGGACAGCAGCTATTCAAGACTTGTGGTCAACCTTGTTGTCCTTTGCACAGGATTCTGACTCGGTTGACAGCAGCCATTCAAGGCTTGTGGTCAACCTTGTCATCCTTTTCGCAGGATTCTGGCTCAGTTGACAGGACAGAGGCCTCGGCAGAGACAGCTTTTCAGCAGCTGATGGCAGAGGAGGATGAGGCAGTTGCCAAAGCAGCTGCCAAGAGGGCCAAGAAGCTGAAGCAGAAGGCCAAGAAGCAGCAGGGCCAGCAGTCGATGTCCCCTTCTGAGAAGGACTCATCGTCTCCTGACACTGCATCAAGGCCAGAAGGGTCGCCCTCACAAGGTAGCTCACGTTCCTCTGATGTCATAGTCATTTTATTTTCATTTTATACCTTACAGTCTGGGGTGTGGAGCCAGTTGTGACTCATCAGACATCCTGGCTTGAAAGCACAGGAGCAGTTGGCACGACATTAGGTCATGAATGTGGTTTGTTGTGATCTGGAGGGCTTTAAGGCATTGGTAGCATTACAGTAGCCTTCAAGCAGCTGTCAATGTGCATTCTGTTGACTTAACTTCAGTGAAGATCAGCTTTCATATGCATACAGCCTGACCAAAGTAGCTAATGCATGACAGTGCATGCTCTCCTTCACGTAGAGTCTCTGAGGATCTTCTGGCTTTTGTCTGTGCTTTTTCGTGTAAAAAAAAAGCATAGACAAAACACAATTTCCTGCGGATTGTTCATTAGTGGCTTTTTTGCTCAGGGTCTGATGAGGGGCTTCCCCTGGCAGCCCTGGATATGGATGGCAGTTTGGAGGAAGAAGCACCAAGTTTGGACACAGCACAGGGTGATGGGAGCCTGGGGCACAATGGTACAGCCCTGGGGCAGGTTGACACAGCCTCAGGGCAGGTTGCAGCAGCCACAGGTCAAGATGGTGATGCTGATTTCATTCAGAGCATCTTTAGCTGCCCAATCACCAAGGTGAGATCACAGATTCACATCAGATCTGTTCACACCTGCATGCCCCATGTTGCACTGTTTCACAGGGAAACATGCTTTACATCGTACCTGCCACTGAACAGCAAAATTGTATGCCCGCCAATGCATGTGACTGTGTTTGCGCATGATTTGCAGGCAGGCCTGTGCATGATTTTGTACATGTCACCTTTGTCGGTAGGCTGACTGCCAAAACAGGTCCTCATACCCGGAGCTACTTAGGAGTCTGCAGCACATCTGACCCTAGGGGAGTGCATGTGTTAATGAAAGTGTGCAAGAGTCTCCAGAATCCACATTCATAGTTGCAATGCAGCATTATACCCCCTCTCCCTCCCCTTTCCCCCCTACTTGCTGTGGAAATTGAAGGCAGACTGCTTGCAGGTGATGATGGTGGAGCCGGTGATTGCTGCAGATGGGCACACCTACGAGAGGGCTGCTTTAGAGGAATGGCTTCTCCAGCATGTCACCTCCCCTGTCACTGGAGACTTCCTGCTACATACGCGCATTGTGCCCAACGTTCTCATCAAGAGCGCCATTCAGACTAACAGAGAGCGCTGAAGATGCGCGTGACTCTGTGCGTTCCTGCTGACATATGGTGGCGAGCTGCAGTGACCGCAAGCAGGTGAGCGCTGCCGCTTGTCTCTACATGCGCTGTCTCTGTCTGCCTGACAACAGTCAAAAGAAAACACATGTCAAGCAAGCCTACTGCAGCTGATGCTCACTGCATCGAAACAGGGTTCCCTCTGCAACAATGCATGTTCTCTGTCTGCATATGCTTTACTAGCTCACGATGCATGTGGCCTCTTGTCAGAGATCTTTTGCATGCGCCCTCTGCACACCCATGAGGTCTGCATTGCAAATCCCTAATTGCCTTTCAGTTTTGCATTGGACATCCCTGGTTGCCTATGATACATTGATACTGAGCCAGAATGCTGCATCAATGACCATCTCAGGTGGTGTTGCTGCACACCAAAGGCAGCCAATGCAGCTCTGGACATCAATGTGCTGCCTTTGACCAACCACTTTCATGCTTCAGACTGCCTGCCTCACCTGTTTGGTGCCAATCACTCCAGGAATGTTGATGTCAGGCAATGTGTTGCAACTCATGTTCCTGCAGGAGGGACATTGCATTTGTGTGGCGGGCTCTCCAGGAAAATCTCAAAATTGTTTTGGTTTAGTGTGTGTCCAATGTTGTTCTGCAGGCAGGTGCAAATTGACTGGTGGTCTTGAAGTGTAGCACAACAGCCCAGGCATGCCCAAGGCTGTTCCTAACTGGTGGCAGAGTTCCTGCCCCCATACTGATGCCACACCAGCAACATGGTGGATCATCAAGGTGGGCCGTGTGCATGCATGGTTGCTGACTGTGGACCAGCATCTGAAGTGTGCATGTCTGCATTGCTGTCTGTCTGTTACAGCCTCTGAGTCAGCCAATGTGGGATGCAGAACTCTGTCTGATGCAAGAGCCTGGTACTGCTGCCTTTGCCCAGTCACTACAAGCTGTGAATGTACTTAGTATGTGAACAGCTGGGAGTTGTTTCTCCCAACTGAAACTATTGCACCATATAGGGCTTGGCATGTATGCATATGTGGTGGTGTGCATCCTGATATTTATCGACCTAATATGTTGTTGTGGCTGTGACGCAGGTGCTCAAGGCACACTGGCTCAGCAGAGTGGCATCATTTTGACAAGATTGTTGAGAGACTCTGGCTGCATTTGTGCTTTCATGACAATCACTCAACAAGGCATGGCTAAAGCACTTGATATCAAGGAGGTCGTCTATCTTAAACAGAGGGCGTAGCAATCAGAATGTGACAACAGCATGCTGACCTGATGCACAGACTGTTACAGTACAAAACATTGTGCCTCATGTTATCTGTACCTTGTTGCATGGAGCCTTGATGTGACCAATCTGCTACTCCATAGCAATGTTAAGCAGACTCCTGAGCACGTAGCCTCGCCCTCTCGCTTACATCATCCGATTGCTCTATACACTATGTTGATCACCATAAGGCTCTTGCCTGAACCTTCTGCCAGCTTTTATCCAGTGATCTATTTTTTTGGTTCCCAGTCAGTGGATCTCCGTCTAAACCCAAACTCAGCCTCTCGCCAAAAGATTTGTATGTATTCAAAAGACCTGTGTTTTCTTGCAGAGTCTGTAGGCCTGGCAGATAGTTCATGCCTAGGTCCAAGTATTGCACAACGTCGCCGTCCAAAAAGCTCTGGACAACTGGCAATAATTCCTGCCAGGTTGCCCGGATGCGGTTCAGTGACAAGTCGAGAGCATACACATGCTCCAAAGGCTTCAATTGAGCGGGCAAAACAGACACGCAGTCCAGGGTCAGACCGCTTGCCGACAAGTCGCACACGATCCGGTTATCGAGCAACAAGGTTTCTTTGAGCTCAGCCAAGGCCACAGATATATTGCCTCGGTTCAAGTGGCGCTCCTGAGGGTTAGAATATACGAAAAGACCCATGAGCTCGTGCATCATCGCTGTCAGCTGTAAAGGGGTCCTACAGGGGGTAGCCCTGAAAGGGTTGATACACTTTACGAGCATTACTAAGGCTGAGAGAGAGAGACATTAGAGAGATTACAATGCTTTAGCCAGCCAGCAAATCTGATCACATATAGAAGAAGACGAAGGTCAAATGTGGAAAACATCAAGACAGTCTAGAACGAACTTAAAACCTGCATATGATCTTGCTGCGCAAAAAATGATCTCATGGTGTTTGTTTCCGTGGAAAACAAAGGAGCATACCGCTGCCTAACTGCCTGGAGAGCTGGACACTCAAAAATCATGTGCAATTCATCTGCCACAGCCACACTACCACAA